>PVMK01183671.1_pt1 | contig 79078 bp, 74 predicted proteins | sample 1853481 | NCBI WGS metagenome assembly PVMK01 (sample SAMN08533507, study PRJNA380276) | Marine sediment metagenome, whole genome shotgun sequencing project.
GGATATCATGTACTTCGGGATCAATACCGATGGCCTTCAATGAGCCCAGGTATAACTCTTGAATATTCTCTGGTGCCGGTTTCATAACCACCTGATATTGGTAGTAATGCTGTAACCGGTTAGGGTTTTCGCCATAGCGGCCATCGGTAGGGCGTCGGCAGGGCTGAACATAGGCGGCGTTCCAGGGCTCCGGGCCGATGGATCGCAGAAATGTAGCCGGGTGAAAAGTGCCGGCACCCACTTCCATATCGAGCGGTTGCACCAATACACAACCCTGTTCTGCCCAATATGTCTGCAGGCAGTTGATAAAATCCTGAAAAGTCATGAAAATCCCGTAGTCTGAAAACAGACATAGTGGCCTGAATAAACAAACGAGTAGTATAGCCAAGGGCGGCCTAAGACAGAAGATGAAAGGACAAAAAGCATTGAAACCATTTGCGTTGATTAAAACCGGTTGCACGATTGAACAGATCAAGTCGCAACATGGGGATTTCGAAGACTGGTTTGCTGAAGGCATGGGGGTTTCGGATCTATTACAGGTTGATGTATTCAGACAGCAACCATTACCGGCAGCAGAAACCCTGGCCGCTATCGTGATTACGGGTTCAGCGTCCATGGTTTCAGCAAGGGAAGACTGGAGTGAGCGTACCGCTGAATGGTTGGGGCAGGCAGTGCACAAGGGTACACCCGTGCTCGGGGTTTGTTATGGACACCAGTTGCTGGCCCGTGCGCTGGGCGGACGTGTTGGGCTTAACCCCGGTGGCCGGCAAATTGGAACAGTTAAAGTACAACGCATTTATTCTGCTGAAAATGATCCGTTAATAGGGGGTTTACCACAAACGTTTGCAGCACAAACTTCACACTCAGAAGTTGTACTGGAGTTACCTCCGGGCGCTGAACGTCTTGCTACGAGCCCGCTGGATGATAATTTTGCTATTCGATTTGCGGAAAACGTTTGGGGCGTGCAGTTTCATCCGGAGTTTTCCGGGCCAGTGATGTCGGAATACATTCAGTACAGAGCGGAAGCATTACGAGAGGAGGGGTTAAGCCCGGAATGCTTGCTGGAAAAAACTACTGATACTGAAGACGCGAAAACGGTTTTACGACAATTTGCGGCTATGTACAAGGAAGAGTGAGGCCGGAATCCCCAAATCCTGTAAGACAAGTGCCAACTGATCCGCCGCGACACGGGTAGCTTCCCCTTGGGACACGCTTTAAACCCATCCCTGGGCCGCTCGGGCGCCGACTTCCTGTCGGCTCACGGTCCCAAGGGGAAGCTACCCGTATGGCCCAGGCCAGCTTCTCGACCGGTTCCCGGTCTCACCTCCTCCCGGCTTAGTTTAGGTGGATTCTTGTTGAAGGAATCTGCGTCGTTAGTCGGCGGCTTCAACCTTGAAAATAACGCCGTCAACTCCCGTTACCTTTATGGAGGTACCAGCGGGCAGGTCCGGGCCTTTGACCCGCCAGGTGGAATCGTCCACGGTTACTTTGCCTTCACCATTGGTAATCGGATCATTAAGAGAAAACACGCGTCCGATATACTGATGTCCGCGGCGGTTCAGGTTGGGTTGGTCGGATGTTAAAGGACGGGTTTCCCTGTATTTTCGCCAGGCAATAACTGCCACTATGGAGGATATGCCAAACAGCACCAACTGGGTTTCCAATCCGATAGAAGGAAATACCAGCAGGATCAGGCCGACGGCAGCGGCAGCTATACCCAGCCAGAGAAAGAAGAATGCCGGGGCAGTGAGTTCCAGGATCAATAACAGACCGGCAAGTATCCACCAGTGCCAGAATACAATATGTTCAAGCCACTCCATGATGTCAGGGACTCCCGGTTGGTTTGTCGGTAAGTGTGGCCTTGACAAGTTCTGTTATACCCGCAAGGCTGCCGAGAATGCCGGTGGTTTCCATTGGCAACAATAGTGTTTTCTGGTTCGGGCTGGTGGCAAATTCTTTTAGCGCTTCAACGTATTTTTGTGCGATAAAGTAATTGATCGCCTGCAGATCACCAGCGGCGATTGCATCTGAAACCAGGGTCGTGGCCTTCGCTTCCGCTTCCGCCTGGCGCTCGCGTGCTTCGGCATCCCTGAAAGCCGCTTCCCTGCGGCCTTCTGCATCCAGGACGATGGCTTGTTTTTCGCCTTCGGCCTTGAGGATTTCTGCCTGACGGAAACCTTCAGCCTCGAGAATATTGGCGCGCTTTTCACGCTCGGCTTTCATCTGCCGGGCCATGGCATTGACCAGGTCCATTGGCGGTGTAATGTCCTTGATCTCAATACGCGTTACTTTAATTCCCCATGGGGTGGTGGCTTCATCAACTACCGACAAAAGCCGAGCATTGATGACGTCGCGCTTGGACAAGGTGTCGTCCAGATCCATGGAGCCAAGCACTGTACGTATATTGGTGACAGTCAGGTTGAGAACGGCATGTTCAAGACGGAAAACCTCATAGGCAGCCTTGGCGGCATCCAACACTTGGTAAAACACGATGCCATCAACGGTCAGAACCGCGTTATCCTTGGAAATAACTTCCTGTGACGGCACGTCCAGAACCTGCTCCATCATGTTAACCCGCTGGCCTATCCGGTTTACGAATGGGAGCATGATATGGAAGCCAGGCCGAAAGGTCGTGCTGTATTTACCAAAACGTTCTACGGTATATTCGAAACCCTGCCTGACAATAACTACGGACTTGCGGACAACGACAACGGCAAGAAATACTACTACGACTGCCAAAATTAATGTACTTTCACCCATTTCAGACCCTCTCTTTTAAGCTTGAACCATTGATAGTGAATTATCATACTAAACTGTTTTCTCCCACCTACAAGGATAGCAGAAGCCATGTTGAGCAGGATGCGCCAGAAGTCACTGGCAACAGGGTTAAGGCAGGCAAGAATATGAGTGATGAAAAAGACAAGCTGTTTGCGAAAAGCCGGGCCTTAACCACGGGTTTTCGCTTTGACGAGCAGGTGGTCAAGGTGTTTCCTGACATGATTGCCCGATCTGTGCCCGGTTATGAACTGGTGGTGCCGATGATTGGTATGCTGGCACGACGTTACGCCCAGCCCGATTCGCGGATTTACGACCTGGGTTGCTCCCTGGGGGCCGCCAGCCTGGCCATGAGTCTTGCGGTACGGACAGAAGGAACAGAAATTATCGCCGTGGACAATTCCGAGGCCATGGTTGATCGTTGCAAAAAAAGTGTGACCGACAGTAACGGGCCTATACCAATCAATGTCCGCTTGCAAAATATGCTGGACACCCAGATTGAGAATGCCTCAGTTGTGGTGCTCAACTTCACGTTGCAGTTTCTTGACCGGGATCAACGTCAGACATTGATCAACCAGGTTGCAGCGGGTATGCGTACCGGCGGGGTTTTGATTATCTCCGAAAAAATCTGCTTTGAGGATGAGCAGGAACAAAACGACCAAACAGCTTGGCATCACGACTTTAAACGTGCACAAGGGTATTCAGAGCTTGAAATCGCACAAAAACGTAACGCCCTGGAAGAGGTATTGCGACCTGAAACTGAAGCGGCACATTTCAAGCGCATGGAACTGGCTGGATTGTCCAGGCCACGACGTTGGTTCCAGTGTTTCAGTTTTGCCAGTTACATTGCCTTCAAGTGAATAATCCTTACTTACATTTGCGGGCGGCAGCTTGGTCGGAACTGGCTGATTTGGGTTGGCAAAGGCTAAAACACAATACCCACGGCGATCTGCCGCGCTGGCTGGGCACCATCAACGAGCTACCTGAAGGTGATGGTTACACGGAACTGGATCGCGACGCACCGTTATTGGGTCGGCCGGTTGAAAACCCAGAGCTTCTGCGTAAATGCCTGCTTAAGCTGCATCCCTGGCGCAAAGGCCCGCTGCTGCTGGGCGGTGTCGAAATAGATACCGAATGGCATTCAGACTGGAAATGGAACCGTTTAAAAGCGCAGCTTGATCTCAATGGTCACCAGGTGCTGGACATTGGTTGTGGCAATGGTTATTTCGGTTTACGCATGCTGGGTGCAGGTGCAAAACTGGTGCTTGGCATTGATCCGACGATGATATTTGTCATGCAGTGGCTTGCGATGCAAAAACTAGGCCCTGGCCTGAACAATTTTGTATTACCAATGGGGATTGAAGACCTGCCGGCAGATACCAGTGGTTTTGACAGCGTGTTTTCAATGGGTGTTTTGTACCATCGACGCAAGCCGGTTGAACACCTTGAACAGTTAAAACAACTGACCCGGGCCGGCGGGCAAATTGTATTGGAAACACTGATACTTGAAGGCGAGGGCAAAAAAACACTGACGCCGGATGGCAGATACGCGCGAATGCGTAATGTTCACGCCATTCCAACACTTGACGTCCTGCATGATTGGCTGGAGCAGGCAGGCCTGTCGGATATTAAAGAACTTGATGTAAGCAGGACCACCATTGAAGAGCAGCGCAGCACCGACTGGATGACATTTGAATCCCTGGGTGAGTGTCTTGATAAGAAAGACCGGTCACGAAGCGTAGAAGGACACCCAGCACCCGTCCGGGCCGCGCTGCTGATTAGGACACAGGGATAAAATTATCCGCAGATTACGCAGATTACGCAGATTTCAAGAGCTTCGAAGTTACGATAGATTAAAAACTTCAAACCAGAACTGAATGTAATCTGCGGACAAAATAAGTCAGTTAGATGACCAATAACGGTAAACTAACCGGCAAACAGAAGGTCATACCTGCGACAGGAAAATAACAAAAGCCCCAATGATTCATCTCGAGAAAATCAGTCGTATCTACCAGATTGGCAACCAGTCTATTCATGCGTTGGATGCGGTTGATCTGGATATCCAGGCGGGTGAATTTGTGGCCGTCATGGGACGCTCCGGATCCGGTAAATCAACGCTCTTGAACATGCTGGGTTGCATGGACCGGCCGGACGCCGGTGATTATTTGCTGGAGGGCAAGAATATCAGCGCCATGGATGACGATGAGCTATCCGCGATTCGTAACCAGTACATGGGTTTTGTTTTCCAGAGCTTTCATTTGTTGCCACGCTTAACCACGCTGGAAAATGTCCTGTTACCGCGCCGATATCACTCTGATGGCATGCGCGAATCAGATCGCCAAAGTGCTATTGATTTGTTACAAAGGGTTGATCTGGGTGATCGTATTTCGCACAAACCCAACGAGCTTTCCGGTGGCCAGCGACAACGTGTGGCCATCGCCCGCGCCCTGATTAACAAGCCAAAAGTTGTACTGGCTGATGAACCTACCGGCAACCTGGACAGCAGCACATCCGATGCCATCATGGTTTTACTTAAAGAACTCAATCGTGACGGCCAGACCATCGTTATGGTGACCCACGAGGCCGAGATCGCCGATAGCGCGCAACGACAGGTCATCATGCGTGACGGCAAAATTGTGGAAGACCATCTTGTTTAGTGCTAAAAAAACGAAAAGCATGTTACTTGTGTGTTTACTGGCTCCTGTCGCAGTCGTGGCCCAGGATCAGGACCTGTTATTTACCGGCGAGGTTTTTTCACAGCAGGCCCAGGAAATATTCGTACCCCTGACCAATAACTGGCAGGCACGCATCAGTATGATGCTACCGGAAGGTACTCAGGTTCAGGCCGGTGATGTGGCGGTAGAGTTTGATGGCTCGGAGGCAGCGCGGCAACTGGAGCAACAACTGGAGAACCAGCGTACTGCCCAGGCCAAGACCGAGCGTGACATCGCCAGGCTTGAAAAAGAACTAACCGGGGCCGAGTTTCAGCTTAAGCAGGCGCGGATTGCGCTGGAATTGGCCACCTTAAAGGCTGATATACCGAAGGGGCTGATTGGGGGCCTGGAATTTGCTGATAACAAATTGGAAAAAGAAAAAGCCATAAAGAGTGTTGAAGACGCAACTCAGCAGCTCAAAGACAAGCAGAAAGGTATCGCAGACCGGAATCAACAAGCGGAGTTGGACAAGCAGAAGGGTGAGAACCAGGTTGCGTTATGGAACCAGATGTTGGCATCTTTTACGGTACGTGCCGCCCAGCCGGGTTTCATAATTTATGGGAAACACCCCTGGAACCGAACCAAGTTTCAGGAGGGCGATACGGTTCGCACCAGTTTTCGTGTCGCACAAATTGCAGACACATCCGAACTGGCCATCAAAGTGTGGATCAATAGTATTGACCGGCCACGGGTCGAAGCGGGCACCCGGGTCAGTATTATGATGGATGCGTTGCCGGAGCTGGAACTTGATGGACGCCTTGATTCCATATCCGTTAGCGGAGCCAGGCGCATGGAGTGGGGCGGGGCCTTGTACTATGAAGGTGTGGTGTTATTTGAATCAGCACAGGTACCGGACTTACTGCCGGGTATGAGCGCCCTGGTGGAGCCCCGGCTATGAAACCGTCTCTTTTCGGCCTCGTTGGCTCAATCGTCATAATCCTTATCAGCGGTTGTTCATCTGATACTGACAAAACAATAACAATAAATCCGGTGTCCCGCGATATTGTCCGTGTTACCGGGGAAATAGAATCAGCCAGTTCCGCCTTTTTTGGCCCGCCGTCCGTACCCAGCATCGGCCAATACACGATTTCATATATGGCGCCAGAGGGACGAGTAGTGAAAGCCGGGGTGCCGATACTGAAGTTTGACCCGCAGGTATTGATGACCCAGCTCAGGGATAAGAGCAACGCATTGAATGAGAAGCAGAAACAGCTGGAAAAACAGGAGATTGTGGCGCAGGAGGTGGTTGCTGAGGTCAAACTCAAATTACGGGAGGCGATTGCCAGTCTGGATAAAGCAAATCTTAAAGCCGATATACCGGTTGATTTGCTCGCCAGTCGTGACTACAAAGAAAACAAGCTCCTGTTGAAACAGGCAGAGCTTACACTTGCTTTGAGGCAGCAGGAACTGGAAATGGAGCAGCGTGTTCAGGACACTGAAATCAGCATACTCAAACGGGAAATTGCGGTTCTTAAGGGTGAAGTAACACAGTTCCAGGCCTCGATCGAGTCCATGACCATTAAAGCCGCCAGCCCTGGTGTGGTGATTTATACGGTTAATCACAGGAACGACAAACATGAGGTGGGAGACAATGTCTGGAGAGGCCGGCGGGTGATGGAGCTCCCGGATCTTTCGCAGTTACAGGTACACCTTGAAATACCGGAGCGGGAGTCGGCGCGTATTGCTGTGGGCCAGTCGGTTAAATTTGTGGTAGAAGCTGCACCGGATAAACAGTTTTATGGTGAGATCATAGAACTTGCATCTGTGATACATACAAAATCCCGGAATCAACCGGCACGCGTTTTCGATGCAACCGTAAGCATGAAAGACCCGGATTCGACTTTAATGCGACCCGGTATGAGTGTGTCTGCCGAGATTCGTCTTGATAGCGGGGTTGAGAAAGGACGGTGAGACACTTCCCTGTTTTGGCATTAATCCTGGCACTGGCGGCTTGCGGCCAGTCCCCACAGGTCGGCGTGGAGACGGTGGCTGTCGGCAGTGGCCTGTTTGAAATAAGCCTGCACGCCGATGGCGAATTGCAAGCGGCGGAAGCCACACCCATCAAGCCGCCACCGGGCAGCCAAAACCCACGAACGATTGAATGGCTGGTACCCGACAATAGCTGGGTGAGCAAGGGCCAGATAGTTGCCCGTTTTGATGCCTCCCTCGCGGAACGGGGCGTTCAGGATGTCGGTATTGAACTGAGTAAAGTAGATATCCAGGTTTTGGCCAAACAACGTGAACTGGAGCGTCTGCTGGGTGAGCTTGGCAACGAATTGGACCTGGTAGATATCGAAAAAGTAATGGCCGATGAGTTTTCCTTTGAGAATGAACTCGCATATTCCCGCTTCGAGATCATTGATGCAATGCGCGACAAGGAATTGCTGGACTACCGGTCAGGTCACCTGGAAGGGAAGAAAGACACCTACCGTGATCGGGAGGGTGCAGAGGAGGCAGTGCTGAATGCCGCCAGAAAGACCCAGGAGTCGAAGTACCAGGAGCATAAATCGCTACTGGACAACTCCGAAGTCCGCGCACCGCATGATGGTTTTTTTGTCTATGAAAAATCCTGGTTCGGCCAAAAGCTTGATGTAGGCAGCACGGTGTTTCCGGGCAACAAGATTGCCACCATACCCAACCTCGATAAAATGGAAGCCGTGTTGCATGTGCTTGAAACAGAAGCCATTGGTATTACCGAGGGACAGTTTGTACAGATCATTATTGATGCTTATCCGGACAAGCCATTGAGCGGAAAAGTTTCCCACGTCAGTGCTACGGCATCACCCATAGCGCGCGATATTCCAGTTAAATTTTTTACAGTTACAGTAGTGTTGAATGAGGCCGACCCGGAATGGATCAAGCCGGAAAGCCTGGTTTCGGCGGTTATTGCCATCGACCGCATTGAAAACACAATATTCATACCCAACCAGGCTATATTCTCGGATGGCAGTGGTGACTGGGTATTTGTGCGTAAGGGCAGAGACCTGGTCAGACGGGAAATTCAGCTTGGTTTGCGCGGTGCTAACCGTTCGCAGATATTAAGCGGCCTTGAGAAGAGTGCTGAAGTCGCACTTTACCTGCCCGGGGAGAGCACATGAACCTGTTTAAAGGCCTGGGTAAAGAAGATCTGTGGCACGCGATAGAACAATTGCGGCAGCATAAATTACGCACGGCACTAACATTACTCGGCATGGTGTTTGGCGTAGGAGCGGTGATTGCCATGCTAAGCATAGGTGAAGGCGCAAAACAGGAAGCCCTGCGACTGATTGAGTCAATGGGTTTACGAAATGTGCTGGTTGAATCGCGTGATTTCGATGAGGACACCTTGAGAGAGATCAGGGTACACAGTGTTGGATTGTCGCAAGCGGACGTACGCGCCATCATGCAAACACTGCCAAGCATAGAGGTCGTTAGTGCCGAGAAAAAAATTAAGTCCTGGAACCTCTTTTCCCAACAAGCCTCATCAGATTCCCAGGTGCTGGCAGTGTCACCAGAGTATTTTGATCTGGCGAGTCTGAATATAGACCGCGGCCAGGGCATCACCCAAGAAGATAATAAATATTATGCACAGGTTGCCGTATTGGGCGCGCAGGCAGCCAGAAGCCTGTTCCCGAACGGTGATCCGCTGGGACAACCGGTTAAAATAAATCACCTCTGGGTCAAGGTCATTGGTGTGCTTGAGAACCGGGACCTGGGTAAAGAAGAATTTCAGGGTGTCAGCCTGGGCGGTGACCGTAACCGTGTATTTATACCGCTGGAAACAGCTCTCAAACGCCTGAAGTTCGAGCTCATGGACAGCGAGCTTGATGCCATCAGGTTGAGACTACATAAAAATTCGGACCCGCAGCTATCAGCTCTCACAGTGAATCACCTGTTGTCCCGCCGCCACGGTGAGGAAAAGGATTACGATATAATCATACCGGCTGCCCTGTTAAAACAGCAGCAGCAAACCCAGAAAATATTCACCATCGTGATGTCGGCCATAGCCGGTATTTCGCTGCTGGTGGGCGGTATTGGCATCATGAACATCATGCTGGCAACCGTACTTGAGCGTACCCGCGAAATCGGCCTGTTGCGCGCCCTGGGCGCCCGCAAACGTGATATCCAGATACAGTTCCTGCTGGAGTCGGCAACCGTAGCTGGCCTCGGTGCCTTTATCGGAATATTCTTCGGCTTATTACTGGCCTTTGTTATCCAGCAATTCGCTGGCTGGCCAGCTGGCTGGTCAATGATGGCCATCGTACTATCGGTCAGCATCTGCCTGCTAACAGGTGTAGGTTTCGGCTGGTATCCCGCCCGCCAGGCGGCCGCGCTTGATCCGATCCGAGCGCTGCACGCAGAGTAAGAATCCACTAAAGCGCAAGCCGGGATGCGGGTAACTACCTCAGAGACTGTGAGCCGACAGGGACAAGGTGAAGCCGGGAACCGGCTGAGAGGGTGGCCTGGGCCATGTCGGCTCACGGTCTTAGGAGGAATACCCAACTCCCACCGAATTGTGCCAGTCCCTTGATTAGGTGGTTTCGACTGGAAATCAATTCACGGTTGGCCAGGCTAGTCTCTCGACCGGTTCCAAGTCCCTCGTTGTCTTGTACATAACCCCACTCACAATGCATTACAATATCCCTTATGAACTTCACCACTCCTGACATCTGTGACGAATTCCTACCTGAACTTCAGGTGCTGGAACCTCTGTTCAAGGAATTCGGCAACCGCGAAAAATTCTTTGGTGAGATTGTAACCATCAAGTGTTTCGAAGATAACTCTCTGGTAAAGCGAACCCTTGGTACCGATGGCCAAGGCAAAGTTTTGATTGTGGACGGAGGTGGATCACTCAGGTGTGCACTGCTGGGAGACATGCTGGGCGCTATCGCGGTGGAAAACGGCTGGTTGGGAGTGGTAATCAATGGCTGCGTACGTGACGTAGAAATTCTGAAAACCATCGATCTTGGCGTGCGCGCACTCAATTGTCACCCACTCAAGTCCAACAAGCGCAATGAAGGTCAGCTCAACATACCAATTAGCTTTGCTGGAGTCGATTTCGAGCCGGGCCAGTACCTCTATGCCGATGAAAACGGTATGGTTGTAGCCAATACCCAACTGGAACTGAATATCAAAACATAAGGTGGGAGCACTTCTTACTTCGCCTTCTCGCGGCTTAAAATCGGCCAGTAAACCCAGGTGAACAGGGCAAAAGCCAGCATCCATCCAGCCGCAGATAAATCAATCATCAGCATATAGCTTCTTCCACTCAGCGGCCCCAGTACCCGAATAAGGACAGCAAACATAAATACCCAGTAAGCTAAAACCGTAAGCCTGGCGGCGTGTAACGGTCGGCCTGTATGGCCCAGCGAGACCCGCGTTGTCACCGCCAGTACAATACTGCCAATGGCACCCATGGTCAGAGCATGCAAGGCAGCAGTTGGTGCGAAGACCCATCCGAAAACAGCGCAACCCAACAAGGCGTATCCGATTGGCAACCAAAGATAAGCGGCGTGTAAAACAAACAGTAACGGATTGGATGTTGTTGCAAAGCCCTTCCAGCGGCTAAGCCTGAATCCATGCACGAGTGCAGCAGCAAAGGCCAGCACACCGGTCAGCGGGTGCATCGGCATAAAGCTGGCGGCCAGGCCGAGCATAACTGTTAACGATAGCGAAGCGTTGTTTACCACTTCGCTATTGACCGGTAATTGAGTTTGACCCTGCATGCGTAACCAGTTGCCCGTAAACGCCGGTACGATACGCCCGGCAATAATTGTGACCAGTAATAGCAAGGTGTGAATCAACAGGTAAATGGCCAGCCGGTCCGTGCCCGCCATCCACTGGTTAGCACCGAGGTGGTAGAGGACATTCAGCCCCGCGACAACAGCAATAATGACAACCAGCGGATAATTACGCCGGCTTCGACCGCCGATGATCTCACGACCCAGTAGCAAACCAAGCAATACGGGAAACAACATGTCCAGCAGGAAAACCAGGCCAGCCGGCAGCATACCTGACGATACCATTGCCAACCTTCCAAGCAACCAGCTGCTCACCAGCCAGGCCAGCGGTGCGCCTTGGACAGTCGGTCGGCCGGTCCAGTTGGCGACCGCAGTCAGGCTGAACCCGGCCACGGCAGCCAGTGCAAAGCCGATCAGCATTTCATGACTGTGCCACATTGGTGTTGCTGTCGGCAGGCCCGAGCCATGCAGGGTTTTTACCCAGGCAAAAATGATCAGGATCGCAAAGATTCCGTTCATCAAGAAAAACGGCCGGAAAGCGTAGCTGAGTAATACAGGTGTTTTTGAATTCATAGTGATTGTCTGCCTATAACTCGTCTTCGACCACCCATTTGCGAACTTTTGGGGCGCGATAAGTGGAGAACTGCTCCAGCAGAGCAGTTGGCTCATGTGCTTTCATCAATATGGGGCGGTAGAGCTCACTAACAAATTGCTGCTCAAAAGAATTCTCAAGAAAACCAATCAAACCATCGTAATAACCCTCAATGTTGAGTAGGCCGCAGGGCTTGTCATGGAAACCCAGTTGTGCCCAGGTCAGCATTTCGAATAACTCCTCCAGTGTGCCCCAACCGCCCGGAAGGGCGATAAAGCCGTCGGCGAGCTCGGCCATCATGGCCTTACGCTCATGCATGGAGGCCACAATGTGTAGCTCGCTGAGACCCTCATGCGCGACCTCTTTAATCGCAAGAGCCCTGGGAATAACGCCAATAACCTCACCGCCGGCGGCAAGGACGGCATCGGCAACCGTCCCCATGACGCCAATGGCACCACCGCCATACACAAGACTGATGTTCCGGTCGCACAGCGCCAGTGCCAGCTTTACAGCAGCCCGGGAGAAAGCAGGATCCTTGCCTGGGCTGGAACCGCAGTACACGCAGATTTTTTTGATTTTCATAAGTCTTCGACTATTAAACGATTGAGCGAGATTTTATTCATTAACCCCGACCACGGAAAGCGTGGGCCGGGGTCAAGTTTGCGGTTGATCATGATGTCCGGTTTGTTTTCAGAAGGCACCATCGCGGTATCCAGATCTTCGTGCCCTGCGATGTCTTCCAGCCCGGGAAGCTGTGTCGTCAGCTGGTTCAGCAAGGTGGCCAGGGCCGCAATCTGTGCGTCTGGATATGGCTCTGTCATTTGCTGGTGGGCGGAATGAAACCAGTCCGGGTAGCGCCCGTTATTAATCAGCTCAATACCAATGCTCATTGGATTATGGCCCCGGACATGGTGGGCAATGCGATCCAGCGGTACCCACTGTTCGACACTGCCATCACGGTCAATATAGAAGTGCCCGCTGTTACCGGTGTGGCTCTCCAGGTGAAGCTCTTTCTCACCCCACACCCGGGCCATGGCCCGATCAGGTAGTTCGGTACAATGGATTACCACCAGCTTGATACTGCTGGTGTCGCGATTTTCTAACCGCCGTGTATATGACAGCGGGTTTTGTCGAATTTCCAGGCTCAAAAGAAACTACTTAGGGCTAGCCTTGCTGCAATAGAAAACGCAAATCCATGATGGCGGCATTGGCCCTTGAAATGTAATTTGCCATCACCAGTGAGTGGTTGGCAAATATACCGAACTTACTGCCATTCAGGACCATGGGCGCACCTAAGGGTTCCTGCGTGGACTCCAGTTCACGGATAATCTGGCGGAAGCTGATCAGGGCATTTTTCTTGCGTAAAACCTCATGGAAATCTACCTCCAGCGCCTTCATGAAGTGGATCAGCGCCCAGGTGCTGCCACGGGCTTCATAGAACACATCATCGATTTCCATCCATGGGGTCTTTACTTCAATCTCTCGCGGTGCAGTAGTGGATTGTGTTGCTGCAGTGTCGCCGGCAAGGTCTGTATTCAGGCGCTCCTGGCCAACACTGGCTGACAAGCGCTGAGACAAAGAGCCAAGACGCTTTTCGACCAGGCCGAACCATTCGCCGAGGTTATCAGCACGTGCATAAAATTGGGCATCAGCCTGGGTGGAGTCCGATAATCGTGTCAGGTAGGACTCGAGAAATACCATTGCTTTTTTGTAGCGGCCCTCCGTAGCAGGGGGGAACCAGCGGTCATTGGCGTAATGGAAAAGCGGGTCTGCTTCGGAAAGATCAGGATCTTCGGTCGATTGTGTTTGGGAGCGACTGAAGTCATTGCGCATGGTGCGTGCAAGGTCGCGAACCTGGGCAAGCACGCCAAATTCCCAGTTAGGTACATTATCGAGGAATACCCAGGGCGGCATGATATCGTTGGAAAGATATCCGCCACGTTTTGTAAGCATGACATTGACCACCTCGATCAATGCAGAGGTAGTGGTTGAGCCGGTTACATCGGCATGATTGTGTACCCCGGCATGCAGTCGGGTCCGCTCAACCGGGTCGAACAAAGCTGGTTCATCGTTGTACCAGAACATCAAAGCACCACACAGGACAACCAGGGCGACAGGAACCGCTATCCATATTTTTCGTTTCATAGGGGTGAAGATAACAGATTTTGAAGCGAAAGAATGTGCTGGAAGTTACCTGATTGAGACAAGCCGAATCAAACCGCTAAAAAGCACTCCTGATCAGGCACCAACCAGACCGGTTTTGAGGGATTCTCTGATCACGGCTTCCATACTTTCAACGGCTTGTGACTGATTGCCAATAATGGCTGCAGAGCCGTGTTCGAGACTAACCAGGAAAGCGTGCATCTGGTCAAATTTGACCATTTCGCCATCAGTAACCTGTGTTTTGGGCATAAAGATAATGGTCATAAGGCCCTGGTCCGTGCTGACCACCATATGGGCGCCGCGGCCTTCGGGTGTCGGACAAAACTTGATAAACCTGATGCGACCGGACAGCTGCTGATCCGCAGAGGCGTTCAGGCTGGCCATAATCCTGGCTATGTCCTGCTTGGAGACAATATCGGTGGCCTGTGCAACCAGGGCGTCACCGTCAATTGAATAATGATCGGCGAGATAAGCTTCGATGTTGTCCCACTGGCGGGATTGTTTCCAAACCATGCCAACGGCACCGACGGCGATCAACAGGCTGGCAGCCAGCGCCAACGGCATCCAGCGCCGTTGTTTGGCGGGTTGAATGTTCCCAACTTCCCGGCTAATGCCCTTAATGCCTTCAAGCAGGTCGGCCGGTGGCTGGATATGTAAAGCGGACTGCAATTTCTCTTCAAAAGCCTCAGCCTCTACAGCAGCAGCCTCAAACTCCGGTGCCGAATTGCGTGCGCGCAAAGTATCGCCATCCCGGTTCCAGGGATCTGCACCAATCAGTCGTATGAACTCAGAAAAGTTCATGGACATTACCTGTTACTCCATCCTTTTGCATCTGTGTCTTCAGTTTTTCCCGCGCCCGGAACAGCTGAGTCATTACCGCGCTCTTGCTGGTTCCAAGCTGTTCGGAAATCTCTTCACAGCTATGTCCAAATACTACCTGTAATAACAAAGGGTCCCGGTATTTTGGAGCCAGTTTCATAATGCCCTTGCGCAATAAATCACGCTCCGTGCACTCATCGGGCCCCAGTTCATCATCATCCACGACTACGACCTTATCCACGTCGGTGAATTTTGGTACCTTGCGTTCAAAGGTGCGTGCATATTCACGTCGCAATATCGTAATCAACCAGCTTTTAGCCGCGCCGACATCCTTCAGACTGTCCAGTGCCCGCCATGCCCTGAGAAACGTTTCCTGAACAAGATCCTTGGCCAGGGCATCGTTGTGACATATCCACATGGCGTAGCGGTACAAATCCGTAGAATAAGCTTCGGCAAGCTCGTTGAAACGATTAGTCCGTTCCGTGTCACTAGTCATGACCGGATTCCACAAAGTTCTATTTCAGAAAGAATCAAGTTATTTTTAAACCTTTTATGCAAGCCTGTGACGCTCAATATGGGATAATACAGTTAATATAAAAGGAAACCTAATTTGTGCGTGGGGCATCAATATAATCCATGCTGCAAATTTAAAACAAACCAATTGTGACTAATGGCACTAAAAAACTGCTCCCAAAAGCGGCAGTCTGTGCCTTGGCTCACCGGTGGGATAGATTTTAATCTTGTTTAATTGTTTTTCAGATGTATAAAAACATACGTCGGTGGGAGTAAAAAAGGATGAGTATGAATTTCGAACAGGCGCGATTCAATATGGTAGAGCAACAGATCAGAACCTGGGAGGTTCTTGACGAGCGTGTTCTGGAGTTGCTGGAAACGACCCATCGTGAAGATTTTGTACCGGTAAGATACAGAAAGATGGCATTTACGGACATGGCCATACCACTGGATCATGGTCAAACCATGATGAAGCCGGTTGTAGAGGGCCGTTTGTTACAGGCATTGGAACTGAAACCGGATGAAACCGTACTCGAGATCGGAACCGGTAGCGGCTTTATAACTGCCTGCCTGGCCCAGCTGGCCAAACAGGTCGTGACTGTTGATATTCACGAACAATTCAGCAAAGAGGCCGAGGCCAAGCTGAAGGGAAAAGACATCCACAATGTGGAACTTGAAACCGGTGATGTGATGACCGGCTGGCAGCCAGAGCAGGCGCATGACGTATTGGTCGTGACCGGTTCTGTGCAGGATATTCCGGATCATTTCCGCGGCTGGGTTAACCCAAACGGTCGCATGTTTGTGGTTTGTGGTGACGCCCCAGCAATGGAAGCGAAGCTATTAACCAAACTAAACGCAACCGAGTGGCGCGAAGAAAGCCTGTTTGAAACAGACCTGGCAAGATTGATCAATGCCGAAAAAGCACCGGAATTTGAATTTTAAGGGACTTTAGGAGTTTGCCATGCAATTTATTGCAAAAAATAAAAAGCTGTTGATGACGGCAGCATTATTCATCACTGCCCCTGCCTTTGCCGTCGATCTTGTCGGCATTCATGATCTGGCGGTTAAAAGCGATCCGCAACTCCAGGCAGCTTCATATCGCAGGGAAGCCACTTCGGAAAACGAACGCCAGGCATGGTCAAATCTGTTGCCAACGTTGAGCGGGTCAGCGTCGCTGACCAAAGGTGACAGCGAGACAAACATATCCGAAACACCACTTTCGCCATCATTTTCCACAAGTAGTGATATAGATACTGAATCCTACCGGCTGGATCTTCGCCAATCCTTGTACGCACAAAGTAATTATGAAAATCTGGATGTAGCCCGTGGCCAGGTCAGTCAGGCTGAGGCCATCTATAACATTGCCTATCAGGACTTCCTGGTCAGGGTTGCCGGGGGTTATTTTGGTGTTTTGACTGCCCAGGATGGCGTGATTTTTGCGGAGGCCGAAGAAAAGGCGCTGCAAAGACAGTTTGAACAAGCAGAGCAGAGGTTTGAGGTTGGCCTGACGGCAGTAACCGATGTGCACGAATCTCGCGCCCAATATGATAATGCCCGTGCCCGTGCAATTGTCTCAAGAAATAACCTGGCCGATAGGAAACAGGTACTTTATGAACTAACCGGCCAGTATTTTGAAGAATATGATCCATTACAGGTTGTTTTACCGCTGGTTAAACCATTGCCGGAGAATGCACAGGAATGGGTGGACATGGCCATGTTGTACAATCCTTCAGTTGTCGCGGCCCATAAAGGTGTTGAGATTGCTGATGCGTCCATGCGCCTGCAGCGCGCCGGACACTTTCCGACCCTGGATTTGGTCGCCAGTATGAGCGAGTTTACCAGCAAAAATAACAAGCAATTTTTCCCGGATGGCGAAGGCGGGTTTCAGTCCTACCTCACCGACTCAGTCAGGGATGACAAGCGCATCGGGTTGCAATTAAGCGTGCCGATCTACCAGGGTGGCGTGGTTTCATCCAGAACACGACAGGCCCGTTATACATTGAATGCAATAAATGAAGACCTGGATCGCCAGCAAAGGGCTGCGGTCAGGCAGACAAACAATGCCTACCGTGCAGTGATCGCCGGCATCGAACAGGTCGGTGCATTTGGCCAGGCTATGATTTCAGCAGAAGCCGCACTGGAGGCAACCCAGGCCGGGTTTGAAGTCGGTACCCGCACAATTGTGGACGTATTGATTGCCCAACAACGTTACTTCTCGGCCCAGCGGGACAATTCCCTGGCGCGCCATACCTATATTCTGGATCACTTGCGCCTGAAGGCTGCGGTGGGCTTGCTGTCAGAAGAAGACCTGCAAAAAGTTAATAATATTTTGCAGTAATCGCTGGCAGTCGGGTAAGAAAAACCATTACCCCTTAAGGGAGCACTTCATCCCGAACTTGATCCGGGGTGACGGTGCCCTACAGTAGCCGCCCAATTGCTTCCATAGTTAAACCCAGCGCACCCCTGTTTTTTTCTACCAGTGCCCGACCGGCCTGTCCCATGCTGTCGCGCAAGGTACCATTTACCAGTGTGTTCTCAGCCATCTGGCGGAAGTCCTGTTGATCATTGACCCTCAGGGCGGCGTTGCATTGCAGCAGTTGCGCTGCGATTTCCCTGGCATTGTCCATATTCGGACCCAATAAGACCGGCTTACCCAAGGCTGCGGGCTCAAGCGCATTGTGCCCGCCTTGTTCGCCCATGCTGCCACCGACAAAAGCGACATCACCACAGGCGTAATACGTCATCAACTCACCGATGGAATCTATTACAAAGCACTGGGCTGCCTCAGAGCAACTCTCACCCTGGCTGCGTAACTCTGTTCGCAGGCCAGCGGCCTTGGCTTGTTGTATTGTCCGGGCGAAGCGCTCCGGGTGACGCGGCGCCAATATCAGCAAGGCATCCGGCAGGCTTTGCAGCAATTCCACAAAAGCCGGAATCACTACACTTTCGTCTGCTTCATGCGTACTGCCCGCAACCAGTACCGGCCGCTGGCTATTCCAGCGTGAGCGCAGGGCGGCGCTTTTCTCGTCAAGGCTGGCGGTTACGGTCAGATCAAATTTCAGATTGCCGGTCATATCAGTGTGCTGCTTATCCGTGCCGCAGCGGATTAAACGTTCAGCATCTTCGGTGCTTTGCGCGCCAACCCAGGCAACGGTTTGCAAGATTTTGTGCACAAAACCGGGTAAACGCTGAAAGCGATTGACGGAGCGTTCGGATAAACGGGCATTGGCCATGACAAGTGGTATGTTTCGCCGCTGTGCGTTCAGGTACAGGTTTGGCCAGATTTCGGTCTCCATCACGATGATCAGGCGTGGTTGTAAGTGGTCCAGAAACCGCGAAACGGTTCCCGGCAGATCAAGTGGAATGTAGCTGTGAGAAACTTTGTCACCCAGTTCATGCTTTACACGTTCAGAGCCGGTGGGTGTCAGTGTGGTCACTGTTAAGGGTAATTCAGGATATGTTTTCAGCAGAGCCTTGATCAACGGGCTGGCTGCGTTGAATTCACCGACCGACGCAGCATGTAACAATATGCCACCCCGCTTACCGTTATCAGGTATAAAACCAAAACGCTCGGACCAGCGACCCAGGTAAGCGCGGTCCCGCAACCCGCGCAGGGCAAAATACAGCAAAACAAACGGTGTGCCGAGCAGGATGAGAAAAGAATATAAAACCTGCATGGCCTAGCTTGTAATATCCGTAGCCGGGTTATCCTCAATACATGCCGCCCAAAGTCCGAACAGGACCCAAATCAATGATGACAGATAAGTGCCGTATAATGCGAAATGGGAGTTGAGCGGAAATAGCACCAGTGCCAGTGCCAGCGCAAAAGGAAACGCCTCATTACGTCGGGAGGGCGTCAAGCGGCGCCAGAAACGTAATACCAGCACAAAACCGGTGAACATTCCCAGCAAACCAATGCTGCCGGTATCCGCCATGACTTCAAGCACAATGTTATGGGCGTGTGTCGCTCCCCTTTTACCATCTGAGCGCTGAACATGGATATCGTCCTCTGCAGCATAATCCAGGTAAGCGATTGGAAAAGCCCGCACGCCAACGCCGTTAACCGGATGTGCCTTGAACATGGTCAGGCTGGTTTTGAAAATCGGCAAACGGTAAGTGCTTGCGGCATCCACTGCAGCCTGGGTGCTCTGGGTGATAGCCAGTGATTGTTCAAGCCTTGCCTGGAATAAAGGGGAAATCAGGTAGCTGCCGATGATTGCAGTGATAACAAATACCGGAATAGACAAGGAAGCTTTTCTCAGTCCTCGGTTTTCCGGCCTCAGCATTAGCCACATATAGACAACCAGCACCAAGCCCATGACAAGCCAGCCAGCGCGCATACCGGCGATCAGTACAGCACCCAGCGTTAATGTAAATGCGGCCACCCAGGCCCAGGCAGGCCAGCGTCGGCGGGCATGTTCAAGCAGCAACGGGGAAAGCATGGCCAGGGTCGGACCGTAAAACTGGTATTTTTGTATGAACATCGCATTGAGCCGGTCGGGATTCATTGCGATACCGAATAAATCATTACCAAAGATCAATTGAACAAAACCATCCACAGCCCAAAATACCAGCAGGAATGAAGTCCAGCGAATCACACGCCAGCGTGCCGAATCTGCCCGCAACAGTACGGCCATGCTGAGCGCAGCAGCCAGAAAGCGCAGCGCAGCAATGGAGCTGATCCAGCTTTTTTGCGGCATATAGGAATCAAAACTGGATACCACCATGGGAAGCCAGAAGCACAGGAAAATGGGAACAACAATGACGGATACCCGCCGGATACGTTGACGGTGTTCCACTGAGCGGGCTAAAAATGGTAAAGCCAGTGCGAATATCGATAATGGGAGTTCTGCCAGGCGGCCAAAGGGCAATAGAGCGAAAAAAGACACAGTCAGCCAGCAGGGCCATTCGGTGGTTAATCGTTTGAGAAATAATTTCATTAACCTTCCTTTTTACCGCCAGGTTGTGAGTCCAGGGCGTCTAGATACAAATTCATAGTTTGATCCATGGAGGCCTGCAAAGAGAAAGCATCGCTTTGTTTAACCATGGGTGTCTGTTGCAAAAATGTACCCGTCCTGTATACAAGGGCTGGCAGATTATCTGCCTGTATGGCACCAAAAGGATACATCTCCCGAAGGATTTCTTTAACGCCACCATGGTCCCACGCGAGGACCGGCACTCCCATGGAAAGAGCCTCAGGCATGGTTCTGCCAAACGCTTCCGGGGGATCGCTGCACAGGTTGAATACAATGCACGATGATGCCATCCAGTCCCGTACATCGGTTCTGGCACCAACGAATGTCAGCTTGTCAGACACCCCGCTGCGTATCGCCAGGCCTTCCAGTTCATTTATGTAACGTGAGCCAGGTTTGGCCCGGCCCAGGATGACGCCATGAATATCGTCGTATGAAGACCGCAGCCTGGCCAGCATTTCGATGAAGGTCGCATGACCTTTATAGCGGGACAGCCGACCTGGCAGCAGCAGAATACGGTTGCCTTTCAGCTCTGGGAATTCTGCGTATGTCCTTTGCCGCCAGTCTTCAGATGGTTGATATCCATAGGGGAAATCATCCCTGCTGGTGCCGCCGTAAATGGTATGCAGCTGCGGACTGTCCGCAGGCAGGTAGTTATTAAGGGTGTAATCGCGGATGTGATTGGAAACAGCGATCACATGATCCCCACGGGCCATGATTGCACTGTAGCTACTGACGGAGTATTGCCCATGCATGGAGGTAATAAAAACGGGCTGCTTGTCCGCCGGCAACTTGCGTAAGGCCTGGTAACAAATCCAGGCCGGCAGGCGGGAGTGTACGTGAACAATGTCTACCTGGTTTTCCAATAACCAGGAGCGCAATCGTCGGATGTAGCGCAAAGTACCCAGGCGTTTGCGGCCAATTGGCCAGTCCAACAGCTCGGCCCCGGCATTATCAACGCGGCATCTCAATGGCCCATCCGCAGCCAGCACGGTTACCCGGTGGCCCGCAGCACGGAGAAATTCGGTGATCTCGACGGCTACCATTTCTGACCCGCCTAAGCCGAGAGACACCAAGGCCTGTACTACGTGCATGATGTTTAGTGCCCGGGCACTAGTCAGTTAAGGTGTAATGCGTACCACAATACGGACAGGTGCTCTCACCATCGCCCTCAATGGGTAGAAAAACACGCGGGTGGGCATTCCAGAGCTTCTGGTTTGGGCGGGGGCAGGAAAGCGGCAGCTCGGCGCGGCTTATTTCAACCCTTTGTTGCGTGTTTGCATAGTCCAGGCTGTCATCCTGGGCGTCAGTGCGATGAGTCACAAGCCATCTCCACAAAAATAGGAAGTGTATTCTACCCCAATATCTCACCGCATAATGCCTGTGCGGCATTAAGCAGGGAAGTGGTTTCAACTTCGGCGCGATCATCAATCAAGGCCGCTTGTTGGCGGGCGTGAACCAGCTGTGTATAGGCACTATCCAGGGTGTTGAAAGTATTGGAATTTATCCAACCACAAGTTTGCAAGCTCCGCAATTGTTGGCCAATTTCGGTGGAGTTTATGGCCTCGGGATAACTGTCGGCATTGAGCAATAAGCCAAGTTGCACTACAAACTCAATATCCAGAAGCCCGCCGGGGCCGTGCTTAAGCTCGCTTCCATTGCTGTGCTGCGCGCGTATACGTTGCCTCATGGCTGGAATTTCATTCTTGACCAGGGTTTTGTCACGCGGTGTGGTCAGCACAAGCTGCCGGGTGCTGGTAAAACCATCCGCAACTTCTGCGCTGCCGGCGACAGGCCGGGCCCGTGTCAAAGCCTGTAGCTCCCAGACCCAGGCTTCTTCGAGTTGATAACGCCTGAATGCATCAACACTGGAAACCAGCAACCCGGCCCGCCCATTTGGCCGCAACCTGGCATCGATGCTGTACAGGCGCCCGGATGGTGTTGTTGCTGATAACAAGCTAAGTAAGCGGCGGGCCACACCGGTGTGGTAGCGCTCTGCCGGGATGGGGCGGGCACCGTCAGATGGCGCTGTTGCTGGCTGATACAGGAAAATCAGGTCAAGGTCGGAGTCAAAGCCCAGCGCGTTGGCACCGAGACTGCCATAGGCGATAACGGCAAGTCCGGGACCGGGCAGGCGGCCATGCCGGGATTTCATTTCATGTTGTGATAACTCCAACGCGGCCTGTACCAGGCTCTCGGCAAGTTGGCTTAGTGCAGACCGGGCCTCAAATGCGGAGATTGCTGATTGCAGTACAGCTACCGCAATACGCAGGCTGATCACCTGTTTGTAGTAATTCAGGTCTTGCAGTGTGGTTTCAGTGTCGCTGGACCCATTCAGAATCCGTTGAACGCCCGTCCGTATATCATTTCGGGTGGGCGGGTTAGCGCCGAGGCTGGGGTCGATTAACTCGTCCAGCAAAGCCGGGTAACGTGTAACCGCCTGGGCGACCCGTCTACTTGCTGCAAATAATTCCAGCATGCGCTTGCTGGCGCCCGGGTTGTGTAGCAGCAGAGACAGATATGCACTGCGCCGGCATATCGCCGAAACAAGGTCCAGCACGCGGTTGATGACGGCATCCCCCGGTGACAGTGAATCAATCTGTTCCAGCAATACCGGCATGTATTGGTCTAGACGCCTGGATGCGCGCTGGCTGAGTGAAAGCCGGCTCAGCCGCTTGACGAAATCTGCCAGGGGCTTCCACCCGGTAAGCTCTGAATTTTCGTCCTGGATAGTATTTCGTGCTCTTTGCCAATAAGCATGCCATGGATTCCTGTCATCTGTTGGTTCTGAAGACTGGGGCAGACAATGCTCAAACAAAGACTGCACACTATTTCGTGTCTCATCGAGGGCAGTCTGAAAATCAGCCATTTCTATAAAACCCATCGCCCGGGCAACTCTCAAGCCATCTTCACCAGTCGGGACACAGTGGGTTTGCTGGTCGTGCAGCGCCTGGATGCGGTTTTCGGTTTTTCGCAAAAAACGATAGGCAGCTAATATCTCGGTAACCGTTTCATCCGGCAGCAGTTGCAGTTTCTGTAAACTGGCCACAGCCGCAAAAATCGATGCTGTCTGTAGCGATGGTTCCCGCCCGCCGCGGAGCAACTGGAAAGTCTGCACCAGGAATTCAATTTCACGGATACCACCCGGGCCACGCTTGATATCATCCAGACGGTCTTTACGCAAAGCATCTTCGCGCACGTTGGCGTGCATGTCCCGCAGTGCATCTATGGCACCGAAGTCGATATATCGGCGGTAGACAAACGGTTTTAATATGTCCAGCAGTTGCTGACCGGAGGCCAGATCACCGGCGACCGGGCGCGCTTTGATCAATGCATATCGTTCCCAGTCGCGTCCTTCGCGCTGATAGTACTGCTCAAGTGCAGCAAAACTGCTGACCAGGGGTCCGGAATCCCCAAAGGGCCGCAACCGGGTATCCACCCGAAAACAAAAACCATCCGCAGTGAACTCGGACAGGCTGCGTATTACCTGCCGGGCCAGACGGGTAAAAAACTGTTCATTGTCCAGGCCGCGCCGACCGTCACATGTACCGCGGTCCGGGTAACAAAAAATAATGTCGATGTCGGATGACAAGTTAAGTTCACAGCCACCGAGCTTGCCGAGGCCAATGACGATGAGTTTCTGTGCCTGGCCGTCAGGGTTTTGGGGGACGCCGTATTTTTCTTCAAATGCCCTGCTGTGATAAATGACCGCGGCTTGTTGGCAAACATCGGCAAGGGTGCTCAGATCAGCAAGGATTTCATCCACCGGTGCGAGTTCATTCAGGTCGCGCCAGATCAAACGCATCATTTCCCGGTTGCGAAACTGGCGAAGTGCCGGATCCAGGCCGTTTTTTTTGATCCCTGTTGCCAGTTGATCTGCGCTGGGCGGGCTGTTTTTTTCAAGCCGGCCGGAAGCTTGCAGTTCTTCCAGCCAGTCGGGGTGACGGGTGACCAGCTGATTCAGAAATGGACTTAATTCCAGGGCTGATTTTTGGCTGACGGAAAGCATCTGTGGAAAAACCTAAGCCCTGGGTTTTACCATCAATAATCCGCTACCGATCGGACGCGGCCTGGACGCTGATTCGATTGACCAAATCTTCTATGTCCCTCTCACAATAACTGCAAACGTACCTTTGATCATCATCGGTAACTTTTTTGAACTCCGTCGTAATAGGTTCATTCTGGTTGGTTATGCAGTTAGGGTTTGAACAGGTGAGGATGCCTCTTACAATTTTTGGCGTCTCGGCTTTGAACTTCCTGGCTACCTTACCATCAACGATATAGTTGATCGTTGCCTGGGGGGAGATTAGGGCTACAAGATTCGCTTCCTTGGCCGAGAGCTCTACATCTTCAAACTTGAGGATATCCTTCTTACCGCCTTTCTTTGAATGGGTGTTAATGAGTATGCTCATGCTGCGATTGTTTGATAGCCTGAGCACCCTGAGCACGTCAAAAGCCCTGGAGGGAAGGATGTGATCAATTACCGTACCGCGCTCAATCCTTTCGACTTTCATGTACCTCTTCGGCATTTCAACTTCCTCCTATGAGCATTGAGAGCAATGCCATGCGCACCGGCACACCGTTGAAGGCCTGAGTGAAGTACTTGGCCTGCGGCAGGGCATCGACTTCCGCTGCAATTTCGTTCACCCTTGGAAGTGGATGCATGATGATCATATTCTCCGGTCCCATGTCCACGAGTGCCGGGTCTACACGGTATATCCCCGCGACCTTTTCGTACTCAACCGGATCCGGAAACCGTTCTTTCTGGATTCTCGTGACATACAGAACGTCAGTCTTTGGCAGGATATCTTCCAAAGCGTGGCAAGCTATTCCTAACATTCCGGCATTTTCCAGGTATTCAACGCCCTCACCCGGCATTTCCAGTCCTTTGGGTGAGACAAGGTTAATGGTGTTGCCAAACCTGGCCAGTGCGGGTGCCAATGAGTGAGTTGTCCTGCCGAAACGAAGGTCACCGACAAGGCTGATATTCAAACCTTCCAGCCTGCCCCTCTCACGCCTGATCGTAAATAGATCCAGCAACGTCTGTGTCGGGTGCTGACCGGCGCCGTCACCTGCATTAAGGATGGGCACATCCGAGAACTCGGTCGCAAATTTTGCCGCGCCTTCCTGTGGGTGCCGCAGCACAACCGCATCAGCGTAACCGCTGACCATCCTTATCGTATCGGCCAGGGTCTCGCCTTTTACAACGGATGTCGCTTCGGTACCCGCGAAACCGATAACTCCGCCGCCAAGGCGATGCATGGCTGTTTCGAAGGATAATCTCGTCCGTGTCGATGGCTCGAAGAAAATGCTCGCCAGGACTTTACCCCTGAGGCTGTCTGCTACCGCCTCACCTCTGGCAATTGGCAGCATGCTTTCAGCACGGTCGAGAATATCGATAATCTGATCTGTAGAGAGGTCGTGGGCAGAGATCACATGGCGCATGATATTTCCTCTGAAAAAGTGGCGCTGGGCGTCCGCATTTTAATTCATTAATGGTTTGTAAATATAGGGAATAATCAGTTAATCCCAGTACTCAATACCATCAACCTCGTTAGAGATTAATGTACCGGCTTCACTGGCCATGATTTCAGTCAGTTCCGAGAGTTGACCGATGGCACTTTGGTGGCCGGTTTCGCGTACGAACTTGCAGGCTCCGAGTACTTTCGGCCCCATGGATCCCGCTGCAAAGTCCAGTGCCTCCAGGGCATCCGGATGTGCGGCCCTGATAGCTTTCTGTTTTGCGGTTCCGAAGCCGATAAAAACATTGGCAACGTCTGTCAGCATGACAAACATCTCGGCATCCAGGCCTTTGGCCAGCAGGCCGCTGGCCAGATCCTTGTCGATGACGGCCTCAACACCAAATAATTTTCTGTTCTCATCATAGGCAACCGGAATGCCCCCGCCACCGGCGCAGATGACAACATAATCATTGTCCACAAGCGTTTTTATTGCACTTATCTCGATGATGCGTTTAGGCAATGGCGAAGGGACAACCTTGCGGAAATATTCTCCATCGGGCGCCATTGACCAGCCTTCCTCTCTCCGCAGTTTTTCAGCCTCTTCCTCGCTATAAACCGGACCTACGGGCTTGGTAGGATTCTGAAAAGCCGGGTCGGCCTGATCAACCAGGATCTGGGTGAGAACCGTAACAATATGATCCTCAAATGGAATTATATTGCCGAGTTCCTGTTCAATAATGTAACCGATCATACCGATGGTTTTTGCACCCAGGACATCCAGGGGATAAGGATCGACATCGGTGTAAGCTGCGTCCATTAACGCCGCCAACCCGACCTGTGGCCCATTACCGTGCGCAATGACCAATTCGTGATTTTTATGTATGGCGGCAAGTTGCTCGGCTGCTATGCGTATATTATCGCGCTGGTTTTCAGCACTTAGCTCCTGACCGCGTTTTAACAGGGCGTTGCCGCCTAAAGCCACTACAACCCGCATTATTGGCTACCCAGGGTCGCAACCAACAGTGCCTTGATGGAATGTACGCGGTTTTCTGCCTGTTCGAACTGTATGCCTGCTGGTGATTCAAAGACCTCTTCGGTAACTTCCAGTGACTCCATGCCAAATTTTTCGTAAATTTCCCGGCCAACCTGGGTTTCAAGGTTATGAAACGCGGGCAGGCAGTGCATGAAGCGCACCCTGGGATTACCGCTGGCGGCCATCAGTTCGGCGTTGACCTGGTAGGGTTTGAGCAACTTGATGCGCTCTGCCCAGACTTCGTCGGGTTCACCCATCGAAACCCACACGTCGGTGTGGATAAATTGCACGCCTTTCACCGCCTCGACCGGGTCTTCGGTCAAGGTCAGCTTTCCCTTGTGAAGCTTTTCCAGTTCGCGAGCAAATTCAAGCAGTTCATCATTCGGCCAAAGGTGCCTGGGCGCGCCGATACGAACGTCCATACCCATCAGGCAGCCGGCAATCATCAGGGAGTTGCCCATGTTAGAACGCGCATCACCCACGTAGGCATAGGAAAAATCATGCCAGGGTTGTGGCATATATTCGCGCATGGTCATCAGGTCGGCACACATCTGTGTTGGATGAAACTCATCGGTCAGGCCGTTGAAAACCGGCACACCTGACCATTTGGCCAGTTCCTCGACAATTTCCTGACCGTGACCACGATATTCGATTGCATCGTACATGCGACCCAGTACGCGGGCGGTATCCTTGACGGACTCCTTTTTTCCCAGGTGTGAGCCAGCAGGGTCAAGATAGGTCACATTGGCCCCCTGATCATAGGCGGCAACCTCGAAGGCGCAGCGTGTACGGGTTGAAGCCTTTTCAAAGATCAGGGCGATATTTTTCCCGCGCAGACGCTGGACTTCATTGCCCGCGTACTTGGCTCGTTTCAAATCCCGTGCCAGATCGAGGATGTAGGTCAGATCTCGTTTGGAAAAGTCGAGCAGTTTGAGAAAACTACGGCCCTTCAGGTTAAGTGACATGGTGAATGCTCCTTGAATCGCAATCTACTTCGTTCTGAATAAATCAGAGGTTCCTTAATTAAACTGCTTCCCGCTCAATTGGGCAAGCGAACCGGGTAATTGTTACAGGCAAAAAAATCCCCGCCATCAGGCAGGGATTTTAATCTCACTTGGGTTTGAACTACATGATTTACATCATGCCGCCCATACCACCCATACCACCCATGCCACCCATATCAGGCATGCCGCCACCAGCAGAATCATCTGCAGGCTTATCAGCGACCAATTGCATCGTACATGCGACCCAGTACGCGGGCGGTATCCTTGACGGACTCCTTTTTTCCCAGGTGTGAGCCAGCAGGGTCAAGATAGGTCACATTGGCCCCCTGATCATAGGCGGCAACCTCGAAGGCGCAGCGTGTACGGGTTGAAGCCTTTTCAAAGATCAGGGCGATATTTTTCCCGCGCAGACGCTGGACTTCATTGCCCGCGTACTTGGCTCGTTTCAAATCCCGTGCCAGATCGAGGATGTAGGTCAGATCTCGTTTGGAAAAGTCGAGCAGTTTGAGAAAACTACGGCCCTTCAGGTTAAGTGACATGGTGAATGCTCCTTGAATCGCAATCTACTTCGTTCTGAATAAATCAGAGGTTCCTTAATTAAACTGCTTCCCGCTCAATTGGGCAAGCGAACCGGGTAATTGTTACAGGCAAAAAAATCCCCGCCATCAGGCAGGGATTTTAATCTCACTTGGGTTTGAACTACATGATTTACATCATGCCGCCCATACCACCCATACCACCCATGCCACCCATATCAGGCATGCCGCCACCAGCAGAATCATCTGCAGGCTTATCAGCGACCATGGCTTCAGTGGTGATCATCAGACCGGCAATAGATGCCGCATGCTGCAATGCAGTGCGTACCACCTTGGTCGGATCCAGGATACCAGCTGCGATCATATCTTCGTATACATCGGTCGCGGCGTTATAACCGTAGTTGCCTTCACCCTGTTTTACGTTGTTCAGAACGACAGAGCCTTCTCCACCGGCATTTCTGACAATCTGGCGCAGCGGTTCTTCCATGGCACGCAGAGCAATGGCGATACCAACATTCTGGTCTTCATTATCACCCTTCATGTCTGCAATAATTGCTGTTGAGCGGATCAGCGCAACGCCACCACCGGGAACAACACCCTCTTCAACGGCTGCGCGGGTTGCGTGCAAAGCGTCTTCAACGCGGGCTTTCTTCTCTTTCATTTCAACTTCGGTTGCGGCACCGACCTTGATAACTGCAACACCGCCAGCCAGCTTGGCTACGCGTTCCTGCAGTTTTTCACGATCATAGTCTGAAGTCGCTTCCTCGATCTGTGCACGCACCTGGTCAACCCGGGCTGTGATGTCGTCGTGGCTGCCGGCTCCGTCAATCACCGTGGTATTTTCCTTGGTGATCTGGATTTTCTTGGCAGAGCCGAGTTCTTCCAAGGTGGTTTTTTCCAGTGACAGGCCAACTTCTTCTGAAATAACGGTCGCACCGGTCAGGATAGCGATATCTTCCAGCATAGCTTTACGACGGTCGCCGAAGCCCGGTGCTTTAACCGCACAGACTTTAACGATGCCGCGGATGGAGTTAACCACCAGGGTCGCCAGGGCTTCGCCTTCGATATCTTCGGCAACGATCAGCAGCGGGTTACCGGACTTGGCCACCGCTTCGAGTACCGGCAGCAGGTCACGGACATTGGCGATTTTCTTGTCGTGCAGCAGGATGTATGGGTTTTCCAGTTCAACGCTCATGGTTGACTGATCATTGATGAAGTAAGGAGACAGGTAGCCGCGATCAAACTGCATACCTTCAACCACGTCCAGTTCATTGGTCAGGCCGGAAGCATCTTCAACGGTGATGACGCCTTCTTTGCCGACCTTGTCCATGGCCTCGGCGATCAGGTCACCAATACTGGTGTCCGCGTTGGCGGAAATGGAGCCAACCTGAGCAATGGCACTTCTGTCGGTACACGGCTCGGACATCTCTTGCAGTGCATCAACCGCACCAAGCACAGCCTTTTCCAGGCCGCGCTTCAGATCCATCGGGTTCATGCCGGCGGCAACAGCCTTGAGGCCTTCGCTCAGCATGGACTGTGCCAGCACGGTAGCGGTAGTGGTACCGTCACCGGCGACATCAGAGGTCTTGGAAGCAACTTCCTTGACCATCTGCGCACCCATGTTTTCAAATTTGTTTTCCAGTTCGATTTCCTTAGCAACTGAAACACCGTCCTTGGTGACGGTCGGGGCTCCGAAGCTCTTGTCCAATACCACGTTACGACCCTTGGGTCCCAGCGTGATCTTGACAGCGTCGGCCAGAATGTTAACGCCGCGCATCATTTGCTTGCGGGCGTCATCGCCAAAACGTACGTCTTTAGCACTCATTGTCTAATCCTCAATTCGTTTAAATTCATTCAAATCGTTCGTTGTATACGGGGGCTATCAGTTTTCGATAACCGCCATGATGTCTTCTTCGCGCATGACGAGCAGTTCTTCGTCATCCACCTTAACTTCTGTTCCCGAATACTTACCAAACAGGACTTTGTCACCTACGCTGATATCCAGCGGGCGCTTGTCACCATTTTCGAGAATTTTGCCGTTGCCTACAGCGAGTACTTCGCCGCGTATTGGTTTTTCTGTTGCTGAGTCCGGAATCACGATGCCGCCAGAGGACATACGTTCTTCTTCCACTCGTTTCACAATCACACGATCGTGTAGAGGACGAAGGTTCATCAGAATTTCTCCCTGATTATAGTCAATTAATTGAACATCTAAACCGCAACGGTTTTGTCGTTCCGGTCTGCTATGTGTCTGTGGATACTTTTTTGCGGTATTCCGCAGCCTGCCTGCAGAGTTTGGGCTATGGCTTCTACATTTCAAGAGCAGAGGTATTAGTTTTTTTGACCGCAACTGAAAAGCATTACCGGCGGGTGGGATCAGACGGGTTAAAATATGGTGTTGCCGGTCTATTCCTGCGCTTGTGCACAACTGATACAAAGCCTGGCGGCGGGGTCTGCTTCGAGACGTCTTGGGTCGATAATTTCACCACAATCATAACAATAGCCATATTCACCACTTTCTATGCGCGCAACTGCCGTATTGATAGCCAGAATGTACATACGTCGTCGGCGGCCGGTTTCCAGTGACATGGCCTGTGCCTGCATGGCGTCCATACGTGACAACCTGCCGACACGTGTCTGGTCCAGCTCAACCACCTCTTCGGCCTGTCGGCCGGTCTTTCCCGCCTCCAGCAGTTCGGCCTTTAGCTTCAGCAGTAATGATTTAAAGTGTTGCAACTCGTTTTCTGACAGGTCCATTGGCCATCCTGATGGGAATTCTTACAGTAATTTTAGCAAAGACTGTAACAATTTCATGCTGGCTGCGTATATTCTCATGACATGAGTAAAAAATACCGTCAATGGGTGGAGGAGTATCAGGATCAGGCCTGGACGGTAGCGCGTTATATTTTGAAAGATGCCCAGGAGGCGGAAGACGCCACCCAGGAAGCATTTGTGAAGCTCTGGAACAACCAGGACAGCATTGACCCCGAGCGTATCAAGCCGTGGTTAATGAAGGTAACCCGCAACGGTTGTCTTGATCGCCTGAGACGCAGGCGGGACCACGTGGAGTTCGATGAGAGCTACATGGCCGGGGAAGTCAGCGGACCGATGCAGGATGTGGCCGCAAATGAAACCGGAGTTTGGCTAAAGCGTGCCATTGCCGGCTTAAAAGAGCCCTACCGGTCACTGGTTGTATTACGTGATGTCAACCAGCACAGCTACGAAGAAGTAGCCGGGATGCTGGAATTAAACCTGGCGCAGGTTAAAACCTACCTGCACCGAGCAAGAAAGCAGTTGCGCGAGCAACTGGCCGAGGTAAGACCATGAATGAATATGATGAAAAATGGGAAGATCAGATCAATGCATTGCTTGATGGTGAGCTGAGCGCATCTGATGCGGAATCACTCAAAGCAGAAGCATCCGATGATCGTGGTCTGGCACGGGCCATCGTTGAGGCTTACCAGTTGCAACAAGCCATGGATTCCGTCCATGTAGAACGTGCACCGGCCAGCCTTACCAAACGTCTGCGTGCGATACCGCGTCAGCAAAAACCGAAATTCAGTTTATTCCAGCCCCGTTGGGTCACGGCACTCGCGGCTATTCCACTGGTGATCATCGCAGTCAGCCTGATGCGTCCGGATACACCGTCAGCGAGCGAGATTGCCCAGGCACGCCAGGAAATGGCAATAGCATTCGCCTACCTGGATAGGGCCGGCACCATAACGGGACGCGAAATCGAATCAACAGTTGGTCAAACGATGGCAAACGCAGTGACCGGTTCGGTCAACAGGGCCATCAACTCACAGAATTTAACCATTAAGGAGAAAGAAGTATGAAAAGTTCAATTATGAAGAAGTTTATTACCGGGTTGTTTTGCACCCTGCTGGCGTTACCTGTCATGGCGCAGGAAGACGAGCTCAAAGACTTGCCGGGATATGTAGATTTTGGCGATTTGTCAGCCACTTATGGTGAGCCCAAAATAACCATCAACCTGGGTGGAACCATGCTCAACTTTGTTAGCATGATGAGTTCAGCAGAGAGCCCGGAAACCTCGGAGCTAATTTCCAAGCTCAAAGGAATTCGAGTCCAGATATATTCAACGGATAAAGATGCCGGCGCCGCCAAGAAGCAGTTTGGCAAGACCAAGAAAGGTCTTAAATCCTCTGGTTGGGAGCCAATTGTACAAATCAATGAAGATGATGAGCAGGTTCTGGTCTACATGAAAATGGACGGTGGCAACATGGAAGGCATGACCGTGATGGTGGTGGATGATGAAGAAGCTGTTTTTGTAAACATCATCGGTCAACTGAACCCTGCCGAACTCGGTAAGGTGATGGAAAGCTTTGATGTGAATGTTGACCTGGATCTGGACTGAGCTGATGCGGGCTTTAAAAGATAACCATTATGTTGCGCTGGTGCTGGTACTGACCCTAAGCGCGTTCATGCTTTCTTCTTGCGGCATTACCGCGCCGCGCAGCAATGATGGTTTTGCCAACCTTGATTCACCGGGCATGAGTGATACCGACCGGACCATGACAATATCGCTGGGCCCGACGGTGCTGTGGTTTGCAGCCCGGTTCATGGACGATGAACCGGAAACCCAGGCACTGCTCAGGAGCCTGGACGGGGTACGTATTCGTATCTACGAAGTCAATGGTGACAGTGAACGAATCGCGCGGAATTTTGAACATATGGGTAGCAAGCTGACTAAAGATGGCTGGGCGCCGGTGATGTTGATACGTGAAGAAGGCGAACTTGTGCAGATGTATGCCAAAGCTTCCAATACAGGTATAAAGGGGCTGACAATCGTTTCTGCTGACGATGAAGAAGTCGTGGTTATCAACGTGATGGGTGATATTAACCCGACGCATTACAGTGATGTGATGGTGGCGTTGAATGTTGATGATGCGCCAGAGGTTCAGGTCGCGTCTGTGAATTGAGATCTAGTCTGCAAGAATCCACAAACCCGTAGCCCGGCGGTTCGGTGAAGGTGAGGCCGGGAACCGGTCGAGAGGCTGGCCTGGGCCATGGCACTGGTCTTTCAGGGTTCGATCAGGGATTCGCAGGAAGTTGGGTATTCCTCCTGAGACACGCTTCAAGGCCATCCCTGGCTCGCTCGGTCGCCGACTTCCCTGTCGGCTCACGGTCTCAGGAGGAATACCCAACTCCCTGCGAATTGTGCGAGACTGAAAGAGGGGGCTTCGATTAATGACGCGGTTCTTTTTTTATAACTTTCCACTGTTTGCTTGTTATCATCCGGTTTACTTGACTGCCGGATTATCCAGATGCACTTTTTGCTGTGTGTACTAATGTTTGCCGCTTGTACGGCCTGTGCATCAGGTGGTCCCAGCGTTGAACTAGGTGGTAAGAGCTTTAGCGTCGAAATTGCCGATACGCGGGAAAAACAGACTTTGGGACTGATGTTCAGGGATGAAATGCCGGCAGATAAGGGCATGTTGTTTATCTTTCCGAACGAGGCCCCACGCAGTTTCTGGATGAAAAACACCCGTATTCCGCTGGATATCATGTATTTTGACAAAGATCTGAATATGGTCAGCATCTCCGCTGATACACAACCATGCAGGGTCAGTCGTTGTCCTTCCTATCCCAGCATCGCGCCGGCTAAATATGTACTTGAACTTAATGCTGGTACTGCGTCGGAGCTGGGTGTTGGCCCGGGTGACCGGCTGACAATTGAGTTGGACTGATCCGGTGGCAAAGAGAACTTTCCCGCCGTGAGCGAAAGTATCCTCATCGCCCAGGTTACGGATTGCCACCTGCCAGCAGATTCGCAGCAGAGATACCGTGGCATTAACCCGCAAAGAAACCTGAAAACCCTGTTGAAAAAAGTGAAACGTTTGAAGCCCGATCTACTGTTGGCCACTGGTGATCTCAGTGAGGATGGCAGCAAGGCGTCATACGTAGCGTTACAAAAGTTTATCAAGCCGCTCGGAGTTCCGGTGCTCGCATTACCCGGCAATCACGATGACGCTGCTCTGCTGGCAGAAATATTCCCGGGTAGCCCGACAGACAAGATCAGCGTTTCGAAACATGGCCCGTGGCACATTATCCGTTTGAACTCCAGCATGCCAGGAAAGCCGGAAGGCCGTCTTGGCGAAGAGGTACTTGCGGAGCTTGAAGGTTTCTTAGGTCAGCACGAGCAGCGCCCATGTCTCATCGCTATGCACCACCAGCCAATCGCCATTGGCAGCCCATGGATAGATAAGTATCCGTTGGTCGATCCACAAGCCTTTCTACAAATAGTTGATCGGCACCCGAACATAAAAGCGGTTGTATGGGGGCATGTCCACCAGGTATATGAAGCCGAAAGAAATGGCACCGCCATGCTGGGCAGCCCATCAAGCGCCATTAACGGCCTGCCTGGTGCGCGGAAATTCACACCAGATCCGACTGGCCCGACATTCAGGTGGTTGGAGTTGAAGGGAGACGGAACGCTTCTAACAGGGTTGGGCTCAATCAGAAGCGGGTAGCACCAACCACAAAATAATGTAAACAAGAATACCGGGGAAAGCTGCCGATATGATTGAAGCCAGAACATAGACGACCCGGGTGCCGGTGACCGACCAGCCAAAGTGCCGCGCGAGACCAGCACAGACACCGCCAATCATTCCATTGCGCTTGTCTCTTGCTATGCCTGTGCTTTTGTTCATGTTGTTATTCCTCTTATTGTTTTTCTTTAAATCTCAATCATCTCAAAATCTTCTTTGCCCGCGCCACAATCCGGGCAGACCCAGAACTCCGGGACATCTTGCCAGCGCGTGCCGGGGGCTAAACCTTCCTCAGGGTTGCCTTTTTCCTCTTCGTATACCCAACCGCAGATGATACACATCCAGACTTTGTAAGCACTTTCCGCCACGATTGTGTTCCTGTAATGACAAAAACGCTAGTTTGACACGCGAAGACCAACGCTTAAACCGTTAAGCAGGTTAAAATGGGGTTTTTGTAAGATAAGAGATCAGAGCAAAATGACCAGTAGCGAAGAACTAATTAAACGGGCACGGGTTCACATTCCAGGTGGAGTAAATTCCCCGGTTCGGGCATTTAACGGGGTTGGCGGCGATCCGGTATTTTTTGACCATGCATTGGGTGCCTGTCTTTACGATGTTTCCGGCCGTTCCTACATCGATTATGTTGGTTCCTGGGGACCGATGATAGCGGGTCATGCCAACCCGGCGATTATCTCTGCGGTTCACGCAGCAGTGGACAAGGGCTTGAGTTTTGGTGCGCCGGCAGCGGCGGAAGTGGACATGGCGGAAAGGCTGTGTGACCTGGTAGATGGCATGGACATGGTGCGCATGGTTAATTCAGGCACCGAGGCCACCATGAGCGCGATACGCGTGGCGCGTGCGGCAACCGGTCGTGATCGTATTTTAAAGTTTGAAGGTTGTTACCATGGCCATGCAGACGCTTTCCTGGTCAAGGCTGGCAGTGGGGCATTGACCCTTGGGGTGCCTACTTCCCCCGGCGTGCCTTCTGTTTATGCAGACTTGACCTTAACCCTCCCGTTTAATGATCTGGAGTCAGTACGTAGCTGTTTTGCCGAACAGGCTGATGAGATTGCCTGCATTATTGTTGAGCCCGTGGCTGGCAATATGAACTGTATACCGCCGGTGGACGGTTACCTTCAAGGTCTTCGTGATCTTTGTGATCAATACGATGTTGTATTGATTTTTGATGAGGTGATGACCGGTTTCCGCGTAGCACTTGGTGGCGCGCAGGCCTTGTATGGCATTACGCCCGACCTTTCGACTTTTGGCAAAGTCATCGGTGGCGGTATGCCGGTTGGCGCTTTTGGCGGCAAACGCGAACTGATGGAACAGGTTGCACCTTCCGGGCCGGTTTACCAGGCAGGAACTTTGTCGGGCAACCCGGTGGCCATGGCTGCAGGGCTGGCAACACTTGACCAGATAACTGCGCCAGGTTTTTACCAGGCACTGGGTGACAAAACCCGGATGCTGACCGAGGGAATGCAGGCAGAGGCTGACTTTGCGGGTATCCCATTCACTACAACGCGTGTCGGCGGCATGTTCGGCCTGTATTTCAGTGCAGAGAAACAGATTATTAATTTTGAGCAGTCGGGTGCGGTGGACGTTGATATGTTCAAGTGCTTTTTCCATGCCATGCTGGATAAAGGTGTCTACCTGGCGCCATCGGCTTACGAGGCCGGTTTTGTTTCATCGGCGCATAGCGAAGAGCATATTTCCGCGACGATCAACGCGGCAAGAGAGGCCTTTAAGCAATGTGCGGCGGTTGGCGGGTAATTAGTACGCAAACAAGGATAAGCTAAACCTCAATGGATACCGGCTGGACACAGGACCTGCTGAACTGGCTGACAGACAACCCGGGCTGGGCGGGTTTCTGGGTATTCGCCATGTCTTTCATCGAGTCGCTGGCATTTGTTGGCATCCTGGTTCCAGGTATCATTATCCTGTTTGGCCTGGGTGCCCTGATCAGCCTTGGCGCAATGGAAATGTTACCTATCTGGTTGTGGGGCTCACTGGGTGCGATTGCCGGCGATATTGTCAGTTATGCGCTTGGCCGGCGTTATCGCAGTCATTTGGCAGAGATATGGCCGTTCTCTCGTTTCCCCCGCATGCTTGAAAGAGGCCGGAGTTACTTTCGGGTACACGGCCCAAAAAGCGTGGTGATAGGCCGGTTCATCGGTCCGCTCAGGCCGGTGATTCCAGTGACCGCCGGTATGCTGGGTCTGGCACCCCGACGCTTTTTGATGGTGGCTATTCCGGCTTGTATAGCCTGGACGCCGGCTTACCTGATTCCAGGCATGTTGTTTGGTGCTTCACTACAGGTGGCATCGGAGTATGCCGGGCGCATGTCGCTGGTGCTAATTATTGCCGTGGTAGTTCTGTGGCTGACCTGGTGGATCATCTGGACCGCTTATGAATTGCTGGCAAGCCGTTCGGCCCGTTGGCTGCGCCACGCTATTCGGTGGATGCGCCGGCACCCGGTATTCAGGCGTGTTGCCGGACCGTTACTGGATTCGACACAACCGGAAATATTGTCTATCACCATGATGGGCCTGTTGCTGGTGCTGATTTTCTGGGGCATGGTGATGTTGCTGTTCCTGTCTCCGTTTTCAGCACACCCACAGTCCATCGACCAGGCGGTACAGGCCTATGCATTGGGCCTTAGAAACCATATTGCCGACCCGTTGATGGTTGCATTAACGCAATTATCACGACTTTGGGTACTCATCCCGACCTCAATGGCAGTACTGCTGTGGTTAATTGGTGCGGGGAGAAAAAAAGCTGCCTTGCACTGGTTGGTAGCCATGGGCGGCGGTATGGTTATTCAGCTATTGGCGGGCTGGACATTGCGCGCCACACCATTGCTCAGCGAAGCGGGTACCAATACCCCTCACGATCCGAGTGCGGCACTGACGCTGGCAACGGTCGTGCTGGGTTATTTTGCCGTGATGATTGCCAGGGAGTTAAAGCGCCGTAAACGCAAGTGCCCATATGTGATTACCGGCTTGCTGCTGTCACTTTTGGTTCTTTCGCGGCTATACCTGGGGCTGGATTGGCTCAGTGGCGCGTTGATGGGCGTGGCGCTTGGTATGACATGGACATTCGTGGTTGGTATTGCCTATCGGCAGCGTGCCATGCGGTCTTTTAATGGCATGGCTGCCAGCTTGATTTTTTTCGGTATGTTGGCAACTACATTTGCCTGGCAGGTAGATCAAAACCTGGAAAATGATATCGCGGCCTTCAAGCTGCAATTACCACAAAGAGAGGTTATGGCGGATCGGTGGTGGGATGATATGTGGCAGACCTTGCCGCGTGAGCGCACCCATCTGAAAACCGTAATTGCCCGGGAGTTTAATTTTCAATTCGCGGGAGAACCGGAAAACCTGGCACGGTTACTGGCGGTTCATGGCTGGCAGGAAGCAGAGCCGGCCAACTGGCGCTGGACCATGCTGTCTATGAACCCGGAACCTACGGAGTCTACGCTTCCGCCGCTTAAAAGAGATTATCTGGGGCATGCTGATATTTTATTGCTGCACAGGCTTGGCGGTGACCCCCTGGTGCAGGAAACAATTCGCCTGTGGGACTCCGGCGTCAGGCTTGAACCAACAGGCCGGACCGTTTACCTGGGGCAAATTGCCGAGGAACTGTTAATCCAGAGAATGAAGGTTTTTAGTTACTGGAGCGCAATACCTGCATCACAGGCAAGCCTGAAACGACTGGCTGGGGAGGTCGGGGATTTGCAAGTCAGGTGGGGTCGCGATTCATTGCTTTTAATCAGGGATTCCCGGGTTCCTGGAAGCAAAATCGAATCACCTGTTCTTCAATAACTCTGCAAGCCTGCTGGGGGCGGCTTCGAAACCGCCATTGCTCATGAATATCACATGGTCGCCCGGGCTTAACCTGGTTTCTATTTGCGTCAGCATGTTATCTACCCGGGTCACGATTTTGCAATGACCCTCAAGTGGTGCCAGTGCAACTTGCGGATCCCAGTCGATACCCTCACCGGTCTTTAGCCACACGTAGTCTGCGGCGATCAATGCTGGTCCCAGTTCATCTGCGTGCACACCGGCTCGCATGGTATTGCTGCGCGGCTCGAGCGCGACCAGTATACGGTCATTGCCTACTTTGCGCCGCAAACCTTCCAGCGTGAGCCGGATTGCCGTGGGGTGATGAGCGAAATCATCGTATACATGGATGTCATGTGCATGGGCAATCAGTTCCATGCGCCGTTTTACACCCTTGAACGATGACAGGGCTTCAATAGCAGTCGCTGCCGGCAGACCCACTGCCACAGCTGCCGCAATAGCGGTACAGGCATTCATGGCGTTGTGGCGACCGCAATGGTCCCACTCCAGCGTACCCATATCCTGCTGTTGGTAGATGAAACGCAGCTCACTGCCATCGGCCTGGATCAATTCAACTTGCCAATCATGTTCACCATCGATGGTGAACCGTTGCAGGTGGCTCCAACATCCCCTGGCCAGCACTCTTTCCAGGTTCGCGTCAGAGCCGTTGCTGATGATGGTGCCATTGCCGGGTATGGTGCGTATCAGGTGGTGAAACTGGGTTTCGATGGCCGCCAGGTCCGGAAAAATATCCGCGTGGTCATATTCCAGATTGTTCAGGGTAGCGACCTGGGGGCGGTAGTGGACAAACTTGGAGCGTTTGTCAAAAAAGGCGGTATCGTATTCATCCGCTTCCACCACGAAATAACCTTCACCCTCGCGTGCTGAGACATTGAAATCCAGTGGCACACCACCAATCAGAAAACCGGGGTTCAGACCGGCAAACTCCAGTATCCATGCGACCATGCTGGATGTGGAGGTTTTACCATGGGTGCCGGCAACAGCAATGACTTTACGGTTGTGCAAGTAATTTTCACCCAGCCAGCGCGGGCCGGACGTGTAGTTCAGTCGCTGGTTCAGAACATATTCAACAGCTGGATTACCACGGCTCAGTGCATTGCCAATGATGACCAGATCAGGCTTATCATGCATCGGTTCTTCGGTGTAACCCTCGTGCAGGACGATGCCTTCGCTTTCAAGCAAAGTACTCATTGGTGGATAAGTATGCTGGTCAGCGCCGCTGACTTCGTGACCCGCACGGCGCGCCAGTATGGCCACACCACCCATAAAGGTCCCACATGCTCCCAGGATATGAATTTTCATTGCATTTTAAATCTCAAACTAAAAACAACATTTCAATTAATACGTAACTCATGGCAAGTGTGAGCACGGTAACCAACATACCCATGGCAAACGGGACCGATAGTGCGTTGCGGTAAATATTTGCGTCAACGAACAGGCTCCAGATAAATACAGCGAACCAGGTCAGCGCCAGCAGTGGTTGGTTGGATGCCGGATCTGATTGTGCCAGCAGGGCCCAGGTGATCGTGTTGAAAATGACCCCGACGCCGGCCAGGGCGCTCAGGGTTTGAGCAAAACGTTCCATGTGGCGACGCCAGTAAAGCAGGCCTCCCAGCACAACAACCTGCAGACAGATCGCGAGCAGGCTTTTAGCCGCAGCACTTTCATCCTCCAGTTGCTGACCGGTGATGAGGTTCTGCACCAGGTAGACCGTGACAATGAAGATCATCAACGGCCAGGAGGCCGGTAAATTCTGTGGCCCGCCGCGTAAGCGCAACATATTAGCCAGGCTTATAAATATGCCTTTCATATTCAGACAGGCTGTTTCATAAGCTTTCCGGACAGAACGTATTCACCCGTCCGCTCAGTCGAGTGTGGCGTGTATGTTCAAAACGCTGAGTATACGCTGTAAAATTTCCTCTTTTGGGCCATCGCCTAACACCCGGGTAAGTCGGCCACTTTCTTCATAGTAATCCTCCACCGGTGCGGTCTGTTCCGCATAAATTCGCATACGGTTTCGCACTGTTTTTTCGGCATCGTCGACTCGACCTTCCAGTTCCTGGCGTTTGGCGAGACGCCTGATGATCTGTTCCGGGTCAACATTAATATGTATGATTTCCTGCGCCGGCCTGCCCAGACGTTCAAGCATGGCGTCCAGAGATTTGGCCTGTGCCACGTTACGTGGATAGCCATCAAGGATAAATCCGTTGGCGATATCGTCCCGGCCCAGCCTTTCCTCGATCATATCGGACATAATGTTATCTGGAACCAACTCGCCCTGATCGATAATCGATTTGGCCAGTAAGCCAAGCTCCGTGCCCCTTTTCGCAGCATTACGCAGCAGTACACCGGTTGAAATATGCGGCACTCCCAAATGGCCAACAAGCATTTTTGCCTGGGTTCCTTTACCCGAACCCGGGGCACCTAATATTACGATTCGCATTAGACGGTTCCCGTCCTATAAAATAGTCGCTAACGCTAACCTCTCATACCAACCAAGTCAATGCAGACGGAAAGGGTTTTTACAGGAATATTATGATCAAGAAAAATTTGCTTTATGCACAATCCGGTGGGGTAACGCCTGTTATCAATGCTACCGCCTGTGGACTGATCGAAGAAGCCCGCCAAAACAGTGATAAATTGGGTAAAGTTTATGCAGGTAAAGACGGCATTATTGGCATTCTCAACGAGGAACTGATTGATACCAGCAAGGAACGTAAAGCCGATATTGCAGCTTTACGCCATACACCGGGCGGCGCTTTTGGTTCATGCCGCTTTAAGCTCAAGGGTTTTGAAGAAAGCCGGGCGCAGTATGAAAGACTGATCGAGGTCTTCAAGGCGCATAATATCGGTTACTTCTTTTATAACGGTGGCGGTGATTCAGCAGATACGGCTTACAAGGTCTCACAAATTGGTGACAAGCTGGGCTTTCCCGTGCAATGCATTGGCGTGCCCAAGACTATTGATAACGATTTGCCCATCACGGACAACTGTCCCGGTTTTGGCTCGGTGGCTAAATACGTAGCGGTTTCAATAATGGAGGCCAGTCTTGATGTTAAATCAATGGCATCAAGTTCAACCAAGGTGTTCGTGCTTGAAGTGATGGGTCGTCATGCCGGCTGGATAGCCGCCGCAGGCGGACTTGCTCAACGTGAAAAAGGTGATCCGCCACACATCATCCTGTTCCCGGAGCTTCCGCTGGATGAGAAAGCCATGCTGAAGAAAGTAGATCAGGCTGTCAAAACCCACGGTTACTGTTCGATCGTGGTTTCGGAAGGCGTCAGGGACCAGAAAGGCGTATTTTTGGCAGATTCAGGCCGTCGCGATGCTTTTGGCCATGCCCAGCTGGGTGGCGTGGCGCCGGTGGTCGCTGGTCTGATTACGGAAACACTGGGTTACAAGAGTCATTGGGCGGTATCCGACTACCTGCAACGTTCTGCCCGCCATGTGGCTGCAAAAACAGATGTGGACCAGGCGTATGCCATGGGCAAAGCAGCCGTCAAACTTGCCCTGCAGGGTAAAACCGGCGTGATGCCAATTGTGGTCAGAACGTCAGATAAACCTTATCGCTGGAAGGTCGGAGAAGCGGATTTAGCCAAACTGGCGAATCGCGAGAAAGTGATGCCCCGGCGATTTATCTCCACGGACGGGTTTGGTATTACTGCCGCAGCGAGGCGTTACCTGGAGCCCTTGATACGGGGCGAAGACTATCCACCGTATGATCGCGATGGTTTACCGAAGTATGTTCGCATGAAGAATCTGCTGGTACCTAAAAAACTGCCACCGTTTAAACTTTAGGCGATTCGTCCCCGGACAAATAATAAAAAGAGGGCGCTATCATGGGTAAACTGATCCTGGTTTTTTGCACCCTGCTGCTTGCCGTTGCAGCAGTGACTGCCGCTGACGAATCAGATCAGCAACTTCAGGATCGCCTGCGGGCCCACATTGAGTTTCTGGCCGATGATCTGATGCTTGGCCGGCAACCTGGCAGCGATGGTTACAATATTGCTGCCAATTATGTTGTCAGCCAATTCAGGCAGACGGGTCTTTTGCCGGCCGGCAATGGGAGCAGCTTTTTACAGCAAGTGCCATTGCGGCAGGCCTTTCTTGAACCGGGGTCTGCAGAATTAGTTTTCAGCCGTGGTGAAGAAATCATTCCGCTTATTTTTGTTGAACAATTTTACATGGGGCCATCTCTTGGTCACAAATCATCGGACCTCGAAGCGGGTCTGGTTTTCGTTGGTTATGGCATTGATGCACCGGAACTGGATCATCGCGACTATGAGGAGGTAGATGTTAAAGGCAAGGTGGTGGTTTCACTTGCAGGTCAGCCGTATGACTTTCCCAGCGAAGAAGGAGCACATTTTGCTTCGGGAAAAGAAAAAACAAAAGCTGCGGTGCGCAACGGCGCAGTGGGAATGTTGATGATTTATACACCACGGGCATCGCAACGGTACCAGTGGGACCGGGTCAAGAGTCGTGTAGGTATGCCATCGATGGGATGGATCAATGACAAGGGTGAAACCCACGGTATTTTTAAACAAATTCAGGCTGGCGGGATGATACGTCACGCGGCGGCAGGTTTTCTTTTTGAGAATGCGCCACTCGATCTGGTGACGCTTCTTGGGCGCGATGAAAATGGTGAAGCACTGGCCACCTTTGATCTTGATGGCAAAATCAGAATGCGACAACGCAGCACCCATGAAACCATATTCAGCCCCAACGTTGTTGCCGTATTACCCGGCTCGGATCCCTTGCTTGCAAATGAATATGTGGTGTACACCGCACACCTTGATCACATCGGTAAACTGCATTCCCAAAGCAGTGAAGAAGGGCAGGGTGACCTGGTCAATAACGGCGCGTTGGATAATGCTTCGGGTATTTCTGTAATGCTTGAAACAGCACGGCTATTTGCACAGGGTGAGCCGCCAAGACGGTCCATTTTGTTTGTGGCCGTGACTGCAGAGGAAAAAGGGCTGGTCGGTTCAGAATATTTCGCCATGAACCCAACCGTTCCCATCGGTTCCATCGTCAGCGAGCTCAACCTTGATATGCCCGTGTTGCTCTATAACTTTGGCGATGTGATCGCATTTGGTGCAGAGCACTCAAGCCTCGGTACTACAGTGCGTGAGGCAGCACAAAGTTTTGGTATTGAACTTTCCCCGGATCCATTTCCGGAACAAAATATATTCGTCCGTAGCGATCACTACCGTTTTGTGCAGCAAGGAATTCCATCTGTATACCTGGTGACGGGTGTGAAATCCCTTGATGGCACAGTTGATACTCAAGCAATATTTGAAGGTTTTTTACAAGAGCATTACCACAAACCCACTGATGATCTGAGGCTGCCGATTCATTATGGTGCAGCGGCGAAATTCACACGGATCAATGCAAAAATCGGTGAACTAATTGCGAATGAAGCGAAACGGCCGAGCTGGCATGAGGGCGATTTTTTTGGCAGAACATACGCAAAATAAATCACGCAGGGTTTGCGCCATGCGCGCAAGCTTCCGCTTACTCTAAATCGTGAGATAACCCTGTACTTTATGACTCACAAAAAAGTTCCGAACCTGTCGAAGTTTAAACCCTGAATATCAGTTTTTCCGGGGTGAGAGTTGAGTCTGTTGTGGTATAGTTCGCGCCATTAAAATAATTTGGGAGAGAAAACTCGATGTCGGGAATAACACTTACTGTCAGCACAGTGCTTGCATTGCTGGGTTTGGTAATCGCTTTTGTCTACATGAAAAAAGTGATGAGCGTACCGTTGGATATGGGCTTGAACGACGAAGACAGCAAACGCCTCAGGTTCATTCATGGTGCAATTGCAAAAGGTGCAATGGCCTTCCTAAAGCAGGAATATAAGTTCCTGACGATTTTTATGATCTCCTTTGCCGCGATTATCGCGCTCCTGATCGATGACGCTCATACACCTGATACGCGCGAAGGTATCTATACTGCCATCGCCTTCCTGTTTGGTGGAGCCATTTCCATTATCTCCGGCTACATTGGTATGAAGGTAGCCACACAAGGTAATGCGCGCACTACCGTGTCCGCCAAGAAAGATATTTCCCACGCATTTGATGTTGCCATCAACTCGGGCGCGGTAATGGGATTTGCCCTCGTTAGCCTGGCAGTGCTTGGCCTGGTCATTATTTATGTTGTGATGAGCTATCTTCTGGCCGATCTTGGACCAGACAACAACCATGTTCTGATGGAAGTGATCGCCGGTTTCGGTCTGGGCGGATCGACCATCGCATTGTTTGCCCGTGTGGGCGGCGGTATTTTCACCAAGGCTGCCGATGTTGGTGCTGATCTGGTGGGCAAAGTCGAAAAGGGAATCCCGGAAGATGACCCGAGAAACCCGGCAGTTATCGCCGATAACGTAGGCGACAACGTAGGAGATGTTGCAGGTATGGGTGCTGACCTGTTTGGTTCCTGTGCAGAGAGCACCTGCGCTGCCATGGTAATTTCTGCCGTCGTGTTTGCAGCTAACCCCAATGCATTGTTGTATCCGATCCTGATTAGTGCGATAGGTATTCCCATCAGCCTGATTACCAAGCTGATGGTTAGGGTTAAGACCGAAGAGGATGTTGCTCCGGCACTGATGAAGCTGTTGATCATCTCCAGTGTACTCATGGCAGTTGTGATGTATTTCGTCACCATGGCCCTGATTCCCGCATCATTTGAACTGGGTGGCAAGATCTACTCCAGCATGGGCGTTTACTGGTGCTTCCTGTCCGGCCTGATCGCCGGTCTGGCCGTTGGTTTGCTGACGGGTTATTACACCTCGGATAAATACGACCCTGTGAAAGAGCTTGCCAAGTCCTGTGAAACCGGTGTTGCGACCAACATCATTTTTGGCCTGGCACTTGGTTACAAAAGCACGGTGCTGCCTTATCTGTGCATTGCGGTCAGTATTTTTGTCTCATGGGAGATGGCTGGTATGTACGGTGTGGCCATCGCGTCTTTGGGCATGCTTGGCACGCTGGTAGTTGCACTGACCATTGATGCTTATGGGCCTGTCGCAGATAACGCAGGTGGTATTGCTGAAATGGTCGGCCTCGACAAAGAAGTTCGTCGTCGTACAGACATTCTGGACTCGGCCGGCAACACCACCGCTGCGATTGGTAAAGGCTTTGCCATTGGCGCGGCCATCCTGACCTCTTTGGCGCTGTTCGCCGCGTTCATCACTGCTTCTGAAAAGCTGATGGGTACGCCCATCAATATGAGCTTGCTTGACCCAATGGTCTACACCAGTGTGTTCATCGGTGCGGTGCTGCCATTCCTGTTTACTGCCATGACCATGAAATCGGTCGGTAAGGCAGCCTTTGCCATGATCGAAGAGGTGCGTCATCAGTTCAAGACCATCCCAGGTATCATGGAAGGAACCGGCACACCTGACTACGAACGATGTGTTGCGATCTCAACCCAGGCGGCTCTGCGCGAAATGATTGCCCCTGGTGTACTGATCATGGGCACACCACTGGTAACTGGTTTCCTGTTTGGTGTTGAAGCCGTAGCCGGTATCCTGGTTGGATCACTGGTTGCAGGCGGCGTACTCGCGATCGCTTCTTCCAATAGTGGTGGTGCCTGGGACAATGCCAAGAAATATATCGAAGCGGGCAATCTCGGCGGCAAGGGTTCGGATGTGCACACTGCAGCAGTGGTTGGCGACACGGTAGGCGATCCTTTGAAAGATACTTCAGGTCCATCCCTGAATATCCTGATCAAGTTGTCAGCCATCCTGAGCCTGGTGTTCGCACCGTTTTTTGTTCAATACGGTGGAATTCTGCTGGGTTAGGAATTAGCCAAGTCTATAGAAAAGGGGCCATTCGGCCCTTTTTTTTATGCACAGGATGTGCGGTACTTCGCGATAGAGCACATGGATGTGCGACGCGAAGCCTTTCAGATTAGCACGGCACATCATATTCCAATTCCATAAGACCAGTGCCAGCCGAGCGGGGCTACGGGCAACTTCCCCTGAGACACGCTTCAAGGCCATCCCTGGCTCGGTCGCCGACGTCCTGTCGGCTCACGGTCCCAGGCGGGAGGTACCCGTATCCCGGCTTGGGTTTGTGGATTCTTGCAGAGGGGTCTTTAACTTACTTTCTTCGTTCCAAAGCACCCTCAACCAGCGAATAAACTGCTGGTACCACTACGAGTGAAAGCAGCGTAGAGCTAATCATGCCACCGATTACAGCCACGGCCATGGGTGCGTTGCTGTCTGAACCTGCGCCAACACCGAACGCAGCTGGTAGCATGGCCAGGATAATAGTCAGGGATGTCATCAGAATCGGGCGTAACCGTATCGGGCAAGCTTCTTTCAAGGACTGTTCAATGCTTTTGCCATCTGCCCGTCGCTGGTTGGTCAGGTCTACCAGCAGGATGGAATTTTTAGCTACCAGACCCATTAGTAACACCAGGCCGATCATCGAAAACATGTTCAGTGTGTGGCCGGTGGCCCAAATGGCAATAACGCCACCGATAATGGCCAGCGGCTGTGCCACCATGATGATGAAGGGTTGAATGAATGAGTTGAACTGGCTCGCCAGCACCATGTAGACCAGGACGATGGCAAGCACGAATGCGAATAACAGGTAGAAGGCAGTTTTACCGAACTCCTCGGCACGCCCGGACATGTTGACCTCATAACCTATTGGTAGCAGGTCGGCGGTTGCCTCATTGACCATGGTTACGGCTTCACCCAGCGACACGGTCGGTGTGCTGAAAAAGTTGGCAGCATACTGCAGATCATGGCGTGAAATAACAGCGGCGCCCAGTTTTGGCTCCAGTTTTACCAGGTTGGCCAGACTCACCATCTCGCCATTCGATGAGCGTAAATAGATGTTGGAAATATCATCGCCGTATTCAAGCTGCCCTTCTCCTGCTTTCAGGCGAATGTCGTAGCGCTCCCCATCACCAGGTTCGTCATTAAAGCGGGCGATATCCAGGCCGCCGGCCAATACGTTTATAGCCAATGCAATTTCATCAGATGAAATGCCCAGGCTGCGGGCCAGAGACCTTCTCACTTTGGCTTCCAACTGCGGCAGATCGAGCTGCAGTTCCATATCCAGGTTGCCCATGCCCGGTTTTCCGACCAAACGCTGCTGGACCACCTCGGCCAGTCGGGCGACCTCATTAAGATCAGGCCCGCTGAGTATGAAATGCAAGGGGCTCGCCGCGTTGGCCGCCCACCATCGGCAAGGGTGATGGAAAAGCTTGTACGCCGGCAATACCGGCCAGCTCTGCACGTAGCTTCTGGATCATATCTACCTGGGCGATGTCACGTTCATCCCATGGCACCATCCTGACCAGGAAACTGGCTTTGCTGACCTGTCGGGATTGATCGGCGCCGATGGTCACAAAGTAACCTGCAATATCTTTTTGCTGCTCAAGGACCTTTTCAATTTCCTTAAGTTTTTCTTCCGTATAGTTAATGGAAGAACCCAGCGGTGTTTTGACGCTGACCATAAATCGGCCCTCGTCCTGCACCGGCATAAAACCTGAGCCAGTATGGGTGAAGAAGTAACCGCTTGAGAGCACGACCGCGAGTGTAATCCAGGCTACCAGGCGGCGGTTATTCAGGGCCATGTTAAGTAGGCTGGCATAAGCTGTGTCCATGGTATGAAAGCCATGGTCAATCAAGTTATACAGTTTTCCGTGTTTCTTTTCGACTTTGAGAAAACGGGAACACAACATCGGTGTCAGCGTCATTGATACAAACAGGGATGCCAAAACACCAAAGGTCACCACGATGGCAAAGGCCTCAAAAAACCGGCCGATGATGCCCTGCATGAAAATAACCGGCGCAAAGATTGCAACCAGGGTCAGGGTTGCCGCCATGACTGCAAATACCACCTGGCGGGTACCGTTGATGGCGGCTTCAACCGGACTTGAGCCATTTTCCTCGGCATGCCGGTAGATGTTTTCCAGCACCACGATAGCATCGTCCACCACCACGCCGATGAGCAACAACAGGCCCAGCATGGTCATGGTGTTGAAGGTGTAGCCGAGAAAATACATGACCGCAATGGCACCCAAAAGTGAAACCGGGATGGCCACCGCGATGCTACGTGTGGAGCGGATATTTTTCAGGAACAGCAATACCACCAGCGCTGTCAGCAATGTGCCGGAAATCAGGTGTTCTTCCAGTGCATCGATGATTCCCTGGGTTAGTGCGCCGTCATTATGGGCTACCTGCAGTTCGATACCCGGCGGCAGGCGGGGTATTAGCTCTTCGTTCATGCGTCGTGTGACTTCATTTACTATCGCCACGGTATTGGCGTCCTGCACCTTGACGATGCCAAGACCCACCGTGGGCTTGCCATTGAATCGTGCCAATTGGCGGAAATCTGCCAAACCGTCTTCAATTTCTGCAAAGTCGCGCAAACGCTGAGGAGCACCGCCGGTGTAGCTTACGATCATCTGACCAAGTGCTTCAGTGCTGTGGTATTCCAGGTCCAGCTCCAGTAACTCTTCCCTGTCTCCGCTGACCAGGAAACCACCGGGCAAGCGCAGGTGTTCGCGATTAAACATGCGCACCACATCGGGCACGGTTATGCCGAGCTGTTTCATGCGGACAGGGTTCATGTTGACCCGTATGGTGCGTCGCTGTTCCCCACCGAGCCGGATTTCACCCACACCATCTATGGTCTCGAGACGTTTCTTGATGATATTGCGGGCGTACTGGTTTAGTTGCTGCAAGGTGCGGTCACCGGTCAGAACAAGCCACATGACGGGTAATGCGCCAAACTCGATCTTTGCCACCACGGGTGGCTCAGTCTCGTTTGGCAGGTCCCGTAACACCCGGTTAACGCGGGACTGGACCTCATTGAAAGCGACATTGACGTCCTTATCCATATTGAAGCGGATGTTGATAGATGAAATTCCGGGAGAGGAACTGGATTCAATGTGATCGATTCCAGGCGTGCTGTTAACCGATGTTTCGATCAGGTTGGTAACACTGGAATCGATAATTTCAGGCGTGGCTCCCGGCAATATCGTGGTCACTGAAATCATCGGGAATTCAACGGTTGGATAGCGGTCAACACCTATATCCTTGTAGCTGATGATGCCGAACAGCACCAGCACCGCTGATAGCATGTAAGCGAATACATGCCGCTTGATAGACATCTCGGGTAAATTCAATTTACGGACTCCGCAATTTTTACACTGGCCCCGTCGGTGAGGAAAGCAGCACCGTCGGTTGCGACTGTCTCATTGGCTTCAAGGCCCGACAGGATTTCGACAAGACCATCTTCCCGATGGCCGGTCTTAACCACCCGGGCCTCCGCTATGCTGCCGTTAATCACATATACCAGGCTGCCTGCGGGTCGACGTACGATGCTGATGTCAGGAACCATAATCGCCTTGTTTCGTGTTTCCACCAGCACCTTTCCGGTAAGTGTTGCCTTGGGCCTTAATTTACCCGGGTCTTCCAGATTAACAATGGCCATCACGGCGCGGCTGCCAAGGCCAATGGATGGTTGCAGTTCTGTAATCTCACCCGGGGCAACCTCTCCCGGTGTAAGTGGGCTGTAAATTTTTGCAGGCTGGCCGACTTTAATCCGCAATGCGATGGTCTCAGGGTATGGTAGCCAGGCTTGCAGCAGTTCGGGACGGGTGATTTCAAATAGGGCCTGTCCTCTTTTTACAAAATCGCCGGTAGTGATAAGACGCTGTTGAATTACACCTGAAACAGGGGCAATGATGCGGGATTTGGCCAGTGAGTCATCGACTATGGCAAGTTGTGCTTTGGCAGCTTTGTAGTCTGCTCTGTATGCTTCCAGCAGTTCACGGGCATCATCATATTCGGTCTGGGAAGTGAGTTTCCTGGAAGAGAGTTTTTCAAGGCGATCAACCCTGCGCTCACCATTGGCGATGTGTACTTCGAGGCGTTCAAGTCCGGCTTGTGCCGCCTGTTGTTTTAATAACAAGGTGGTTGTATCAGTTTCCGCAAGCAACTGCCCTACCACAATGGAATCACCTGTATCCGCATTGATCATGGTTATACGGCCTTCAACTTCAGCTGCCAGTGTTGGTGCAGAAAGGCTGTGTACCTGGCCGACAGTTTCCAGCCATATTGGCAGGTCCCTGGCTTCCGCTTTATGCATGGAGATCAGTACGACCCTGTCGTTGGTGGTTTCGTCGGTATCGGCGGGGCCTTCTTTGCCGCAAGCGCTGAGCAGCAGAGTAAGTAGCAGGCCAACCGTTACATCTTTTAAAGTTTTCTTCACTTGTCCTCTCCTTTCCGGAGCACGCCGTTGAATAAGATATCCATGACGCCATTGCTGAATGTGCCGGCATCATTGGTAAAATGAGCTTCAGGAATATGTTGCATGATCGGGTTGGCCTGGAAAAAGAACATATTTGCAGCAATCACCATGAAAGCGGCCAGTGCCGGATCGATGTCATCGCGGAATTCATTTTCCTGCTGACCCTGGTGAACCATGGCCACCAGTCGGGTAAACACCTCACCCACAACGTGCCTGGCAATTTCCTGTCCGTTCTGGGTGCCTCCGGATAATGTCTCGCGCAGAATCAGCTGTGTGCTGCGCTTGTGTGCCAGGATGTTGTTGAGTTGGCCGGCGGAAAAATCAGACAGGTGCTGCCTGAACGTACCGGGCGCATCCTCTAATGCATCAAGTAATACCGATGAGCGCTGGACCGCGGTTTTCATAACCGCCAGGTACAGTTCATTCTTGTTTTTGAAGTGGTGGTAGATATTGGGTTTGCTGGTATTGGCCAGCCTGGCGATGGCACTCATGGAAACGGCATCAAAACCCTTTTCTGCAAAAAGGGCTTCGGCGGCTTCCAATATGGCCTGTTCACCGCCTGAGTAAATTGCTTTATGGTCGACTTGGGTTTGCATGGTTCTTTCTTTGTGGCGATCTCTTGTACTGACCGAACGGTCGGTTAGTATATTCCCAACTTGGGCTCCGGACAAGAAAACCTCGGTTCACAGGCTGGTGTTCAGGTAAAATTTGTGGCTTGTGTAATGAAACTACTGAACAGAAACAGCGTCTATTGCGGGGCGATGAACGCAAACTAAACAAAACACGGTCCTATCCGATTATGAAGAATACAAAAATAAAATGGCTGTCCATTCTGCTGTTGCCCACACTGCTTTCTATCGTGCCTTCGCTGGTAACGGCATTGGAATTTGATGAGGTCAGGGAGTTTGGTGAAGTCTTTAAAATTTCAGCCCGGGCAAGCAGCCGGGAACGAATCGAGCTTAGCTGGGAAATTGCAGATGATTACTACCTGTATAACAACAAGTTTCTGAGGTTCAAGACAGAAACTCCGGGAGTGATTCTGGGCGAACCGGAAATTCCGGTGGGAGAGCGCGAGTTTGATGACTTATTGGGTGAAGAGGTCATCAAGTTTCACGGTCGCCTGACGGTTGGCCTGCCACTGGATTCTGTTCCGTCCGGTGTTGACCTGATCAGCCTGAAGATCCGTTCCCAGGGGTGCCTGGAAAACGTTTTGTGTTATCCACCTACCACGCAATTATTGGTTGTCAATTTGCCACCCCCCGCACCAATACCTGCGGCAGCGTCAATAATGGACGGGTTCAATGAGCCTCTCACCGCCCTGGGGCAAGACCCGGTCAATAAAGAGCCTGCCTTGCCGGCGGATGAGGCCTTTGTTTACGAGGCCATTGGCCTTTCTGCCGATACCATCCTTGTACGCTTTACCGCTCAACCGGGTTATTACCTGTACCGGGACAAATTTGCGTTCAGGGTGGTGGGTGACAGCGGTTTTGAAGTGCGTGATGTAGCATTGCCCCGGGGTACGATTAAGGATGATCCCGAGTTTGGCCCTGGTCGAGGTTTATTACGGGCAGATCGAAGTACCCGTGTCTGTTAACCGCCCCGCCGGACAGGAGCAGACCATAAGCCTTGAGGCCGACTACCAGGGCTGTCGTGATGGCGATATTTGTTATCCGCCAATAAGCTCACGAGTAGATTTTTTGATGTCAGCTGCGGCAGAGGCCATGGCTGCGCCTACTGCAACAGCACCAAAGAGCGAGCCTGAAGCCGAATCGGCAGCTCAATCCTCCGGTGCGCCTGTTTCAGAGCAGGATGCTCTCGCGCAGATGTTGCTGAATAATCCTGTCGGCGCGTTATTCGCATTTTTTATCGCAGGTGTCCTGTTGGCATTTACACCCTGTGTATTCCCGATGGTGCCGATACTTTCGGGCATTATCGCAGGGCAGGGTGATCGCATGACGACAACCCGGGCGTTCTGGTTATCGCTGGTTTATGTGCTGGCAATGGCGGTCACATATACCATTGCCGGTGTATTGGCCGGATTGTTTGGCCAGAATCTGCAGGCCCTGTTTCAGAACCCGTGGATACTTGGGTTCTTCATAGCTATTTTTATAGCATTGGCGTTTTCCATGTTCGGGTTCTTCGAACTACAACTGCCCGCAAGTCTGCAGACCCGGCTGACAAAGACCAGCAATCAGCAGCAGGGCGGTAGTCTCACCGGTGTAGCGGTGATGGGTTTTCTATCCGCATTGATTGTAGGTCCCTGTGTTGCGCCTCCGCTGGCCGCAGCCCTGATCGTGATCGGTGCCTCCGGAAGCGCCTGGCTGGGTGGTTCGGCATTGTTTGCGCTTTCGATGGGTATGGGCGTGCCGCTAATCCTGTTTGGAATGTCTGCGGGCAAATTGGTACCCAGGGCCGGTCCCTGGATGGATGCGATCAAGGCCGTGTTTGGAATTGGAATGCTGGCCCTTGGCTATCTGGATGCTGGAACGTATTGTGCAGGGCCCGGTCATTTTGCTGCTTTGGGGCATGCTCGCAATCGCCAGCGGTGTGTACCTTGGAGCGCTTGAGCGCATACCCGAGGGAGCCTCGGGATGGCGTAGTTTGTGGAAATCATTGGGCCTGGTATTGCTGTTGCTGGGCACGATTGAAATCATTGGGGCAGCATCCGGCGGGGATGACTGGATGAAACCGTTGAAAAACGTGCGCTCCGGTGGCCAGTCGGTGAGACTTGAACATGTCACCTTCCAGAAAATTAAATCACTGGCAGATCTTGATGCGGCCGTGGCGCAAGCCAACCAGGCAGGCAAACCCGTAATGCTGGATTTTTATGCGGACTGGTGTGTTGAGTGCGTTCGCATGGAACGCAGTACCTTCGGCGAGCCTGAAATTCAGAGCCTGTTCAGACAACTTCAGCCGCTTCAGGCCGATGTAACCCAGAATGATGAAACTGACCAGGCGTTAATGGCCGAATACGGCATCATCGGTCCACCGGCAATCCTGTTTTTTGACCGCCACGGCAAAGAGTTACGTGGTTTTCGCCTGGTTGGTTTTTCCGCACCGGAGAAATTTGCAGAACACCTTAAAAGAGTATTGGAAACACCTTGATGCGGCGCTTGGGAATAGGCTTGATCGCCCTGGCGGCGCTGTTGGCAGGGTTGTCTTTATCTGCACGGTATTTCGCTGAGCCACTGCCCGCTTCTCTACTGTCACCCGGTGGCAACCTGATAGGCAGTCAGCGACCGGATTTCAGTCTTGGCAGCAACCAGGGTGGGTTCGTCACACCGGCAGATTTTTCCGGTAAAACACTCCTGATCAACTTCTGGGCGACCTGGTGTGGCCCTTGCCGTCAAGAAATGCCTATGTTGATGGACCTGCAAAGGGAATTCGGGGCACAAGGACTGCAGGTTGTCGGTATTGCGCTGGACGATGTTCAAAATGTCAGGAGTTTTGTAAAAAGATATGGCATTAGCTACCCGATCCTGGTGGGTGCTGCCGATGCCATGGCAACCAGTGCTGCATATGGAAATGTAGAGGGCGTACTGCCTTATTCTGTGCTGGTGGACAAGGATGGCATTATCCGCTGGCAATATACGGGTGAGATTCAGTCGGAGGACGTTTCCAAGTTATTGAGTGAGTTGCTATAGATTGTTGAATAGTGGCACCGTCATCCCGGCGAAAGCCGGGACCTCCACACGTCTCCCGTAATCTTCATGAGAGCCCTTCTTTCAACTTCATGGAAGCGTGAAGAGGTCCCGGATAATGCTGCGCATTTCCGGGATGACGTTGCCATTAACTAAGCATCACGCACCGATATTGCAGGCATCATCTTCAATACGGCTGCGAATTGTAGACAAGTACTGTTTTTTCGGGCAGACTTGGCGCCCCCTGAACAGGAATGCCAATCCGTGGTCAAAGTTCGCGTATTTAACGGTCCAAACCTGAATCTGCTTGGCCAGCGGGAACCCGGTCAATACGGGCAACGCAGCTTGCCGGATATCATGCAGGAACTGGAGCAGTTTGCCGAAAGTTGTGAACTTGAACTGGATCATCTGCAGACCAATTCCGAAGGGGGGATGGTGGATGCCATCCAACTGGCGGGTAAGGATGAGGTTGATTACATCATCATCAACCCGGCGGGTTATACCCACACCAGCGTGGCCATTCGGGATGCGCTGCTGGCAGTAGAGATACCGTTTGTAGAAGTCCATCTTTCCGCTGTGAGTTCGCGTGAGCCTTTCAGGCAGGTCAGTTATTTCTCCGACATTGCGATCGGTGTGATCAGTGGATTTCGTGGTGAGAGTTATTTATTGGCCTTGCAGGCTATTTTGAACCGAATTGAACCCTGAAGCGGAGTGACGGCACGTGGATATACGAAAGATCAAAAAACTCATTGAGCTGTTGGAAGACTCCAGCCTGACAGAGATTGAAATTGTGGAAGGCGAGGAGTCCGTGCGCCTGGTACGTGGTGGGCAGGCACAAGCCATGGTCGCGGTGCCGCAGCCAGTCATGGCAGCCCCTCCGGTTGCTGCTGGCGCAGTTGCACCGGCAGTAGATGAGGAAGAAGACCAGATGCCGGAAGGTGAGCCCGTGCTTGCTCCAATGGTGGGCACTTTTTATGCCGCATCCGGTCCCGAATCCGAGGCTTTTGTGAGCCTGGGCCAGAGGGTGGGTGTTGGTGATACCCTGTGTATTATCGAGGCAATGAAAATGTTCAACCAGATTGAATCGGACGTGTCCGGCACCGTGGTGGCGATACTGGCCGAGAACGGTCAGCCGGTTGAATATGATCAGCCGTTGTTCGTCATCCGCTGAGGCTGGATTAAGAAACCATGGCAGTACTTGAAAAACTTGTTATCGCCAACCGCGGCGAAATCGCGCTACGCATATTGCGTGCCTGTCATTCCCTGGGAATCAAGACTGTCGCGGTGCACTCCACCGTTGACCGCAATTTAAAACATGTCGCACTGGCGGATGAAGCGGTTTGTATCGGTCCTGCATCCGGAACCGACAGTTATCTGAACATCCCCGCCATTATTGCTGCAACCGAAGTTACCGACGCGGTGGCGGTTCATCCCGGATACGGGTTCCTGGCCGAAAATGCGGACTTTGCAGAGCGTGTTGAGAAAAGCGGTTTTATTTTTATTGGACCACGTCCGGAAACCATTCGCCTGATGGGTGACAAGGTTTCTGCTATCAAGGCGATGCGGGATGCAGGCGTACCTTGTGTGCCGGGTTCCGGCGGCGCCCTGACCGATGACCTGGCAGAAAACCAGGCAATTGCCCGCCGTATAGGTTATCCCGTTATCATCAAGGCGGCCGCCGGTGGTGGTGGCCGCGGAATGCGGGTGGTGCATACCGAGGCTCATCTATCCAATGCCTTGCAACTGACCCAGCAGGAGGCACAGACGATCTTTGGTGATGGCACGATTTACATGGAAAAATTCCTTGAAAATCCCCGCCACGTTGAAGTGCAGGTGATGGCCGACCAACACGGCAACGCCATACACCTGGGAGAGCGTGATTGCTCAACCCAGCGTCGTCACCAGAAGGTTATCGAGGAAGCGCCGGCACCGGGCATTACACCGGAACAGCGTGCTGATATTGGTGGTGTTTGCGTAGAGGCCTGCAAGCGGATTGGTTATCGCGGTGCGGGTACCTTTGAGTTTTTGTATGACGATGGCTGTTTCTATTTTATAGAGATGAATACACGTATACAGGTTGAGCACCCGGTCAGCGAGCTTATTACCGGGGTCGATCTTATTACGGAACAAATCCGGGTGGCTGCCGGGGAGAAGCTCTCTTATACCCAGGATGATATTGTCATTCGCGGTCATGCGATCGAATGTCGGATTAATGCAGAAGATTCGGAAACCTTTATGCCCTGCCCGGGCATGATTGACGGATTCCATGCCCCCGGGGGGCCCGGTATACGTGTGGATTCACATATTTATGACGGTTACAGGGTGCCACCGGATTACGATTCCATGATTGGCAAGGTAATTGCCCACGGCGCGGACAGAAATGTCGCCATCGCCCGCATGCGGATGGCACTTGATGAGACGGTATTGAATGGCATAAAGACCAACATTCCCCTGCATAAGTGGCTGCTGCGGGATCCGGGATTTATCAAAGGTGGATTCAATATCCATTACCTGGAAAAGCGCCTCGCAGCCCGGGCATCCAAATAAGAAGCAGGGAGCCTCTGATCTATTCATGAACTCGTTTCTTATGCCCAAAATGTCCTGGCTGGAACTCAGTGTGCGAGTATCACGACAAAACGCCCCCCTGGTTGAAAGCCTGCTGCAAAACGAACCCGTACTGGCGCTAACCCTGACCGATGATGCAGACGACCCCGTGCTTGAACCAGGCGTAGGAGAAACACCCTTGTGGCCGTCGGTTTGTGTTACTGCATTGTTTAGCGGTGATACTCCTGTTGAACCATTGGCCCGGATGCTCAGCCTGTTACCCGGGGTAGACCGGCCGCAGCAAGTCAATTTCCGCAAATTTGAAGATCAGCAATGGGAGCGGGTCTGGCTGGATCGTTTCCAGCCTATGCAGTTCGGCTCCGGCCTCTGGATTGTTCCCGGCGATCAGGAGGCGCCACCCGAAGCAACGCATGTCCTCAGACTGGATCCGGGCCTGGCATTCGGGACCGGTACGCATCCGACCACCAGGTTGTGTCTGCAGTGGATGGATGGCCATGATTTCAGTGGGCAGACGGTGGTTGATTACGGTTGCGGTTCCGGTGTCTTGGGTATCGTTGCGGCCATCAAGGGTGCGGCCGAGGTGATCTGTGTGGATAACGACCCGCAGGCATTGGTTGCTACCAGTGATAACGCCACCCGCAATGATGTGTTGGATCGTATTCATGTTTTGATGCCGGCAAAATTCAAAGTAGTACCAGCGGATGTGGTGCTGGCCAATATCCTGGCCGGGCCCTTGATAGAGCTTGCACCAGTATTGCTGGCATCGCTTCGACCTGGTGGATACCTGGTGCTTTCAGGTGTTCTCCAAGAGCAGGCCGAAGAAGTGGCACAGGCCTACCGAAAGTATTTTGATCAATTAACCATCACAACAGATGATGGCTGGGTGCGCTTGCATGGCCAAAAACTGACACGGGGCTTACCAACACAAGGCACGCCACAATGAAGGCCTCGCGGGTATCTCAGCAAATTTCGGATCTGTTTACTTACCTGTTGATTCCAGGCGTGGCTGTTTTGGTGCCCTGCATCTGCTTCACGGTGGATGTTACGCAGGGTATCCCGCTGGCAGTGGTTTATGGCAGCCGCGGCCGACTCCGCCTTTCAGGGGGCACAAAACTACCTTGCTATCGAAGATGAAAAGGCATTCAAGAAGCGCTGGAAGCAGGTGGAATTGCTGGATGTCCGGGATTTATACATGATCATGAGCGGTCGCTCAAAGGCAGTGATCGCGGAGATTGAACGTTGTGCTGCAGTCGAGCGTGTAAAGGATCACGTCATTATTGGTATGCACTGGGGACCATCCACATCCATTATCAAGTTATTACAGGTGGAGGGTTTTGAACCGGCGTTACCCTACCGCCCACCGGAAAAACACATACTGCGAATTCGACCGTTTTATTACCTGTTCAGTACCATTGCTGCCCGCTACCTGGTGAAAACCATGGGGGAAAGGGCGGTGCCGGTCGGTGGCGCCAGCAAGGTGTTGCGGGCAATGATGGATCAAACAGGCAGCGTGATCGTGGTGATGGATGCGCCACCCATGGAGGGCCGGCCGACGTTATACAGTACGGTGCTTGGTAAAAAAGCGATCTTCAATGCGGGTTTTCCCGATATTCTTGCGGAAAAAGAAAAGGAATATGTCTTTTACGCCATAAGTCTGCAGGCGGATGACTCGGTCACCAAGAAGCTTGAGATCGAAGGGCCGTTTAGCTCCGATGAAGCACAGGAATTTATTCGGAATTATGCCGAATTTCTGGATCGGCATCTGTCATCCGATCCGACCCAGTGGCGCATCTGGCAAGTCGCCCGGCAATTCCTGAAAGAAGAAGCCTAGAAATTAGGTTTTTCCGATGTTGACTGGTAGCAGGAAACCGCATCAAGCAGCTCCTGGCGGGCCTCTTCAACACCTTTCCAGTCACCGGTTCTTACCCACTTGTTTTTCTCAAGATCTTTGTAGTGTTCAAAAAAATGCACGATCTGGTCGAGCAGCAGGTCATCCAGGTCTTCGACTGATTTGATATGCCGATAAATACCGGTTACATCTGAAACAGGCACGGCGATGACCTTGGCGTCTTCACCCGCTTCATCTTTCATTTGCAACACGCCCACCGGTCGACAGCGCACGACGGTGCCGGGCAACATCGGTAATGGCAGCACCACCAGGACGTCTACCGGGTCGCCGTCACCACACAGCGTGTGAGGAACATATCCGTAGTTACACGGGTAGTACATGGCCGTCTTCAACATGCGATCGACGAAAATGGCGCCGGACTTCTTATCCACCTCGTACTTGATGGCCGGGCTATTCATCGGCACCTCGATGATGACGTTGATATCATCGGGAAAATCTCTTCCGGCAGGGACCTGTTGCAGGCTCATTTTTTATTCCTCAATTGGTGACCGACCATTATACGCAAGGATCGGAGAACCTTTAGGCTTTTAACTGTGTTTTCAGCAGGTTTTAATCAATACTCATTTCAAAGCGGGACGTAAGCAATTACACTATGCGCCCCGCTTTGAAAGGTACAAATTCAATGAGTCCGGCAATACCTGTTATAGATCAATCCCGCGGTTATATTGTTCCTATCGGCGGCGCAGAAGCAAAACGCAAAGACCCGGTTATTCTCGAACGTTTCGTCAAGCTGTGTGGTGGTGAAGACGCCCGCATACTGGTTATTCCAACAGCCTCCCTGCTGGATGAGACCGGCCCCCTGTACCAGGAACTGTTTGAAGGTATGGGTGCTAAAGCAGTCTGTATTCCGATTGAGAATCGTGACGATTGTTACCAGGAGGAAATCCTTGAAACGCTGGAGAAAGCGACCGGAATTTTTATTACCGGTGGTAACCAGTTGCGCCTGAGTACGATACTGGGCGGCACACCGGTGGCTCGTGCCATTCGCAGGCTTAACGCTGATGGCGTGCACATGGCAGGTACCTCTGCAGGCGCGGCTATAATTTCCGAGCATATGATCGCAGGTGGACGGGGTGGACCCTCACCACGCGAAAGCGGTGTGGTGCTGGCGCCAGGGCTTGGCTTAACAAATCGCGTTATTATTGATCAACATTTCAACAAGCGTGGCCGCCTGGGACGCCTGCTCGCGGCCCTGTCATTTAACCCGTTTGTCTGTGGACTAGGTATCGATGAAAATACTGCGGCGTTTATTGCACCGGACGGATGCATGGAAGTGGTTGGTCATGGCACGGTGACGGTGATTGACCCGTCGGACCTGCGACATTCATCCATGAGTTATGTGCGCAAGGCCGAAGCTGTCTCGCTGATTGGCCTCAAATTGCATGTGCTGGCCAGTGGTTCTCAGTTCAATCTCGAAACCCGCCAGGCAAAATTGTAGCGGGGTACTGGCTGGAGCACCGAAAAGTCCGGCATGTTATGTTCACTGATCTACTGATAAAGGTTTTGCGATGAAAATTCTATCCACGAACGTCTATGTTGGGCCGAGCCTGTACGCTCATTTTCCGGTTATTCGTCACCAGGTTGACTTAGGCATCCTCGAGGAGTGGCCGTCTGCACGGCTGGGCGAAACCTATGTAAACAGCTTGATTGAAGCTTTACCGGGTTTGCAGAATCACGGTTGCTCCTACGGTGAGCCGGGCGGTTTCATCCGCCGTATGCGAGAGGATGAAGGCACCTGGATGGGCCACATCTGGGAGCATGCATCGCTGGAGTTGCAAAATATTGCCGGCTCGGATGTATCCTTCGGACGCACACGCAGTGCCGGGCAAACCGGTGTGTACAACATGGTGTTTCAGTACAAGCAGCGTGATGTGGGCCTGGAAGCTGCGCGCATTGCTTTGCAGTTATTGCTCAGCCTGTTGCCCGAAGAGCTGAAGCAGGTGTTTTCATCTGAAATCGACACGGATTTCAATTATGAAGAAGACCGTGATGAATTTATCGTCTTTGCCCAACGCAAGGAACTGGGCCCGAGTACCGCATCACTGGTCAATGCTGCGGAAGAACGGGAAATACCCTACCTGCGGCTGAACAAGTATTCGCTGGTGCAGTTTGGTCACGGTGCATACCAGCAGCGCATCCAGGCCACAATCACCAGCAAGACACCGCACATTGCCGTGGAGATTTCCTGTGACAAGGAGGATACCCATAACCTGTTGCGTGATCTCGGTCTGCCGGTACCCACGCAACGTATGATTTACAACCAGCGTGCAGCGGTGCGTTCAGCCCGTCATATTGGTTACCCGGTGGTACTCAAGCCGCTCAATGCCAATCATGGCCGTGGTGTTTCTATCAATCTGACCAGTGATGAGCAGGTTGAAACTGCTTTCGATTTCGCCCGTGAGCAGGGCACTAGCCGGGCGGTACTGGTGGAAAGTTTTGTCGAGGGTTTCGATCACCGTATGCTGGTGGTCAATAATGAACTCGTCGCGGTTGCAAAACGTGTCCCGGGTCATGTTAAAGGTGATGGCAAAAACACCATTACGGCCCTGATAGATGAGATCAATGAAGACCCGCGTCGTGGTATTGGCCACGAAAAAGTTTTAACCCGGCTCGAACTCGACCGCCCGGCGCTCGAGCTGCTGGCATTGGCCGGTTTTGATGCCGATACGGTGTTGCCTGAAGGCGAGATTTTCTACCTTCGAAATACAGCCAACCTGTCCACAGGCGGTACAGCTATAGATTTAACCGATGTGGTACATCCCGACAACCGTGAAATGGCAGTGCGCGCAATCCGCGCCGTGGGTCTGGACGTGGGTGGTGTGGATTTTCTGACTGCCGATATTACCGAGTCCTACAAAGAGGTCGGCGGTGCGATCGTGGAAGTTAACGCAGCACCCGGTTTCAGAATGCATGTTGCACCCTCGGAAGGTGAGCCGCGTGACGTGGCCGGCAAGGTGATGGACATGTTGTTCCCGCCGGGAACACCGACGCGTATTCCGGTTGCCAGTATTACCGGCACCAACGGCAAAACCACGACCTCCCGTATGCTGGCACATATTCTTAAAACAGCCGGCCATGTGGTGGGAATGACATCAACAGATGGCGTCTACATCGATGGGCGGTTGTCGGTCAAAGGGGATATGACCGGGCCGACATCGGCGCGTATTGTTCTGCGTGATCCGACCGTTGATATCGCTGTGCTGGAAACGGCCCGCGGCGGTCTGCTGCGCTCTGGCCTGGGCTACCGTCGCTGTGATGTATCGGCCTGCCTGAATGTTTCGGCAGACCATCTCGGGCTTAAAGGCATCGACACGCTGGAGCAACTCGCAGAGCTTAAACGTATCGTGGTCGAAGTAGCCCGCGATACCGCGGTATTAAATGCGGATGACGACCTGTGTCTTAAAATGGCCGATTACACCCAGGCCGAGCATGTTTGTTATGTGACCATGAACCCGGCCCACGCGTTGGTCAAGGAACATATCCGCGCCGGCGGCAGGGCGATGGTGCTGGAGCAGGGCATTAACGGCGACATGATTACCCTGTATGACAACGGTACCCACTTCCAGTTGGTCTGGACTCACCAGATTCCCGCCACCATGGACGGCAAGGCCACGCATAATGTTCAGAATGCGATGTTTGCCGCCGCACTGGCGTATTCGCTGGGTAAATCGCTGGACGATATCCGCCATGGCCTGCGTTCATTCAACTCCACCATCTTCCAGGCACCGGGCCGGATGAACGTGTTTGATGAGCATCCGTTCCGCGTGATCCTGGATTATGGCCACAATGCCGCAGCCATCCACGCTATTTGTCAGTTGGTGGACCGGCTCGAGGTTACCGGTCGTCGAATTTGTGTACTGGCCGCGCCGGGGGATCGTCGTGATGAAGATATCCGGGCTATCGCCGATGAGGCCACCGGTCATTTTGAACATTATATTTGCCGGGCTGATGACAGCCGTCGTGGACGCGGTGAGGATGAAGTACCGAGAATGTTGCGGGACCAGTTACGGGCCAATGGTATTGAAGACAGTGCCATTGAACTCATCCCGGATGAAGCGACATCTGTTGCGCGCGCACTGGAAATGGCCCGGGAAGGCGATCTGGTGGTGATATTTGCCGACGATGTACGCCGTAGCTGGGGCCAGGTCATTCAGCATGAAGGCGACGATATTGTTACCGGTAGCGGCGAAGAGGCCAAACAGGCTAACAGCTTCGTGGAAGAGGATCCGGAAGCTTTCTCACTGGATCCCGGCGCACGCCTGGTAAGAGATGAACGCGGCGTGCGACTTGCCAGGGAAGTAGAGGAAAGCGACTAGAGGCCCGGTAAGTGAACATAGAACTGCTTGATAGTCGCCGTCTGACCGGCCCGAACCTGTTTTGGGACTGGCCTGGAGCGATATTGGATACAAGCATCGATGGCGTTCCTGCTGACCTGGTGATTGCGGCCTGGTCCGAGGAGGTCACCCGCCTGATGGACGCAATGGGCTGGAATACTGAAAACACCTGTTCGCGTGTATATGAGGGTGGTGCCAGCCTTGTTATTAACGCGCCGATAGATGTGTTGTATGCAGCCTGCGAATTGAATGAAGTAGCTTTCAACCGGGCCGTGGCCTGGCTATCGGGTAAACCGCTGCCGGATTTGGACGGTGCGATTAGTCTTTTATCCGCACAGGTAGCCAAAGAAAGTGATCCGGACTTGTTGGCTTTGCAGGAAGCGGCCGCCCATCAACACGTACCATTCCTGTGGGATGATGATGAAGTTTCGGTTGGTTTTGGTAAAACAGCAATCAATTGGCCGGCTGACCGATTGCCTGCACCGGATACCATCAATTGGCAGGAAGTGGGTTCGATTCCACTGGGTATCGTTACCGGCACAAATGGTAAATCAACCTCGGTCAGGCTTGCAGCGGCGATGCTGGCCGCATCCGGATTGCGTGCCGGAATCACATCGACCGATTACATCCGGGTTGGTGAGGAAATTCTCGACCGGGGTGATTATTCCGGACCTGGCGGCGCACGCACGCTACTAAGACACCGGCAATCCGAAGTTGTGGTTCTGGAAGTTGCCCGCGGAGGCCTTTTGCGCCGTGGCATCGGTGTGGAACATGCCGATGGCGCCCTGATCACCAATATTGCGGCCGACCACCTGGGCGATTACGGCATTAACACGGTGGCGGAAATGGCTGAGGCCAAGTTCATCGTGCGACGCGCACTCGGTGCGGATGCACCACTTATCCTGAATGCCGATGACCCTGAAAGTGTCAGGCTGGCCGCTACGCTGACCAACCGAATTATCTGGTTCGGCCTGGATGCCGGTCATCCGGTTTTACAGGTACATTTGGAAAAGCAGGGTGGTGCGGCATACCTGTCTGAGGGCTGGCTGGTATTGGCCGAAAGGGGGTAAGACCCGAAAGATTGTCAAGGCCAAAGACATACCCATCACCTTTGGCGGTGCGGCACGTTATAACATTTCCAACGCGCTCGGTGCCATGGCGCTGTGTCATGTGCTGGGGGTTGCTGACGAAGCGCTGGCCATGGGTCTCAGGGCCTTCAGTGGCGATGCCGATGTAAACCCGGGCCGGGGCAACCTGTTTGAAAAAAACGGTATCCGGATCTTCCTTGATTTCGCTCATAATGAGCATGGCCTAAAAGCCATCAGCGATACTATCAGGGCATTTAGCGCTGATCGTAATATCGTGTTAATGGGGCAGGCAGGAGACCGTCCGGATAAGAATATTGGTGATCTTGTACGCGCCGCATGCAGGTTGGAGCCCGATCATTTACTGGTGTGCGAATTGCCGGAATATGAACGTGGTCGAAAAGCAGGAGAAGTGCCTGCACTAATCCGCGAATTCGCCATTGCCGAAGGAGTACCTGCGGAGGCAGTGAGCTTATTCGCAAGTCCGGTCGAGGGTGTCGAAAAGGCATTGGCCGACGCCAGGGCGGGTGATTGCCTGGTGCTGCTGGCCCTGTCCCAGCGTAATGAAGTACTGGATATGATCCGCGCCTTTGTTGCAGACAGCTGAAGCTTTTTATACGGAATCAGAAATGGCAAAACTCTATTTCAACTACTCATCCATGAATGCTGGCAAAACCACGGTTTTGCTGCAGTCAGCACACAATTACCGTGAACGTGGCATGACCCCGATGCTGTTCACGCCAAAACTGGACGACCGCTACGGTGAAGGCTGGATCAAGTCACGTATCGGTCTGCAGGCCAGGGCAACGATCTTCAACGCGGAAGATGATCTTTACGAGATCACCCGAAATCATTTGCAGGAGCAAAACATTCACTGTGTATTGGTGGATGAAGCCCAGTTCCTGAGCCGGGACCAGGTCTTCCAACTGACTGAAGTCGTTGACCGCCTGAGCATACCTGTCCTGTGTTTTGGCCTGCGAACCGATTTCCAGGGCGAGTTGTTTGAAGGCAGCACACATTTGCTGGCCTGGGCGGACGAACTTGCCGAGATCAGAACCATTTGCCATACCGGCCGAAAAGCCACGATGGTGGTACGGGTTGATGATGAAGGTTACGCGCTGAAAGAAGGCGCACAGGTAGAAATCGGTGGCAACGAGCGCTACGTATCGGTCAGCCGGGCTGAATTCAAGAATGTATTTGTCGGTGGTCAGAGGATCAAATTTATTGAACCGGTTGTGGACGAAAAGACCGATGAGGAAGCCCCGGATGCTGAACAAGGTGGCGATAGACTGTTATAGTCCTTGAAGTTGTTCCCCTTATTTGGAGGTCATCAATGCGCTGGTTTCTGTTTTTAATCGTCGTATTCGCAATACTGTGGTACATCAGGGGAGTTGAGGAAGTGACACCCCCACCCATCGAAGAAGGCATCATCGGCGGCCCGGTCAGAGCCCTGCGCAAAGCAGAAGGTTTTGAAACCGAATACCTGGAAGCGACCAAGGAACGTAATAAGAGAATGGATGAACAAGTGGAGAAAGATTCCGGGGGTTGAGCCTGCTACCTCAAGGCATTTAGCAGGTCCGCGGAAATATCTTCAGCATCTTCAATGCCAACCGACAGTCTTAGTAATCCGTCCGTAATACCCAGGCGCTGCCGTTCTGCTTCAGGCATTTTTTGATGGGATGTAGCGACTGGCTGGCAGATCGTGGTTTCCACGCCACCGAGACTGATTGCGCAGTTCACCATATTAAGGCGTCGCAGGTAAGTTACTGGATCGATGCTATCAACCAGCTCAAATGAAAGCATCCCCCCAAAACTCCGCATCTGTCTGGCAGCTATGTCGTGTCCGGGGTCGCTCTCCAGACCCGGGTAATGAACCCGTTTTACATATTCACTATTCTCCAGTTGCCTTGCGATGAAGGCCGCATTTTCACTTTGCCTTTGCACCCTGATTTCCAGTGTTTTCAGACTGCGCTCCAAAAGGTGACAGTCTTGCGCGTTTAAACAGCCGCCATGGTTGATGCCATGATTCCGCACTTTGCTAATCAGTGCTGCCGCCCCGTTGACCGTGCCGCAGCAGAGATCGCTGTGCCCGCCGAGGTACTTGGTACCGCTATGCATGACCAGGTCGAAGCCCAGCTCCAGCGGGTTTTGCAGGATGGGTGTAGCAAAGGTATTGTCGATTACAGTCAGGATGTCACGTGGCTTCGCAAATGCTGCGATTGCGGCGAGATCAACCACGTTGAGCAAAGGATTACCCGGTGATTCGACAAAAATCATGCGGGTTTCAGCCGTGGTGGCTCGCTCAATGGCCGCGATATCATTCGCCGCAAAGCAGTGACTGATGCCGACACGTTTAAGCTCATTGACGATCAGTGCATGCGTTCCGCCGTAAAGACCCTCTGTGAATACCACGTGATCGCCATCCCCCAGCAAACCAAACAGAATGGAGGCTATAGCAGCCATGCCGGAACTGGTTACAAGGCCCGCTTCTGCGCCCTCCAGTGCCGACATTTTTTCAGCCACAACGTCGTGATTCAATAAATTAAAGTACCGCGGATAACGGACCTCGGAATCATCAAGGTATTCAATGGCGCTTGAGGAAAGCATCGGGGTATTGAGCCCCCCCATATTTTTGTCGTGACGACTTCCTGCGCGTACTGCCTGTGTTGCTTTTTTCAAAATGTAAATCTCAATATGGCTGTAGTTTTCCAACATTGTATCCTCATTTCTAGTACACAGGAGTGGGCTACCTGAACACAAGACATAGTGGTTCCCGAACTAAACCGGATAAGCATGTCCGCGGAAACGTATTTTGTTAAAGATCCCGTGTGCCCACAACAACGTCACCAAGGTGTTAATATAGTCACACTGTATAACCCGTACGCGTGATCGGGATGAGTGGTCTTAACAAGTTAATCTCTAATAACTGCCGGGGATTTATCCTGGGTATGCTGGGGTTAGCTTGTTTCACGTCATGGGTTGAAGCAGCTGAGGATTACGCGGTATCGCGGGCGCGCCTGGTCACCGAGATTTCCCAGGACGTCATGAATACCAGCGCCTATATTGGCAAAAGTGCCTTGGACGAGCGTGTGATGCAGGTGCTGGGTACGGTGGGGCGACACCGGTTTGTGCCACCCCATCTACAAGCCTCTGCATATGAGAACCGGCCCCTGTCCATCGGCTATGGCCAGACCATTTCCCAGCCCTACATTGTTGCCCTGATGACGGATTTACTGGATTTGGAGGCGGGTGATGTCGTGCTGGAGATTGGCACGGGTTCGGGTTACCAGGCCGCAATTCTATCCAGGCTGGTTAGCCGGGTTTATTCCATTGAAATAATACCGGAACTGGCCAAATCGGCATCAACGCTCCTGCAGCGTCTTGGTTTTGGGAATATCGAGGTTAAGAACGCGGACGGTTATTACGGCTGGCAGGCGCACGCACCTTTTGATGCAATCATGGTGACCGCTGCAAGCAGCCATATCCCACCACCCCTCGTATCTCAGCTAAAACCCGGTGGTGTGTTGTTGATCCCGGTTGGCTCCCCATTCCAGGTTCAGCAACTGACCCTGGTGAGAAAAAGCAAAAATGGTGAGCTGACAACCCGGCAGATCCTGCCGGTCAGGTTTGTGCCTTTCACAGGTAAGCACTAGGTCGGGCGGTGCCACATGCGGGCTAGTGCAACAGCCGGTCCCGGGCCACCACTGTTCTCCATCGCCCTGATTTCAGCCGCGGCCCTAGCCTATGAAATCCTGCTCATGCGGCTATTCTCTATTATCCAGTGGCACCATTTTGCTTACATGATGATCAGCCTGGCGCTGCTGGGATATGGTGCTAGCGGTACGTTTATTGCCCTGTCCGGGCGGTGGCTGAAGGGGCGCTTTCGGGCGGCTTATCTTGTTAATGCGGTGTTATTCGGCATTAGCGTCCTGGTTTGTTTCCTGCTGGCGCAGGCAGTTCCATTCAATGCCCTGGAGGTGCTCTGGGATCCGCAGCAACCACTGTGGCTGATGCTGATATTCCTGCTCCTGTTTATCCCGTTTTTTTGCGTGGCAAATTGCATCTGCCTGACCTTTTCGGAATTCAGCAGCCAACTGCACCGGGTTTACAGCTTTGACCTTGTGGGAGCAGGCGTTGGCGCACTGGCCATTGTCGGCTTGCTGTTTATCGTGATGCCGGGCACCGCGCTCAAAGTGGTGAGCGCGCTGGGGATAGTTTCTGCCGCCGTGGCCTGGTGGGAATGCGGAATGAAACCGCGCTGGCCAGCGCTGGTTTTACTGCTGGGCGCTGCTACGGTGCTGTTGCCAGCAACTGATTTTTCGCTACAGGTATCTGAGTTCAAGGGTTTGAGCCAGACCTTGCAGGTTCTCGATGTGGAACAAGTTGACCAGCGTTCCAGCCCTTTGGGCCTGCTGACAACCGTTAAAAGCCCGGCGATTCCTTTCCGCCACGCCCCTGGCCTGAGTCTCAATGCTCCCGGGCCAATCCCGGAGCAGCTGGGCTTGTTTACCGATGCTGATAACCTGAGTGTGCTGACCCGGTTTGATGGTGACCTGGGCAAGCTCTCATACCTTGATTACCTGTCCTCGGCTTTACCCTATCATTTGCTGGAAAAGCCCGGTGTACTGGTGCTGGGTGCCGGCGGTGGTTCGGATATCCTGCAGGCGCTGTATCACCAGGCAAGCCATGTTGATGCCGTGGAGCTCAATCCGCTGGTAGTTGACCTGGTCAACAGTGAGTTTGCAGGTTTTACCGGCGCGCTTTACGAATACCCCGGGGTAACGGTTTACAACAGCGAGGCCAGGGGTTTCGTAGCCGCCAGAAGGGCCCGTTATGACCTGATCCAGGTTGCCCTGATGGACTCATTCAGCGCCTCATCCGCCGGTCTCTACGCACTCAGCGAGAATTATTTATACACGGTAGAGGCGTTTGCCCATTACCTGCAGCACCTGCAACCCGGTGGAATACTCAGCATCACCCGCTGGATCAAGATGCCGCCACGTGATGGTCTGAAAATATTCGCCACGGTGATCGAGGCGCTGGAGCAGGCGGGAGTAACAGATCCGGGCCGGCATCTCGCCATGATCAGGAGTTGGAATACCAGCACTCTGCTGGTTAAAAACGAAGTCTTCACCGACAGCGATATAGATAACCTGAAGGCATTCAGCAGGCAACGATGGTTTGACATGATTTATTACCCGGGAATCACAAGTACTGAGGTCAATCACTATAACCAGATGCAGGAACCCTGGTTTTTCGAAGGCACAAGTCGTCTGCTGGAGCCCACACGCGATGAATTCATGGATGCTTACAAGTTCAATATCCATCCAGCTACTGACGACCGGCCTTATTTTTCACACTTCCTCAAGTGGCGAACTTTGCCTGAGTTGCTGGTATTGCGGGGCCGGGGCAGCATGCCCATGCTGGAGTGGGGTTACCTGATCCTCATCGCCACGCTGGTACTGGCGCTGCTGGCCAGTTTTTTGCTGGTGTTGCTGCCCCTCTGGTTACAGCGTCACAAGGACACCCGGGCAAGCGGGTTACGCTGGCGTTTCCTTATTTATTTTCCTGCCATCGGGGTGGCGTTCATGTTTATCGAAATCGCTTTTATCCAGAAGTTCATCCTGTTCCTGCATCACCCCTTGTACGCCGTATCGGTGGTGCTTTGTAGCTTCCTGGTATTTGCGGGACTGGGCAGCTTGATGTCGGCGCGCTGGCGCGAACATATTTCCCTGTTCGGTATCACTGTGGGCATTGGTATGTTTTCCGTTCTCTATGTTCTTTTACTGCCGGGGTTGTTCGACTGGCTGATTCAACTACCCGGTCTGATCAAAATACCCGTTTCAGCATTGTTGATCGCACCCCTGGCATTCCTGATGGGCATGCCCTATCCACTGGGTATGAGTCTCGTCTCAGAAAAGCTGCCGTCCTGGATCCCCTGGGCCTGGGCAGTCAACGGCTGTGCCTCGGTGGTGAGCGCTATCCTTGCCACCCTGTTTGCCATTCACCTTGGTTTTGTATTTGTCGTATTGGTAGCGGTAGTGCTTTATCTGCTGGCTGCCCTGGTATTACGGCAAGAGCCTGGACTGGTCTGAATTTACCTACAAAATTAAAGGTTATTGCCGATATTCATCGTCGAGCGAATCGTGCATATTGGAACTCATGTGATTTATGGGAATAGTTAAATGGTAGATCTCCAGGAATTTACTGTCACACGATAGGCTGCTATCATTGATATCAATTGGATTAATATGAACGAGACAGTGACAATGGCAAACCTGATAGTCAGGAACCTCGACCAACGAATTGTGGATGCACTTAAACAGCGAGCTGCCCGGCATGGACGAAGCGCTGAAGCCGAACATCGGGCATTGTTGGAATCGCTATTGGTACAGCCAGAGAAGAAAAGTTTTGCCGAAGCGCTCGCAGCCATGCCTAACGTGGGAATAGACGAGGATTTCCGACGGATTGAAGACAAACCTCAAACCAACCATGTATTTGATTGATACGAACGTCATCAGTGAGGCGCGTAAAAAGGCGAAGGCAAACATTGGTGTACGGCGCTTTTTCAAACAGGTTGTCGAAGACAAGTCGCGGGTATTCATTTCGGTTGTAACTGTTGGTGAATTGCGTCGCGGCGTTGAGTCGATTCGCCACCGTGGTGATACCCGTCAGGCTAATCAGTTGGAGAAATGGCTGGGGGAATTACTGGTTAATTACCAGGACCATATACTTGAAATCAACCAGGACATTGCACAACTTTGGGGGCGGCTTCGGGTACCACATCCGGAAAATGCCCTGGACAAACAAATTGCTGCAACTGCGCTGATCTACGAATTGACGATTGTAACCCGCAACCACAAGGATTTTGTAAAAACGGGGGTTCCGGTATTGAATCCTTGGGTGTAGATTCCGGTGACTGCCTACAGATTAGTAGGACATTGGATTATTGACAGCGGTATAACCATGGTTATACATTTAGCAATGAAAACTGCTATCTCAACAAAAAATTCCTGCCTGGGCGAGCGGGAGCACTCAATTCAAAGTACTTACGAGAGGTTGAGGATGGCCTTCGACTAGTATTGGGGGTTTGAAAAACAGGTAATCCACTTAACTAAGCTCTAAAAGTCGATCAAGCATTGGGAAATAAAGTGCCGTCTTGATCGGCCGGGTTTCCGTCATCGCTACCGCATTTTTATAGCGTTGCAACTGCTCCCGGTAACGTTTCGCTTCACTTTCCAGGAAACCTTCCAGGTCACCGCCGCCGTGGCTTGACGTCTTGTAGTCAATGATCCACCGGGTGTCGTTTTCAACGAAGCTGCGGTCCAAAATCAGGTTTTTAGGGCGACCATCCAGAACTGCAGTTATCGCGTACTCGCAAACGGCATCTTCGTGATTCTCGAGTATCCACCTGCCCTGTTCTGATGCCAGGCAATTTGCGATAGCCTCGGATGCACGGGTAATGATAGCATCGGCTTTTTCTTTCCGGACACCTTCAGCGGCAAGTTGCTGGCGGCACCAGTTGCCTTTTTGGGCCATACCACCGCCCGCATGCCAGCGCTCCAGCCCGTGTTCACCGATTAGTTGTAATAAGCGGTGCACGAGGTTACCCGTAAGGCGTGCATCTTCGCCGGCCCAGCTGAATTCAATGTAGTTTTGTGCCTCGGCATGTTCGACTTTTGCCTGAAGAACGGATTCCGGGGGATCCGGCAATTGCCATTCGGCGGCAAGCCGGCGGTAGTCTTGTGGCAGTCCGGGTGCCTTAATTTCTGTTTCCCCGTCCTTATCGTCCTGTTCCGGAGTTGGCAAGTCTTCTGCGGCCTTCCGGATTAATGGGGTCTGTTCATCCTGTATCGCTGGCCATAAGCCATTCAGCAGACTGCTGGCCTTCGCCTTGATTTCATCTTTGGCACTCGGCTTGATGGCGGCAAACAAATACAGGCTGTGCACCGCACGGGTGGTTGCAACATAAAGCAGGCGGCCATCTTCCAGGCGCTGACGCTGTTTTTCGATATTGGTAATGAACTTGATCAGGTCGCCGGATTTTTTCAGTTTCTCTTTTTCCTCGGTACTGCGCATCGGCGACATGACGATTTGGTCCTCACCAGCCAGTTCAAACCAGTGCAGTAGCTTGCTTTTGTCTCCTGCGGGTTCTCGATTGAGTCCCGGTAATATTACTGTGTCGAATTGCAGACCCTTGGCGGAATAGATGGTGATGACCTGCAATTTGCCATTGGCGCCGGCATCAGGCTCGGCATAAAGATCTTTCAAACGCAGGTCGAGTGTATCCCGATCAACGGGTAAACTTTCGGCCTCCAGTGCGTCCAGCAAGGCAAAGTAGGTTGCGGCATCGTCCAGTTCGCTGGCATTTTCCACGCAAGCCGGGCCGCCAAGGGTTATCCAGGCGGATTCGACCAGTGACCTGACCGATTGCCGACCGCGTCGGTTCACCGCTTCCAGTAGCGCGGGTCCGGTTCTTTGAAGTCGTTGTTGGCCATCGTCAGATAGCGTGCTTTGCTCGTTCTTATCAGCATTTGTGCTGATTGCATCAAGGATAATGGCACCGGAATTACCAGCCACCAGCTCATCCAGATCAGCCAGGTTGAGACCGATATACGGTGAACGCAGAGTGGCTAACCATGCTAACCGATCAGCGGGCTGTATCAGGGCGAGCGTCAGGGAAACCAGGTCCTGAATGAAGCTTGTATCCGCTAAATGTGTGAAATTGATGGCCTGGTAACGGTACCGAGGCTCGGTCAGTTTTCGTTTGTCGAGTTCCGTCAGTATAGCGCTGGCATGTGTGCGTGAGCGCACCAGTATTGCAACGGATTCATCCGGGTCGCACCGGCCGATAAGCTCGACAACCTGCCGGGCTTCTTCTTCATCATCACGCTCGGGCAGGATTTGTATGGCAACCGTCCCATTGTCCGGCACTTCGGGTTTGGTGCTGGCTTTGCTATAGCTTACCGCTCCCATCACCGGGTCGCTTACATTGGGCATTACCATGGGAAAGGTCTGGTTAACCCACTCAACGATGGGCCTGGTTGAGCGGAAGTTTACCGTCAGTTGCAATGGTTCGAGCAGGATATGGTCGAACAGATCACCCCGCCAGGCCTTAATGAACAGGCTCACTTCCGCCTTGCGGAAACGGTAGATGGATTGCATCGGGTCGCCCACAAGGAACAGGGTGCGACCGTCACCATCACTCCAGCCGGCGGTGAGCTGGTTCAATAGGTGGATTTGGCTGAATGAGGTGTCCTGAAACTCATCCACCAGCAGGTGTTGAATGCGGTAGTCCAGACGTAGAGCCAAATCAGTGGGAGCGCCCTCAAATCCCAGTGACTCGATGGCCCGACTGGCAATTTCACCAAAATCAACTTCCCCGGTTTCTGCCATCACCACTTTCCAGTTTTCAGCAGCGCGTAGCAGAATCCGCATTAAGGATTCAAGCGATTCCCAGGCTTCATCTTCATAATCAGGACTGGGTAATGTGTTGATGGTCTTGAACTCATCACGCAGCACGTCGTTTCCACGGTGTTTATCCAGCAATGCCGTAAAATCATCTTTCCATGTCTTAAGGCGTTCCTTTTCTTCTTTTTCCTTAGCGCTTCCTGGTGCAGGAAAGCCGTCATTTGTGTTCGGTGCAGCCTTGCGCATTTCGCCTGCGCTGGTGAGAAGGCTGCCGATCATCGTTTTCCAGTGTGGTAGGGCCTCCGCAGTGGTCGGCAGATCAAGAAACGTGCAATCAAAACCGCCGCATATTTCCAGCAAACCTTTCAGCTCGTTTTCGTTATTTGCGCCATTGCCGAGGGCATAATTATAAAAACGGGGCAACTCACTTAAAAGATCAACGGGAGTGATTTGCCGTGTCTTCTTTAGTTGAAATTCGACCAGGTATCGTAAGGCGTTTTCCAGGCCTTGCCGGTCAAAGCCATCACCTTTTCGTGAAGCCAAAAGGTGGCCGGTCCATTGTTCCCTGCTTGCCAGCATTCCGGTGAGTAATTCCACCAGCTTGTCATACTGGTTGTCGTAACGATCCAGTACGCGGATGACATCGGCCTGCAGCTTATCGCTATCATCTTCGATGACTGCCATGGTTCGCGTGGCTGCCTTGCGATATAGCGCCGTTGCATCTACTGCGATTTGCTGGCCGCCGCCGAGCCCGGAGGTTACCGGTAGCTGACGGGCAAGCTCGCTGCACAGGCTGTCAATTGTGCGGATACGCAGTCGGCTTGGCTGCTCAAGCAGGTTCCAGCCCTGCTCTGCGTCGTGTTTTAATACTGCGAGTGACAGGTCGCGGCTAACCTGTTCGTGATCCTGGAGTTTTTCGTTTTCATTTTCGCCTCGTTGTTGCCTGGCCGCAGCTTGCAAATGGCTGACCAGCCGGTGGCTCATTTCCGCTGCGGCTTTGCGTGTAAAAGTGATCGCGACCACTTCTTCAGGGGTTTCAACCTGTGCTAATAAGCCCAGCATACGTTGGGTCAAGAGCTCGGTTTTACCGGAGCCAGCCGGAGCCTGGACAATGTAGGAGTGGTGTAAGTCACGCCCCAGTTCCCGCTGTTGCCAATCAGAAGGATGGTTCATGCCGAAACCTCCTGTCGGTCATTTTTTCGCTCGATTTTCTGGCGTTGCACCAACTCACCCACACGACAAAGTGACTGAAGCTCGCAATAACTTTTGTCACAGGTTCTCTGGCCGGTTTTAGGATCAGTTTTAGGGTCAACTGCGGCTTTGCCGGCCAGAAAACCTACCATTAAGTGGTGTAGAACCTGGCGCCAGGTTTCAATAGTTTTCGGCATTTCATAACCAGCATCAATAAGGTACTGATTTGATTTGAATGCTTTTGGCGGCAAGCCGGGTAACAGCCCGCCTTGTTGAACCACGCCTTTATCGAGACAACCATCATCACGAATAATGCCAAACACCACTGCCGCCGGCGTTTGCTCAGCACGGATGGCATAGAGTGGTAGCTGGGGGTTCTCAGGCCGGTCGCCAAACCACTTCTTCGGTTCTTCTTTGCCGGTTTTATAATCGATAATAATCTCTTCGCCGGATGGCAACCTGTCAATCCGGTCTATGATCAGCCGAATGGTTTGGCCTGCTATTTCAGGCAGAATTTCTTTTTCAAAACCTACAACTTCGAAAGTATCGCGGTCTTTATCAAGCGCCAGGTAATCCATCACATGACGGTAGACACGGTCGGCCTCAACACCGCGAAAAGCGGGGCGCTGTTTCAGTCCCCGTTCCTCGGTGGTCACAAAACCCACGTGTTTACGGACCCGTTTGCTGAGGCTTTCTTCATCCAGAGCCAATAAAGCAGCCTGGGTCTTGGTTTCTATCCAGAAATGTTCAAGCACACTGTGTACCAGGCTGCCGTGCAGCATCGGGCTGATGCCATCGGCCGGTGTTTCCAGACCATCGGCGCCTAAACGATTGCTGGCAAAGGCGCGGAAAGGACAAAGCGCCTGGTGTTTAAGAATGGAGCTGCCACCTCTTGCTGTACCGTGTTTCAGTTCGCCCGGCATCAACAAGGGATCAAGCCGTGGGTGATCGGCTTTGGCGACGGTACTGCGCCAATCGTCTTCTTGCCAGACCGGCAGGTCGTCTTCAATTTTGACCGTAGCGGCACTTAGCAGAGGGCTGGGCAGCACATCTTCACCATCAATTTGCCCCGGGTAGCTAAAGACGCAATTCGGGGCTGTCTCCAGCAGGCGTTTTGTTATGGTGCGCGCCACTTCCAGTTCACGTTGTGGGCTGGAGTTGGGAATCTGCGCAGCCCTTTGTAACTTGCCGGGAATAAACGGATTGGGCTTGGCGCTGGGTGGCCAGTTATCGTTTTGCAAGCCAAGCACCCACAGGTGATCAAAGCGTAAACCGCTAACCTCATACAGTCCCAGCACCTGGATGGACGCAGCGGCAGTGCGGGGCTGAAATATCTTTTCCCGGCAGATTTGTTTTAGCTGATTGATGGCTGTTTTACGACCAAGTTTAGTCGTGGTCGCATCCAGCGATGCCAATTCACGTAAGCCGTCCCGCCAGTTCTGCAAAGCCTGCCAGTTCTGCCCATGTTCTTCTGCTTGTACACCGGCGGGCGTTTCATTACCTGGTTCATCCGCTAACGGCCAGCCCATGCTCGCCAGTAATTGGTCAAAGGCTTCAGCCCAGGCAGATGCCGGTTGCAGGCCCTTGTTTTCCCCGTCAAAGCGCGTCAGCTTAGTGAGGATTGTGCTTAGTTCAGGGCTATTCCAGGCCTGGGGTTCGTGTTGATCTTCCGGCAGTTCGTTGTGCTGGCGGTCATGAGTTTTAATTTCAGCTGCGCGGTAACGCACTTCACGCAGCTTTAACTGGCGTGGATATTTATCCCGCAAACACTTTTCCAGCAGTGCGCGGTTGTTTCTTTCGGCAACTGCACCACGCAGCCAGGGGCTTCTTAAAACACGGCCAATATCCTGGATGTCGATACGGTCATCCAGCAACTTCAACAGGTCGAATGCCGTTTCGATCATCGGTACACGTGCAAGCGGTACACCCATGGAAATATTCCAGGGTTTTAGCGGTTGATCGCCATTCCCATAGCCAGGTGTCAGGATTTCTTTAAGTTGCCGTTCAACTTCCTGTCGACGTGCCTGTAAACCGTGTACCACGATGGCGATACTGGATTCTGGTTCTTTGTCATACCAATAACGCACCCAACGGGCCATCTGTTGAAGTTCGTTATTGCTGTCCTTGCTTTGCCAGACCACGACCTTATTTTGCCGTGGTGAAGTAGTCAGGTGGCTGACCGGATTACCGTTTTTAATCAGTGCTGACAACAAGTCAGCCTGATCAGGGTCAAATTCGTCAAAACCAAGCAAATCGATGGCCTCGGGATGTGACAGCAGGTTGTTCTCTATGGCTTTGCAAAGCAGGCTTGACCGGTCTTCCGGGCTAATCCAGTTGTCTGTATCACAACGCTTTTCGAAGGCTTTGTTCCAGTAGTAAAAGGCAGTGTGATTTTCATTTTCGTCGCCAAACCATGCCGGATCTTTGAAGCTCAATTGCCATTTGGTAATAAGTGTGCGGGTCTCCTGTAGCTGGCTTGCCAATGATTCCGGGCGCAACAGGTCATGAGCAAGCGGTTCGTTTTTCAAGATGCTTTCCCACAAGCTGATCAATTGCCTGCTACCGGGCACGGCGCGGTCGGTGCCGGCAACGCCATTCAGACTGGCGGTTTCCCAAAGTTTATCCAGCCATAGATTCCAGGACAGAATCTCCGGGCTTTGCCATTGGCTGTCGCCCCTGTCGATGCGCCATTGGTTGTATTGATCTGTCAGCCCACGAGAGAGCCGGCTATTTCCTGTTATTACTGTATTGCCTGCCCGCAAACGTTCAAATAACGATTCGTAGTCCAGTATTTGAGTCGAAAGACCGGATATTTGAGTCGAAATGGCTGAGTTGGAAATAGTCATGGGGCTATCATACTGGTTGGGTTCTCATAAACTGAGATTGTTTTGATAAAAACTGAACATGTAATTGCTTTTGTCACATGCAGCGGAACCGCAAGTGAGTTATCGTGGTCTAGGAGTTAATCCATAAGTAATTGACTGTGAAGATATTAAAAGACATTGTCGTCTATCGCGTTCTGTCCGGCAGGGCAATGCTACTGCTGGTTTGCATGTTAATGCTCGGCGCTTGCGGATCACAGCAGTTGGTCGAAACCACCCCACCCCCGTTGCTCAATATGGGGCCTGAACAACGGGTGCCCGATGTCGATGTGCTGGCAGTCTCACCTGCTATGGAAGAATTCCTGACACGGTACGTTCTGGAGTATTCGAATACGCAAACGCGGCTTCACCTGCTTATTAGCGCCGTCACCAGTGGTGGCGCATTGGGGTTTGATTACGATGAATCGTTTACCCTGACCGCTTCAGAAGCTTTTGACCGTCGTGCGGGCAACTGTATCGGCTTTGCCAACATGATGATTGCCCTGGCCCGCAGGGCCGGGCTAAAAGCCGAATACCAGGAAGTACTCAGGCAACGGGAATGGTCCAGCCATGAAGATACCATGCTGCTGATCAAACACATTAATGTCGTCGTTGAGAGTAGTAGCTACACCTACGTGCTGGACGCCAGTGGTATCAAAATCAACCCGAATACGCGTCGGCGGATCATCGGGGATGACTATGCCAAAGCCTTGTATCTGAATAATATCGGTGCCGTAGCCTTGCTCAATAACGATTTGCCGACAGCCCACGCCTACCTGTCGAAAGCCATCGACACGGAACCACAGATGCCAGACCCATGGGTGAATATGGGTGTCGTTTTTGGCCGAAACGAACAAATGGATGATGCGGAAATGGCCTTCCACACGGCCCTGAAAATCGACGATTCAGAATATGCGGCAATGAGTAATCTGTACGAGGTTTACATTGCCCAGGAAGATTTGGAATCCGCAGAAAATCTGCAGGCAAAAGTTGAAAAATACCGCAGTAAAAACCCCTACTACCTGTTAAAACTGAGTGACGAGGCACTTGAACTGGCTCACTTCGAAGAATCCATCAGCCTGTTAGAGCGCGCGATCAGAAAGAAGAAAAACGATCATTTGCTGCACTTC
>PVMK01121844.1_pt1 | contig 78859 bp, 75 predicted proteins | sample 1853481 | NCBI WGS metagenome assembly PVMK01 (sample SAMN08533507, study PRJNA380276) | Marine sediment metagenome, whole genome shotgun sequencing project.
CTATATACTTCCTGAGATTATTTTTATGGGTAGACTTTATCGAACCTATTGTTTTTACTGGCGTCCCCAAGGGGATTTGAACCCCTGCTGCCGGCGTGAAAGGCCGGTGTCCTGGACCTGGCTAGACGATGGGGACGCATATGGTGGGCCGTGCTGGGCTCGAACCAGCGACTCTCTGCTTAAAAGGCAGATACTCTACCAACTGAGTTAACGGCCCTTGGAAACTTAAATATCTATATTTAGAACTAACGATTGTCAATAAAAATAATATTAAAATAAAAATTTTTACCCCAAGTGACAATTTAATGTCTATCATACCTTAGTTGAGCGATTATTGAGCTTACCGATCGTAAGATCCCGCACTATCGGGGAGATGCAAGGCATGAGACATGCAGCCGTAGTATGCTACTGCAAATGTCTCATAACGCAGCAGATTCGGTAAACTCGGCAAGCCCGAAGGGTTTCAAATTGTGACAATCTTGTTTGGATTCCTATCTACCGAGTCAATGATAGTGTTTAATGCTTTATAACAATATAAACTCCTAAAGAGATTATATTTATAATACACTGGCGCAATTTGAAACGCTCAATTTAGATCATAGTGATCGAACATATGAAAACAACCGCAAAAAGAGCTATCCAGTCCTTTATCCCCGAAGAAAGTCGAGGATCCGTCCTGTTTTCAGAATAACACCTGGCCTCCATGGCAAGGGCCAGTTTATCTGCCCGTTCAAATGTCCGGCGGAGGATCGGAATCCCGAGCTTTACCAATCGATACACCGGATTTTTCCTGTTTTCAACCCCCCTTGCCCGCTGGGCATCCAAGGTCTCTTTTGCCTGTTGGAAAATAACCGGCATAAACCGCACGATAAGGCTCATCATAATGGCGATCCGTTTGGCCGGAACAAACGGGAAAGGACGCAATATCCACTCCACTGCCGCTTTGATTTCCGACGGTCGGGTGGTTAAAACAAATGCCATTCCGGTGATGATAACAATCACAAGCCGCCAGCAAACCAGGGCACCCTCATAGAGCCCTTCCCGGGTAATGGAGATGATCTTGAATTCAACAAGCGCTGATCCCTGATGTGGACAATGCCCTTGCCGCGAAAATAAATATAAGGAGGACTGAAGCATAGCGAAGATCCCTTAAAATTGATCCTAAAGACACCCGGACATTAATGAGTGCAACCACCAGGATCAGGGTTAAAAGAGAAAGCCCCGGAACCTGTGCTTTCAGACTTGCAAGGCTGATGAGAACCAGGAATATGAGTTTAAATCGAACATCCAGTTGATGGAGAAAAGAAGCTCCCTGACGGAAACCGAAAATAGTCAATTCAGCCATGATTGAACCTCAGCCCCCAGCCGGTAAGCACACGGCTGTCTGATGCCAAAGGCCTCAAGTTCTCCGAGGAGTTTCCCGGGCAAACCGTCTTTTACCACTTTCCCATCGTTCATGATGACCAGACGATCGGTATGGGCAATCACCTTTTCCAGATCATGGGCAGCCACCAGAATCGTATGGCCGGCTTGGTGCAGAGAGATTATCTGCTTTAGAACCTGTTTTATACCCGGGTAATCCAGGCTGGAAAACGGTTCGTCAAAAACCAGCACTTTGGGTTCCATGGCCAGAATACCGGCAATGGCGAGCCTTCGCTTTTCTCCGCCTGACAATAGATGGGGCTTTTGATTTTTTAAATCGAGAAGGCTCACAAGATCCAGCGCCCGGGCAACCCTCTTTTTCACCTCGCGCCTGTCCAGACAGAGGTTTTCCGGCCCAAATGCAACATCATCGGAAACCGTTTCACCAACGATCTGACTGTCGGCATCCTGGAAGACCATTCCCACCATCTGCCGGGCTCTTATCAGGTTTTCCGGCACCGGAATTCCCTCCAGCCGAACCGTTCCGGTGGTGGGCAGCAAAAGACCGTTCAGATGCCTTAAAAGGGTTGTCTTTCCGGATCCGTTCCGGCCGGCGATGACAACAAACGTCCCTTGCTCAATGGTCAGGTTTATATTTTTCAAACCATGTGTGCCGTCTGCAAATCGATGGCTGAGATTTTCTATTTCAATGATTTTCATATATCGGTATGTTGTTTCCGCTCAATCGATGTATTAACTATCGGCCTTAATGCTCTGGCAATGGGAATTGCTGCAGCAATTTTAACCACATCCCCCAGGATAAACGGATACATTCCCACAACCAGTGTTCTCGCCAGCGTCATACCGGACAACATTTTCAGCCAGGATACGCCACAGGTGTAAATAATGATACTGCCACAGACCATGGCAAGTACATCCACAGCCACACGCCCTTTCGAATTTTTCGAAATCCATCCAATCACATAGACCGCCGGAAGATAGCCCAAAAGATACCCGCCGGTGGGTCCTGCAAAACGCCCGATGCCGCCGACACCTCCGGCAAACACGGGAAGCCCCAGAGCGCCGGCCATGAGATAAACCCCGATACTTGCAACCCCCCACCTGGGCCCCAATAAAAGGCCTGAAAGAAATACAAAAAGATTTTGCAGGACAATCGGCACCGGACCGATGGGCAGTGCCAGGTATGCGCCTGCTGCAATCAGGGCCGCCATAAGTGAGGCATATACCGTCATGCGAAGGGATGCGGAAGGATCCATGATCGACGTTCCTTTCTCATTCATCATCCGTCATCCTTTTTCTTCATGGAAACAATCGCCATGGATAATTTTTTTAAGTGACCCGTCGGCAAGCTTCAAGATGAGTGCTCCATCCTTATCCACATCAATGGCAAGGCCTTCTGATATTTCACGGTTTGTCACAATTTTGACGTGCCGGTTCAGGGTCTCTGAATATTTCTTCCATTCAGAAACCACATTTTCCAAAGCCCCATGGCTAAGCCGGCTTTCAAAACTATTAAGGAACTCGGATAAAATCGCCCTCCGCGGAATCTTTCTTCCGAGGATTTTTTTTAACGATATTGCCATGGGCTCGCCAACGGTGGGATCATTATTGACATTGATGCCCACTCCGACATTGACAAAACGTACCATATCGGTTTCGGCCTCCATTTCAGATAGAAGTCCCGAAACTTTCCTCCCGCCTATTAGGATATCGTTGGGCCATTTTACCATGGCATCAATCTCAAACATTTTACCCAGGGTCCGGGCCAAAATCATGGATGCAGCAAAATTGACTCTTGAACTTAGCGCCGGAGGTATTTTCGGCCTGAGTATCATTGTAAAATAAAGCCCGCCGTCCGATGAAAGCCAAGTCCTTTTTAACCGACCCCTCCCTTTTGTCTGCCGGCCGGCAATGACCACCGTAAAGTGGGGACAGTCGTTCCTTGCAAGTTCTCTGGCAACATTCATGGTGGAATCGACTTCATCAAAATAATGGATTTTTGATTCTCTGTCCCCGAATTCCCATGGATAAAGGACGTCAGGCGCGCTAATCAGACAATAGCCCATAGATGTTGCTTCGATAGGGTATCCGATTTCCCGGAGCTTTTTGATATGCTTCCATATGGAAACCCTTGAAATTCCAAGCCGGTCACTGAGAATCTCTCCGGAAACAACATGTTTTTCATCTCTTAATATGTTAAGAATTTTACCTTTCACGGGTTACCCATCTTTTCGTTAACCTTCAAACTTGAACTGGTTAACGAAATTAAGATAAAATGTCAACACCAAACCATATCCGAACTGCAGCATAGGAGACATTCCCCCGGCAACCTGCGGGGCTAGCAGAGGAATTGAAAATTGGCAAAATCTCTGCCCTCGAAGATTCATGATGGAAATCGCAATTACGGGTGAAACGGCATTGGGTCACAATTTAAGACAGGTTCGCCGGCGTGGGTTGGGGTTGGGGAGGCGCCACGACGGATACAGCTTAAATCTGTCCTGCCCATACTCGCTCTGACAGGACAGTGCCGTGGACATAAACATCACATTAAAGAACAATATTCACAGATAAGACACGTCTATGGAAACACTTTTATTTTCCGTATTTTTTATAGATTGCAAAGCGTGTGGGACACGTGCAGATTAAACTTTCACCAAATGAAATCTGATAGGGGCACTCAACCACCTTTTTCGTTTTCAGAAACAGCACATTTTTCCCGTTAGCATCCGACACCTCGCAAAGCTTTGGCTCTTCATCTTCACCGGTTTTAAGACAGGAGAACCCCCATTTACATTCTTTTGTTTCGTGTAAGATCTTATCCGAAATGACGATTTCCATTTCCCTTGATCCTTTCTTGAATGCAACAGCTCGCCCGGTTAAATCCTCCAAAAGAGGGCTGTAAAACGTTATTTAACGGGGCAAACGAACATTAAAATGGATAAAATTCCTTACAGTCGGACACTCCCTGCAGCTTTTTGCAGAGAGCGTTCAATACATCGAACCACATAAAATTAAAAATCACTTGTTGGATGTAATATCAGTGGAATCAAAATTAGCAGGTTTCTATCAAAAAACAAGACTGATTTATTTAGTATTATATACGTAGAGAAACTACCTAATCAAGGAAGGATTTTTCGTGATAACAAGGCGTTAGCATGAGTTGCTTGCTGGATGAAAGGCAAACAATAATTGAAGATCTGTTTGAATTCGTGCGGGCTGAAGACTGCCTCAATATCCATAACCGCAATTCAGCCGGTCTTAACCCGTTCAACGATATCCTGTGAAGATACCAGAACGTTACCTCTGAATCTGTATTTTAGGGCAGCCCCAAGCATATCCGGATGAATGACCCGGTTGAGTGCTGCCAGAACGCCCATTGAGGCCAGGGCGCGGTCATGGGATTTAATCTTCAGGGCTTTAAAGTCGATCTGATGCACCTCGGCGTTACAGGGCGGCAGGTCGATCTCCTTGTCCAGGATGATCAGACCATGATCGTCCATTTCATTAAAAATATGTCTTCGACGTTCCACCCCTTCCCGACTCAGCGCCAAAACAACATCCGGACTCCCTATGCCCGTATAACCGATATCTTCCGGAGATAATACCACCTCGGTTATGGAATGCCCCCTGAGCACCGTAACGTTGTACTCGTTTTTCTGGGTTGTTTGAAGTCCGGCGTAAAGACCCGCCAGGCATAGGATTTCACCGGCCGTGATAATCCGCTGGCCTGCACTCCCTAAGATAATGACTTCTTTTCTGCCGGCCTCAGGGGGAATGAATTGTCTCTCTATTGTTGTGGACCGTTGAACCGGCTTCTGGTCGGCGGCCAGCTCCCTGTAGTGACGGCCGTATTCTTTTCTGAGGTTTTCAGGCACCGGATTCTTTATGACCGGCATCTTGGACAGGGTGTCTTCGATGATCTTCGGCGTAAGTTTGTTGCGCTTGGTATACCGTCCCGGGCATATCCCCCAGATATCAAGGATAGAAAAACCTTCGAAACGGATGCCGTTTTCTATCTCTTCCACAAGGTTTTTCCCATAGCTTGAAAAGCGCCTGACATAAGGCGCTCCTGCTGAAGACGCTACCTGGCATACATCTATTGGACGTTCCAGACGGTTTAGAAAACCGGACCCCACCTGGGCGTTCAACGGTGTTGTTGTCGAAAACTGGCCGCCGGTCATACCGAAATTGAAGTTGTTCAAAACCAGCAGGGTCAAGTCGAGGTTGCGCCGGCATGCAGAAAGGATGTGGGCACCGCCGATACCCAACCCGCCGTCTCCCATGGTAACAATGACGTTCAGTTCAGGATGGGCCATCTTCAGACCGGTGGCATACGTCAGCGCTCTGCCATGAAGACCATGAAATGCGTGGGTGTTAAAGAAGGTGTCAAAAAGTCCTGAACACCCGATGTCGGTGACAATAACAATATCTTCGCCTTGAAATCCCAAATTCAAAAAAGCCTTGTCAAGGGCATGGGTAATCCGATCATGGGAACAACCCGGGCAGAAAACCGGAGGCCTGCCGGTATTCAGCAAACTAGACATTTGATACAACCTCCTCGATCTGCCCCGGGGTTATCAACTTCCCGTCCATTCGTCCCAGAAAATCGATTTTTTTATCCGGCAGGATTCGCTCTATTTCTCTTACATACTGGCCGAGATTCATCTCCACCACCACCACACGATTTACAGGGCCGGCTTTTTCCCGGATCAATTCCTCCGGCACCGGCCAGAGGGTTTTTAGAATAAGGAGGGAAACAGGTTTGCCGGCTTTTTTTAGGGTGTTATATGCATCACGTCCAGCTCTGCCGGTAATTCCATAGGCCAAAAGGAGCGTATCGGCATCTTCTTCCAGGTATGCCTCGTGGAAACTGAACTTTGCAACCGCTGAAAGAAGCTTGGTTTTGAGTCTGTCCTGGAGCCCGGCAATTTCATCGGAATCGGTGGTAAGGTACCCGTCAGGACCGTGGGTAGAAGACGTCTGGCGAACGATGGTCCGGCCGCCGATGGGTAAAAAATACGGTGTCCCGCTGCCGGAAGGAACCTCAAAAGGGATAAAAGGTCGTCCGGGAGGGGGTGATGGGCGATCTATAATTCCGGGTGTCCCAAAAGCATCCATATCGATATTTTCACGGGTCATGGCGACCTCTTTGTTGGACGCAATGAATACCGGACATCTGAATTCTTCAGCAAGATTAAACGCCTCGACGGTCAGGGAATAACAGTCTTTGACATCTACAGGAGCCAGGACAATTACAGGCAATCCTCCACTATTTCCCCAACGCAGGAACTGAATATCGCCATCAGCACCCCGGGTGGCTGAACCGGTGGATGGACCGAGCCTCTGAACATCTACAATGACAATCGGAATCTCGCTTCCAATGGCAAAGGAAATATGTTCGCTATAGAGGCTGATCCCCGGTCCTGAAGTGGCGGTCATAACCTTCAACCCCCCCATGGATGCCCCAAGGCAGTAACCGATGGAGGCAATCTCATCTTCCCCCTGAAGGCAGATGCCGCCCAAAGGAGGCAGAAGCCTGAGCAGGGCATTAAAGATGGTTGTGGCCGGCGTGATGGGGTACCCGGCGAAAAAACGGCATCCTGAATCGACAGCCCCCCAGGCCATCGCTTCATTCCCTTCCATGAGACAAAAACCCATGTTAACACTCCCAGTTCGGCCTATCCGAAATCAAAACAGTAATGCTAAAATTATCGCTACAACAAATATCCTGGGCAGCAATATCAATATTGACAAACTCGTAAAAAGTCTTTTGTGAGCGAAATTTGATCATTTGGGGATTTAGCGTTTCAAGCGGTGATGCGTAAAAAATTTCAAGCTGTTTGAGGAGCTTGCGACGAGTTCTTGAAATTTAGCATCACCGCTTGAAACGCCCCCAAATGGTCACTGAGCGAGCAAAAGACTTTTTACGAAACCATCAATATTCATCGCCAAAAAATCCAAAATAGTTTCTAAAAAACGAATCGAGTTTCGGCTCGATTCGGGCATGAGCGCTATTGTGAGGTCTTCCGGCGAATAGAAATAATTTTCACATCTTCAACCGGCTTGTTTCCGGAATCCACCTTGACCGCCCCGATCTTATCCACCACATTCATCCCTTTTACCACTCTGCCGAAAACGGCATGCTTGCCGGTCAGCCAGTCCGTATCCACCAGATTGATGAAGAATTGCGATCCGTTGGTGTTGGGTCCTGAATTGGCCATGGCCAGGGAACCCCGCACCGGCGGATGGGAGGATCCGATGTCGGAATAGACATAACCCATATTTTCGTAAGCCTCTTCAAGGGTAAGTTTGTCGAGCCTGGCTTGGAATTCTTCTCTTCTTTCATCGTGCTCTTTCTGGGATTTGATATTCATGGCTCGAGACAGGGGCATAACAATGTGTTGCTGGAATTGCTCCTGGCTCCGGATCATTAAGAAAGGGTGGGGGCCCTTCTTCGGGTCAAAGGCTTTTATCTTGTCCAGACCCATGGCTTTGGCGTCTATTTCATCCCCAAAGGTATAGCCCGGCCCACCCCGTCCGTTACCCAGCGGACAGCCGGTTTGAAGCATGAAATCCTTGATCACCCGATGAAAAATTTGCCCGTCGTAATAGGGACGTTTTGTCTGTTTACCGGTTTTGGTATCTTTAAATTCCTTGGTGCCCTCGGCCAGACCCATAAAATTGGCGACGGTTTTGGGGGTCTCGTTCAGAAAGAGTTCCACTTCGATATTGCCGAGGGTTGTTTGAACGATATACACGGGATTCTCCTTCTGTTTTTTTTCCCTGGTCCATCCGACACCGGTCGTTAACATACACAGCATCATTCCGAATATAACGATTGTTTTTTTCATTATTAACAAATTTCCTTTCATACGGACCATGTTATCGATTTTGAAGCCATAGCACACATTCCATGGAATTGTTAGTTCCAATTTTTCATGGAGCTCTCCGTGGCCCCGCATAGGGGATCTTCGCTCCGGTCGGTTTCATGGGGTTAACTTTGCTTCGACAAGCGGAGGGTATTTTAAAAATTAGTAAATATCCGGGCTCATAGGACTCGGTTTTTCAAGATTAAATAAAAATTGAAACCTTGCTCCTCACCTTTTTGTTTATCACAAAGCGCTTGATATAAGGGGTGTTATACTGTTATATATAATGAATTGTACTTCGCAAATATCCCATAACAAATGAACAATGATCCGTGGAAAGGAGCGTGTCATGAAAGATGCCTTTAATCCCTTTAAAATCGCCCAGCAGCAACTCGATGACGCTGCCCAGAGACTTGGTTTGGACCCTGCCATGCACGAATTGCTTCGCTGGCCCATGCAGGAATTGAAAGTCATCCTTCCGGTAAAAATGGATGACGGTTCAACAAAAATCTTTCATGCATTCAGAATCGCGTACAATACTGCACGGGGACCGGCAAAGGGCGGCATCCGATGGCATCCGGACGAAACCGTTGATACCGTGCGTGCACTGGCAGCCTGGATGACCTGGAAAACTTCCGTAGTCGACATCCCCCTGGGAGGAGGGAAAGGGGGAATCATTTGCAACCCCAAAGAGCTCTCGGAAACTGAAAAAGAACGCCTTGCCCGTGCCTACATCCGTGCCATTGCACGGACACTCGGCGTGACCAAAGATGTGCCGGCTCCGGATGTCTATACCACACCCCAGATTATGGCCTGGATGATGGATGAATACGAAATCCTGGTGGGTGAAAAACATCCGGGGGTTATAACCGGGAAACCGCTTGCTCTGGGAGGCTCCCAGGGACGCGGGGATGCCACCGCCAGAGGAGGTATCTATGTGACCCGGGAAGCCGCACAGATTCAGAAAATTGAACTTCGGGGCAACACCATGTCCGTACAAGGTTTTGGGAATGCCGGCCAACATGCAGCACGACTCGGTGAAGAGATTCTGGGATTGAAACTCGTGGCCGCCTCGGATTCCAAAGGGGGTATTTACAACCCCGAAGGGATTGCCGCCCAGGATCTTGTGGATTATAAGTTGAACAACGGAGTGCTGAAAGGGTATCCGGGTGCCGATGAAATTTCCAATGAAGAATTGCTGGAACTTGAGGTGACGGTATTATTCCCTTCGGCCCTTGAAAATGTGATTACGGGAAAAAACGCAGCCAGGCTTCGTTGCAAAATTCTATGTGAACTGGCAAACGGACCCACCACCCCGGCTGCAGATGACATCCTGTATGATAACGGGGTCTTCGTTATTCCCGATTTTCTGGCCAATGCCGGCGGAGTTACCGTATCATACTTTGAGCAGGTGCAAAACACCTATAATTATTACTGGGATTTAGCGGAAGTCCATAGGAGACTCGATGAAAAGATGACCAGCGCTTTCACCGACGTATACAAAATGCACCTAAAGGAAAAAATCAACATGCGTCGGGCCGCCTATCTTGTCTCGGTTGTCAGGGTGGCCGAGGCGTGCAGGCTTAGAGGATGGGCATAGCAGGGGATTGCCGATTTTACCGAATCTGCAGGGTTATGAGACATTTGCAGCAGCAGACTACGGCAACATGTCTTGTGCCTTACATCTCCGGCAAACTCGACAATCCCACAATTTAGGTTTTTTATTTTTGCTTTGAATTTCTCTAATCGAATTTGCTTTGAATTTCGATATTCGGATTTCGGATTTAATTTAGAGGAGGTTTATTATTAACGAACAGAAAGATCTGGATCTGGTCAAAGCCTACCGAATGTTCTGCAAATTGATGCGTTACCCGCATCTTCTCGATTCAACGCGAGAGATCTTCCTGTCAGCGCTGACGGAAAGAGACATCGTAACCGAGGAAAAGATCAGAAAGGAGGCTTTGGCAAAATCTCGCGCTAATGAACAAGATCCGGACGAGGAAAGTCTCCGGGAATATATGGGCGCGATTATCGATCTTTATTTCGCCAATTCATTCAGCAAAGCGGAAATAGAGAACTATATCAACCTGGCCAGAAAGCAGAACCGATTCAAAAATCTTAACAGAGTTATCAATAGGGAAGGAACGACCTCCAGAAGAATCAAGCAGGCCCTCAAGGAATTCTGTGAAATCCCCATGGGCGGGCTCCATATTTCCCCGAACGAGGCTGAGGGTGCCAGAGTCGCGCTGATCAACCATTTCATTTCCAATCAATTGCCGTTTATCGGCATCGCCAAACATTACATCACCATCCGTGATATCGAAGAACTGGTGGACAATATATACTGGAGCCGGCGCCGGCCCGGAAAGATTGGCGGCAAGGCTGCCGGCATGTTTTTGGCTTATAAAATCCTTGTGCCCAAACTCACACCTGGAGATCCTGAAATAGACCAATACGTCAGAATCCCGGAATCTTATTATTTCAGCTCCGGCGTCTTTTCCGATTTTATCGACTACAATAATCTTGAACGTTCCACAGTCAAAAGTATAAAACCCGGGAAAAAGTCGAGGAAGAATATAGAAATATTGCCGAGCTGTTCAAAAAATCCACTTTCCCGCCGGACGTTGTGGAGGATTTCCGAAATTTCTTAATAAAGGTGGGGGAGCATCCTCTGATCCTCAGATCCTCCAGCCTTTTGGAAGATAATTTCGGTCAGGCCTTTTCCGGCAAATATGATTCTTTTTTCGTGGCCAACCAGGGGGACCTGGAAAAGCGCCTCAATGAATTTATGTGGGGGCTCAAACAGGTCCATATGAGCACTTTCGGTCCGGGTCCGATTCTGTATCGGCGGGATCATAACCTTCTCGATTTTGATGAAAAAATGAGTGTCCTGGTGCAAAAGGTCGTGGGTCGACGATTGGGCGACTATTTTTTCCCCTTTGCCGCCGGCGTCGGTTTTTCCTATAGTTCCTATGCCTGGACACCCCGCATAAAAAAAGAAGATGGACTTGTCCGTCTGGTTTTTGGCCTTGGAACACGCGCTGTGGATCGAATCGGCCAGGACTATCCTCGAATGGTCCATCTGAGCCATCCCATGCTCCGGCCTGAAGTAGGGGGTGGAACAGATTGTAAAATATTCCCAAAAAATCGCAGATGTGCTCAATCTTAAAACCGGCAGACTCGAATCCATCCCATATACAACTTTTTTAAAGGAAACACCCCATCCGGATCTCCATCTGGCTTTGGCGGTCAACCAGGACGGTCACCTTTCTCCCCCCATGTTCAAGGGACAGCCGATCAGCCATGAAAGGACCTGTCTTACTTTCGAGAATCTTCTCTCCAAAACGGTTTTTGGCCGCCTCATGAAAAATGTTCTCCGGCAGCTCCAGGAAGCTTACGGACGGCCTGTGGATATCGAATTCGCCTGGGATGATGAGCACCTCTACATTCTCCAGTGCCGCTCCCTGGCCGTCAGTGAGGATATCGGACAGGTTCAGCTGCCGAAGGATCTCGATCGGAAACAAATCATCTTCACCAACAACCAGGTGGTTTCAAGCAGTATCATTCCGAACATAGAATATATTGTTTATGTATGCCCACAGGCATATGCCAAACTTGCCACTTATAACGAAAAACTTGAAATCGGCCGTGTTATCAGCGGTCTCAACAGACGCTTTCAGGATAAACGGTATGTGCTTTTCGGACCCGGACGATGGGGGAAGCAATGATATCAATCTCGGTGTCCGGGTCGGCTATGAGGATATCAACCATACGTTAATTCTGGGTGAAATCGCATTTTCAAAAGAAGGATATACACCGGAAGTATCTTTTGGCACGCATTTTTTTAACGATCTTGTGGAAGCTCAAATCGCTCCGGTTGCCATCTTTCCTGATCAAGGCGATACAATATTCAAAGAAGAATTCTTCACAGGTGCACCCAATCAGCTATCCTCAATAGCCCCGGAGTTTGGCGCATTCCAAGCAGTTGTACACGTCGTCCATGTCCCACCCTCCAGTGAAGGCCGGTTTCTGCAGGTTTATCAGAATAATGAAACGCAAGAGGGAATCGGTTTTCTTGGAAAGTAAGATTAAAGATATCTATCACGCCTGCTCAAAAAACTCGATTTGCGAAACAATGCCGAGCTTTCGCGTTTTGCCATCCAGAACCAACTTATTGAAGCGTGATCGAAAGTGCAGCATTCTTGCCTGTAAGAAAAATCCTGACAATAAAATACAAACTTGCCTGATTGACAGCTTTCTTTTCTCCTGATATGCGTAATATAGGCTACAATATATTTGTCCTGAAAATCCAGTTGATCCTGCTTGCCCAGTTGAATTTATTTTTTTACTCAACCTGAGTCAAAAAACTTGCCCGGAGGGAACTACATTCATCAGTTAAAGTGATTTATGCAACCCTTTGAAACAAGCAACCATAGCCCATTCAATTAACCATTAACAATCAAAAAAAGGAGGGGAAATAAAAAATTCTATTAAATCAGATGATTATCCTTTCTGCTAACCATGAATGATTTAAAAGGAGAAGGAATAAAAAAATGAAACGATCCTTTTTTGTACTGTGTGTTCTAATTTTGTGTATGGTAATGGTAGTTCCGTCAGCCATGGCTAAAGCCAAAAAAATCCGTTTTTCACATGTCGTATCAGTGAACACCCCAAAGGGATGGGCGGCCAATGAGTTTGCCAATCGGGTTAATAAAGCGCTGGATGGGAGATATGTGGTTACCGTTTTTCCCCAGTGCTCAACTTTATGGTGACAATCAGGCCATTGAAGCTCTTGCCGCCGGATTTATAGAGATGGCTGCGCCTTCATCGGCAAAGTTTGTCGGGTCGATTCCGGCGCTTCAACTTTTTGATATGCCGTTTCTCTTCCCGAAAATCCAAACGGTCCATGAAGTTGTCGACGGGAAAAATCGGTGATGAGATTCGATCGATGTTCGTTGAACGAGGGTTGGGCATTAAACTGATGACCTTTTGGGATAATGCCTTCAAACAATTTAGTTCTAATGTTCGCCCCTTGATCAAACCGGCTGACTTTAAAGGTGTTAAATTTAGAATTATGAGTTCAGACGTTCTCGAAGCCCAGATGAGCGGGCTCGGCGGCGTGGGGCTCAAGCTTCCCTTTGCTGAAGTGTATAATGCCCTCGAGCAAGGTGTGGTGGACGGCCAGGAGAACACCGCATCCAACATCTACACCAAAAAATTCCATGAAGTTCAAAAATATTTGACCTTTTCAAATCATGGATACTTAGGTTATGCGGTGATCATGAATCAGAAATTCTGGGATAAGCTTCCTGCTGATGTGCAAAAGACTATATCCAAGATATTAACAGAGGTTACTGTTTTAGAACGTCAGAAAGCCATCGAGCTGGATAAAGAGCAAGGCATCTTGATCAGGGAGTACGCCAAAAAGAGCGGCAGGCTCGAGATATTTGACCTTACTCCCGCACAAACAGCCGAGCTGCAAAAAGCCATGGAGCCGGTTCACGATAAGTTTTCCGATGTCGTTCCCACCAAGTGGATCAACGCAATCAAAAAGATGAAATAATTAATTCTATTAAAACGCCCCGGGCGAGTTTATGCTCCCTGGGGCAATCAAGATGTTAGCTCTCATTAAGCTGAGGCAAGAGGATTTATTGTTTGAATAAAACCGGGTGCTTTGCACCCGGTTACAAACGCAACGATTAAATCACTGACGTGCTTTTGCCTTTTCGGCCTATGGCCGAAAATTCAAGCCACCCGCTATGCGGGTGGTCGTTGACTGAAAAGTTAACATAAGGATTAAATATCATGCAAAAGGTTATCAGGGTCTGGGATAAAACAGAAGAGGTTCTGGTGGTCATCTTACTAGGTCTTGCTTCGTATTTGACCTTCCAGGAAGTGATTTTAAGATATGTTTTTAATACCGGATGGAGCGGCTCTTATGAAATCACAGTCATGTCCCTTATATGGTGTACCTTTATCGGAGCCAGCCTGGGTATCAAGGAAAATATCCATATCGGCGTTGATGTTCTGGTAGTGAAATTTGGCCCCAAGACCCAGCGTATCATAATTATTGTTTCCATTGCTTTATGTTTCCTTTTCGGAATCATAGTGGCTGTAAAAGGCTTTGAATTCGCAAATTTCATCAGCCGCAGCCACCTTCTGTCTCGTGATTTGCGCATTCCAATGGAGATAGGTTATCTGGCAATACCTGTAGGAGGAGTTTTGGTCTGCCTTCGTTTCATCGAGCGCCTGGTCTATGTATTAAAAGGGGAGTCGTTTAAAATAGACCGTATGCACGAATTATCCGAAGAGGAAAAGGAAAAGCTCGTTCACACCCCGGATGGTTAACCAAGTGCTGATATTTTTAGCATGACAGCAACACAATCCTAATTAGGAGAAACCTGATGGAGAGCCTAGGTATTACTCTTTTTGTTGTCTTTTTTGTATATATGGTCCTGGGGATGCCCCTGGCCATTTGCCTGGGCCTTTCCGTAATCACCACATTCTGGTATCATGAAACCCTTCCCCTGATGGCTGTGGCCCAAAAATTATACAACGGGCTGGAACATTTTGCCCTCATGGCGATTCCTTTTTTTATCCTGGCCAGCAATATCATGTCCAAGGGAGGCGTTTCAAAACGTCTCATAGACGTGTGTAATGGCTTTGTGGGACATTATAGCGGCGGGCTGGCTGTGGCCTCTATTATTTCCTGCATGTTTTTTGCTGCGATTTCCGGGTCCAGCCCCTCGACTGTGGTTGCCATCGGCACTATCATGATCCCGGCCATGATTGCCTCCGGTTATGGTGAAAAATACAGTGTGGGTCTGCTGGGTTCTGCCGGTTCCCTTGGCATTCTTATTCCTCCCAGCATCCCCATGATCGTGTATGGTGTGGCTACCGATCAATCCGTGGGAAAGCTTTTCATGGCCGGTGTAGTTCCTGGTTTGTTCATGGGAAGTCTTTTTATCATCACAGCAGTTATTTACGCCCGGGTCAAAGGGTTTAAAGGCGGGACGGTCGTACCCTGGAAAGATCGATTTGTTTTGCTCTGGAAAGCCCTGCCCGGTCTTTTTATGCCTTTTCTGATTCTTGGCGGAATCTACGGAGGAATTTTTACCCCAACGGAGGCCGCTGCCGTGGCCGTAATCTATTCTCTTTTTGTGGGGCTTTTCGTATACAAAGATCTTAAATTCCGGGATATTCCCCAGGTATTCGTTCGAAGCGCTGTAATGAGCGCTATGATACTTTTCATTATTACAAATGCTATGCTTTTTGCCTTCATTCTCACCACCGAAGGGATTCCTGCGGCTATTGCCGCGTTTATTATTAAACATGCCGTAACACCCTGGGTTTTCCTTCTTTTTGTCAATGTACTTCTATATTTTGTTGGAGACTTCATGGAGCCGAGCGCGGCCATCCTGATCCTGGCGCCGCTATTTCTGCCTATTGTGCTTAAGCTTGGTATTGACCCGATTCATTTCGGGATCATCATGACCGTAAACATGGAAATCGGAATGATAACCCCGCCCGTGGGTCTCAATCTTTTCGTGGCCAGTGGAATCTCAGGTCTGTCCCTGTGGGATGTTTTCAAAGGGGCGGCACCTTTCATGATTATCATGCTGTTCGCTCTCTTTATTATTACCTATATTCCGATTATATCGCTCTGGTTTCCCAAACTGCTGTATGGAGTCCTTTTCTAAGATTCAAAAAGAGGCCGGAGGAACTTTCTCTTCCGGCCTGCCCCGAATTTCTTATAAGCAAAGGTGAAAGGCATTTATAAGAGAGGACCCATTATGAAAAGAATGACAGTCGGCTTTTTTGTAACGCTTGTTTTTATACTATTGACTGTCTATATCCCCATTGCAATGTCTGGTGATCCGGTCAATTTGCGAAGTCAAGCGAAGCGGCTTTCAGATAAAGATGTAAAGTCGATGCTGACAAAATACAATTATTTTGACAGGACCAAAAATATAACCGGAACTTTTGCCAACGACTTTGTGGATAACGGTGACGACACGGTGACCGACCGGGCCACCGGATTGATGTGGCAAAAGAATGGCTCATTAAAGGGGATGACATGGGCAGAAGCAAAGGAGTATGTAAATAAGCTCAACAGCGACCGGTTTGCCGGATACTCGGTCTGGCGGCTTCCAACCATTGAAGAGCTTGCTTCCTTGTTAAAATCTAAAAAAGCCAATGACAACTTGTATATCGACCCTATTTTTTCCGGAAAACAGAAATTTTGCTGGAGTGCCGATACCTTCGCTCCGGACATCGCCTGGTATGTGAGTTTCAAAGCAGGCATGATCCGACACATCTATCATTTCTTCTATCACGTAAAGGCGGTTCGTACGATCAAGTAGCAAATGTATTGATCTATGATACATAAGGCATATGGCACTTCTTGAGATAAAAAATCTTACCAAAGCTTTTGGCGGGCTCCTGGCGGTCAATGACGTCTCCTTTAACGTGGAAGAAGGGGAGATTGTCGGCCTCATCGGTCCCAACGGCAGCGGAAAAACCACGACATTCAACTGCATCAATCAATTTTTCCCCGTTACATCCGGAGACATCCTGTTTAAAGGAAAAAGCATCATCAGGTTGAAAACCCATCAAATTTGTCATCTGGGTATTGGGCGGACGTTTCAGGTTGTCAAACCCCTGGCCAAAATGACGGTTTTGGAGAATGTTACTGCATCCGCCTTTTGCCGCGTCAATACCATCAAGGAAGCAAAGGATGAAGCGTTACGCGTTCTGGAATTCTGCAATCTTGCTGACCAGAACGATAAACTGGCCAAGAGTCTGTCCATCGCCGGCAGAAAACGCCTTGAAATTTCACGGGCGCTGGCGACAAAACCGAAACTTTTGCTTCTGGACGAAACCGCTGCCGGCTTAAATCCGAGTGAACTTAACGAGGCCATTGATCTGATTAAAAAAATCAGGGAAAATGGGATCAGTATCCTGATTGTCGAACATATCATGAAGGTTATCATGACCATATCGGATCGAATTCACGCCATCAACTTCGGCCAAACCATTGCAGAAGGAATCCCCCAGGAGGTTGCCAACAACCAGGCGGTGATTGAGGCTTATTTGGGAGAACAGCATGCTCAAAGTTAATGGAATCAACGTTTTTTATGGGGATCTGCAGATTCTCAGGGATGTCACTTTTGAAGTCAAGAAAAAAGAAATCCTGGTTTTGGTGGGCGCTAATGGAGCCGGAAAAAGCACAACACTTAAGACTATCTCCTCATTGTTAACGCCGGTATCCGGCACTATCGAGTTCGAGGGTATTCGCCTGGACCGCTTGCCTCCAAACAAGATCATTGAACAGGGAATTGTTCACGTTCCTGAAGGAAGGCGTCTCTTTCCGGATATGAGTATCCAAGAGAATCTGATTATGGGGTCCCTGTATGGGGAGGCAAAGGCAAAGCGAAATGAAACCATGGACTATGTGTATTCACTGTTTCCAAGGCTCAAAGAAAGAAAAAAGCAGATGGCCGGCACCCTTTCCGGAGGCGAGCAGCAGATGCTGGCAGTGGGTCGTGGTTTGATGTCCCGCCCGAAATTGATGATGTTTGACGAGCCGTCCCTGGGCCTGGCACCCATTCTGGTACAAGACATCTTTGATCTGATAAAAAAGATCAACCAGGAAGGCGTAACCATCCTGTTGGTAGAGCAGAATGTCACACAGACACTGGCCATGTGCGACCGAGCCTATGTCCTTGAAAACGGTAGAAACGTTCTTGAAGGCACTGGAAAAGAGCTTATGGCCAACGATCATGTGAGAGAGGTTTATCTGGGGCATATAAGTTTGACGGCGTCGGAAAAAGTCCCATCTATAGTTGAATTCATGACTTTTTACGAGATCATATGGAAACCATGATCGGCTTAATCATGCGTAGTGTTGAAAATTACAAATCATGAGAATTTGGGTATAGTGAAGTTAGTCTTAAATACCAAGAGAAGGTTTAGCAGTTGTTGATATCACAACTATTTCACAGCTTCCTTCAATGCCTTTGCCGCAACAAACTTTGGCGCCTTACTTGCCGCAATATCTATCTCTTCCCCTGTCTGAGGATTTCGACCTTTACGAGCCTTCCTTTCAACCACTTTAAAGGTGCCGAATCCAATCAGTGACACAGGTCCTCCTTCTCCCAATGCCTTGGTAATGCTTGAAAGAACACAGTCCACAGCCGCCTGAGCATCCTTTTTGGTTTTTAGGGCCTTTGAAACCTCATTGATCAAATCTCCTTTTATTCATGTTTTTTCTCCTTTCTTGGTAATGTTACAGTATATTGCAGAGACTATATCGATTTCCTTTTTAAAGATTTACTATGATCACACCCGATTTCACCCTAACGTTGCAGATCTGCGAGGGATTCTTAAACTATTAACCCAGGAAGCATAATTTCTTCGAGTTGCTTTCTTTGCTTTTCAAAGCTCTTTCTGTCGTTTACTCTATCAAATTTGATCATTTCTCCAAAACGAAGAAACACGTTACTAAAGGGTTTTGGCAGAAGAAATTTATCCCAACTGTTGAAATACCATGCTTTTTCAGCAGAAACAGAAAAAGGAACGATTACGGCATCGGCAGCAGATGCTAAACGGATTACTCCAGTCTTAACAATGCCTGAAGGTCCTCTAGGTCCATCTACAATATGGCCTGCGAGTTTTTTCTCCTCTAAATTAGTAATCATTTTCTTTAAAGCCTCCATCCCACCTTTTGAAGAAGAACCCCGTACTGGATTCCAGCCATTTAGCAAAGCCATCTTGGCTACTATTTCACCGTCTCTGCTCCGACTGATCATGATACTTGGGGTGAAGGGTTTATAATTTTTAAATGGCCGAATAGCAGAAAAAAATTGCTGGTGCCAAGTGCAAAGCAAAACAACACCGCCACTTTCTTTCTATAATCCATCCAGTCCTTATCATTTTCAATCTTTAAACGAAATGTCCACGAATAAAATAAAATTAATCGATAAAAGAGAGAAATGAACGCCTCCGACGCAAGAAAACGATCTATCTTTATTCGCAAGATGGCGCACTCCTTATGACTAATGGAAAGTATTAAGATAGAAAAGTATTGTGTGTTTCCAAATTAATAGGATTTGAGGGGCTTTAAGTTGACGGCTTGTTTGCCTTTAGCGGTTTCTTTTAATTCAAAAGATACAGGGGTCGCCCTTTTGCAAACCGAAATGTCCAAAGTCCTTGATACCCGATTTGTGAACAAAAACAACCCCATGCTCTTCAGTATATATAAAACCATAGCCTTTTTTTTCACTGTACGATTTGATATAACCTTCCATCTAAAGTTTTTCCTTTACTTATATCTTGTGCAAATGCTCAGGAGGCCACTTTGAAGGAAGGCCAAAAAAGACAGGTTCTTTAGACAGGCCCCAAAATAAATACCGAAAAGATACACAAGTAGTGAATGGGTAAAATTAATCGAATCTGTAATTAATCCATTCGTAATAATAAGTCAATAGTATGACCGGAAAATAATCCTTCCGCTCTTTTACTAAACATAATTTGAGATATTCCCTTTAGCTGCTTTCAAAATACGAAATTATATCAAGCAGACATCAAATCGACGTCGTCAAAAAACAGTTCCACCGGACCATCTTCGGATGAATTGTATAAGGCCATGACGGATTCGGCGATTTTGTTGGCATATGGTTCGATGGGAAATATATTGTGGGTCCGAAGGATTGCAACCAAGGCGTTTGTTCCTTTGGAGATGGAACTCACGATAATCTCACTTTCATAGGTTTCTTCGCAGAGAAATGAAAAACTTCCCTTTTGCAGCATTGAAGACGCCACTTTTTTCAGATTTTTGTCGATGACTGCATATTCCCTGATTGTTAGTTTATTTTCAGAGTCATCTCGAGAAATCACATATTTTTGTCGCATATTTTTCTCCTTTTCATCCGGTTTCTATGCTTATAGAGTCTCTCCTTCGTTCTGAGACTGATTCGGATTCTCTTCTGTTGGATTCTCTTCTGATTGTATAGTGTTTTTCTCCAGCTTGCGTTGTCTCTTAAGTTCTTGCTTTTTCTTCTTTGCTAATTCTTTTTGACGTTTATTAAATTGATAATTTGATCTTGCCAATTTGTCACCTCCATGGCTATCATTTTTCATAATAACAAGAAAAGGGCATCCCCTTCAAAATTAGAAGGAATACCCTTTTTACTCAGAACATAAGATTAAATCACAGTGACATTCGCCGCGGAAGGACCTTTTGGACCCTGCTCTATATCAAAGGAAACTCGGTCGCCTTCATTGAGGGATTTAAAACCGTCTGCATTGATTGCTGAATGATGAACAAACACATCTGCACCATCTTCTTGCTCAATGAACCCATAACCTTTTTTCTCGCTAAACCATTTTACAACTCCGTTCGCCATGGTGACACCCTCCTTTTAAAAAATTGCATGGTTCCAAACTTCAGGCCGCCACTTTGACAAATGGATATTTCCTGTAGAACGAAACCGTCCCGCAGATTAAACAGGGACTTAATTGATTAGATATATCAATAATCCTTATTTATAAAGAAAGCAAGCTAATTATTTGTTATTTTTAGAAAAATAGGAAATACGCATTAAAACGTGAAAAAACGAAATGTTACACGAACAATACCAGAAACGGCTCTGTATGTCAGGATTTGTGGCTCCATGACACTTGCATGATTCTTGTAATGGTGAAGGAGTGCGCACTTTTTAAATAGTGTTCAGTAGTCATATCAAAAAAACGTAAAAAAAACAGTGTGGGATTCGATCAATATTCCTCATTCGGAAAAAATAGGTATCGGAGACACAATGATTAAATATTTTCAAATAATAAAGCATGAAAGGACTGAAAATATTTGCGGATGTCTTGTTGTTATTCGGATACAATATAGAGTTCTCGCTGCTCTCCCACCCAAATTTTTAAATGTGCAAACGTGATTTGCGGATAGATCCATTTGTTGTAAAAAACAAATTCTTCATCAGAGTGGGCCAATGCTTGAAATACGGAATAACCCCTCTCCTCCATATCAACCAATAATCGCAAACCGCGAATGACAATGTCCTCGCTGGCAAAAAAGATATTTAGATTGGGGAAACGTTCGCGTATTTCGAATTGGAGAGACATAATACCATCTAGCATGATGACCTCAGCAGGTTTTATAAGGCGGGATAGCCTGTGGTTGCCGCTTTTATGGTCGTAGATCGGCAAGTCAATAGACTTGCCTGTATAGATGAGGGTTTTCATATGATCGATCATTCGGGGAATATCTGAAGACTTCTGGATCGTAACCGCTCAATTTTTGTTTATCTCGAGTTTCCCCTGTCAAGAAGATAGCCGTCCAAAGGGACATGAACGGCACTTAAACCTTTCTTTCTAGATACTCGATCATCCCTTTGCAAAAAGTGGTTTTTCCAGAAGCAGCCGCACCGGATACAGCCAAAACATAATTCGTTCCGTTCGCATATTTCTCTTTTCGCGGTGTTTTTTCCGCTGATAAAAAATTTTCAAGAATATGCTGGTATATGTGAGTATGCGTAATCATTGATATTTTGGAAATTCTTTTACTTGTCGAAATCAAAAGTCTTTTAATGGCAATTTGTTCATGCCATTGTTATGGAAAAATGGAATGCTGGTAATGAGATCGGAATTGACCTATATAAATTGTTAAATTTTTTTTAAACCCATTTTCCATTTATTCCAATATTCCAACATTCCACTGCAACTTTTCCCGGCCTGCTACACTTTATTGGCGTTGCTGAAAATTGAGGGTTCGAAACTTGAGTTATAAACGAACAGAACGCGTTTCTACCCGGCCCTAATTTTAATCGTTTTTCCTTGAACCTTTACCAGCAGGGGAACTTTTAGCCTGCCGGTTACGGTCAATTGTAATTTTTCTTGAGTTAATTTTACATCATACCAGATATTTTTGTGGCAGACTTTCAAGGACATCTCTTTCCAGTGATGGGGAAGATGCGGGTTGATTTCCGGAATCTTATGTGAAAAATCAATACCTGCAAAGTATCGCGTAATGACATCCAGGGTGCCGGCCATCACACCGCAGTGAATACCTTCCGGTGTCGTTCCCCCCTTGGGTGTCATATATGTCGGATCTCATAGCTTCCACAAACCATTCCCACGCCGTCTCTTCTTCCACCATATAGCTGGAAATCACTGCATGGACCACCTTGCTCAATGTCGATCCATGACTGGTGCGCTGTTCATAGTATTCGTAGTTTTTCTTTAACAGTTCAATTGGATCTTCAACCCGATGGCCCAATTGTTTAAGGATGCGCGCCACAGCCTCCGGCGACAATACATAAAAGGCCATCATTGTGTCGGCTTGTTTCGCAACCTTATATGCATCCGGAGAATCTCCTTCCGCCTTCAGGATGCGGTCCATTCGATGAATACTGTCATATTTTTCCCGGTAATGTTGCCAGTCCAGTTCTTTTAAATCAAAGTACCCATCAAACTGGCTGATAATGTCGTCATCAGATATGATCACATTCAGCTTCTTGCAGATATCTTTCCATTTTTCGGTTTCTTCAACTTTAAACCCGATATTTTCGCTAATTCGATTAAACGTTCCGGCGGAAAGATTCTTTATAACTTCCATGGCTTTTTCCAAAAGCCATACAACCATGATGTTCGTATAGGCGTTGTCTTTTACCCCATGGTCATCTGAACCGGGCAGCTTTTCATGGAACTCGTCGGGTCCCATTACCCCTTTAATGGAATATCTCCCGGTATTTTTGTCGACATGTGCGGCACTTGCCCAGAACCGGGCAATGTCCAACATCATTTCAGCACCGTATTCATTTATGAATGTATTGTCATTCGTATCATTCGTATATCTCCAGACATTGTAAAACACCGCGATGGAAACATGACGTTGAAGACGGCTCAAATCTGATCCCCATGTGTCGTTTTTTGGATTGTAGTGTACAATCTGGGTTTCTTCCTCTCCGCCATCGGCGGTCTGCCATGGATACATGGCCCCTTGGTAGCCGTTTTCTCTGGCATACATACGGGCGCCGTCCAATCGCCTGTAACGATACATGAGCAGCGCTTTTGAGATCTCCGGAAATCGGAGGTTGTAAAACGGCAGAATATAGAGTTCATCCCAAAACACATGGCCGCGGTAAGCTTCCCCATGAAGCCCCCGAGCCGTTATTCCAGCATCGATGGTTTTGTTATTGGGCGATGCGGCCACAAGAAGATGATAGATATGAAGTCTCGTCACTTTTTGCATGAATCGGTCGCCATGGATTCGAATGTCTGCTTTTTTCCAGAGATTGCTCCAGGCGCGGAGCATTTGGCCCAAGCACATCTTTGAAGGATTTGATGCCTGCCAGTGCCCGGGAGCCGGCTTTACGGGGATGGGCAACACCTTCATCCAACGATGTGAATAGACTGACAAGTTTTTCAAGCGAATACGTTGTATTCTCCTTGGCATCAAGGGTTATGATTTCGGCAATGTAGCCCTTTTTCTGAAACACTGTTTTTTTAGGGCGAATGGATTTGTCCTGTTGATATATTTTCGTTTTGGCGTTCATGACAATTTGATATTTGGACTGACGGGTTTGAACGTGCAGATAGATGCCGTTTCTGGTTTTGCCCTGAGACACAGGTGCCAAGTGTTTTGAATTGAGCTGACGGTACCTGGGAACATTGTCGTTAATGATCGTACCGTCGATGGCGGATCGAATGCGAATCGTATCTGTGTAATTGACGGGAGTTATATCAAATTTAATGGCGCACACATGGGGATCGGCCATGGATGCAACCCGGCGGCTTTGAATCCTGGTAATTCTTCCCACACCATCTTTGCACACAACGGTGCGCTGCATCACCCCTTTCTTCATATTCAACTTTTGTTGATAGCTAAGAATATTCATTTTCAAAGGGCTAAGATAATCCGATTCGCCGATGGCAAATTCGATGAGCGTCCAATTGGGGACAATTTACAAAATCATTGTTATAGATGCGTTTGCCGCCCACCATGGTACTCGGTTTGTTATAAACACCGGCCATATATGTACCCGGATAATGAACGTCTGACGCATGTTCTCCTTCATAACTTCCCCGGGTTCCAAGATACCCGTTTCCAACTGCGGTCAGGGTTTCTCGAAGCTTTTCATCTTCCGGATCAAAGGCATCATAGGTCAGGTTCCACCCATCGGCTTCTATACCTTTTCCGAACCATTGGTTGATTCTGTCCAGCGAAATTTCCGCCATGTCGCGAACCACAATATCCGCACCATTTTTAATGAGCGCTTCACCTTCGATTTCTCTGGCAATGCCTAACGTCAGTCCGAAATTACCGTTTCTGCCTGCCTGCACCCCTGAAATGGCATCTTCGACCACCACACACTCACCCGGTTTCAATCCCATCCACTTGGCAGCAGTTATAAAAATATCGGGCTCTGGTTTTCCATTCAGATTCAATTCTCGAGAAATCACGCCGCCAACCCGAGCCTCAAAATATTTTTCGATGTTGGCCAGTTCCAAAATGAGTTTGCAATTTTGACTGGAAGACGCAACACCGATTTTAATACCTCGTTTCTTACATTCTTTAATAAAAGCCATTGTTGAATCGAAAACATCCGGTCCTTCTTTTCGAAGTACTTTTTGAAAGTCCTTGTTTTTTCGATTTCCCAGTCCACAAATGGTCTCAATATCCGGCGGATCGTCGAAATCACCAAATGGCAATTGAATTCCCCTGGATTCCAGAAAGCTTTTGACGCCGTCCATTCGGGGTTTACCGTCAACATATTCCAGATAATCCTTTTCACGATCAAACGGAACAAACGGTGTGTTGTCACGTTCTGCAACCATTTTCAAATAATCATTGAACATGCTTTCCCATGCAAGGCCGTGTACCCGGGCTGTTCCGGTAATCACACCATCCAGATCCAAAATCACTCCTTTAAATCTTTTCAAAGTCATTTGTTCCTCATTATTTTTAAAAATGGGTTGAAAGTTGGTTTAAAATCGTAACGAGAATGTCCGGTTCGGGAACGATCACCGCGTTGGGGCAAACGGTTTTTACGCGTTCCGCCAGCTCTTGATTTTTGGTCACGAAAATAGACCACGTATCGTTCGTTCGTTTCATGGTTGCTTCAATCATCGGCACATCCGATCCGGTATCGCCACAAATCAAATGCGGGCCTTTGTTCATGTCAAGATTCAATTCTTTGTCCAGATACTTGATGCCGTCTCCCTTATCGAAATCTTTTAAACCGGCCCTTTTATCCGAAATGGTAAGTATAATTTCAATATCCAAACCCGTATCTTCGATCCTGAAATTTTCGTGTGTGGGGTCCAGGTCTGTTACAACATTTTTAATCAAATCTAAAAATTCCTCTGATTTCGGCTCTGGAATCGAGCCATTGATATCTTGTCTCGCAATGGTTATTTGACCGAATTTGAATTGAAGGCCGGATCCAATCAAAGAGAACTTTTCATATGCCGGATCTTTAACCAAATTATCCAGTTTTCGGTAAAGGCGTTGAATAAGTTTTTTCTTTTGATCGTCGATGGGAAATGTTCTTCGCTCATCCGAAAGATCGATGAATTCGCGACCTTTTGATGCTGCGTATACCATGGTTTTGTCAGGGATGACGCTGACATCTACAATGCCGATGTCTTTGAGGGGTGCGGAGGTCATCATAATGGGATTGGACACGGCATTTTTGGCAAAGCGGGTTAAAAATACTGCATTGTAGATCGACTGGACAGAAGATCGATATCGACCGCAATAATTGTTGGTGGTGCCGTCTCTATCTGTGATAAAACAATTAAAATGCTTTCCCTTCAATAATGCCGCACCGGATTGCACATGGGTTGAAAAATCAGGATGCATCGATTCAAGATAGGACATGAACTTGTCCTCATTATTTTCAAGATAGTATATATCTTTTTTTAGTTCTGTGACTTCATAGGTCAAATCCACATCGATGCTTTCAGAACCATCCATTTTAAGAGCAGTTTTGAATCCGTCATCCAAGCTTTCTTCAAGAGAATCGAGTGCATTTTTTAAAGCGGTAATCCGGCTTTTTGGAATGTTTTGAGGTGAGAATAAATCGTTTACTATTTCACAACGTACATCGCGGGTTTGTGCCATTAAAGTGTAAAAGGATTTTAAATCGCCAATGGTTTGTTTTTCAATGGTGTGATGTTTCATATACAATTTCCTGCCTTGTGGGTATTCCCGGGGTGTGCTCCCCCCGCTTCACTCCGGTGTCTACGTGTCTGGTCATTTCAACTCTTTATTCCAATTCTTCATAGGCTGGTCTGCCGGGCATTGTGATATCCTTCAGTACCTTTAAGAATAAAAAAAGCCCATACATTCTGTTTCTATCAGTTATGTATGGGCCTTGACATATCACATATGGCTTACCATTTGATTCTTATTGTAGTTTAAGTGGATTCATAATCATCAATTAATGATATTATACATTGGTCGGCAATTAATTTGCAAGGTGGGATCATTTTGGATAACATATATCGCATAATGTCCCCATAAAGTCAAAAAGGCAATAAGGGCAAATCCTGTTAAATGGACTTGCCCTTATTGAAAAAGGATGTCATATGAATATTGAAGGGACTGATATTACAGAGTAGCCGGGGACTATTGCTGGCTACGCCTAAGGAGTTTATCTATGAACGAATAATTATTTCACAGCTTCTTTCAAGGCCTTTCCCGGAGTAAATTTTGGGACTTTACTTGCCGCAATATCTATCTCTTCTCCTGTCTGTGGATTTCGGCCTTTACGAGCTTTTCTGTCAACCACCTTAAATGTACCAAATCCAATCAGTGATACAGCCTCTCCTTTTTCCAATGATTTGGTAATGCTTGAAAGAACACATTCCACGACTGCCTGGGCATCTTTTTTGGTCTCTACGATCTTTGAAACTTCGTTGACTAAATCTCCTTTGTTCATGTTTTTCCTCCTTTCTAAAAAATGCAGATCACATGCCGATATTTGGACTATAAATTATTTAGCAGGCGTCAAGTTAATTCTTCTCTCTTCTCGTCATTTGGAGTCAAAAAAAGAGTCGCCTGGAAAATCAATCCGAACGAACAAAACACCCCCGCCCTTTCAGGCGGAGGTGTGGTTGTTTTCTAAAAGATATTGCTTATTAAATTAGAATGTAGGTCTGGTAATCGAGAAGCCGGAAGGAAACGGCCAGAACGCCCGCAACCACCGAGTCATCGTGAATAATGACAAGCTCCTTGCTTTTGTTGAGTTTTTCAAGGTTGGCAAAGCTCCACAACTCCTCGCAGGGAATGTTGACGGCATTTTCTACATGTCCCTTCTCGAATTTGTCGGCCGACCGGAAGTCAACCAAGATTGGGTTTCTCAGGGCCTTGGCCTTATCAATTCCGATGCTCCATGCGGCAGGGTTGCTTTGGTTGGCGAACATGACATTCTGAAGAAGTTTGGATTCGGTTTCAATGGCAAAAAAGGCGTCCATCCAACCCTTCATCCCGACCCGCATCCAGTTGACTCTGGTGTGGCCTTGGGTTACCGCCAGCCTGGCGGCTTGATAGGATTTCCATCAAAGATTGTCGGCACAATAGAAGACCAGGGGCAAGTCCTTGTCCTTGGGAAGGGCTTCGATGTCAAACTCAGCCTGGGCCAGATCAAAATCGGCCCGCTTATGATCTTTGGGAACATCCATGGTGATGTGGACGGACCCGGCGGCGCGTCTCATGCACCAGTCGGTCATGTGAGTAAAGGCAGCGATGAGCAGGCCCCCCTCGGACTGGATTTTGAGAGCTTCCGGCGGAGAAACGACCCCCACACCTTCGAGTGTTTCAGGTGTTAAACTCATGTAAAACTCCTTTCTGTGTTGTTTTTACGATGGTTTCATTTCAACAGGTTTCATGACCAAAGTTCAAAATTTATGCCAACGCCGTCGAACTTTGATATTTTGAAGCAAAACCTTGTTTTTTGGCGATTTGTCAGTCCATGAAGCCCGACTTGCGGTAATTTTTTGATCCAATCTGGAAAGTCAGGATTCCAAATTGGAATGCGCGGCGGCAACGTTTTTCAGCGATGAATAGTTTCCGAACAAAAATAAAACAGCCGTATGCCGTAGAAATCAACGGCAGACGGCGATGGCGGATTTTATTGATCAGCCGACGTTATCCTTTCATTTCATTGATCCTGTCGGTAAGTTCGGGAATAAAATCGAGAATGTCGTCCACGATACCGACATCGGCAACCTGGAAAATCGGCGCCTTGGAATTCTTGTTTATCGCAATGATAAATGGGGCGCCCTTGATCCCGCCCACGTGCTGAAACGCTCCGCTTATACCCAGAGCCATGTAGACCTTCGGCTTGACTGTCTGGCCCGAGGTCCCGACCTGGCGCGATTTTTCCAGCCATTTTGCATCCACGATGGGTCTTGAGCATGAAACATCTGCACCCATGGCTTCCGCAAGATCGGATATTATCTCCAGATTGTCCTCATCTTCGATGCCCCTGCCCACCGATACCAGGACATCCGACTTGGTAATATCGACATCGCCGACCTCGGCTTCCACAACTTCCAGAAAACGGCGTGCACCCGCAGGAAGGCCGCCTTCCATGGCTTCGGCGGTTTTGTCGACAATCTGGCCCGCTGTGCTTTTACTTTCATCGGCTTTAAAAGACCCCGGACGGACGGTAATCACCGCACCCTGGGAAATATCGCAATGTACATGCGTCCGGACCTGTCCGGTGTATTCCTCACGCACAGCCTTGAGTTTTCCGTCTTCAACACCTTCAAAATCGATGGCATCCGGAAGGTACGCTGCGTCAAGCTTTATGGAGAGACCCGGTGCCAGATCCATACCAAAATGTTCATGGGGGACCAGAACAATGCCGTCTTTTGGCAGAATACGGACCAGCAGACTTCTCAGCACCTCTGCATTTGCATACGCAAGCGCTTTGTTATCGATCTTCCAAATCTCGCTAAAAGAAGAGGCAAGCTCGTTGCACACCGCATCGAACCCGGCACCGGCACCGGCAATAACAGCCGCGACTGAAGTATCAGGATCCAATTTCCGGGCTGCTGCAATCATTTCAAGGGCGGTATCGTCTGCAACACCATCTTTGTGTATAATATATGCAAAAACCTGTTGCGCCATTATTTGATCCCTCCTTTGGCTTTTAAGAGTTCAAGCAGTTTATCAATGATCTCTTCGGTACTCCCCTCCAGAATCTCTGCGCCCTCACCCAACTCCGGGATAAAATAATCGAGACGTTTTGTCCTGGCGCCGGATTCTCCGACGGATTCCGGAGCAATCCCGAGATCGCCGGCGGTGTGAACCGGAATTTCAAGTGATGCCACCTTCCTGATTCCACGAATGCCGACATATCGGGGTTCATTGATGCCGGTCTGAATGGAAAGAACACAGGGAAGATCGATTTCATGCATCTCCTGATTTCCCCCCGCAATTTCACGGCCGACCTTTATTTTTTTGTCATCAATAACATCTATAAAATTTACCAGAGACGCATAGGGCCGGTCGAGCATCGCCGCCAGCATGCCCCCAACCTGACCTGCCCCGTCATCGGCCTGGGCGCCGGTCAGAATCAGGTCATAATTTTTCTTCTCGACCTCGGCTTTTAAAATCGCTGAAATTCCCCTTCCATCGGATTCTTTAAACGTTTCATCCGAAAGGAGTATCCCGTGATCAGCACCCATAGCCATTTCTCTCCGAATGACTTCTTCATCATCCTCATCCCCGACAGTAACAACAGTTACCGAGCCACCCATTTTGTCCCGAATCTGAATGGCTTCTTCAACCGCATAATTGTCCCATTCATTTACAGAATATACCAGATCATCCCGCTCGATGTCTGTTCCGTCTCTGTTGACCTCGATCTCATTTTCCGAGGTGTCCGGGGCCCTCTTAATACAGACCAAAATTTCCATATTTTACCTCCAAAAATCTTAGTTATTCGTTATTTTACAACCAAGTAAATAAAGGCTCTTTACTTTAAGTGTCATCCATCATGGTTCAGTTATCATGTGCCGATCAATCAGCTCCACCAGGTCGATGGCCGTCATCTCGCCTTCCAGACCGCTGGTCTTGATAGCATCTTCAATATTGACCATACAGAACGGACAGGCCGTAACAATCACGTCTGCACCGGCGGCATTGGCCATCTCAACCCTTACCTGCCCCATCCTTTTTTCCTCAATGGGTTCATAAAACAGCATCAGTCCGCCCCCCCCGCAGCAAAAGGATCGGTCCCGGCAATTTGCGGCCATCTCCACCCGATGGATCCCTGGAATCGCATCGATAACCCCCCGGGGATCATCGTAGAGGTTATTATGCCGACCGAGATAACACGGATCGTGATAAGTATAAATTTTGCTCGGGTCCTCAACGGATTTTAAACGGAGTTTTCCCGACTTGATGCACTGTGTCAGGGTCTGGCTGATATGCTCCACCGGCGGAATATTTTTATAGTCATGTTTCAACGCATTGAAGGAATGGGGATCCCCAGTGACAATATGGCTGACTCCTGTATTGACGATGGCATCCGTATTTCGGTCTCTTAACTCCTGAAAAAGCATCTCCTCCCCGAATCGTCTCACCTCGTGGCCGCTGTCCCTTTCCGCCGGTCCCAGTATCCCGAAATCAATCCCTGCTGCCGTGAGGACGCGGGCGGTGGCCCTGCCGATTTCCTGTATCCGGTCATCGTAGGATGTAATGCTGTCAACAAAATAGAGGGTGTCTGCGGTCTCTTCTTTCTTGAGTATCTTAACAGTAACATTTTCAGGCAGATCTTTGGTCCAGTCTGCACGCTTTTTCTCCATTTTACCGTAAGGGTTGCCGCGCTTTTCCAGCGCATTCAGCGGCTTTTGAAGGGATTGCGGCACCACGCCATCATCCACCAACCCCCTTCTTACATCGACGATCTTGTCGATATACTCGATAAACAGCGGACACTCTTGTTCGCAGGCACCGCAGGTTGTGCACGACCAGACCTCATCTTCTTCGAGCACATTGCCGATAAAAGGTCGGTCGTCCACCGGTTTACCCTTGAGCGGGTATGACATGAACGCATAGTCACGGCATTTTATGGATATAAACCTGGGTGAAAGGGGTCGGCCCACAGCAGTGGCCGGACAGTTATCGGAGCATCGCCCGCAATCTGCACAGGAGTAAAAATCGAGCATTTGTTTCCAGGTAAAATCCTCGAACTTTTTCACCCCAAACGACTCGAGTTCGTCAAGCTGGTCATCTTCAACACCCCATTGAACCGGCTTTATCGTACCTTTGTCGAGTTTCATTAAAAACACATTCGGCAAGGACGTAATCACGTGAAAATGTTTCCCAAAGGGCAAAAAACAGAGGAAAAAGAAAAAGATCAGCTCATGTGAAAAATACGCTCCCAGATGTAGATTCTGCAGCAGATCCACCGGTACGAATCTTAGAGTATGGGCGGCAAGCCATGTTCCGGTCATCGGAGCCATAATCTCCGGCTTCAGCCCGCTCTGGATCTGAGCTCCGGCCAAGCTCCCTTCAAAAACCATATCACACGTCACCAGCCCCATGATCAGCATCAGCACCAGCAACGCTTCCCAGGTATGTTCCTTGCCGTATTTGGCCGGCACTGCGTATCGTTCGGGCTTGACGATTACCCGTCGATACATTGCGGCCAGACAAGCGGCCAGGATAAAGGTTCCGGCAAAATCTTTGAAAATCGCATAAATATGCCCCAGAGTGCCGTCCATGCCCGGCAATAGATAGCCATCTGAAATTCCCATTAAAACGAGAGTTATCGAGCGCAGGGAGAGAATCATAAAACCGGCGAATAAAAGAATATGGATAATTCCGGCATTTTTATATCTGGGATGACGGTACTGACCGACGGCATACTTTAACATCTTAAAAAATCGATCCGGCAAGCGATCCAGCCTTTGGTCTGGAGAAGCTTTAACCATCGGTTTCATCCGAAGTGCAATGATGTACGTAAATATCCCGATACCAACCAGCGGTATGAGCAATGAAAAGATTACGGTGGGAATCCCAAGAACAACGGCCTTGGCCGGAGATATCAGCGCTGTTTCCATTTTTTATTTTTCACTCCCTGATCCGGATAAATTTATTTCGAGATTATTTAATTTTTTTGACCAAACGCGCCCAAAATCATCCCCCAACAATGAATGAGCGTTCATTCATTGTTAGCAGACGAATTTCTTGAATGTCAAGAAAAACGTTCAGTTTGTCGTTTTTAATATATGCCAAGGCGGATTTAAGCATCCTGAAACAGCACAAATTACAAGCTTTCTTGACAAATCTCCATTTTCGTCCTAACAGATAAAAACAAAAAAATATCATTGATCTCAGGTTTACATACAAGTTTCCGCAAAATCACCGTAACCGACCAAAAATAGGGGGTGGGACATGACCGCAGAAATTAAATATGAGGATAAGCCCTGGTTGACCAGTTATGAAAAAGGTGTACCTGAAAAAATCGAATACGAAGAAATATGCCTTCCGGAAATTCTTGAAAGAACCGCCGGCAAATTCCCGGATAAAATGGCACTGCTTTTTCAAGGATATAAAATCACCTATCGCGAACTCAATAATATGGTTAACCGTTTTGCATCCTGTCTTCACGGTTTTGGCATCAAAAAAGGAGACAGCGTCGCCATCCTCCTTCCAAACCTTATACCCTGTGTCGCGGCCTGTTATGCAACATTAAGAATCGGCGGAATAGTGGTGATGAACAATCCTTTGTATTCAGATCGAGAACTTGAACATCAATTCAATGATTCAGGCTCAAAAGTACTCGTTACCATAGATCTTTTAGGTAACCGGATGATCGATCTAAGGTCGAAAACAAACATAAAACAGATCATTTATACGTCCATTGGCGATTACCTTCCTTTTCCTAAGAACCTTTTGTTTCCCCTTGTGGCCAAAAAGAAAAAACTTGCCGCCGATGTAAAATCCGCCGAAAATGTCTTTAAATGGAAGACGGTTCTGGAAAAAAGTTCTTCCAACCCGCCCGATGTTAAACTGGCCTTTGATGATGTTGCAATGTATCAGTACACCGGGGGTACCACCGGTGTTTCCAAAGGTGTTATGCTCACCCACAGCAATCTGAGCAAACAGATTCAACAGATTGGCGCATGGTTCCCCACGTTTGACAGCAATGAGATCATGCTGGGAGCGCTACCCTTTTTCCATGTATTTGGTCTCACCACCGCCATGAATCTGTCCATTTATCTGGGATGGGGTAATATCCTCGTTCCAAAACCCCAGCCGGAGCCTTTGCTCGAGGCCATTCGGAAATTCAAACCGACATTTGCCCCATTGGTCCCCACCATGTATATTGGGATACTCAATCATGCAAACATTGACAAAATCGATCTGACATCCATAAATGGATGTTTCTCAGGAAGCGCGCCCCTGCCTGTGGAAGTTATCAGAAATTTTGAAAATAAAACAGGCGCTGTCATCGTTGAAGGATTCGGTTTGACGGAGTCATCACCGGTAACACATATAAATCCGTATGCCGGCGGAAAGCGGAAAGCTGGAAGTATCGGGATCCCCATTTCTGATACGGACTGCCGCATTGTTGATCTTAATGACGGCAAGACAGAGGTTTCTGTCGGGGAATCCGGGGAACTCCTTGTTAAAGGCCCCCAGGTCATGAAAGGCTACTGGAACAATCCAGATGAAACCGCCAACACGCTAAAGAACGGCTGGCTCTATACCGGAGATATCGCCAAAATGGATGAAGAGGGGTACTTCTATATTGTTGACCGCAAGAAGGATATGGTTATTTCCGGCGGCTACAACGTCTATCCCCGGGATATCGAAGAAGTGCTATATGAAAACCCCAAAGTTCAGGAAGCCGCCGTCATCGGCGTTCCACACCCGACCCGGGGTGAATCCATCAAAGTGTTTGTTGTCCTCAAAGAAGGAAAAACCGCCACCCAGGAATCCCTTATTGAATATTGCTCGGAAAAGCTGGCCAGATACAAGCTTCCCACCGAGATTGAATTCAGAACCGAACTTCCAAAGACAAATGTCGGCAAAATTTTAAAAAAGGAACTAAGGGCAGAGGAGATGGCGAAACGAAAAGTGGCTAAGGAATGACCGAAGACATCACCGGAAAAATAATGCGCTTTAGGTGGCTGGTTTTTTTAGTACTTGGCCTGGCCTATTTTTTTGTCTATTTCCACCGCCTCTCGCTGTCCGTCGTGGCGGACGATCTGATGAAAGACTTTCAGACAACCGCCAGCGTAATGGGGCTGCTTGGATCGACATATTTTTACTGCTATGCCTTCATGCAATTTCCTGCCGGACTCCTTTCAGATTCGTGGGGTCCCAGAAAATCTGTGACGTTTTTTTTAATTATCGCTTCCATAGGTAGTATTATATTCGGGCTTGCGCCGACCCTAAAAGCTGCCTTTGTGGGAAGGGTGATGGTTGGCCTCGGTGTTTCCATGGTCTTCATCCCCACCATGAAAATCTTATCCCAATGGTTTCGACCCCACGAATTTGCTTTCATGGCAGGCCTTCTAAATGCAATCGGCGGAATGGGGGTTTTTGCAGCCACATGGCTGCTTGCTTTGATGACGCTGGTTTTCGGATGGCGCGTCTCTTTTGAGGTAATTGGCGGTTGCACGTTCATCATCGTAGTGCTGGTATGGTTGATTGTAAAAGATAGGCCTGAAGATAAAGGCTGGCCTTCCATCGATGAATTATTCGAAGAAAAAAGAGGGAAAATCTCCCGGACGTTAAAACAGATCCCTCTGCTGGAAGGGGCTCGGCGAGTCGTCTCCGAAAAATACTTCTGGCCGGTGGCGATTTGGTTCTTTTTCGATTGCGGAATATTTTTCGGTTTCGGCGCGCTGTGGAGCGGACCTTATCTGATGCATGTTTACGGAATGACCCGGGCAGAAGCCGGAACAGTTCTCAGTATGATTGCATGGGGCATGATCATCGGAAGCCCTCCCCTTGGAATTTTGTCGGACAAGTTAATGAAAAGTCGAAAAAAACCTTTTATTTTATGCAACATAGTACTGGTCATCGACCTCGCATTTCTGAGCATTTACCCCATCGGCCTTCCACGCATCGCTCTGTATATTCTATTTTTTGTTTTTTCCATATGTGCTTCATCGGTTGTGCTATTGGGGTTCACCATGGTTAAAGAGCTTTTTCCCACGGAAATTGCCGGAACCTCAACCGGCCTGGTCAATCTCTTCCCTTTCCTGGGGGGTGCCATCTTTATGCCGCTTTTGGGCCGGGTTTTAGATGCTTATCCCAAGTCCGACACCGGGGAATATACCCTTGAAGCTTACTCAATGCTCATTCTTATTCTCCTCGGGGCTTCCATTGTATCCCTTGGGTGTACGATTCTTACCAAAGAGACGTTTAAACCGAACGCCCCATGAACCATAGCCATGAGACCTTTGCAAAACGCCCCTTTTTGCCCAATTTATCCGCCAAATGATTTTTCATCAATCTCTACAGCAGCGCCGTTGGTCGCCAGAATGGCTTTCATCTTGCCTAAAGTAACCGGAAGGATCGTACAGAGGAAAAATTCGGCACTTTTAATCTGGCCCTCGTAGAAGGGAACATCCTTTCTCTTGGCGCCGTTATCCAGTTTTACCGCAGCAATCGTTCCTCGCCACAGCAGCATCCACGACATGATCACATCACCGCATACTTCCATGAAAGGATATGCAAAGGCGAAAGCATTCATCACTTTGGGCGACATGGCCGTTGTTCCCATATGCAGTGCAACCTCACCCAGCTTATTGACCGCTTCTTCCAACTTGGTTGCAAAGTCTTCCAGTCCGGCGGTCTCTTTGGCCTTTGCAATGGTTTTTTGAATCTCACCCAAAAGATCCATGATCGGTTTTCCTTTATTCAATCCCAGCTTTCTTCCCAGAAGATCCATGGCCTGAATCCCATTTGTACCTTCATAGATCATCGTTATCCGGCAATCCCGGAGGAGTTGTTCCACGGGATAATCCTGAATATACCCGTAACCGCCGTAAATCTGGATACCGTGGCTGCAGACCTCGAAGCACCGGTCGGTGCCATAACCTTTGGCAATCGGAATGAGGACATCGACAATACCTTGATATTTGGTTTTTTCTTTGATGTCTTCCGTAATTTTTACCCGATCTTCACACATTCCGATATAATAGAGAAGACTTCGTATCCCTTCAACATACACCTTCATGGTCATCAACTGGCGCCGTATATCCGGATGCTGTATGATCGGAACCAATGGAGCATTCTTATCGAGTATCTGCAAAAGATTTTTACCCTGTATCCTCTGCCGGGCGTAATTAACGGCATACATGTAAGCTGACGAGGCACAACCGAAACCCTGAAGACCTACGAGGAGACGCGCTTCATTCATCATCAGAAACATGGCACGCATGCCTTTGTTCTCCTCCCCCAGCAGGGTTCCCCTGCATTTACCCTTGCCGCCGAGCGTCAGGGAGCAGGTTGCATTGCCATGGATCCCCATTTTCTCTTCAATGCCGGTACAAACCACGTCATTGAACTCACCCAGACTCCCGTCATCGTTCACCCAAAATTTGGGAACAAGGAAGAGTGAAATACCCTTGGTCCCTTCAGGAGCGCCTTCGATACGGGCCAAAACAGGATGAACGATATTTTCGGTCAGATCGTGTTCCCCTCCGGAGATGAAGATCTTGTTCCCGGTAATGGAGTATGTCCCGTCATCATTCTTGACCGCAGAAGTTGTGAGAGCCCCCACATCCGATCCTGCTTCGGATTCAGTAAGCAGCATCGTACCTGTCCATTCACCGGTATACATCTTTTTAAGAAAGAGCTGTTTCTGTTTGTCGGTCCCAAAGGCTTCAATCAGTTTTCCTGCACCGTGGGTCAGCCCTGAATATATCATAAACGCATAGTTCGCACCCACAAGATAATCACTGACCGCCAACGCAACGGTGATCGGCATTCCCTGCCCCCCCCCACTCGGGGTCTTCAGTCATGGCCCCCCATTCACCTTCCTTTAAGAGTTCATAAGCTCTGTGAAAAGATTCAGGGACCGTCACCTTCCCGCCGTTAAACTTGCATCCTTCCCGGTCACCCAATATTTGGGTGGGAAGAATCTCTTTAATCGCAAGGTTGCGAGCTTCGGATACAATCATATCCACCGTTTTTTTATTAAACTCAGCAAACGTTTCATGTTGACTCAGTTTTTCAACCTGCATCTGCTCGTGAAGGACAAAATCTACGTCCTTTCTATCTGCAATATATTGTGCCATTTTTCAATCTCTCCCTTTTATTTTTTATGCCAATCCTTGTATGTTGCGAAAAACGAGGGTGATGCAAATCCGAGGCGTAAAGGGTGATGCTGTAAAACACCGCCGGTATCTTTATACGCCGATTCCCCTTATAAAAAGGTCAACAAGTGGATCTGCCATGGTACCAATGTCGTATTTTCCGTCTGAATGGATCCAGGTATTAATGACCTCATCAACGGCACCCAGTATAAAACGCTTAACAAGGCTCAAGTATAAATCTTTCCGGATAACCCCTTCTTCCTGACCCTGTTCGACAATTTCTGAAACAATATCAAGATACATCTTGGACATCTCTTTTATCTGGGCTTCGACCAGGCGGCTTTTCTGATGGGTTTCAGCCCGATAGACAATTGCCATATTCCTGTCATTTTGGAATTCCTCGAGATGTCGACGAATAAGGTTGCGAAGTTTATCAACGGCATTGTCCGCTCCGTCGACTTCCTCTCTGAAGCGAGAAAAAACCTGTCTGGTTTTATAACTGAAAAACTGAACCAGGATATCATCTTTGTTTTTGAAATAAAGATAGATCGTACCGTCAGCGACCCCTGCTTCCCTGGCGATCTGCGAAACAGTTGACTGGAAAAAGCCATGCTCTGCAAATACTTTAACCGCTGCCTCAAGGATGCGATCATATTTGTCATTTATTTTTTCTTTGGTATTAATAACGGACCTCCCCAACCCAAATATTTCATGAAAAATTAAAAATATTTGCGAATGAGTATTACTTCAAATAGTTAAGCGAAATCTTTTAAAATTTCTATATACACATTTTGTTATGGGTTATTTTGTTTTTTTCAATGTTCATTTTTTTATGAATGAATACTCATTCATTATCAACGGCATTGAAAAATGTCAAGTTAAATTAGAAGGAATTCTTCGAATGAATAACTGACAGATATTAAATAAAAAACGGAAGTTGCAAATGGAAGAGATGTGATTTTCGGGTGTCTTTGGTCTTGGATTTCCTACTCAACGGAATGAGTCCACATTCATTTTTCCTTGTTTTATAATAGTTGAACTATTCCATCAAGATCTTGGAAAATGTATCTGGATTCTCCTTAGAAAATATCCGCCCGTTCACATTTTGATAAAATTGTAAAACGACTACATTTAGTACATTAAGAGGCAATATTACACAACATACAGACTTTTCACGTTTAACTTTTTACTTTTTACGGAACTATCCATTCTGGCTGCATTTCATTTTTCAAAGGGCACGTTCGCCCAGATTGCCGTATCGATGATAATTAAAACAGATACTCTGTTCCTGAAAATACTGCAGCAGTTCTATTCTTCCTTCCATCAAAACCTTTGTTCGGGAAATATAAAAGCCCGTCTCCGCTGCGATCTGAAATACTTCATCCGGCACCCGATCCGGCGCCCCATAACGGATACGCTGGATCTCGGGTATCATCCCCATAAGATCCTTGTCGGTTTGATCGGTCATCGGTGCGTCACCGACGAATCGCTTGCCCTGTTTACCGTGAAGAAACGCTGTAACCGAGTTGTTCAAGCCCGGAGGAAGACTAATCCAGAGTTCACACCCTGATATTTTTACCCCGGCGATTCTTGCCAGAACATCAAACAGACTGTCGTCCGGGTGAATACGGATGGCCACCGTGCCCACCGGCAGATATCGGAAGGTGTTGTCCTGACCCCTCAGACGGAAGTAATCTTTTTCCCGGGAGAATTCCTGCTCCCAATGATATAGATAACTTTTTACGGCCCGGATGGTCCGGGTCAGATCGGTCTTGAATTGACCCAACTGCCCCCAATCCAGCTTCACCTTCCATTCCTGGATCAGCCGTAATAAGCTATAATCGTTTTGAATCACGCCTGCCGAAGGAAATCCAACATCTTCAAAATTCATAAATTGTTGAATATAGTTCGGACCGCCGGCCTTGATACCTGCCCCAAGCGCTGATTTGCCCATACCGCCAAAAGGCTGGCGCAGAACAATGGCTCCGGTGGTTTCTCGATTGATGTACAGATTCCCTGCTTTTATGCGGTCTTTCCAGTATTCCTGCTCCCGACGGTCCAGGCTCTCCAGTCCCGAAGTCAATCCGTAACCGGTCTGGTTGACCATCTCAACGGCATGGTCCAAATTTTCGGCGCATATCACACCGAGGAGTGGCCCGAAAAACTCAGTGAAGTGCGTATAGCTTCCCCGACCCACCCCCCACTTGATGCCGGGTGTCCACAGGAAGGGATTGCCCTCAACATTTTCCGGTTTTAACGCCCAGGATTCACCGGCCTCTAATTGCGTCATCCCTTGTTTCAAATCATCTGCCGGAGGCTGGATCAAGGGCCCCATTCTGTTTTCAAAATCCCAGCAAGGACCTACGGCATAGCTGCGGGCGGCATCGACCAGTTGTCTTTTAAACGATTCGTCCTCATATACTTCCCGCTCCAGGATCAGCAATGACGTAGCCGAACATTTCTGGCCGCAGTTGCTGAAGGCCGAGTGAAGCACATGTTTGACCGCCTGGCTTCTATCAGCCATGGCTGTAACGATGGTCGCGTTTTTCCCGCCGGTTTCCGCCGCAAGAAAAACCCCCGGTCTTTGTTTTAAAATGGTCATCCCGGTATCGGTCCCACCGGTCATAATAATAAAATTCACGTCAGGATGTTCGGCGAGTTTTGCACCGGATGTCGAGCCGGAACACGGCAGAAACTGCAGAATATTTTTGGAGACGCCGCCCTTCCAAAAACATTGGCACAACTGCCATGCGGTCAGGACCGCCGCCGATGATGGTTTGAATATCACCGTGTTGCCGGCAGCCAGTGATGCTGCTATGCCGCCACAGGGAATCGCGATGGGGAAATTCCACGGAGAAATGACCAGCCCCAATCCCTTGCCCCGGCATTGAACATTTTTCAGATCCGTAACGGCCCTTGCGGAAAAAGGATAATATTCGGCAAAGTCCACAGCTTCCGAGACTTCGGCGTCGGCTTCGATAAAAATCTTCCCGGTATCGGCAGCCGCAGCACCGATCAGGTCCCCCCTGGCCTTGCGTATTTCCATGGCCACCCGGGAAAGAATCCCATGGCGTTGGGCCATACTTTTTAAGCGCCACCCGTCCGGATCGTCCCTGCCCGTTGCCACGGCCCGGTTCACATCCTCATCAACAGCCTCGGCATAGGCGGCTACACGAATTTCTTCCGGAAGCTGGGAGCGATCCAGAAACTCTCTGATCGGCCGGTCCGCAAAGATTTCCTTTCCGGCCACCACTATGGGAATTGTTTCCAACGGATCAGACGAATATTTTTCCCATCTTCTTCGAACGGCTTCGGCCCATTTGCGATTTGCAGCCAAAGACCAGTCTGTATCCGGTTCGTTGTTGAATTCGTTTTCGTGGAACGTCCCCATTGTTTCGGGAAACGATTCATGTTCCCGATTCTGGATGCGGTTCGGCGTCCTGCCGGCTCGATCTTTGTAGTGATACGAAGCAATAAACTGATTTTTCAGAAATTCCCAAGCCTTTGAATCTGTTTTGAGATTAAACGAATACCGCAGAAAATTTTCCCCATCGGTATTTTCATCCAGCCGGCGGATGAGATAGGCAATGGCATTAATGAACTGCGCTTTGGTAGCAACCGGAGCGTAAAGCATAATATCACCGGACATTTCATGAATGGCCCGGCGAACATGATCGGCCATTCCCTCCAGCATTTCAAAGGAAAAATAATCGGTGACTCGATTTTGCCGGGCCAGCTGATACCCATAGGCCAATTCAAACAAATTGTGGGATGCAACGCCCAAATGAACCCCATGGATATTCTCCGGCGCCATACCGAAATCGATCATTCGCTTGTAATTGGCATCCACAGACAGCTTGTTATCATATGGCGCCAGGGGCCAGTTCCGGATCGCCGACTCCAATTTTTCCATCTCCATGTTGGCCCCTTTGACAATGCGGATTCTGATGGGACTGCCGCCGTTTGCCACCCGTTGTTTGGCCCAGGCAGTAAGTTCTTGCTGCACGGAATACGATTCCGGCAAATAGGCCTGCAACGCAATACCTGCAGAATAATCTTTTAATTCATCCTGCTCCAGGGTCCTTTTAAACGCTGTAACGGTAATCTCCAGATCCCGGGATTCTTCCAAATCGAGGGTCACCAATTTCGGAACCATGGTGCTATCGTTTCGGATATAAACATTATCCCTGGCTGCCTTGTAAAGCCGGGTAAGACGGTCTTTCAGAATCTGGATCGTATGCTCAAACGCCAAAGGTTCGATTTGAGAGTAGATGGTGGAAATTTTGATGGAAATACATTCAATCTCGGGATTTTTCAAATCGTTAATGTATGTTTCGAGACGAAGAAGCGTTTCGGTCTCCCCAAGGAGGGCTTCTCCCAGATGATTAATGTTCATCTGAACCCCTTGTTTTTTCCTTTTCAGCAAGTGTGCATGCAACTCGTCAGCCTCACCCGGAATAATAGCGCGGCTGCTGTCGTGACGCATTTTATCGATCATTTTTGGGATTGAAATGCTGGGAATATACCGACCCAAGCCGAGAAACATTTGTACCAGCAGCTTGTCCACGGTTGAAAAAAAATCGGGCACACCATATTTTCTAAGCAGACTGTTGATCTGATCCGCAACACGAGCCGGATTATGGGACCTAAAGCTTTGATCGATCATTTTTGTTAGAATTACTTTGTCCATGGGATGGGTCAACAGACGCATCATTTGCTCGGCAATCCCCTTTTCCTCTGAAGTCAACAATGTATTGGCACGATTCTGCCAGGCTTCTGCAAGGGCAATGGTTTCCTTTATAATGTTCTCTTGGTGTTGTAGATCCATAGAGGTTCATCTCCCATTTTTTTGGATGAATTGGCCGGCGTTTTGTGGTATATTGTTTTTTTTAAATAACGTTTTGTTTTGACGGATAAAATTTATGGGAAGTATGCACATCATGCCATGATAAATGTTTAACATTCAGTGGGAATGTAAAATGGATATTCTGGAACCAGGGAATTAAATCAACAGGAGTCAAAATGATATGACCGATATTTATAAATTTCTGGCCGACCACCAGATTGAATACAAACGCCATGATCATCCCCCGGTTTTTACGGTTGAGGACGTCAATCGACTTGTTCCGCCACTAGCGGCGGCAAAGACAAAAAGTCTTTTTTTACGCGACACGAAAGGACTGAGATATTTTCTGATTATTGTCAGGGGTGAAAAACGGGTCAATTTAAAAATGCTGCCGGCAATTCTTAACAGCAGCAGATTGCGGTTTGGCTCGCCGGAACACTTGAAAAAATATCTGGGCGTGGACCCCGGATCTGTCTCCATTTTTGCGGCTGTGAACGATGTGGATAAAGCGGTGGAGATAATCATAGACACCGCATTATGGGAGTCAGACGCTTTTCAGTTCCATCCCCTTGTAAACACAAGCACCCTGGTTATTTCACGGGATAATATCAAACTATTTCTGGGTAAGACCGGACATGAAACTCAAGTGCTCGACGTTCCCGGCTTGTAACATGCAATGCACTTGATTTCTATGCAGTTCAAAGGTTGTTGGGCAACATGCTATTTTTATTAATATTAGCGACTTATTAAAAAGCAGGGTGTAGAAATAATATAACAGATAGAACCAAAAAAATCAATCTATGTCACTTCTTGGCACAAAAATAGGCGGGGCCCCATGGCTTAGCCTATTTTTGTGTAAATATTTGACATAGAAAATTGATAATAGAAAATTCAGCCTTGTCTTGATTAATCTTTTATTGTAACAACGCATTGGATTGTTTGTGTTAACAAATCGGACCGATTTGAATTTTGCTTTACTTCTTCCTGAGTAGCAAAGAAAATCTCACATGTTTCATTGTGGTCAGTTAAATTTAAAACCACACCATGTTCGGTAGAAGGATAATAATAAAATTTGATGTCACGTCAAAGAATAGCTTGACTATAAAATTTTTCTGCTGATATTATGGATGAAAAGCGAGCAAAAAAAATATTAAAGAATTTAAAAAGAGTACCAAGCATAACAACGAATGGAAGATCGAAATTGAAGGGCAGGATTTTGATGGTGATCAATTGACCGTGCATGCAGCCGTAAATGAGGACGAAAGGACCGTTATTATAACGGTGTATTAAAGGGGGTATATCTATGAAATGTCCTATTTGCAATTCTGAAACGGTTCGTACTCATGAAACATATCATTTTACAGAATCCGGTTTAGATTATGTTTACCTTGAAGGTGTTGATCTATTTAAGTGCTCATGCGGAGAAGTTATTGTTAGTATTCCGGCAATGCCACAACTCCACAGCATCATTGCTTTTGATGTTATAAGGAAAAAATCTCTTCTAATTGGTCAGGAAATTAGATTTCTGCGAAAAAATATGGGGTTAACCGCAACAAAGCTATCAAAAATTATTGGTGTTGACAATGCAACCGTATCCAGATGGGAGAATGGCAAACAACTAATAACAAAGCCCCATGATCATTTTATAAGGTTAGTATATTCAAATATTAAGGGTATACCGAAAGGTAAAATTAAGCATCTAATCAAAAAAGATTTCGAAGAGATAGAACCAGAACAGAAAAAAATATTAAAAAAAATAATTCCTTGGCCTCAGTCGAACAATAAATGTACAACTCCTGCCTAAACAATCTATTTCCCGCAAACAAATGATCAAGCAAAGTCCGTTTGATAAAGGGAAGTCTCTTACCCTAAAGGAAAATAAAAAGTGTTAGAACATCTTTCAAAACTGCCTTGAAAGGTGCCAATATACAGGATTTCAGATTTCCGATTTAAGGCATCCCTCTGCAAGTCAGTTGATAATGAAAGGTGGAACGCTGAAAGATGTTCAGGAGCTTTTGGGCCATAAAACAATGACCATGACCCTTAGATATGTTCATCTTACCCAGGAACACAAAAGAAAAGCGGTCAACCTGTTGAATGGATTGACCGCCCCTAAAAATGGTGAGTGTCACAAAACTGTCACATTTACCAATGAGGCAAAACGTGCCAACTCATAACCACTTGATAAAAAAGCTAAACCCTACCCTTCCTTGACCGCAATGCACTTGATTTCTATGCAGGCGCCTTTGGGCAGCCCACTGACCTCCACGACGGCCCTGGCCGGGCGATGCGCTGAAAAATATTCGGCGTATATTTCGTTGAAATCAGCAAAATTGTTCAAATCAATAACAAAAACATCGACGGCAACCACATGGTTGAGATCGTATCCTGCGGCCAGTACCACCTGTCGCAGGTTCTCCAGTGCCTGTCTGGCCTGGGGAACAAAATCAGGACCGATCAGTTCTCCGGTCTCAGGGTTCCATGCCAAGCTGCCCGCTTACAAAAAGCCAGGGCGCCACAGCGATCCCCTGAGAATACGGCCCGATGGCCGCCGGCGCTCGATCTGTTTGAATCACTTTGCATGCCATAATATCCTCCCTTCTTGTCCAGTTTATTTTTGAAATTACTAAGGAGTACAAATCCTACTTGACATTTTTACTGATTTACTGATTTTGATATTAAAACAGAAGAAGTTACAAGTGAGCTAAAGTTAAGGAATTTTTCAGCCAATTATATTTAATGACAGCGCGTTAGCGCTACCTCAACTTTAGGCACTTTAGCTCACTTCAAACTTTAGGCACTTGTAAAAAGACTTCGGTAATATTTCCAGTGATAAGGGTTATGTAGAGTATCTAATTGACTTATTAAATACTCTACCAGTCATAGAGAATTTCCCAATGATCCTGAAATGACCCGTCTTTCTGGGTGTAATGATACGAAAGCGTTTTACCTGTGCCCGCTCCCGTATTTTTGCTTTCTCTCCAGTACCGCAAATAAATGGCCGGAAGTGAACCCAAAGCACCTTCGGAACTGCCTGGTTTCGCGGGATCCTTCAGCCACACTTCTTTTTGCTCGATCACCTTCCATATAGATCCGGAGACTTTGCTCCTGACCCTCTCACCCACATGGGGAAGCGCCAGCTTCTCCCGCAACTCTTTAAACCTGTACATGGAAAGTTCGCCGTAATCTAGGATTTTTTCACCAAAAATCGTAATGCCAATTGCCCCTATGGGCGCCGTTAGGAGAATGGACAAAACCGCGACAGCCAGAATTACCTCTCCCGAAGCGACACCGGCCGCAAGGGGAACCGCCCCAATGGCAGCCTGGACAGTGGCTTTGGGAATGTACGCCACAACACAAAAGAGTCTTTCTTTCCAATCAAAAGGGCGTCCCGATGAGTGACACATACGTACCGACACTTCTAAAGATAAGACCGATGAAAATAACCAGGGTTCCGGCCAATCCTGCTTTCCAGGCCACATGAATGTTCACCTGGGCCCCCACCAGAACAAAGAGCAAAAGCTCTGCAAATATCCATAGTTTCTTTAGTTTCTGAGAAATAATATGTGCGATGGGCTCTGATTTTTCCAAAATGACGAACCCGATGGCCATAACGCCCAGAAGGCTTGCCACAGGCACATACGCTTCGCAAAACGATTCCAGCCAGGTAAGAACTATGGCCACCCCCATGACCATCATCGTCCGTTTAGGGGGACGCCAGTCATATTTTGTAAAAAGACGGTACAAAAAATATCCGGGAATGATTCCTACGATAATCCCCAGTGTGATGGAAATGGGAATTTCAGCCAGCTGAATAAAAATATTGCTCTGATCTCCACCGTACATACCTAAAAATACGGTAAACAGAACGATAACAAAAACATCATCCAACGAAGAAGCACCCAGGATCATGGTGGGGATTCCCTTTTTAGACCCCCCGCCCTCGATCCATAAAGTCGATCATCAGGGGAACGACAACAGCCGGAGAGACCGCAGCCAAGATGGAACCCAGAATGGCGGCCTCGAGATAGGTTATATTTAGTAGCCAGGGCGCCACAAGCATAACCCCGCCGATTTCAAAAACAGCCGGCACGGCGCTCATGATAACCGCAGCCCGTCCGACCCGTCTCAAGGCATCCCGGCGGAGTTCAAATCCGGCCCGAAGCAGAATCACGATCAGGGCTATTTTTCTGAAATCTCCTGAAACTCCCATCATTTCAGGAGACATAAAATTCAACACATAAGGACCGACCAGAACCCCGACGATAAGCATGCCGATCAGACCGGGCAATTGCAGGCGTCTAAACAGATAATCAGCGACTAACCCCAAAATGATGATGAGCGCCAAGCTGAAAGCCATGGTTACCTCTTTTTTAGTTTGCCGTTACCCTAACCCGGATATGCCTGAATTAAAAGGGGAATGCCAAAATTTCATCCGCGCCGCAAATATGATGATGAGCAATATGAATGGCGAATATGGAACAAGGAATTTCTTACGTAAAAATAAGCGCTTAAAAAATATAGATCCGGGCTCAAAGCACCCGATTTTAGGCAAAAATCAATTTTTTGACTTCATCCAGAAGCGGGTGCTTTTAATTCACGCCATTTGGGTTGAATCGCCTTGTCCCCATGCCATTCGAATTCAACCGCATCAAATTTTTCGGGGATATCATGTAACGGCTCGACCCCATATTGGTGTTCCGGATAATACTCTACCCAAAGCATTCGATGGGGATCGATATTGAACTCCTTTGAAACCAGGGTGGCGATGTGGCTGCTGCAGCTTCTTACCGACATTTTACTGTCTTCAACGTCGGACACCACAACAATAATAGGCCTTAAATGCATCAGGCCTTTTTTATCTCCCCTTTTAAGATCATAGATGCGCAGCCTGCATTTCCCGCTACCGAGTTTAAGCTTTCCGCCCCAACCATGCCAGAAAAATATATCATCGTGTACAAGCATAAAATTATCTTGGGCAAAACACCTATCGTGTATGCCCGGGTATTTCGTAAGTGGAGCACGAACCGCTTCCACAGGTTCTGGTCTGGGATTTAACCCCCTGGCCAGTCCCGGAGCCAATGCCCATGCTGTAGTTGGTAGAACTCAAAACCCGTTCGAGATCCTCGCCGGCACACTTTGGGCATTTGAGTTCAATTTCTTCATCCTTATTCATGAGGAGAAGCTCGATAAATTCCTCACATTTTAAGCACTTAAATTCATATATCGGCATATTAACACTCCTTTAGATCCCTTGAGCATAGAATCTGTATGATTTTTTTTTAAAATATGGATCGACAATGATCTTTTCCATCATATTCACTAAATTGTCAAGGTTCAACAACCAGGGTGAACGCATTTGATTTGGGTACAGGCAACCGAACCTCAAACAATGCCCCAGAACCGTCAGGGTCTTCAAGTTTTAAAGTGCCGCCATGTTTTCGGACAATTTCGTGGCAGATATACAGACCGAGGCCGGTGCCGTCCCCCACCGCTTTGGTGGTGAAAAAAGGTTTAAAAATGTCCTTTCCGGATCGACACGGGAATCCCGGGCCCGGTATCTTTGCACGAAAAAACAACCTGGCTTTGCATGTGTGTCAAACCGCGTTGAAAGAAACACCGTCCCCTTCATGTCCATAACCGCCTGGATAGCGTTGTGGATGATATTCAGCGCCACCTGACCCAAATTTGCAAAATTCCCCTGGATATCCGGCAACTCCGGGGCATAATTTTCAACGATTTTAAGATCGCAATGTTTATATTGGTTGTGCATAATCCGTAACGCATCTTTGACAACAGAATTGATGCTGACCGATTCAAGATAGGTCTGGGTTTGTCTGGAGAGTCCCAGAAGACTCGAAACAATCGATCTTGCCCGAAGAAGTTCCCCATCGACAAACTTAAGATCATCGATCAAGTCCTCGTCCGGAGGATTTTCTGTATCCCATTGTTCGATGTCTTCGATGGCGGACTGGACCAGACTGGTGGCACTTGTCAGGGGATTGTTGAGTTCATGGGCAACACCCGCAACCAATTGGCCGATGGCGGCCAGACTTTCCGAACGGATCAACTGCTCTTGGGTTCGTTCCTTTTCAAAAAGGGCCTCTTTTAGGTCGCGGGTCCTTTCTTCAACCTTTTTTTCGAGATCCTTATTCAGGTCATCGATGACTTTATAGGAGCGGGCGTTTTCAATGGCAAGGGCGCTCTGGCTGGAGAGTGTTTCAAGAAGATCGACGTCTTCCTGTATAAAAAGATCGCCGGAACGCTTTTCACCCAGCACAATGAATCCATTCAACGTCTCCTCGAATATCAGCGGAAGCGCTATCTCGGCATTCAACGCCTCCATATCTGAGAATACATCCGGGGACATGGCCCTTTATGGTCTCCTTTTTTAAACTGTTTTTCACAACAGGTTGGCGATGCGTCTGCATCCATCTCACCAGGGCGGAGTTCTCACCCCATGTAAGCGGTTGATCGGAATTTCACCTGTTTTGCGCGGACTGCAAAATTTACGAATTTTTTCCCGGAGATGCCTGACAAAAACAGGGTGCAATGGTCCACCAGCATCGTATCGGCCACCGTATCCATCAGAAGCTTTTGCAATTGCGTCAAAATCGAGCACCGATACGACCATCTGGCTCACATGTTTGATGGTCTTCTGATAGTCATATTTGCCTTTGTAGAAAATACGATCGACAAAGTTTTGTACGTTTGATTTTAACGGTCCGAAGACAAATGCAATGAGAATAAAAAAGAATATGGGGAAATACATCGAATTTGAAAGATGAAACCCCTTGAAAACGGTGTCGGCAACAATAATGAGCAGGGCATACAAACATGTCAAAAACGCCGTCAGGATCGAATAGATAAGGCTTTTTCTGATCAATATCCCCATGTCCAGCAAGTCGTGCTTGAAAAGCCCTACAGCAAAAACAATCAGGGGAATAAAACTTAAATTGCCCGGGAGGATACACCGAATAGCCCTGGATGGTAAAGATATTCAGCCCGTTCATAAGACCCATGATCCCAAATCCGACAAATAGATACTTAAGCCTGTTCTTGTGGGAACTGCTTTTTTCCTGCTGAATGGCCTGATGGATCAGTATCAAAACATATAGGGTAACGAAGAGGCCGGCCAGGCCGAAGAAAGGATAGAGGGTGCCGCCCCTTGCGAAGTAACCAAAATAATGTTTCTGCATGGAAGCAATATAAAAGGGTGTCGGCGTTAAGCACATCAGAAAAAATGAATAGCCATATGCAGCCTTGATCAGCCATTTTCGCCCGGAAATATTGAGATAGGCATGGAAAAAATGGACATACACCGGGAAGAGATAGACAATAAAAAAATGATCCGTGCGACTGATAAAAAGCGCCGTTTCTGCTGATTCGACATTAAAGGCAAAAAGGATGTCAAAGTAAAGAAAAGATCCGAGTACGCAAATAGTAAAAAAAAGGAGGTTGGACTGGGTCCTTGGGCCGCGGAAAATCGCCAAAGCAGCCAGTGCGAGAAAGCAAATCAGCGTCAACAATGGTGGGATGCTGTAGAAGGTCATGGTGTTCTAATTTTGCCCAGCATCTCATGGGCATGATCCAGCGTAGCTCGGGTTATTTTTTCACCCCCCAGCATCCGGGCGATCTCTTTCACGCGTTCTGTTTCACTGAGTCGTTTGATGATGGTGCTGGTTCTTCCATCTGAAACCCCGCTTTGAGATCCTGAAATGATGATCGCCAAATTTAGCAATCTGAGGCAAATGGGTGATGCAGATGACCTGGTGATGACGGGCAAGAGAGGACAGTTTTTTGCCGACAACCTCGGCCACACTCCCCCCGATTCCAGCATCAACTTCATCAAACACAATGGTCTCCACCGCTTCTGTTTCGGCCAGTATGGCCTTTAAAGCAAGCACCACTCTCGACAGTTCGCCGCCTGAAACAATGCTGGGAAAGCGGTTTCAGCGGTTCTCCCACATTCGGAGCAATCCGGAAAGGTTACTTGGTCGATCCCCGGTTTCGAAGACGGTTTTTTCTTCGATTGTAAGATAAGGATCGGCATCTTCATCCGCCTGCATGGTCCGAAACGATATTTTAAACTTTGTGTGAGGCATCTTAAGAGAGGTCAGTTCTTTTTCTACTTTTTGGGCCAGTGTTTTTGCTGTTTTTTTCCTATCCCTGGAGAGTTTATGGGTCAACTCGGTCAATTTACTATGCAGTTCAAAAAGTTTTTTTTCAGTATCGGCGATATTCCCGGATAAATTTTCCACTTCCGAAAACTCATGATCAATGGATTCAAGACGTAAAAGCACCGTTTCCAGCGAGCCTCCGTATTTGCGCTTCAGCTTAACGAGGGTGTCAAGTCGCTCTTCAACCGTATCCAGACGGCTTTCGTCCGTCTGTATGTTTTTCAAATACGTTCTAAGTTCATCCGCAATATCTTCAAGATGAAAAGCTGCTTCAGCGATACGCTCCGCCTTTGGAGCAAGCAAAGGGATCTATGGTCGAAGCCTTGTCAAGATCTTTCTTCACAACCAAAAGGACTTCAACAGCAGCGCCCATGTGAATCATAAAGCATTTCGATGCCACCCTGAACCGTCTGGAAAAGTGCTTCGCTGTTTTTCAGACGTGTCCGTTCTTGTTCCAGGGCAGTATCTTCTCCGGGTGATACCGATGCTTGCCGGATCTCTTTTTGCTGGAATTCGAGCAGCTGTATGTGTTCCGCCTGCCGGTCCCTTTTATGCTTCAGGTCATTCAATCTCCGAATCAGCGGAACGATTTCATGAAAACACCTGGATACTTTCTCGCGCACAGCCGTCAACCCGCCAAATTGATCGATGATTGCCAGCTGCTGGTCTTCCTTTAACAACCCCTTGATGAGCGTGCTGTCCCGGATATACTGGCCAGATTTTCGGTGATAAGATTCAGTATCCCAATGGTGGTAAGGCGTCCATTGATATAAATCCGGTGTCGATCTTTCCTGGAAATAATCCTTCTGATCAACAGCCCTTCTTCAGGATTGTATCCGTTGTCTTTCATAATTTTGGCAATGGGGCTTTGTTTTTTTATTTGAAACAATGCTTCGAGTTCTGCTGTTTCGTAACCGGTACGAATGAGTTTTGCCGTCGCCCGGCTGCCGAGGAGAAGATTGACGGCATTGATGATAATGGATTTGCCGGCGCCGGTCTCACCACTTAAGATGGCCAGTCCCCTCTGAAAAAGATATCTGAAGGTCGTCGATGATGGCAAAGTTTCTAATGGAGAATTCTCGGAGCATAGAAGCGAAAATCCAATTGTCTTAATGTGGGAAGAAAGATCATTTTCGACTTTATCGCACAATATTCGCAAGTTGTAAAGATTCTTGTTTTTTGATGTCCATGGGATTTCACTGTAAAGGCTTAAGCTAGGGCAAACGCATTTGAATCCCAATAGAGAGAACGCTTCACGACGGCGTGTATCTCTTTCCAACCGACTGAAACTTGTGCTTAAGCACCCGTAAGCCCGAGCCGTGCCAGAGTTATAAAGAACAATTCGTCAATAAAACATCCGATGGATGTTTTAAATCATAATTTCATTCGGCTCGGTCTAACGCGTGCTAAAGCCCTTCAAACAGCCAGTCGGTTGGAAAGAGATACACGCCGTCGCTTCGCTGTACCGAAATCATATGCGTTCACCCTGAGCCTTAAACGCATATTCCTTGACAGATCAGGAAGATAAGGCTATTTTTTCGTAAAATTCGTCAAGGATGGATATCATGTCTGAAAAAGGTATTGTATTTTTCCCGGATAGCTTCATCGAAGCCACACCCAAAGATTACCGATTGGACGACTATGAAGATGTGTTCTTTCCGGCCCAGGACGGCACCCGTCTGCACGGCTGGTTTCGTGCACGGTCCGGATCACGCGTGCGGTACTTCTGTGGTTTCATGGCAATGCCGGGAAATATCAGTCACCGGCTGCACAATCTTAAAAAGCTTCATGATGCCCTTCAGATTCCGATCTTCATTTTTGATTACCGTGAATACGGCCTGAGCCAAGGGGAAATATCGAAGGCCGGGACTTTCTCAGACGCCCACGGAGCATTTCAATATCTAATCCGAGACAAGGGGTTTAAAGCATCATCTGTATTGCTGTTCGGTCGGTCCCTGGGAACCGCCCTCGCCGTCGATATCGCCAGCAGGGAAGACTGTCTGGGGGTCATTCTGGAAGCCGCGTTCACGTCAACGGACGATATGATGCAACGTTATTTTCCCTTTCTTTGCACCCGCAGCCGACATCGACCGTCAAATATGACAGCCTATCCCTTGATCGAGAATATAAAATCACCCCTTCTGTTCGTCCATGGACAATTTGATCAAACCATTCCGGCTTTCCATGGCCCGTCGTCTGTTTGAAAAAGCGTCGTCTCCCAAGAGATTTTTATGAAATCCCGGGCGCAGATCACAATGACACCTATCTGGTGGGCGGGAATGAATATTTTGCCGTGTGGCAGAAATTTTTAATCAATTGTTTCAATCGCAAGAAATCCAGCAAACCTTAATTTTGCTTGTGAAAGTATTTTGAAACGACTATATTATTTTTTTGTATGTATTCAGGGGGTGCGCTTTCCCGTGTAACGATACCTGCCCGCTCGTGCCCCAAGCCGCCTCGCCTTGCCCGTCCGCCATGGGCTTCGCCTCAGGCGAATGTCGGGCGGGCTTGGCTGGCGGGCGAGCTTGCATGGCAGGCGGGTTGGCGGAGTGGCTTCGTCATTTCAATGACTTAGCAGTGGGGGAAACCGCGGCTCCCGCATGCTTTTCGCGGGAGAACGCGGAGGGGGCAGGAATGCCACCGCTGCTAAGCCATTGAAATGACCAGACACGTAGACGCAAGAGTGAAATGGGGAAGCGCACCCCCTGAATACATACGGTTTTTTAAAACGCTAAAAAGTAGGAGTAAAACATGGTCAGGACAGAAATATCACTATTTTTGGAAAACGTTCCCGGAGAACTTGGAAAACTGGCGTCACTGTTTTCAAACGAGCGCATCAACATCGATGCGCTCACCATACAAGACGCATCGAGCTATGTGCAGAATCTTTTTGAAGCCCGGGGGAAATCCATAAAGCGGATCGCTTCGGTTGCCAGCTACAATTCCATGCGGAAAGACTCGGCCAAATTCGCTCTGATTCGGATGATTGTTGATCAGACGGACAAGGCCATCGATCTGTTGTCAAAAAATGATTACCTTTTCGATATTATGCCGGTGATGACCCTTGAACTTGAAAACAAACCGGGTTCACTTGCAGCCATCACAAATAAGTTTGGAAAGGAAGGCATCAACATCAACTATGTTTACGGAACGGTTTCGTCACCTGATGAAAAATGCCTTTTTGTGTTTTGTCCGGAAGATATCGATCTGGCGGCCAAAATTTTCAAAGAATAGAAACCCGATTTTCACGACCCATGTGAGGGCCGACGCTTATCCTTTAATATGTGGTTGGAGATAACCACTCTCTGAATTTCCGAAGTTCCTTCATAAATTGTAAAAACCCGGGCATCCCTGTAAAAACGTTCAACCGGATAGTCTTTAATAAATCCATACCCGCCATGGATCTGCAACGCTTTTGCAGTCACCCGATTGACCATTTCAGAGGCAAAAAGCTTGGCCATGGACGCCTGCGCGATAATTTTTTCGCCCCTGTCTTTCATGGCGGCGGCTGAAAGCATTAACTGTCGTGCCGCTTCTATTTCTGTTGCCATGTCCGCGATTATCCAGCGCAGGCCCTGAAATTTGGAAATCGGCCGGCCGAACTGCTCTCTTTTTTTAGCATACTTTACTGCAGCATCGAATGCCGCCTGTGCAACCCCCACCGACTGGGCCGCGATACCGATGCGTCCGCCGTCCAGTGCTTTCATGGCGATTTTAAAACCGTCTCCCTCATTCCCCAATCTGTTTTCAGCAGGAACGATGCAATCGTTTAAGATTAGGTCCGTAGTATCGGAAGCACGGAGACCCATTTTATTTTCCTCTTTTCCCACAATAAATCCGGGAGTATCTTTTTCAACAATAAACACACTGATACCGTGGTGACGCTGTTTTTCATCCGTGATGGCCGTAACAATAACCAATCCGGCATTCCTTCCTGATGTGATAAACCGTTTTGTGCCGTTTATAATGTACGCATCACCTTTTCGGACAGCGGTGGTCGACTGCCGGACAGGATCCGAGCCGGCATGGGGTTCGGTCATGGCAAAGGCGCCGATGATGTCTCCCCTTGAAAGCGGTTTTAAAAACTTTTCCTTCTGCATCTCGGTGCCCAACCGGTAGATGCTTTCACAGACAATGGAATTGTGAACCGACATAACCACTGCGGTTGAAGCACAGGAATAGGCAATCTCGGAAAGGGCCAGGACATAACTCACCGTATCGGCACCGGACCCTTCATATTCAAACGGGACCATCATTCCCATAAGCCCCAGTTCTCCCATCTTTTTAAGATTTTCAACCGGAAATTCCTTGGACTCATCGCGTTCCGCAGCGGTCGGCGCAACGACTTTCCTCGAAAACTCCCTGGCCATGGTCTGAATCATGATCTGCTCATCCGTCAGTGCAAAAGACATCGATTATTCCTTTTAACATTTTCAAAATAAATTCGTTTGTGCGAACCCTAAGTTCTCAAGGCTACGGACCGTAAATTATGACCAGCATCTCTGCTTTTTCTTCTCCGATATTTGTCAATTTATGCCGTATCCCCGAGTTGAAATGAAGAGATTCCCCGACATCGAGGATATTGATATGATCACCGACCGTCACTTCGACTTTTCCGGCCAGCACATAGACGAACTCTTCACCCTCGTGCTGATATCCCACGCCCTTGTGATCCTGCATGGCGTCAATCGAGACCTTGAACGCCTTCAAATGTTTATTCTCTGCCCCGGGCGTCAGGGTTGTATAGGCATAATTTTCCGTGCGTTTTGTGTAGGCCTTGATACGACGCCTCAAGCTCGACTCCTGTTCTCTGAGGAAAAAGCCCGAATCGATCTCCAGCGCCCTGGCAATCTGCAAAAGCGCTCCCACCGGCGGAATCTTTTTACCGCTCTCGATTTCTTTTAGATAATCGGTAGAAAAACCGGTTTCATTGGCCACACGATCAAGGGTCATTTTTTTCTTTAACCGCTCCTTCTTTATCTTCTTTCCGACCGGGGCCAGAGCCTCGGCTTTCTTCTTAGCCATAACGCCTCCTTATGGGTATTCATAGAATCCCCGACCCGTCTTTCTGCCCAGCCAGCCGGCCTCCACATATTTCCGAAGCAGCGGACAGGGGCGGTATTTTGAATCTTTAAATCCATCGAAAAGGGTTTCCATAATTGCAAGACAGGTATCCAGGCCAATGAGATCCGCCAGTGCCAGCGGGCCCATTGGATGATTCGCCCCCAGTTTCATGACGGTGTCGATATCTTCCCGGGATCCAACATCCTGGTACAGACAATAAACCGCCTCGTTGATCATGGGCATTAGAATCCGGTTGGCGATAAAGCCGGGATAATCGTTTGCTTCGGCCGGTGTTTTGCCGAACCGGACAGCCAGGTCCAAGGTTGTTTTAAACGTGTCGTCCGAGGTTGCCAATCCCCGGATCACCTCGACAAGTTTCATCACCGGAACAGGATTCATAAAATGCATCCCGATAATTTTATCCGGCCTTTTTGTACAGGCTGCAACCCTTCCGATGGGAATAGACGATGTATTGGTAGCCAGAATCACATGCGATGCACAGATTCGATCCAGATCTTCGAATATTTGAAACTTGATCGGTTCATGCTCGGTGGCGGCCTCTACCACAAAATCGGCAGATGCCATATCCTTGATGTCAACGCTGGCGGTGATTCTTCCCAGAACACCATCCATCGTTTCAACGGTCATTTTCCCTTTTTCAACACCGCGCTGCAAATTCTTCTTGATGGTTTCAAGGCCCCGTTCAACAAGTTCAGCGGCAATGTCGCTCATGATCACCTCAAGGCCGCTCATGGCGGCAACTTGAGCGATGCCGTTCCCCATCTGACCCGCTCCCACAATGCCGAATGTTTTGATGTCCATATTCATCTCCTTATCTTTTTACCACCATGGCAACCCCCTCACCGCCGCCCAGGCACAGGGAAGCGACCCCGACTTTTTTGTCCTGGCGCATCATTTCATATAAAAGGGTAACCAGCACCCGGCATCCGCTTGCGCCGATGGGATGTCCCAGCGAAACGCTTCCGCCGTTCACATTGACCTTGGAAGGATCCAGTTCAAGCGTCTGCAGCACCGCCACCGTCGAACCGCTGAAAGCTTCGTTGATCTCGAAAAGATCGACATCCTCTATGGAAATTCCTTCTTTTTTCAAACATTTGGGAATGGCCCAAATCGGCGACACAAGCAGGTATTTCATGTCCATGCCAAATGATGCCTGGGCACCGATGGTCGCTATGATCTCACAGCCCAATTCTTCTGCTTTGTCTTTGGACATGACCACCACCGCTGCAGCACCGTCGCTGATGATGGACGCGTTGCCTGCAGTCCCTCTTCCATCCTTTTTAAATGCAGGCCTCATTTTTGACAAGTGTTCATACGTCGTCTCGCGGGGACATTCATCCTCATCAAAAATGACAGGATCACCTTTTCGCTGTGGGATTTCAACGGGAACAATTTCCTTTTTGAATCGTCCTTTTTGGATGGCTTCAAAAGCGCGACGATAGGATTCGGCAGCATAACGATCCTGGTCTTCACGGCTGACGTTATACCTTTCCGAACACAGTTCGTTTGAAATCCCCATGTGAAAATCGTTGACAATATCCCATAGCCCGTCATGAACCATGTGGTCTTCGATCTTGCCCGATCCCATGCGGTATCCGAAACGACCTTTTTCAAGATAATACGGAGCCATGCTCATGTTTTCCATCCCCCCGGCAACAACAACATCCGCATCCCCGACCTGGATAGCCTGGGCCGCCAGCATGACCGCCTTTAAGGCTGAGCCGCACACCTTGTTTACCGTAATACATTCAACTTCATAGGGCATATTGGCCTTGACGGCCGCCTGCCTGGCAGGATTTTGACCGCAGCCGCACGGAAGAACCATTCCCATTATCACTTCATTGACATGATCTTTTTTTATTCCGGCACGTTCAACCGCCGCTTCAATCACCACGGCCCCAAGGTCGTTGGCTCCCGTACTACCGAAAGAACCGTTAAAATTCCCCAACGGTGTTCTAACCGCGCTCACAATTACTGCTTCTTTCATATTAGCTCCTTTTATATTTTTTCAGGGTTCAGAGTTCAAAGGTTCAGAGGTTCAGGGTTCAGGGTTCAGGGTTCAGGGCTCAGGGTTCAGGGCTCAGAGGTTCGTCATTTGTCATTCGATATTCGATATTCGTTATTCAATATTCATTATTCAATATTCATTATTCGATATTCGTTATTTCGGGTTCAGGGTTCAGAGGTTCGTCATTTGTCATTCGATATTCGATATTCGTTATTCATTATTCATTATTCAATATTCAATATTCGTTATTCCGGGTTCAGTGTTAATGGTTTTAAGCCCTTCAACTTTAGGCATTTTAGTTCATTTCCCCGTTAAACACGGGATAAATAGGCATTTTAGGCATTTCATTTTTAGGCACTTTAGTTCATTTTAGGCATTTTCTTTTTTAGGCATTTTAGGCATTTTCTTTTTAGGCATTTTCTTTTTCAGGCATTTCCCTTTCAGGCCTTCCCGCTACATATTCCGTCGATACTTCCCCCCCACATCATACAACGCTTGTGTAATCTGCCCCAGCGTGCATACCTTGACGGTCTCCATAAGTTCGGCAAAGATATTATCTCCTGACAGGACGGTTTTCTGGAGACGCTCCAGCATTTTCGGGGCTTCTTTTTCATTCCGTTTTTTGAACTCCTCCAAGCGCTTGAGTTGTGATTCCTTTTCAGCTTCGGTGGCCCTGGACAGTTCAATGCATTCAGATAACTGTTCCAGATCGGCGTCAGGATCCCGGAAGGTATTGACACCAACGATCGGCAATTCGCCGGTATGTTTTAGATTCTCATAATAGATCGATTCCTCTTGAATCTTGCTCCGCTGGTAACCGGTTTCCATGGCTCCGAGTACGCCGCCGCGTTCGGCAATCCTGTCAAATTCTGAAAGAACCGCTTCTTCCACAAGCCGCGTCAGTTCCTCTACCATAAAGCTGCCCTGGTTCATATTTTCATTCTTGGCAAGGCCCCACTCCCGGTTGATGATGAGCTGAATGGCCAGTGCACGCCGGACCGATTCATTGCTGGGCGTTGTAATGGCTTCATCGAAGGCGTTCGTGTGAAGACTGTTGCAGTTGTCATAAACCGCACAGAGCGCCTGAAGGGTTGTCCGGATGTCGTTAAACTGGATGTCCTGACTGTGCAAGGAGCGGCCGGATGTCTGCACATGATATTTCATCATCTGGGACCGGACCGACCCGCCGTATTTATTTTGGATAGCGACAGACCATATGCGTCTCGCCACCCTTCCAATCACTGTATATTCAGAGTCCATGCCATTGGAAAAGAAGAAGGACAAGTTGGGAGCAAAACTGTCTATGGGCATGCCCCGGGACAGATAGTATTCCACATAGGTAAAGCCGTTGGCCAGGGTAAGGGCCAGTTGAGTAATCGGATTGGCGCCGGCCTCGGCAATGTGGTATCCTGAAATGGAAACCGAATAGAAATTGCGAACATCATTTTTTATAAAATATTCCTGGATATCTCCCATCATTTTCAGCGCAAATTCAATGGAGAAAATGCAGGTGTTTTGCCCCTGATCTTCTTTTAAAATGTCCGCCTGGACCGTACCCCGAACATTGGACAACGTCATGGAACGAATGTCGTTGTATTCTTTTCCCGTAGGCGCCCTTCCTTTGTCACTTCGGAACACGTCAAGCTGCTGATCTACAGCCGTGTTTAAAAACATGGCAAGCATTATGGGTGCAGGGCCGTTTATGGTCATGGAAACCGATGTGCCGGGGGCGCAAAGATTAAAACCATCATACAAAACTTTGACATCGTCAAGGGTGCATACACTGACTCCCGAAGTCCCAACCTTGCCGTAAATATCGGGTCTTCGATCCGGATCGTATCCGTATAATGTTACGGAATCAAACGCCGTGGACAGACGCTTGGCTGCGTAATTTTCAGACAGCAGTTTGAATCTTCTGTTGGTCCTGGCAGGATCGCCTTCTCCTGCAAACATTCGGGTCGGATCTTCGTCAACCCGTTTTAGCGGAAAGACACCTGCAGTAAACGGAAACCGGCCGGGGACATTTTCTTCCCTTAACCAGGTGTAAATTTCTCCGGGATCCTTGAATTTGGGGAGAACGATCTTCGGAATTGCCGTACGCGATAGCGATTGATGGTAAAGGGGGACCCTTATTTCACGGTTTCGCACATGGTAGACAAGTTCGTCTTTGGTATATGTTTCTTTGATCTCTTCCCAGCCGTCAAGCAGATGGGTCGTCTCGGGATACAGCCCGTCTTCGGCCTTTGCAATTTCCGCTTTAAGCCGATTTAAAACTTCTGATGCATCGTCTTTAAGATTATCATTGTTTAGAGTTGCTGCAGCCTCTTTTAGGTGCCAGACTTTCCGAACAGCATCCGCTTGCTCTTGTGTCTTCCGATGATAGCTTCTGACGGTATCCGCAATTTCTGCAAGATAACGGGTGCGTTCCGGAGGGATAATAATGGTTTTGGATGTTGAAATTCGCGTTTCAATTCTTGGTAGATTTGAGTCAAAAACAATACCTGTTTTTTCTGCCAGAGTATCCATGATAGCATGGTACAGGGCCGTAACCCCGTCATCATTGAATTTCGAGGCAATGGTCCCAAAGACCGGCATTTCCTCGGGTGACTTGTCCCATGCCTTCCGGTTGCGCTGTACCTGTTTGCGGACGTCGCGTACCGCATCCTCACCGCCCCGCTTTTCATATTTGTTTATGACAACAAGATCTGCAAAATCGAGCATGTCTATCTTTTCGAGCTGCGTGGCGGCGCCGAATTCGCTGGTCATCACATAGATCGACAAATCGACCAAGTCGATAATACTTGAATCACCCTGCCCGATGCCTGCCGTTTCTGCAATTACAAGGTCAAATTCTGCTGCCTTTACAACGTCAATGGCTTCAGCCAAGGCATGGGGAATTTCTGTCTGTGATCGACGGGTTGCCAGACTTCGCATGTAAATCCTTGGATTTTCGATGGCATTCATTCGGATTCTGTCCCCCAGAAGCGCGCCGCCGGTCTTGCGCCGCGAAGGATCACTGCTGATAATTGCCAGTTTAATGTCCTTGAGGTCGTGGAGAATTCTCAGAATCAGTTCGTCCGTGAGGGATGATTTTCCGGCGCCACCGGTCCCGGTAATGCCGATAACCGGTGTTTTTCGTTTGCCGATTTTTTTTAAAATTTCAGTTCTGAGCTTGGCAAGGTGTCCGTTTCCCTCGGCTTTAGCCAGTTCAACAGCGGTAATAAGGTTGGCAACCTTATACTTGTCGTCTGGAGAAAGACCGGCAACGTCAAAATCCTTCCTCTGGGTCGTAGAAAAATCCATATGGTTAACCATATGGTTAACCATCCCCTGCAGCCCCATTTTGGCGCCGTCCTCAGGAGAATATATTTTGGTTACACCATATGCCTCCAGAGCTTTAATCTCATTAGGAACGATAACACCGCCGCCGCCGCCGAAAACCTTGATATGTGGAACCCTCTCTTCTTTCAAAAGGTCGATAATGTATTTGAAAAATTCCACATGCCCGCCCTGGTAGCTGGACACAGCAATTCCTTGAGCATCTTCCTGTATCGCAGCATCGACGATTTCGTGGACAGAGCGATTGTGCCCCAGATGAATGACCTCAACAGCGGCATCCTGAAGTATTCGGCGCACGATATTTATGGACGCATCATGACCGTCAAAAAGAGATGTTGCGGTAACGACCCTGATATGGTGTTTGGGCTTATAAATTTCAACGTCTACATTCATGCCCCCTCCTCATAAAATTGAAGGTGTTTGATTTGCTCAAAAAGTTTAGAGACTGTTTCAAGTTCTTCCATTAGGAAATCTTATCCACGAGTTTTTTCAGTAAAAAGAAAGACTTTGCTCACAATTGGAATGTTGGAATGCTGGGTTCTGGGCCTCCGGCTCGGAGAGTCTACGGCTCAGAGAGAAAATGGAAAGTTGGGTTATTGAAAAATTCCTATTTTCGGGAATTAAATAGAGGAACATCTTCTTCTTTAAATCATCATTCCATCATTCCATCATTCCATTATTCCATGTCCGAGTTAAAAATATAAGTCTAAAAATTACCTTTATCTTCAATAAATGCATATTTTCCGAGACGTTATTTAGACATCCCAAGAATAAATTCGGTTTGAAACTTTATATAATCCTCAATACTGTAGTGCCGTGCAAGGAACCATCGTCGAAACGTCCACATGTGGCCGAGAACGGAAATATTGTGAGCAATCAGTTCCATGGATCGATCACTTAAATGGGGCAAATCTCCCGACGAAACCAGACGCTCGAGCACTTCCAAAAAAATACCGGTGATCCGGACTTCGTTTTCCAGTACTTTTTTACGCCATTGCGGTGGAAGAGATTGAGTTTCCTGATAGATAAGTAGGATATGATCACTCATACGATTACAGACCAAAAAATATTCGCGGATGGCTTCAGCCAGGGACTTTCGGCCTCCTGCCACTCTTTCCATTGCTTCCGACACACCCCGCTCGACCTCTGCATGGATTGCATCGCAAACCAAATACAGGATATCCTCTTTGGAAGCGACATATTCATACAATGAACCGATGGAAAGGCCGGCGGCACGAGCGATCTGCCGTGTCGTGGTTTTGTGAAACCCGTGTTTAATGAAAAGCTGAACCGCAGCATCAACAATCTGGAGATGCCGCTGCTCCACAAGATCAGGGTTTTTTATCTGAGTGGGAATTCCTTTTGTGGCACGCATTTGTTATGTTATAATCCTAAAAATTTGTTCAAGTAAAATAGGACACAGATTTTCGCAGATAATAATATTATTTTTTATTTTAAGAATCTTGATAATCTTTGCCTGCCCAATGAAATGCATTTTCTTTTTCTATTTCATCGGGGTAATCTGTGTCCAAAAAAGGAAATTTCTATCCTATCAAATTATGATCGAATATGGCTTTCATTCTGACCGAGCGCTCGTTCATAATCGATAGCACGTTCCGGCTTTCCATGTCAATATTTTTCCTCGAAATAGAAAAACTTTTTCTCTGACAATGCCTTGTGGATCAGGGCATAAGAAAGATATTGACAAGTCTGCCATCCGAGGGTACAAATGAAAAAAATCTTGTGACCGAGCGCTCGCTCATAATGACAGGCAAATATATCGATCTTTCCGAATAATAATGTGAACCGGCCGAGATTTATGCTATGATGCCTTTCAACAATTTACGGCTGCCAACCGCCGCTTTTTTAGTTCCGTAAAAAGTAAAAGGTTAAACGCGAAATGTGAAAAAACGGTTATTTCAAAAACCTTGATTAATTTGCCTTAACCTTTCACATTTTACTAAATGATTGCCTTTTAATGTATTAAATGTAGTCATTTTACATTTGACGGCTTCGTAAAAAGTCTTTTGTGAGCGACATCGAGCAATTTTGGAGAAAGATTCATGATAAGTCTGGCGTTAAAAATTGCAAGCTGTTTGAGGGCGTTAACCTGAGTTCTTGCAATTTAGCCAGGCGAGTCATGAATCCCAAAATTGCTTGCGGAGCGAGAAAAATCAGACTTTTTATGAATTCATCACATTTCACGTTTCACTTTTTACAAATTTATCAACATTTCGTTATAAAAAAGGAGCGTGTGTCATGGAAAAAAAACTCATTTTAGTCGATAAGCAGGATATGATCGGACTGATTACCCTAAACCGGCCCGAAGACATGAACACCTTTAATGTCCCCTTTGCCAGAGCTTTGAATGACGCCCTTCGGGATTTGGATAAAGACGACGAGGTGCGAGTGGTGGTGATACAAGCGGCAGGCAAACATTTTTCAACCGGCATCTCTCTTTCGGAATTCCAGGGGAAAAGCCCCAAAGAACTCCGGGAGTTTATAAATTTAATGGATGAATTCTACCATACCCTTCCTCGAATGAAAAAGCCGGTGATCGCTTCGGTCAAAGGCGCTGCAGTGGCCAACGGCGCAGGCCTTGTCTTTGCCTGTGATCTGGCAGTGGCTGCCGAAAATGCTAAATTCGGAACCACCGCCATCAACGTGGGATTGATCTGTCTGGGTCCGGCTGTCCCCCTGGCGCGTCATGTCGGCCGCAAGAAAGCCCTTGAAATGATCCTGACCGGAGATATTCTTTCCGCAGCTGAAGCCGAACGGCTCGGACTTATCAACAAAATCGTGCCGCCTGATGAACTTGAAGCCAAAACCATGGAGCTTGCCGCCAAACTTGCTCAAAAAAGTCCTCTCGCGGTGCAGACCGGAAAAGCCGGCGTCTATGCCATGTCTGAAATTCCCTACCATCAAGCCCTTGACTATATGGATGAATTGTTTGCTTCGCTGTGCGGGACAGAGGATGCCCTGGAAGGAATCAACGCTTTTTTGGAAAAACGGAAACCAAAATGGAAAAATAAATAACCAGAGGGGCTACAATTGGATTTCGATCTAACAAAAGAACAGGAAATGATTCGCAGAGAAGTCCGGAAATTTGCACAAAGCGAAATTGCGCCGGTCGCTCTTGAACTTGATGAAAAAGAGGCGTTTTCCGCTGAACTCACCCTAAAAATGGGAGAAATAGGCCTTTTCGGAATGTTTGTTTCAGAAAACTATGACGGTCAGGGGTTGGATTATCTGTCCTACATCATTGCTGTGGAAGAAGTTGCAAGAGTCGATGGATCTCAAGCCGCCACCGTTGCAGCCGGCAACTCTCTGGGAATCGGCCCCATATACTATTTCGGTACGGAGGAACAAAAGAAAAAATATCTTCCCGAACTTTGTGCCGGCAAAGGGCTCTGGGGTTTCGGCCTGACAGAACCTTCCGCCGGATCCGATGCCGGAGGGAGCAAAACCACCGCGGTAAAGGACGGGAATGAATGGGTTCTTAATGGATCAAAAATATTCATCACCAATGGCGCCGGTGAACTTAGCATGGGCGTCACGGTTCAGGCGGTTACAGGAAAAAGACCCAGCGGCAAGCCCGAATACACGTGCTTTCTGGTGGAGCAGGGAACTCCGGGGTTTAAAGCTGTTCCCATGCACAAAAAGATGATGTGGCGTGCTTCAGACACCGCTGAACTCTTCTTCAATGACGTCAGGATCTCCGAAGATAATATTCTGGGTCTTAAGGGAGACGGTTTTCACCAGATGCTTTCGACCCTGGACGGGGGCAGACTCTCCATTGCCGCGATGGGACTCGGCGGTTCTCAGGGCGCTTATGAAGCAGCACTCAAATACGCCAAAAAAAGAGTTCAGTTCGGGCAACCCATTTGCAAATTCCAGGCAATTGCATTCAAACTGGCAGACAGCGCCCTTGAAATAGAATGTGCACGAAATCTCCTGTACAAAGCCTGCTGGCTGAAAGATCAGAAAAGACCATTTGAAAAAGAGGCAGCCATGGCCAAGCTATACTGTTCAGAACTCATGGGACGGGTGGCAAACCATGCTGTCCAGATCCACGGCGGATATGGTCTAATGAAGGAATACCATGTGGAAAGGTTTTATCGCGATCAGAAACTCCTGGACATTGGAGAAGGGACTTCCGAGGTCCAGCGGATCGTCATCTCTCGATATATCGGGTGCTAAGGTTGAAATGTCTAACCCGGACAAGCCGGCCTACGGCTCGGAGAGAACCAAGAAATGTTTGCCACCAAGGCACAAAGACACGAAGAATTTTATTTTATTATTCTTTCTTAGTGTCTTGGTGTCTTGGTGGCGAGAAGAAAAAAGTTTTGCCACAAAAAACACAAAAAAATGCTAAGTTACTAAAATGCCTAAAATGAAAGGTAAGTTTTCATGAATGAAAAAACCCTCTTGGTGGAAGAAAAGGACGGCATCGCAGTTCTTACGCTAAACCGACCCAAGGTAATGAATTCTTTTAATTTTGCATTGCTTCATTCTCTTAAAGAGCAGGTCGATGCACTTAAATTTAACAACAAAGTTCGTGTGGTCATCATTACGGGAGCCGGCCGGAAGGCTTTCTGTGCCGGCGCAGATTTGAAAGAAAGAACCACTTTTGACGAACTTCAGGTAAAGGAATTCATTTTCACCATAAGAAATCTTTTTACGGCCATCGAGCACCTCAATAAACCTGTGATTGCAGCCATAAACGGCGTCGCCCTCGGCGGCGGAACGGAACTTGCCCTTGCCTGCGACATTCGGGTCGCGGCCATGAACGCCTCGATGGGTCTTACGGAAACCCGTTTTGCCATCATTCCGGGAGCCGGCGGCACACAAAGACTTCCAAGGCTGATCGGACGCGGCAAAGCCAAGGAACTCATATTTACCGGTCGTCGCGTGGACGCCCGGGAAGCCCTTCAGATCGGGCTTGTCAATCAAATATGTGATCAGGAATCGCTCCTGGAGGAATGTCAGAAAATGGCCGCCATGATCTGTGAAACCGGGCCAATCGCCATTGAACAGGCCAAGTATGCCATCAACTACGGGCTCGAAACCGATCTTCACACGGGTCTTGGTATTGAATCGAATGCATATTGGGTAACCATTCCAACAGAGGACCGACTCGAAGGCCTTGCCGCGTTTCAAGAAAAAAGGAAACCGGTATTTAAAGGGAAATAATAAATTCGTGAAACGTGAAAGGTAAAAGGTGAAAGATTAAAGGTTTCTGAAATAACCGTTTTTTTGCTTTTTACCTTTAAATTTTTATTTTTTACGGAACTATCAAGATTGAGAGGAAATCTTATGACCAATAGATCGTTCTGGGAAAATGAAGAAAAAAAACTCGACGAACGGGTTAAACAGGCCATGTGGCCGGGGGGTGAAAAAGCCGTCGAAAGACTGGTTAAACAGGGCAAACGTCCGGTCAGAGAACTTATTGAAAAACTCATCGACCCGGAGACCGAGTTCTTTGAGCTCAGCCGTATCGCCGGTTTCGGAATGGATTATCCGGGGGTTATGGATGTTCCCGGCGGGGGCCTTGTAACAGGCCTGGGAAAAATCCACGGCAACTGGTCCATGATTTTAGCCAACGACAGCCGTGTAAAGGCCGGCACATATTTTCCAATTACCCTCAAAAAGCATATGAGGGCCCAGGCCATTGCCGAACGGTGTGGATTGAATTGCGTTTATATCGCTGATTCAGGCGGCGCCTTCCTCCCCATGCAGGCTGAAGTTTTTCCCGATGACCAGCATTTCGGATCCATGTTTTATAATATGGCCCGGATGTCGGCAATGGGCCTTAAACAGATTACCATGAGTACCGGCGGCAATACTGCTGGAGGAGCCTACATCGTTTTTATGGCCTGTGAATCGGTAATGATCGACAAACTATCTTACAGTTTTCTGGGCGGTCCCCCTCTGGTAAAAATGGCAACCGGTGAGACCATTTCTGCCGAGGACCTTGGCGGGGCAAAAGTACATACGCAAATTTCAGGCGGGCGCAGATCATTTTTGTTCCAATCAGGAGGAAGCCATTGCGCGTGTCAGAGAAATCCTCATGCTGGAGCCCCCCCAGAAACTTCAGTTCCGCCGCTATGCCGAAACCCCGCCAAAAGTTCCGGAAACATCGGTTTATGAAATCCTGCCGGAGTCCGTTTACCAGGGGATCGATGTTCGTGCATTTCTGGGAGCGATTGCCGATGACAGCGTCTTTTCCGAATACAAAAAGGATTATGCACCCGGGCGCGGCGATAATATCGTAACCGGTAAAATGCGCATAAAAGGACTGCCCATCGGCGTTGTGGCATCCAACGGAGTCGGCATTATATTTTTTGAAGCAGCGCGAAAGGCCACAGAATGGATTGTCCGCTGTAGCCAGGAAAAAATTCCGCTTCTTTTTATTCAGAGTTCTCCCGGCTTTATGGTGGGATCCGAATCGGAACATATGGGTATCGGCAAATATGGCGCAGACATGGTGAGGGCGGTTTCATGCGCTCAGGTTCCCCCGCATCCAACTTGTAATCGGACCGGATAACGGGGCTGCCAATTACGGAATGTGCGGCAGGGCGTACAGGCCTCATTTTCTCTTCTCCACAATGAGGGCCAGAACATCTGTCATGAGCGGGCGGAGTGCGGCTGGGGTATTGCTCTCCATCGAAGAACGAAAACGTGACAGGCAGAAAAACCCCATGAGCGAAGCGGAAAAAGAAGCCTTCAGCCAGGAACTGATAACAAAATACGACGGGGAAGCCCATCCCTTTTACTGTGGCGGGCGTCTTTTGAATGACAGGGTCTTAAAATTTTCTGAAATTCGCAACTGGCTGGCCATGGCGTTTGAGGTGAGCCTTTTTAAGCCCATCGGCGATCCTTCTTTTGGGAATTTTCGATTTTAGCGTCTTAATAGTAATTTTCTTGTAATATTTGGCAGAACTTTTTCTTTTCACCACTAAGACACAAAGACACTAAGCATAGTAAATATCCGGGTCCAGAGGGCCCGGCTTTGGGCTCCCCCTGGAAGGGGCTGTTTCCCTGAAAGCCAAACAAGTTAAAAGTGATCTAAAGTGATCTAAAATGCCTAAAGTTATGGAGTCGCTTTCAGCCGTCGTAGCCAAAGGCTACTATGGCGAAGTCGGCTCGCTCCGCTGATTTTATATAATTGGTAGAATTCCTTAACTTTAGTTCACTTCAAACTCTTGCAGCAATTTTTTAGGCAGAGCCAGAGAACTCTGACTCTCGCAATGCGGGACAGGCAAGGCCCATCTTAGATCCCGCTTCGCGGGGGAGGACCAGGTTTTTCAGGGCAAAATAAATACGTGACCGTATTTACGAATCCATGTACTAAGGAGAAAATATGGAACTAAAATACCCGAAAAAGGTGGTATTGGGCGATATTACGGTAAGAGATGGTTTCCAGCATGAAGAAAAATTTATCCCAACCGATGCAAAGCTGTGGATGGCCGAAGAGCTTATTCTTGCCGGGTTCAAGCGGTTGGAAGTGACTAATTTCGGTAATCCCAGGGTGATGCCCCAATTTAAGGATGCCGATGACCTTTCAAAACGCCTGCACGCCAGCAAAAAAGTCGGCCATTTATTGAAGGATGTCGAAATTACCGCCATAACCATCCGGGAAAAAGCTGTGGAGAGAACGATCCAGGCGTGTAAGGAGGGTTATGGTCCGGACCGGATACTCTTTATGGTCTCCACCAGCGAATCCCACCACAGGACCAACTCCGGGCTTTCACTCGAAGAATACTGGAAGATGTGCGAAACGTATATTCCAAAAGCCCACGATGCAGGAATAAAAGTCTGCGGAACCGTGAGCACCATCTGGGGCTGCCCCATAGAGGGCCCCACGGAAATGAAAAAGGCCGTTGAATTTACACAGCGGTGGCTTGACATCGGTGCGGACGATATCGAGCACGCCGATCATGACGGATCTGCCCCGCCCAATAAAGTGTACGAATATTATTCCATGATTCTCGATGCAATTCCGGATCCCACAAAACATGTGGCCCATTTCCATGTCACCAGAGGTTGGGGGCTTGCCAATGTTCTCGCAGCGCTTCAGGCCGGAATCACGCATTTCGAATCGACCCTGGGCGGCACCGGCGGACAGCCCGCTAATTTTATAGACGGCGTCCCGGTTCCCGGCACCGGAGAATACTATTATCAAGATCCTGGGATCGTGGGCCTTGTATCCACGGAAGACATGGTAGTCATGATGGATGAGATGGGGATCGATACCGGTGTTGATGTGGACAGAGTCCTCAGAATAGGCCGTATGCTCGAAAAGATTTTGGGCCGAAGACTCCGTTCGGAATGTGTACATACCGGAAGAATCCCGAAAGGATTGACTGGACGAGGATAACAAGATTCAAATGCCTAAAATGAACTAAAGTGCCTAAAATGCCTAAAGTTGAAATGCTTAAAACCATTAACCCTGAACCCGGAATAACGAATATCGAATATTGAATAACGAATGTATCATAAAAACTTTTTAAGTTAGATAGGACACAGATTTACACAGATTTACACAGAAATTATAATTTATAAAATCTTAAAATCTTAATAATCTGTGTTCATCTGTGTCCAATAAAAAGAGAAGGCAGGTTAACCTCTGAACCCTGAAAGAAAATGCCTAAAATTATATTATGGAACGCAAACAGTTTGCAAAAGATCTTGAAAAACGCACTCGAAAATTTACAATACAAATAATCCGATTATCAATAACATTACCCAGTTCTCCCGGGTCAGGAGCATTACATGGAAACCAAGAAAAAACCACCCCACATAAACGTAGACTTTTTTGAAGATCTCACCGGCGACATTTCGGAAACACCCCATGATGCCGGCGTCGAAGAAATAGGCAAACGGATCAGAATCCTGAGAGAAGAAAAAGGGATTTCCCTTGACGAGCTCTCGAACATGACAGGCTTCGACGTGGAATTACTTTCCAATATCGAAAATAATATCGTTCAACCTCAGCTCGGGACAGTGATCAGGCTATCCAAAGCCCTTGATAGTGCTTTCGGCAGGTTAATTTCAGGGATCGGCAACAGAATCTATTCCATAACTCGCAAAGATGAACAGAAGGTCGTTTCGAGATCCACCGCGAAGAAAGGCAAAAAACAGGTTTACATTTATAAAAGCCTGGCCCCTGAAGTAAAAGGACGCCACATGGAAGCTTTGATCGTTCAGCTTGAAGAAAACCCTGATAAAGAAGTTTCCGTGCACGACGGCGAGGAATTCATCTACGTTTTGGACGGTATTGTCGTGCTGAATATCGGGGAGGATACATTCGATCTCGAACCCGGAGACAGCGCCTACTATCTTTCCACGACACCGCATCTCGTCGCTTCCAAAAAAGGAAAAGCGACCATATTGGCAGTGCTCTACGAAGGCTAGCAAGGAGGAATTTTGGATTTAAGCAACATCGATACTATAGAAGACCTGGATCACGAGAACACCGCAAAACTTGTGCTGGACATGTTTCATCGTACCATAATCCATTATGCCTTATGGTTTAATGAAGTCAAACATCAGATGGGGATGGAAAAGGCTCTCGATATTCTTCAAACTGCATCTAAAAGAGGTTATGAAATTCAAATGAAACGGCTTTCAAAAGTGTTGGGATTTGAAATGAGAGACAACATTCCTTTGCCGCTATTGAACATGCCGAAAAAATCACTGATGGCACTTATGGATAGTGTGGCCGCAAACTGGGTGGTCAATGATGGGGTATGGTTTCAAGCGGTGGAATTTACCAGAGGTATGAACGATGCCAAGCGATGTAATGATTCATGCTGGGCTCAGTTTTCCCCTTTTGAAGCCTGGGCCGTTAAAAATTTTTTGAACCTCCCTGAAAAACCAGGCCTCGAGGGTTTAAAAAAGGCCCTGAATTTTCGTGTTCATGCTCGTGTCAACACGCATTCCATTGTCGATGAAGAGTCTGACAGTTTTATCTTTCAAATGAATGAATGCCGGGTTCAATCTGCAAGGAAACGTAAAGGGCTTGACGATTATCCATGCAAATCCGGAGGGCTTGTGGAGTATACTTATTTTGCCCGGGCGATTGACCCCCGGATACACACGGAATGCATCGGCTGTCCGCCGGATGATCATCCCGAAGAATGGTACTGTGCGTGGCGTTTTAAAATTATAAATTCGGATGCCGTCTGATCGGATCAGGCTGAATTACTAAAATTATCACTCAAGTTTCGCATCCGCGCCGATTAAAGCACCGTCATAGAAAATGTAGTGGAAAACTTCACCTATCATGCTAAATTTAACAGTAGGAGGCAGTAAAATGACAGCAAAAAATGACGATCTTCCGAAAATTAAAGCATCAAATACGAAAAAGGAAATGCTTGAGGCTTTCAATCTGCTTAAGCAAAAGTTTCAGGAAAAATCTGAAACCGAAATGAAGCCCGAAAAAGAAAAAAGAGCCAGGAAAGAGCAAGAGATCGTCCAGATAGCCGATATTGTTGCATCAGACAGTGTTGTAAAAAGAGTGAATGATCTTAAAGTAGAAATTGGCACATCGCTGTCAGATATTACCGGTAAGCTGGAAGAAGAGACGGAAAGATATAATAAAATCAAAGAAGCCATAGATATTAAAAATAAAGAGCTTCAAGAACTTTTTGAGATAGATAATTCCGCTTTTACATTGGCAGCGCTTCTCGAATCTCAAAAACAGAAAAAACTTGAATTTGAAAGTGAAATTGAGCAGCGAAAGAAACTTATCGAAGACGAAATAAATCTTACAAAAGCTCAATGGGAAAAAGAGAAAAAGGAATACCTTGACCAACTTGAAGAACAGAAAAAAGAGAATGAAAAGATAAGAAAACGGCAGAAAGAAGAGTATGAATATAACTTCAACCGGGAACAAGAACAGAAAAAGAGTAAGCTAAAAGATGAAATCGAACAGCTGACAAAAAATCTTGAAAAGAAAAAAGAAGATTTTGAAAAGAAAGTTTTGGAAAAAGAAGACGAACTCTTACAAAGAGATTTGGCTATTTCTGAAAGAGAAAAAATAGTGGGTGATCTCCACAAAAGAGTGGACGCTTTTCCGAAAGAGCTTGAAACTAAAGTTAATCAAGCAGTTAAAGAAGCCACTGATGCTTTAAAAGCAGATGCTAAAAAGAATGAGGAATTGATTGTCAAAGGTTTTGAAGGCGAGAAGAACGTACTTATGACTAAAATTGAATCTTTGGAAAAAGTTGTCGATGTTCAGAAAAAACAGATTGAAACCTTATCTAAACAGCTTGAAAACGCATACAGTAAGGTTCAAGATATTGCAGTAAAAGCAGTTGCCGGCTCACAGAATTATAATATTACAGGGCCTTATTCTAAAGATATGGCAAAAGATCATGATAAGTCTTAGTATAGGGGACGATTACAAAATTCGGCGGCTTATCTTTTATCTCAACAGTAAGATGATTTTGCAAAATATCATAAACAATGCGCCGGTCAATTTGTAAAATCATCAAAACTATATTTACGCAAATTGTACAATATGGACAGGTATTCATCCAGTTTGTTCAATCGCTTGCGAATGACTTCAGGTCGAACCACGTTCGATCCTCCTTTTATATGCCTTTCGCTGCGTTTCTAAATAAGGCGCAAAATCCAAATACTGGCGTATAACTCTGGAATACATGCTTCCACGATCAAAATCATTTGCCGCATAAATAAGCCGATTTTGGCGAATGGCTTCATATTTTAAGACAATATCTTTGGTGTCAAGAAAAACGAGGTCAACGTCACAAAATCCACAGCGCGCGAGATCGGTCAAAAGCGCTAGTTTTTTATCCTTCAAGGTCATGCTGCGAGACACAATCGCCAGGTCCAGATCGCTTCCCTGGTGCGTTTTCCCCGACCCAGTTGAACCGAACACATATACTGCCTGAATCGCCGGATATCTTCGGAATACATCTTCCAGAGTTCTAATATCATCACGGGACAGATCTTTACCCCCGGACATTGAGCCTGGACTCTGTGATATTTTTGACATCTCACACTCCTCCCACACTAAAAATCGTTTTAAATACATACCATTTTTGTTAATAAAATGCAAATTGCAAGCTGTGTAAGCTGCCCGTAAAAAGAATCTTTTGATTTAAAACAAAAATGCAGGAATTTAAGGATCGAAAAATCTGAAAAATCGAGAGTGTTAAATGGTAATTGGTGAATCGTGAATGGGTGGCGGGCGCTACAAATTCTTAGCAGCCCAGAGTGCTGCCTGGACGCGATTGGGAACGTTGATTTTCTTGAAGATTTTATAAAGGTGGGTCTTTACCGTATAAGGGCTGATACAAAGTCTGTCGGCAATATCGTCATTTGTGGCCCCCACGGCGAACAGGGCGAGTCTTTCAGTCTGCCTTTCGGTGAGTTTCATAACCTTGAACGGTGAACCCTGAACCTGTGAACGCTTACAAAATAGTTTACCTTTGCAGAAAAACCAGGCTCAACGCCGGCCAGTAAGTGATGATCAGCACCGCTATCAACAGCACGATCATAAACGGTATTGTCGCCTGGTAGAGTTCCGTGATGGATTTATCAAAACGGTAGCTGGCAATAAATAGGTTCATACCCACCGGCGGCGTGAAGTAGCCGATTTGCATGTTTGCCAGAAAAATGATGCCCAGATGAACCGGATCGATCCCATAATTGACCGCCACTGGCAGGATGATGGGGATCATAATAACCAGAGCAGAAAAGATGTCCAGAATGGCACCGAGTATCAACAATAAAATATTCAGAAAAATCAGAAAGACAATTTTGTCGGTGACATGGGCCTGAATCAGATCGAACAGGCGCATCGGCACTTCGGCATCGATTAAGAAATTGGTCGATGCCAGCGCCACACCCAGAATAAGAAGGATTCCCCCCACCATCACCATGGATTCCCGCATAATTGACGGAAGCTGTGACAGCTTGATTTCTTTGTATATAAAAACCTCCACAATGAGCACATACATTGCGGTCACTGCGGCAGCTTCGGAAATGGCAAAAAATCCGCCGTAAATACCCCCTAAAACAAACACCGGCATCGGTATTTCCCAGATAGCCTCGCGCAGGGCAGCAACGGCTTCTTTTGCTGAAAAGGAATATAAAGGCGTGGGGTTGCGACGGTTTTCCCACAGGCTCCAGAACGAGAGCATCAGCACCATAAGCAGGGCAGGGAGAATCCCGGCGAGAAACAGATCGCTGATGGCCACATTAGCGCCGATGTTCATCTGCTGTGCGATAATCCCGTAAAGGATAAGCGGCAGTGAAGGCGGCAACAGCAGCCCCAAACTGCCCGACGATGTCACAAGGCCGATGCTGAATTTGTCTCTGTACCCGGCCTCTTTCAATGCCGGATAGAGCAACGCGCCCAGCGCCACAATGGTCACACCGGATGCACCGGTAAAGGCGGTAAAAAACGCGCAGGCAACAAAGGCCACGATGGCCAGACCGCCGGGCATCCATCCAAGAAAGGCCCGGGTAAGCCTTACCAGGCGTTGAGACGTCCGGCTTTCTCCCAATAGGTAGCCGGCAAATGTAAACAGGGGCAGTGCCAGCAGAACCGGGGTGTCGGCAATACGATAAATTTCAATGGCGATAACGGACAGATGAACGCCCTGGTAATGAAACCCGAGTATTGCAACCGCCAGAATGACGGCAAAAAGAGGCGTCCCCAGGATAGCTAAAAGAATCAATATCAGGGCGGAAATATATAGGATCACGATCGAAATTTAACGATTTTTTTGAGATTTATAATTGACAATAGAACATAGCGTATGGCGATAACCAGAAAGGCAAAGGGAATAACGGCCTCGCATAACCATGCCGGCACCTTGGCAAAAGCTATGCCGCCGTCGGCAAATTCCATCTGTACAAATTGAAGGCTGTAATAAGCTACGACAGCACAAATAAAAGCAGTAAAGACTTCCACGACAAAATTGACGACAACTTTGGCACGTTCCGGAAGAAAACGATCCATAATATTAATGTTGATGTGGTTTCCCTGCCGGCTGGCCACCATTGCCCCTGCAAGCCCGACCCAAAGTACAAGGATACGCACCAAAATATCACTCCAGACAATGCCGGTGTCGAACAGATTTCGAAGAAAGATTTGGAGAACCGCCATAGTGATCATCAACAGCAGCAACCCCACCAGAATGGAATCTTCCACCCGGTAAAGGATCATCTGGACGCGCTCTACAATAGATTTGCGGGGTTGTTCATTCATCGGTCTTTGACTCCTTTGTACGATAATCCTTGAGAAGACCTTCCAGGGTATCCACCATCTCCTGGGACAACCTGTCGGTTTCCACCAGCCGTTTCGGCACTTCCGAAGCGTCTTGAAACCATTGCTTCAGGGCTTCACCGGAGGGTTTGACAAACTCTATCCCCTGCTTCCGCAACGTTTCCATGGCCTTGATATTGTCTTCTCGATTGCGCCGGTCAAGATCCTCAAATACACGGCCCATAATTTCCCGGAAGATCTTTTGATCGCCGGGTGACATTTTTAAGAATGCCTTGCGATCCACGGCCAGCACGCCAAAAATATACAGAAATGGTTCGTCCAACAGGTATTTAATCTGGGTGTGCCACTGCAGCGCCAAAGCCCCTATGGGCGGGGTAGTTACGGTGTTAATCAGACCGGTTTGCAGGCCGGTCCGCACATCGGCGATGGACAACGGAACGGGCGTGATGTTAAAGGCCTTGACCGTTTCAAGAATCATGGAATCGTTGTCCGGAATCCAGACTTTCTGCCGGCGCATATCTTCGACGGTTCGTATGGGTACGGTCGACATGACATAGGCAAAGCCGCCCTCGGCGATTCCAAAGGTCACAAATCCGCCGGCCTCAAACCCATCCATAATTCGTTGGTCCAGGTGTTCACGGATATAATCGATCTCTTTGAAAGATCTGAAAATCATCGGCAGACTGTAAATCTGATTGTCGCGATAAAAATGAGATAAACTTCCCCCGACAAAGGCACCGCCTTGGAGCTGGTCGATACGGATCTTGCGCAGCACCGCCTTGTCGTCGCCCATAACGCCTCCGGGATAGTATTTGAGCCGAACCCGGTTATCGGTTCTACGGGCCAATTCCGCTGCACCGTCTCGCATTTTCTCCATCCAGATGGATCCTTCCGGCGACAGAGTGGCGATCTTGAACCGCATGGCGTGTGCCTGACCGGCAAGCATAACAATGAGCATCATCATTATAATTCGTATCATCTTGGGATTACCTCTTTGTATTTTCTCTCTGAGCCGTAGACACTACCCGCCGGCCTGTAAGCCCTACGGGCTGGAAGCGGAGCCGGAGGCCCAGAACCCAGCATTCCATAATTCCAGTATTCCAACATTCCAATTGTGACCTGCCCGCTCGTGCCCCAGGCCGCCTCGCCTTGCCCGTCCGCCATGGGCTTCGCCTCAGGCGAATGCCGGGCGGGCTTGGCTGGCGGGCGAGCTTGCAATGGCAGCGGGGCGAAGCGAACTAACTTGAATATTTAAGTTAAAAATAGTCCTCCCCACTCTTAATCAGCTCCTTTGCCTGTTGTTGTGCAAGGGTATTGCCGAGGGTATATCCGGAAACATCGGGATTCGCCTCTATCACCGCATTCAAAAGCCGGTCATGCAGTTCCCTGTCAAAAACCAGGCGGGCATAATGCCGGGCATACAACACCTTGACCATCAAATTTTTATTTTTAGAAATTTCCAGTGCGCGCTCAAAATGCTGTTTTCCCACATCGGGTTTACCGCCCAATGCCGATGGGAGCAATGTCGATAGAACCCCGAGATATAAATGGGCGGCGCCATCCCGATAGACTTCATCCAGTTCGACGACGCGCTCCATAATGGCTTCAACCCGAGGGATTTCAGCAACCGCGTCCCAGTCCTGCCGATGCGTCTGAATCCATGCGGACCAGGCCGATCCCAGGGTAAACAAATCCGGAACATCTTTAACATTCAAAGTAGAAAGTGTGTGTTTAAATTCCTGGAAACTGATCTGGCGGAACAAGCATGTATCCGGCCTTCGGATACACATGGCTCGTAATGCATAATCCAGTGCTTTATCGGTCAGCTTTTTTCCCCGTGCCGTATCTTTGACAAACACGCTGGTATATGTGGTATATACGTTTGCGGCCGAGCGAAGCAGGGATTCATTGTCCGGATCGCGATACAGCAGGCTGTCAACCATCAGCAGGAAGGCAGGCCCGCCGGCTTCAACCGTTGCCAGATCGTTGTTGTCCGAAATGGCCTGGGATAGATTTGCGGTCATATCGACAGTAGCGGATGATATGAAGTAAGAACACCCGGAAAGAAATACGGCGCATAGACAAATACAAATCTGTACGGAAAAGGATTTAATTCGCAGCAGTACGGTATTATTTATATTTTTATAAGATTCAGACACAAAACGCCTCATCCTGATCTGTTAAAAGAAACCGAAATTGGCGAAACTCGTAAAGCGTCTTTTGCGAACGTTGTTGGGTATGCTTGCTATGGAATGCAAAATAGACTTTTTATGAAACCATCGGAATTATCCCATAAAAAATCCGTGTTCACTCAGCAAGTCTCTCTTTAGCAAAATATTTTAAGATACACAATAGGTGAAAAACACGGTTAACCCGAATTTGTGAAGCTCCCCGCCCTGGGGGCTGCCTTGCGGCAGTGCTTCGCGGCGGGCGGCGGAAAGCGGTCCGGTCATGGGCTAACCCTCAACCTGTATAGCCTCAACCAGAACCTTTGCCGTTCCTTTTTTGTAAAACCCTAGTTTTTTGGCTGCTCCGGCAGAAAGATCGATAATACGGCCCCCCACGAATGGCCCCCGATCGTTTACCCGGACAATGATGCTTCGACGATTTTCAAGATTCGTTACACGAACATATGTGGGAAGGGGTAAATATTTATGCGCTGCATTAAACCCTTTTGGGTCAAAAGCCTCACCGTTGGCGGTCATGTGCCCTCCTTTTTGGTGATAGGTCTCGTACCCGTACCAGGATGCGATTCCCTTTTGACGATATTTGGCGGCTTTTTCCACCGACATGGGCACATATCTTTTGCCTCTGACCACATAGGGCGATTTCTTGACACGGCCTTGCCGGATCGCTTCTTTTGGCGGCAGGTCATCAATAGACTCGATCTCTTCGCGTGTTAACGGCCAGCTGAAAGGCGCTTTAACCACGATAAACGTGTATTTGCCTATTTGATAGACTGTTTTCCCAACACCTTTGGTTACCTTATATGTCGTTTTTACGGTATATTTTGTTATCTTGTATGTTGCGTCTACCGTCCCCTTTGTGACGTCGTATGTTGTCTTAAAAATGCTGCAGGACAAAAAAAACAAGAATGCCAATGCAAAAGGAATCCATAAAAACTTTTTTTCTTTTTCAAGCATCATCCTGCTTTAAGGCCGTTCAGAGAAAAAAGAAAAAGCCTGGTTTTCATTCAATTTTCAACAGTCAGTTTTATTTTATATATCACAAAGATAGGATAATGGCGAATAAATGATGCACCAAACTGGGTTTAAGTTTGTTCTCGGCATTAGGATCCAGGGTTAACACATTTGATTTCGGTGCAGCGAAGCGGCGGCGTGTTTCTCTTGGAAACCGACTGACTGTTTGAAGGGCTTTAGCACGGGTTTGCCCGAGCCGAATGAAATTATGAGTTAAAACATCCATCGGATATTTTATTGACGATTGTTCTTAATAACTCTGGCACGGCTCGGGCTTACGGGTGCTTAAGCACAAGTTTCAGTCGGTTGGAAAGAGATATGCGCCGTCGTGGAGCGTTCTCTCCCTAGTGGGATTCAATGCGTTTGCCCTGCA
>PVMK01120344.1_pt1 | contig 78824 bp, 75 predicted proteins | sample 1853481 | NCBI WGS metagenome assembly PVMK01 (sample SAMN08533507, study PRJNA380276) | Marine sediment metagenome, whole genome shotgun sequencing project.
TGGATGTGGTAACGGTCCTCGCTGCTATCGTCGACCCACGAGAAGACTGGCGTTCCATCGACTTGTTCCGCGCCCTCGGCGCCCGGTGACAGAACGTCGAGCGACCCGGTGATCTTGAAGCTCGGCGCTTCGACCGACTGGCCGGCGGTGACGTCGACCCGAACGATTTCGGTGTTGCCCTGCCCGAAGTCCGGATCGCGCACGAGGCGGTCGTTTTCGAACGCCCCTAATACCTTGTAGCTGCCTACCGGCACGCCTTCGATCATCCAGCTGCCACTGTCCGCGAGCTCCGATCCCTCAGGCGCACGGAGTCCGGGTGGCGTTTCGCCCCGGGCCAGTGCCTCATCGAAGGTCGACTCGACGACCAAGATGTACGACGTCCCCTTCCCTGCTCCCGGATTCACGATCTGCACGCTGCCCGTCACGGTTCCTGGTGCATCGCCCGTGATCGCAAGGTCGACTCGTGCTTCCTGCCCTCCGCTCACCGATGCTGCTTGGGCGCCGTAGTTCACGCCCTGGGCGTAGCCGAGGACCGAGAAGTCGCCGTCGGGTAGATTGAAGATCCGGTAGACGCCATCACGGTCGGCGATGGCGGTGAAACCCTGCGCGCTCTGGCCCGAAGTCTCTGCCACGACCAGCACGCCAGTGGCGTCGTCCGGGCACCTCGACGCTGCCGAAGATCTGGTTGGCCCCCGCACCCGATGGAAGCGCGATCAGGCTAATGTCGGTTGCGGCTGTCTGCACCACCAGCACACCGTCTCCCTCGACGGGGCTCGACACATCGATTGGCAGCGCTTGCCGAATACCTCCTGGGAAAGGTCTGGAACCCGGCGGCGTCGGCGCGAAGCGTGACATCCCCGCCAAGCGGGTTGCCGTCGACGTCGCGCTGTCGAGCAACTCGCATCTCGTAGTCTCCACTCGCGTCTGTTACCGCGACCGTGCTGGCCGGCGCGCGGTTCGCGTCCAACGCCACTACCGTTGCGCCTTCGATGCCGCTTTCGTCCGCCCGGTCAAAGACGTTGCCGCGCAGAAGGACGGGCGCGAAGCACGATGGCTCTCCATCGACGACTTCCTCACAGACGAGACCCTCGTCGCACCCGGTTTGCACAATAGGGTCGCAAGCGTTGCTGCTGCTCGAGCAGCCCGTTACAAAAAGCAGCAGGAAAGCTGCTGCGCTGATCATTCGATTCATCGGTCCCCCCGAAGGGTTGCGTTCCCCCACAACCCCATTCGATGAATAGTATCGGCTGCATCACGTGCGTTGAAAGCCTACAGGCCCGCACATGAATCCTTGCGTAGGGGGTTGACCGTAACGCCGCGCATCGCACCCGCGTACGAACCGGGTGAAACACCTATTTGCATTTTCCTGCGCGATGATCAGCTGCGCCGCCGCGGTGGTTCACGCGCAAACCGACGAACCCGAAGAGACGCTCGCGCCACAATCGCAGTGGTTGTCGGCGAGCCCGGATGCCCCGCAGATCGCATTCTTCTGGAGCGGACATTTGCGCGCCAGACTGAGTGCGCGGATCCCGTTCATCGGCGGTCTGCAAGAGCCCGGGTTTTCAATGGCTCTCCTGCCGCTCATCGAGCTTCAGAATCAAGATGGTTCGGATCAAGCGCTACCGAACGAAAACTGGCGTGGACGGCTGAGTATTCAAGGTGCGTGGACTTGGGGCGACGATGCATCGGCGCCGCGGTACTCGTTGGGCGGCGCGATAGAGCACGAGAGTGACCATGCCACGGCACGCGCGGACGCGCCGGACGTGTCGCTTCAGCTCAACGATGTCGCGCTGCTCGGTGCCGTGCAGATCCCGAAGCCGCGCCTGATGATTCGACTCGACATGCAAGGGATCACCTACGTGATTTCGTGTACGAACATCGAAGCGACGTGTCGCGACTTCGAGGGCTCGACGAGTTTTGGAGGCATCGCCGATCTCATGCTCGATGCCGGCGGCGCAAGGCCTGTGAAGGGCAAATGGTACATATTCGGCTCAGTGCACGGCGCGGGGATCGTACCCAACGGCAATATGGTCCGCGAGCTGCGCACGTCCTTGAACTTCGGTGTCTGGACCCGTTCACGCCTTGGGATGTGGCAGTTCTACGCCCTCGGCTTCTTCGGCAACGAAGTGGGAATCGATCGGGGCAACACCGTCACGCAGGGTGGCGTCGGCGTTCGCTGGGTTCCCTAGTCGCAGGCACCCCCGTGCTTGCGCTGCCAATCGTGGTCGTCGTCGTGGTGGTCGCCCCGGTCATCGTCGTGGTCGTCGTCCCGGTCGCAGTCGTCGTCATCATCGTCGTCGTCGCCGTGACCCTCGCACTTGTCGGTGCAGTGCTCGAGGAACAAGTGGGCGATGATCCCGCATAGCTTTTCGGCGTCGATTTCTTGCTTGCAGGCTTCAAACACGTGCCTTGTCAGGGCCTCGCACCGGTCCGCGCAGGGCGGCGGTTTCGGGTCCTTGCAGTGTTCCTCGACGCAGCGTTGCAGTTGTTGCTTGGCCGCCTCGGTGCACCGTTCCTCGTCGCCTCCCTCGTGGATGCATTCCTCGTACACCCGTCGGGCATGGGCCTCACATTGGCCTTCGCAGGTGGGGGGTTCTGGATCCATGCAGTTCTCGTGCAAACAGACTCGTAAGCCCTCACGAGCTTCGGCGGCACAGGCGTCCTCGTCGCTTATCTCGTCTACGCAACTCATGAAGTGCTGCCTCGCATGCGCTTCGCAACGCGCCTCGCACGTCGGCGGCGGGCACTGCTGGGCGCACTCGAAGAAACCTTGAATAGCTCGACCAAAACACATTTCGCGATCGTCGCTTTGGGTCAGGCAGTCATCGAAGACGGCGAGCGCCCCTGGCAACGCACTCGTCGCGACATGTACCGGGTGGCACGCCCGCTCGATCGGCAGCAGAGTCGAGAACGGACGTGAGCTCTGTATCCTGACCCGTGGTGTCGTTGCCGCAGCTTTGGAGGAGTAGCACGGCAGCGGCGAGAGTCGTCAGCGTGGATGCATTGATTTTCATGAAGTACCTACCTAACTCCCCCGACGGGTCATCCCTGACCGTTTGGCCAGTGTACGCGGAGGGGCACTCCCCTGTCTCGATCGAAACCGAGTCGGTACCGAGCGCCGGTAGCACTGCTGAATTCGCTTCTAAAAAGCCAGCTACGCCGGTTCTGTGCGGGCCACTAGTGGCGAGCTACGCGAAGCGCTCCTTCAGGTGCGCGAGGAACGTCGTGTAGAACGGGTCGCAGAACTCTTGGGTCGCCGCATCGTTCTTCGATTCGAAGTGCGTCTCCCACATGACGAATGACGCGTTCTCATCGGTCACCGGGAGAACGAAAACGGTGCCGTAGTAGAACTCCAGATCGTCTTTGGAAATGGGCGGCGGACCGTCGGTGATTTGGTACTGGAAGGTGTGCTCGAGATCGTTGATGGCGAGGAGCGTCTCGTGAATCGCACCGTTCAGAAAGCGTTTGGCGCCAACCTGGTCGCTTCGCGCGTCGCCAACTGGCTCGAGGGATTCGATCGCTCCGGTCCACGACATGTCGTGAAAGTTCCGAAGCACCTGCCAGACCTTATCGACCGGCGCACTGATAACCGCACTATTGACGCACTTTCCCATGACTTGCCCTCCTCGGCCGGCCTGCTTATGCCCTGCTCGGTGGGAGGTTAGTCGGAGGTGACGCGCTGTCCCTTAAACAATGACCCACGGAGCATTGCTCCGTGGATCATCCCCACTCGTCCGTAGGGTCAGGCGTGCCGGGACACTACCTGGCGGGTCGATCTGGCTCCATACGTAATTGTTCACCTAGTTTTGGAAATCCCCCAAAACACGGGCTTTCCCAGGCCGATGCTAGCTGCTATTTCGCACCGGCAATGCAGATCGCCCGCCTGCTCTTTGTGTCGTTCGCCATTTTGGTGGTTGGAGGATCCCTCTCCCGGGCAGACATTCCGAAGACTCCAACCGAATCTCCGTACGTGGCACCCAAAGGCAAAGCGCTCCTGGTATTCGTGCGAGAGCGAAAGCGTCTGGCTGAAGACGCGATCTACTCGATCGTGGACGAGCGGGGTCGGTGCATCGCCTTGGTAGCCGACAATTGGAAGGTCATCGCACCGGTGAGACCCGGCACTCAGATGCTGATGGTGGTTACGGGTGTGGCACAACCTCAGGTGCAGTTGCTGAAAGTGAAAGCTGCGGCGGGCAAAACGTATGTCGTGAAGATGCGGCCCCGAGTGAACACGAAGAGTCCGGTAGAGCTCACCATCTTGCGACGAAGCACGGAGCCGCTCGAGTTGTTCCCCGCGTCGATCCGCGAGACCGGTCCGTTCAAGCCGAACCTCGAAGAGTGCACCGCGTGGGTGGCCAAACGACAGGCCAAGCTCGCGACCAAGGCCGCACAGGCCAAAGAGCGGTGGAAAGCCGAAGACAAAGAATTCCGTGCGAGTCGAACGATACGCGCCGCCGATGGTTGGAAGGGCGACGAAGTGGCCGGGCCCTAGTCGCCCGTGGCCAACGTCGATGAGACCGCGAAGAAGGTCACGGCTGCCGGCGGCACGACTGCACATGGATGCTTTTGATGTGCCGGGGGTCGGTCGCATGCAGCCGGTGAGCGACGCACAGGGCGGGATGTTCTCTCTGTTCAAAGCGGAAACCGCTGACCCACAGCGTGTCGAGGGGCCCGGCTCTCTGCATTGGAACGAGCTTTGGACGCAAGACCCCAAGGCGTCGCTCGCCTTTTATGAGAGCGCGCTCGGGTACACCCACGAAGAGATGACCATGCCCAACGGCACGTACTATGTATTGAAGGACGGCGACGACCCGCGAGGCGGCGTGCTGCAGGCCCCAAGCTCGGACATCCCGACGATGTGGTTGCAGTACATCACGGTCGACGACTGCGATGCGGCGCTCGCCCGTGCGAAGCAAAACGGGGCCACCGTAGTCGCCGAACCCGTTGACGCTGAAGGGCGTCGGTCGTTTTGGTATCTTCCGCGACCCACTCGGCGGGATGATGGGCGTGATCAAGCCCGCCTAGTTGACGGTACTTTGAACGCCGTCGGTCGCGTCCGTCGTCACGAAACGAGCGATCTCTCGAGCCACACGCTCGGGTTGATCCTCGGCGACGAACACGAACGAATCGTCGATCCGCACGAGGCGCGCGTTCGGGAGGTCCTCGCAGAGGCGCTCGGCAAGGGATACAGGGAAGAAACGATCTTCGGGCGTCCACAGGAGTAGCGCAGGGCGATCGAACGACCTGAGCTCCTTCGCAACCTGCAGGGTCAACGCCGGGGAGGTGGTGCGGACGAACTTCTTCACATCGCGTCGAATTCCAGGGTTCGTCGCGCAAGGTTTGACGTAGCTCTTCACGATGTCGTCGGGTATTCCCGATTTGGCGAGCAACCCATAGGCGAGCGGGAAATCGCGAAGGGCCTTTACGTGAAACATTCCCTTGGCGAGCAGCGTCATCAGGCCGGGCACGACGGGCAGGAGACGCAGATAGCTGAAAAGCGGCGGGGGGAAGATCTCGTACGCATCGCAGGTGGTCAGCACCAGGCGGCCGATACGCTCCCCGTGACGCGCAGCGACGATCTGCGAGATCGCCCCACCCGAATCGTTACCCACGATGGTGACATCGCGAAGATCGAGGGCCTCGAGAAAGTCCGCCACGAGCTTGGCCACCCCCTCGACACTCAGGTCCGCATCGGGGTTCATCGGAGTTTCGTGTGACCCGAGCGGCCAATCGGGCACGATGCACCTTGCCGAACGAGACAGCTCCGGTGTCACTTTGCGCCAGAGCTTTCCGTTGACGAGCAATCCGTGAATGAATACGACGGTCGGGCCGCTTCCGACGTCTTCGTAGTGCAGGGATCCTTGGGGTAACTCGATCGTTGGCATGGCAAAACCTCCAGGTTGATGAAGCCAACATGGCACCTCGGAGACGCGGGGCAATAACCCCGGAGGTAACGGAACCGACGCGGTCTACAGATTCCAACGCCTCAACGCTCGGCGGAAGCTTCGTGGGTTGGTGTAACCCGCGTGGCGGATGATCTCGTCTGGAGCCTGGCGGCGCTCTACGCACTCGAGGACGATCGACTTTCGGGCGGCGTCGACCAGACCTCGGAACGTCGTCCCCTCCTCCCGAAGGCGGCGCTGCAACGTCCGGGGCGTCATGTAGAGCACGCTGGCAACCGATTCGATCCCGAAGTTGCCTGTCGGGAGCAGACCTCTGATTTGGCCTCGCACGCTGTCCACAAATGTGTGGTCCTTCAGATCCGCGTGAACGCTCGCAGCCATGTCCCGTAACTGCGCGTGCAGCAAGGGGTTGCCGTGCGACAGGGGGAGATTCCAACTGGCGTCATCGATCAGCAGAGTGTTTCTGGGCCGACCAAAAAAGACCGGGCCCGCGAAATAGCCGCGCGTACTTCTGGATGTTGCCGCGATATGGGTGCTGGAAGTGCACCTCTGTGGCTCGAAAGTGGCCGTCCGTCGCATAGCCGAACAACTTCATGAAAATCCCGGCGATGAACTCGATCTCGTGGGGGGTGATGGGGAGCTCATACTCGATCTTGTTGATGTGCATCGCGTGATACTCGGAGTGCTCATCGATTTCGATAACCTTGCCGTGGGAGAGGAGCTCCTGGAACCGAACACCCGTCATCAGCCCTTCCCCGAAGGTTTTCGCGCTGAGGAGCAGCAGGAACACGAGGTGGTCGGGCCGTGCTTCCCAGGCGTCCGCCGCGCTCAAACCCAAGAAGCGGTCGCCGCTCTTTGCAAGCGCGGCTCGCCAGAGGCGGCCCCCCACATCGCGCGGTGTACGGCTGCCGGGGTCGGTGATGGCTTTGAGATCGACATCGATCGACGCACACAATTCTTCGGGGTCGAGTCCAAGGCGCCGAAAAGCATACACGACCCCCCGCGTCCAGGCCCCAGACACCCTAGCGGGGCGATCCCCTGTCGATTTCTCGGATCCGTTCTTCAAGTACAGCGATGGATCCACACTAACGGCGGAATTTCAAGCCGGAGGGGTGAAACGCCCAAGAATATGGCGTATCGGGTACCACTTTTTGTCGCCCGTCGTGCCCGGGGTGTCGGATAGCGTGCTATGCGAGCCTTCGGTGCAAGGCGGGCATCGATAGTGTGGAACGCAAATCCTAGGATGAGCCCACCATCCCATCCTATGGTCAGGCGAGACACTGCGTTCTTCTCAACGGTGCCCGCTCTTGCTCCTCTAACCGGTGCCCGTTCCCTCACCGACCTCCCTCCGACCCCTTAACCCGAAGGCCAAGCAAGAGGACCAAGCCCGCGAGTGTCAAAGCTCCGGGCAAGGGTCCCTCTTGTGACGCGAGGCTAGTTGTTCGGCGGTAGGCACGCCCCGGCGAGCGGGGACAAGCAGATCCACCGCGCGCCGTCGTCGGATGTCTGGCAGTAGTCGCACGTCCAGCCCTCGGGGCAGCCCCGATCGAGGCAGGTGACTTCCACGACGCACTCACCGTCGTAGGCGATGTCGACGCCTGCGCGCTCGGCTTCACACGGGTTGCCATAGGTGACACCGTCCACGCCCGCAAACCGGGGCATAGATTTCCGGCGCGAAGATCCCGTCGAGACAGAACACATCAGGCTCGCAGTGGCCGGCTCGAGCCGCAATGCTGAGCTTCGGCACGTCGTAGCCCGGGCAGGCCGCTTCGCATTCGTCTCGGGTCTCGAAGTTGTTGTCGTTGCCGCCACAACCGCCCCATGTGAACTGCTCGCAGCGGCCGGTCTCGGCGTTGTGGAACCAGCGCGGGAACGCGGCATCGCAGGGACCCACGGCCGCCGGGGCACGACAGATGTCATCGATCACGCAGCGCTCCCCGGGACGACATTGCTCGTCGTTGTCGCAACCGATCCACACACAATAGGCGGGCTCGCTTTGAGGCCAGTCGATGCAGATCTCGTCGGGTTCGCATTCGCGATCGTCTTTGCACTCGTCGCAGGCACCCTCGTGGACGATCTCGACGCCGTTGCACTCTGCCACGCACGCGTTTGAGTACGTGTTGCCATCGACACCACAGACCGGAGCGTAGATCGCGGGGCAGATGCATGGCTCGATGGGCACGCACTGGCCCTCTTCACAAGTGTACCCAGGTGCGCAATCGATCAGAGCGCAAGGGTCGTCCTTACACATGCCACCAAACACGACCTCGACGTCGACGCAACGCGCCTCGCAGGCGTTGATGTACGTTCGACCGTCGGCACCGCAGACCGGCTCGAAGACTCCGACGCACGGACAACCGCTTGGGACGGGAACACAAACGTCCGCGTCGTTGCTACGGGGCAGGCACTCGTCACCGGCGAAACAGTCGCCTGGGGAGCCGCAGTCCATCGGGTCATCGCATCGACCGCGGTGCGCCACCTCGTGATGGCCCTCCGCCGCCTGTTCGACCGTGTAGGTCTGACCATCGGCGCCGCAGACGAAGCCCTCGAGCCCCTCGACGTCACCGTCGCCGCTCTGACCGCAGCCAACCGCGCCCAGCAACAGGACACATGCAAATCCAAAACGCGTCATCCGACTCTCCTTTACGGATACCCGACGTCTTGAAGTACGCAACAAGGATGCCAGCGCGGAGGGTCGAAAAGTGAAGCAATTCCAAGCGAGCTCACAAAGAGACCTGTGCCAGGGCGGGCCATGGCCTCTCGAGGGACATGCAAAAAGGTCACCGGCGAACCAGGTCTGCTAAGAGTCCGGCACAGGAAGGTCCCCGTTGGCTTCGCTTGATCACTACCTCGACGAGCTCGGCTCGGACGTCGATGCCGATGCTCTTCTGACGCGGTTTCTCGAGTACGTGTCGGACCAAGGCATCGAGCTCTACCCTGCCCAAGAGGAGGCCGTGATGGAGCTCTTCGTTGGCAACAACGTGATTCTCAATACGCCGACGGGCTCAGGGAAGTCGCTCGTCGCCCTGGCCGCGCACTTTCGGTCGATCGCGCTCGGGGAGCGATCGTTCTACACGGCACCGATCAAAGCGTTGGTGAGCGAGAAGTTCTTCGACCTGTGTCGCGTACTCGGCGCAAGGAGGGTCGGAATGATGACAGGGGATGCGACCGTCAACCGCGAGGCCCCGGTGATTTGCTGCACCGCGGAGATCCTCTCGAACATGGCCCTGCGCGAAGGCGAGAGGGCCGAGGTCGACGGCGTGGTCATGGATGAGTTTCACTACTATTCGGATCGAGACCGTGGGGTGGCGTGGCAGATCCCTCTATTGACGCTGCCGCAAACGCGATTCTTGCTGATGAGCGCGACGCTCGGGGACACGCGTCTCTTCGAGGAGGCGATCACCGATCTCACCGGCGTCCAGACGACGTTGGTCAAGAGTACCGACCGGCCCGTTCCGCTCGACTTCGAATACGCCGAACAACCCCTCCACAACACCGTCGTCGAGCTCCTCGATGAAGGCAAAGCCCCGATCTACGTCGTGCACTTCGCTCAACGAGCCGCAACGGAGCAAGCGCAGAGCTTCATGAGCATCGACTTCCTGTCGAAGGACGAGAAGAAGGCGATCAAGGAAGAACTGAGCCGCACACGATTCGATACGCCCTTCGGCAAGGAGTTGAAGAAGTTTTTGCACCACGGGATCGGGGTGCACCACGCAGGGATGTTACCGCGGTACCGGCGACTCGTGGAACGACTTGCGCAGCAGGGAAAGCTCCGTGTCATCTGCGGGACAGACACACTCGGTGTAGGCGTCAATGTGCCGATCCGAACGGTACTCTTCACGAAGCTCTGCAAGTACGATGGGCAGAACACCAAGGTTCTGACGGTCCGCGACTTCAAGCAGATCGCCGGGCGGGCCGGCCGTCGTGGATACGACACGCTCGGCAGCGTGGTCGCCCAGGCGCCGGAGCATGCGATCGAGAACAAGAAGCTTCGCGCCAAAGCGGGCGGCGACGCCAAGAAGCTTCGAAAGCTCAAGATGCGTCCGCCACCCGAACGAGGCTATGCCCACTGGGACACGGACACGTACACCCGTCTGCAGGAGTCACCGCCCGAGCAGCTCAGATCGCGCTTTCGGGTGAGCACCGCGATGATCCTCAACCTCTTCGAGCGTGAGGACAACGGATGCCTGGCTCTTCGAAAGCTGATTCGAAGCAGCCACGAGGGACCAACCGCGAAGCGGCGCCACGCGCGGAATGCGATCGCCATGATTCGATCGCTACGCGATGCTGGTGTCGTCGAGCTCGATGGAGATGGTCCGCGGGTCAACGAGGAATTCCAGTCGGATTTCTCGCTCAACCATGCGCTCTCCCTCTATGTCGTCGAGGCGGTGGAAGTGCTCGAGCCCGAGGACCCGGCCTACCCGCTCGACGTATTGACGCTGGTGGAAGCCACCCTCGAAGACCCGATGGCCGTTCTCTATCGGCAAACCGACGCCCTCAAGTCGCGTGCCCTCGCCGCGATGAAAGCCGAGGGCATGGAGTACGACGAGCGGATGGAGGAGCTCGAGAAGATCGACTACCCAAAGCCCAACGCAGAGTTTCTCTATGGGACGTTCGACATTTTCGCGAAACGGCATCCGTGGGTCGGGAACGACATCCTTCGGCCGAAATCGATTGCTCGCGATATGTACGAGCTCGGCATGACTTTTGTGGAGTACGTGAAGGAGTACGGCCTGCAGAGATCCGAAGGCGTGTTGCTCCGGTATCTGACCGACAGTTACAAGGCGCTAGTTCAAACAGTCCCCGAATCGGCCAAGACCGACGCACTGTACGATCTAAGCGATTGGTTGGGCCTGTCGGTGCGATACATCGATGCCAGCCTCATCGACGAATGGGAGCAGCTCCAGTCGCCCATCGAAGACGGTGAGCTGGCACCGGAACGCGAGAGCGACGAAGCCCCCGACATCACGAAGGACGTCCGAGGCTTCACGACGATGGTGCGGAACTCGGTCTGGAAGCTCGTCCGCTTGCTCGCCTTCAACCAATACGATCGCGCCGCCGAAGCGCTCGCCGACTCGGGAGACGAAAGCTGGGATGCCGATCGCCTGCGCGAGGCCATGACGGGCTACTGGGCTGAGTACGACGAAATTCAGATCGGGCCGGACGCACGGAGCGGCGGGCAGATCGACGTCGAGCGGCGCGACACCGAGTGGGCGTTCACGCAGATCCTTCTCGATCCACGGAGCGACCGAAGTTGGCGCATGGTCTTGCGGATCGATCTCGACGCGAGTCGCAAAGCCGGTGCGCCCCGATTGAACCTGATCTCGATCGAAGGGTAGCGCTTCTTCTAGGCGGCTCCATCTTCCTTGGCTTCTAGCAGATCCACGGGCTCCTCCTCCGCGAGGTCGAGGAGAGCCGTTGCGGCGTCGGCGGGGAGCTCTTCGACCGAGCGAAGCTTGCGCTCCATCGCGCGTGTGCGAACTCCCGTTTCGTCGATAGTGCGGCCGGCGGTCTCGAGCTGTCGCCTGACCTTTGTGAGAACGTCCCCGAACCTGCCGAACTCGGTTTTCACGGCGGCGAGCACCTTCCACACCTCGCTCGAGCGCTGCTCGATCGCGAGTGTGCGGAAACCGACGCGAAGACTGTTGAGGAGCGCAGCGAGGGTGGTGGGGCCGGCGACGACGATTCGGTGCTCGCGCTGCAGGCGCTCGACGAGACCGGGGTGACGGAGGGCCTCCGCATAGAGGCCCTCGGTCGGCAGGAACAAGATCCCGAAGTCGGTCGTGCGTGGTGGGTTCAGGTACTTCGCGCTCACGTCTCGAGCCGAGTCTTGAATCGAGCGCACGAGTGCCGCTTGCGTTTGCTGCACCGCGGCGGCATCGCCGTTCTCGCTGGCTTCGACGAGGCGGAGATAGTCTTCTTGTGGGAACTTCGAGTCGATCGGCAGCCAGACACATTGCTTCGGATCATCGGTCGAGCCAGGCAGGCGGATCGCAAACTCGACGACGTCGCGCGAGTCGACGCGGGGCTGAACGTTTCTGTCGAACTGGTCAGGAGTGAGGATCTGTTCGAGGAGCGCACCGAGCTGGACCTCACCCCAGGTACCGCGCGTCTTGACGTTGGTAAGCACCTTCTTGAGGTCGCCCACGCCGCTCGCGAGGCTTCGCATCTCACCGAGGCCCTGCTGTACGGCTTCGAGGCGATCACCGACGAGCTTGAACGACTCACCAAGCCGCTTTTCGAGGGTGCTTTGAAGCTTTTCGTCGACGACGTGGCGCATTTGGTCGAGCTTCTTTTCGTTGCTTTGGCGGAGCTCTTGGAGGCGCCCGTCTACCGTCTCGCGGAGGCGCTGAAGGCCGCCCTCGTTCGATTCGGTGAGCGTCTTGAGCTGGACCGTAAAGGCTTGGAACTTGCTCGTCTGAGCCTGGCCGATCTGCGAGATGGTCTTTACGAGGGTCTCGGTGCCCGCATTTTGCGTCCCGGAGACCTCTTGGCGCAGATCGCGAGCAGCCTGAGCGGCCTCTTCGCGGGCGGCCCGGAGCTCCGAACGCAAACGGTTTGCCGCCTCGGCATGGGCGTCTGCCTGGGCACGAACATCGGACGCCGAGCCGGTCGACCGCCTATTTAAGGCAATAATTGCAATGACGAGACTGGCGCCGAGCAGCAGAATCCCGGCCACCAGCAGTGGAACTACCATCTCCAAATCCCCCGAGCGGTGAGTCGTGGTCATGGTAGCACCATCCTGGCTTTTTGCGCAGTGCTGAACGAGGGCAGCAGGGGGTGCGAAGCGTGGGTTTTACGGGGATGCTAGGTTGACCGGCGGATATGCCAAAGGGGGGTAGCCCAGAGGAGGAGCTCAACGCGCTCTTGCCGCCTTCCATCGCGGTGCGGTTCGATGAGATGTTCCCGAGCGTTCGTGCGCGACCGGTCCGGAGGCGCGATCGCAAACGCGCCGAAATGCTGCGCAAGGCGGAGCCTGCTCTGCGCCGCGCGCTCGGGCCGTTGGAGATCGTTCGGTTCGTCACAAACGGCGCGCGTCAGTTGTCGTGGGGCCTGGTAACCGCCGGCTCGATGAACCCCTTTACGAACCGAACGACATTCGTGCTTACCGACAAACGCATCCTGCTCATTCATACGGACTCGAAGCAGCGGCCGCGATTATTTGCGAACCAACTTCCGCTCGAACGCATTCGGACGGCGACCGGTCGGCACAGCTACATTTTCATCGGGTCGGGACACGGGCAGCTCATGTTCCACGGGGTCAAGCGCGGTGAGGCGAAGTACCTCCGGCGGCTGCTCGAGTCTACGCCTGCGAAGGAAGGCGGCTGGCAGAACTTGTGCCCACGGTGCTTCTCCGCCACCGACGATGCGCCCACGTCGTGCGAGCACTGTGGGGAGAAATTCAAAGACCCGCGCAAGGCTGCGCTGCGTTCGTTGCTATTCCCGGGTCTCGGTGATTTCTATCTCGGGTATCGCTGGTACGCTTTGTTGGAGATCCTTGGTGCTGCTTTCCTGTGGGCCTTGTTCGTGACTGTGCTGGTCCCAGCGGTTAGGGCACGAGGTTTCTCCGGCGTTCTTATAGCGCTTCCGGTGCTCGTGTTCGTGGCGCTGCTTCACGGCGGCGACGCTATCCTCACGCGAGCGAAAGCCCGCAGCGGGCTTCATTCCCTCGATCGCGCCCTACCCACCGGAGACCCCCAACAAATCGACCCCTCGTAAAAGGGGACAGTCCCCTTTTATTTGCGGCGGGCCAGGATACTGATGCTGTGGACGCGGAATTTTTCTGCGGCCGTGAGTGTGGAGTCCTGGGCGAAGCTGTAGCGCTCGTTCTGGCTGGTGGCTTCGATGGTGAAGCCACTTTTCTCGATGAGACGAAGATAGCGCTCGGACTCTTGGGCGCCGCCGATGCACTCGGCCCATAGCGCGCAGTTGTCGCGAATCGAGTCCGGCAGCTCGACCCCGGTAACGATATCCGAGAACATCAGCCGGCCGCCAGGAGCGAGCACACGATGAATCTCTGCGAACACCGTCTCTTTGACCGGAGAGAGATTGATGACCCCGTTGCTGATCACGACATCGAAGCTCTCATCCTCGAACGGAAGCGACTCGGCATATGCCTTTTGGAAGCGGACGTTCGACAGCGAGCTGAGCTCGAGGTTCTCTTGGGCCTTTTCGAGCATCGCGTCGGTCATGTCGACGCCGGTCACACTGCCCGTGGCACCAACGCTGAGCGCGGCAAAAAACGCATCGGTCCCCGCGCCTGAGCCTAGATCGAGGACGCGCTCGCCCTCTTTGAGTGGCTCGAGCCCGAAGTGATACCCCACGCCCGCGAACGACTCGATTGCGCCGGTGGGGATCCGGTCGAGAAGCTCGGGGGCGTAGCCGAGAAGCTCGAGTATCGGCCTCCCCGTCGGAAAGTGGAACTTCCCTCGGGGCAAGAGCGCGACGTCGGTGTACATGTCCGCGATGTAGCCGCGGAGCTCTTGAAGATCGATTTCCATTCTGGCGCTCTTGGGGGTGACTTTGCAGAGTCCCTACAAGGTCGTAATCTGCACATAGGCGCGATGGATTGCAACCACGAACCTGACAGCAACCTCCAGACCAAGCTAACGCAGCTGATCAAACAGCTTCAGGAGCTGGACGCGAGGAACCTCGAGCTAGAGCAAATGGCCGCCCAGCGCGGGGTGAAGCTCAGCTGCGCAAACATCGCTTTGTCGCGCGCGAAGATCGCGTTCGAACAGGCCGCTCAACGACGCGAAGAGATGGTCCAAGACGTGGCACACGATCTCCGAACGCCACTCACGTCGATCAAAGGGGCGTCACAGAACCTGCTCGACGACATGGCCGGCCCACTCAGTGAATCGGCCGAGGAATACGTCGAGATAATCCGTGACCAGGCCGAACACTTGATCGGGATCGTGAACTGGCTCGTCGATGCCATTCGCGTGTCGCTCGACCCGGTCGAGCTAAACACGACGCCGATCGAGGTCGATCAGCTCGCCGCACGGGTCGTACGAGGGCTCAAGCCGATCGCACAGGAACAAGAGGTCACGCTCTCGATCGACACCGAGCCCTCGGGAGCGCTGGTCGACCCCAGCAAACTACTACTCGTTCTGGAGAACCTCGTCGGAAACGCGCTCAAGTTCACCGAGTCGGGCGGCAAAGTCTCGGTAACGGTGTCGGCCCCGGGTGACACGGTCGAGATCGCAGTCACCGACACGGGCGTGGGCCTCGACCCCGATGAAATCGAACGCGTGTTCGATCGCTACTACCGGTCGAGCCATCCGAGGGGTGGCAGCGGCCTCGGGCTTTCGATCTCGCGTGAGCTCGTGCGGCTGCACGGCGGAGATATCACCGTCACCAGCGAGAAGGGTAAGGGGAGCACCTTCCTGGTGACCTTGCCGAGCGACTGCCGCGAGCTCACGGCTTTGGCACTCGAAGATTCTTGATCAGGCGCGCCAAGTACGGCTGCCGCACCCGGAGGAGCTCGGCCGCTTTGGTCTGATGGCCCCGGGTTTCTTCTAGGGCGCGACGGATGATCGCGCGCTTTGCTTCGATAACGGCATCTCGATAGGGGCGAATCACTCCCTGGGAAGGAACGACGGTGGCTGGGGCAGCGGTCTCGACCGTGGCGATCTCCCGAAGCTCTTCGGGGAGGTCGTCAACGTCGATCGCCCCTTCCGGCGCAAGCACGACGGCACGCTCGATCACATTGTTGAGCTCGCGGATGTTGCCTGGCCAAGAATAGGCGCGCAGGAGATCCCATGCCTCAGGCGTAATCACCAGGTCCGTGCGCCCAAGCTCTTGGCTGTACCGAGCCAGCGCATGCTCCGCGAGAGGTTGCAGGTCTTCGGCGCGGTCCCGCAAGGCGGGAAGGCGAATCGAAACCACGTTCAGGCGATAGTAGAGGTCTTCTCGAAAGGAACCTGCTTCGACTTCTTGGCGAAGGTCCCGATTGGTGGCGGCCACGATGCGGATGTCGGCGTCGAGGGTACGAGTCCCGCCAACGCGCTGAAACTGTCGCTCCTGCAACACGCGGAGGAGCTTGGCTTGCGCGCCGGTCCCGAGCTCGCCGACCTCGTCGAGGAAGAGCGTCCCGCCTTCGGCCAACTCGATGCTGCCGAGTTTAGATTTGTGCGCGCCGGTGAACGCGCCCTTCTCGTGACCGAAAAGCTCGCTTTCGAGCAGGTCGCCAGACAATGTCGCGCAGTTCACGGCGACGAACGCATCGTCGCTCCTCGGGCTTTGTTGATGGATGTGCCGCGCCATCACCTCCTTGCCGGTGCCACTCTCCCCGAGGAGAAGCACCGTGGCAGTGCTCGCGGCAGCGCGTCCGGCGAGTCCCAGGGCCTCTTCCATCGCGCGTGAGCTTCCCCGCACGAGCGTGTGACGGCCCGAAAGCTGGGTCTCGAGCTCGCGAACTCGTTGTCGAAGGCCCACCGCCTCGAGAACTCGAGACACCAGATGATCGAGATGCGCGGCCTCGAACGGCTTGGCGATGAAGTCCGCGGCGCCGAGCTGGATGGCACGCACCGCACGCTCGATGTTCCCGTGCGCAGTGATCATCACCACAGCCGGCGGCGATTCGACGCGGCGCAGCGCCTCGAGCACCTCGAAGCCGTCTTTCTTGGGCATCTTCATATCGAGAAGCACCAGATCTGGCTCGAAGGTCGTCACGGCGGCGAGGGCGGCCTCTCCATCGACCGCCATCTCAACGTCGTGCCCCTGCGCCCGCATTCGGTCGGCGATGATCTTGCGAATGGCGGGGTCGTCATCGACGACGAGTACACGAGCGGTAGGCATGCCTGCCGGATAATACAAAATCGGACATAAACCGACCGCTCATATCCGAAGAGGCATATCCGATCGGATATGTTCGCGCGGTCCAGGACCCGTGTTTCCCAGGGGAAAGCGACCTGAGCGAGGTGGCACGGCGGTTGCAAAAAGACTCTACGTCACGAACCGATAGGAGGAGCCATGACGCAGGTCGACACACAAGCATTGGAATCGAAGGTCAAGGACATGTACGAGCGGGTCGCGAGCGACCCCTCCGCGGACTTTCACTTCGAGATGGGACGCGCCTTGGCCGAACGCCTCGGCTACGACCCAAAGCACTTGGATGGCGTTCCCGCCGGCTCGATCGATTCGTTCGCTGGCGTGGGCCACCACTTTGGGCTTGCATCGCTCCAGCCCGGCGAGAAGGTCCTCGACCTCGGAAGCGGAAGCGGCCTCGACACGTTCGTCGCGGGGATCGAGGTCGGCACGACCGGCAAGGTCGTCGGGATCGACATGACCAAGGGCCAGCTCGACAAGGCCGAAAGCCTTCGACGCGACGCGGGCTTTTCCAACGTCGAGTACGTACAGGGGCATATCGATGAGCTTCCGTTCGAGGATGAGAGCTTCGACGTCGTGATCAGCAACGGCGTCATCAACCTCGCGGCCGACAAGGCCCGCGTGTTTGCCGAGGCTGCCCGCGTACTGAAGCGGGGAGGACGCCTCGCGCTGAGCGACATCGTCACCGGGAAGCAGCTTCCGGAAGGCATCGTCTGCGATGTGACGCTCTGGGCTGCCTGCATTGGTGGCGCGATGCAACGACAGAGCTACCAGCAAGCCATCGAAGACGCTGGCCTCAGCGTCCAAGTCGTCCAGCCCAACCCACAGTACCGATTCATCAGTGACCAGGCCAGCGGTGCAACGGACCGATACGAAGTCCAGAGCATCTCCCTCGTCGCCGTGAAGTCCTAGCCCACCAAAGGAGGAGAACATCATGGAAAAGAATCACACACGAAAGCAGCTTCAAATCCAGGGTTTCGATTTGGACGATGACGCCTTGACCGAAATCGGCCCGTACATGCGATGGGCACCGGCTTTTTGCGCGAGCTTCATGGCGCTAGGCACAGTGCTCGCTTCGCCGTGGATACTTTGGGCGCTGGCAGCGACAGCGATCGCCGGCGCGTTCCTGCCGAGCCATCCGTTCGACTACGTCTACAACTACGGCGTACGCCACCTGACCGGCACGCGCCCACTCCCACCAAACACACCACAACGAAGATTCGCTTGCGGTCTGGCCGGGACCTGGCTCATCGGAACCGGCGCCGCATTCTTCGTCGGCGCGACGACGACGGGCTACGTGCTGGGCGGCGTCCTGACGTCCCTAGCCACCCTCGTCGCAACAACCCACATATGCATCCCCTCAATGATCTACAACGCCATCTCATGGGGACACGCTCGCCCCTCGGAACAGTCCTGATTTCAGGGGGTTACGACCCACACCGCGCAAACCGAACACCGCGTCGGTGTGCGCGGCTTGGGTTGGAAGTACCCGTAAAGACATCGATCTTTGGGAGGTAGCGTGTCCCCTGGGGATTTGTGATGATGTTGTGATGATCAAGTTCGTTCAGTGTGTGCGTCGTAAGCCTGGGCTGTCGAAAGAGGAGTTTCGGGAGGAGTGGGCGCGGTATGGCGAGCAGGTGAAAGAGATTGCCGCCGCGTCGAAGGCAGCGCGGTACACGATGAGCACTTCGCTCCAAGTCGATCAGAACTTGGACATCATGCAGTCGCGCGGAACGAAAGCTCCTTACGATGGGATGGTGGAAATCTGGTGGGACCAAGGGGCAGGTGTGGTCGCTTTCATGCAAACCTCGGTCGGCAACGAGATGATCGATGGCCTCCGCCAGTCACAAGAGAAGTTCATGGACTTGCCAAATTGCACCTTCTTCTTCGCCAGCGAGGAAGCCTAAGAGGGCGTTAGGAGCTCGCAACCATGCCGGAGCCGAGCTATCTCTTTGTCGGGTTCATCGCGAGCAGCGTCGGGTTCGTGATGCTGGTGTACGGCAAGAAGCAACACCGGCCCCTCCAACTGTCGGGTGGCATCATGTTGCTGGTGTTTCCGTTCCTGGTGTACGACGCCCTCTGGCTCGGGCTTCTCTCCGCTGCCATCTGCGGGGGTGTGTGGGGCGGCGTCAAAGCAGGACTCTAAAACAGCATCATCTAGCTTCCGATCCATCCCGCGATCCGGCCTCGCTGTCTGCGGTGCCGGCTCACCTACCAAAGTAGGCTCCGCGGGCTCCTCGTCACCGAGACCGCCTCACAGAATGCCTCGAAAACTATCTGACGCTGTTTGGACAGTTCGGAGTTGACCCCGATGCGCCGTATTGCTCGGTTTGCGCGGTGTGCAATGAAGGTCTCATGGATCGAATCGTTTTGGTTGGGGTGCTGGTTGCGTTTTCGTTTTTGGGGGGGTGCGCCGGAAACCCTGAAGGCGAACAAAACATCGAAGCGGCCGAAGACTTTGAAGAGAGCGTGGGCGATGAGGCCGAGCTCATCGGCGACAACCCAAACGACATGGACGGTTGGGACCCGCCTGGGGGAGAAATCGAAGCGGAGATGGAAGCCGAACCCTATCCTCAGTGAAATGATTTTTCGGAAGAAAGACGAGCTCGAGGATCTCCCAGTGCAGGCACGCGAACGCCTCGCACAGATCGTCGAGCAGTATCTTACAGACGCAGACGACGCGACGCGGCGGATCGTGACTGCAGTCGCCGGCTTACTCGCGAAAGTCGCGTACGCCGACGGTCACTACTCCGAACAAGAAGAGGTCGCCATTCGCGCAGAGCTCAGCCGCGTGCATGGATTGAGCGCGGACGGGGTGGATGCCATCTGTGGATTGCTCGCAGACCACATCAGCCAAGTCGCCCTGCTTGGAGATCACGACTGGACTCGCGACCTACGCGAGCTCGCCACTCGCGAGCTCCGAGTCGAGATCCTCGAGGTGCTGGTCGAGATGGGGGTCGCCGATCAGGTCCTCAAGCATGAAGAGCAAACCCAGCTCCGCCGCATCACCAAAGCCCTGAGCCTCACGCAAGCCGACTACAACGCAGTGCAGGCCAAGCATCGCGACAAGCTATCAACCCTTAGGCGATAGCGTGGGGGCGGTGGGGCGGGACCAATTAAATCTCTCGCACACTACGGCTTTGGTTCGGACACTTCTTTCTTGTTGCTCAGCTGATCGAACATCTGCTGCATGAGACCGTGCATTAGATTGATCGCCTTGAGAGGGCGAAGCATTACTTTGAAGTCGACGATCTGCCCGTCGGCGTTCCACCGAATCATGTCGATGCCGTTGATATGGACGCCCTGCACTTCGACAGTGAACTCGAGCATGGCGTCGTACTCGCCGATCACTTCTCTCACGTAGGCGAAGGTGTCGTTCGCCAGCAGCATGAAAGCGGCAGAGAGGTAGAGCTTAGTCAGGGCTTTGCCCCTCTGCGGGGTGTGCACGACGGGCGAATGAAACACGACATCGTCTGCAAGAAGGTCGTCCAAGGCACCCGAGTCCTTCTCTTTGACCGCGCGATGCCAAGTGCGAAGCGTTTCGTTCATAGGGCCTCTTGTAGCTCTTCTAGCGCCGCGGGAAAAGCGTCGGTGATCAGGTGGGGGTCGGGGATGGCGTCGGCGTCGGTGATGAGGGCGAAGGCTACGTCTCCACAGTAACTCCAGGCGGTGATGTTCATGCCCACGCCTTCGACTGCAGGCCCTACAGAGTAGATGGTTCGAAGACGCGCGCCTGCGATGTAGAGCGCCTGGTCGGGGCCTTGCACGTTAGAGACGATGAGGTTTGCCGGAGGCGGCAAATGGTTCGCCACCCCCGAGGCCGAATACGCCCGAGAAAGCCAACGATACAGCCCTGCGGGCGCCGCCTCACTCCAGTCGAGCAAGGTCTCGAGACCAAGTCGTTGTTGCACCTTCTTCGATTCCGAGGTGACCTGATTGATCGCCCTGAGTCGGGCGAGCGGATCGCTCACATCGTTGCAAAGTGAGGTGAAGAGGTTGGCGACCCGGTTCCCGGAGAAACGATCCTCATCGCCCGGCGTCGCCACCGCCATGGGCACGCTGACGATCAACGGACGATCGAAATGTTCGCCGCGAACGTCGAAGAAACGATTGAGCCCCCCGGCGACGATCGCGAGCACGACGTCGTTGAGCGTGACCCCGGCGGCATTCTTGACGGCCTTCATATCGGCCAGCGAGAGCGAGACCGTGGCGAACGAGCGCTGCGGCGAGAGCTTGCGATTGAATACTGTGCGCGGCGTCAAAAACGGAGTGGGCACGAATCCTTCCCGCTCTTTCAGATGCTTGAGAACGTTGATGCCACCGGTGACGGTTCTCTTGACGAGCGGCCCAAAGCGACCGATCTGCTCGCGCTGGTCTCGGAGGGCATCGAGGATTAGACGCCCACGCGACGGAATGGGCTCGGGAGTCCATTCCGGCGGGGAGGCAGACAGGTCGTCTTCGATCGGCTCGAGCTCCATCATGCGCGAGAGCATGGCGACGGACGCTGCGCCGTCGGCGAGGCTGTGGTGGATCTTGGTCACCAATACGATCCCACCGTCCGCGAGCCCCTCCAACAACCAGAGTTCCCAAAGCGGACGATCGCGATGGAGCTGACGGCTCGCGATGTCGCCGATTGTTTCGTCCATCTCGCGCTGCCGGCCCGGCGACGGGATGTGCGCGCGGTGCAAATGTCGTGACAGATCGAACTGGGGATCCCGGATCCATACGGGATGGTGCAGCGCCCCAGGGACCTCGACCGGCCGGAGCCTCATTCGTGGAGCCAGATGAAGCCGGGCCTCGACGACGGCCCGCATCATGTCGAACACGTCGGAAAACGGGATCCGACCCGGTAGGTCGATCACCGTGACCTTCAATGTGTGCATGTGGACGCTCGGCGTCTCCATGTAGAGAAACGATGCGTCCTGGCCTGTAAGCCGTTCCATGAGGACTACCGATCTAGGACGGAGAAACCGGCGTTGTGAAGGCGTCCGTCGACGAACGGACCCACTTCGCGCGACCAGAAAAAGCTGACGTGACCGCCTGCGAACCAACGAATTCCGGGCTGTCCCCAGTGCTCCCAAAGGCGCTCGGCTTGCTCGGGCGTCGAAACCTTGTCGTCGCTCCCGGCAAAGATGAACAGATTGTCGAGCGGCGTGTGGGGCGTCACCGCCAAAGGCGACACGAGCTCGAACAGCTGTCTCGTGGTCACACCGAGCACACCGAGCTCTTCGGCTTCTTGTCGCTGGTCGGCCGGAGCATGATGCACGAAGAGATCGGGAATGTCGCATACCGGAATACCGGCGATCACCAGGTCGAGCTTGTCGAGGCCCGAAATGAGAGAGGACACGTAGGCACCCATCGACAGACCGTACAAGCCAACCTTGGTCGCACCTTGAGCGCGCACCCACTGAATCAAACGTCGAGTATCCCACACGGCTTGCGAGATCCCGTGAAACGAATCGAGCATCTCGTACGAGAGCAGTGACGCGATCGGAAGGCCGGGGGGCTTTCTCGGACCATGCAGCGGGAGCACCGGCATGACCAAGTTCAGACCAAGCTCGTGATGCAACATCTCGGCTCGAAATCCCGCGAAGTCGGCGTATGGACCGCCGGTGCCGAGGCCGTGGAGGCAGATGAGCCAGGGTCGCTCGCGGCCTGCGTGCCGAACCACCCATGCGTGCGCAGTTTGATTACGATCGTAGTTGTTCCAGCGCGCACTCGACGGGTCGTCCGATGGGGCGGTGTAGCCGCTTTCGAAAGAGAGCCATTCGAAACGCATCGAAGGGTGCCAGGCGGGTTGGATAGCCGGCGACTCGAGCGCAGGCGGCACGATGTGAAACGCACTCGGGGCGGCAGCGGTACCATTTCGATAGAGGGCGTGGGCCGCGGCGATTTCCTCGCCGACGCGGGCCAAGTCTCCGGCGCCCGGGTAGCGGTGCGGCCGACTCATGGCGGAAAGGAAGAAACGGTCAACCGAACGACCGGCCACGCGTGCAATACCGGTGTAGGCATTGAGCCGCCGCAAACGCATCGCGGCGCCTGATTGGCTCGTACGCTTCTGTCGCCACCAACGTCGCGTTCGTCCTGACACTGCGTGCGGGGCCGGCCCGTGCCACGGGAAGAACTGATGAACGACGCGCGACCACAGACCAGAAACGAGCATGTCTTCTCCGTGTAAGGCTGTGCGACAAGCGTTCGCACGTCGCACGTTGACCCAGGTAGAACATGTACTATTTTCAGGCAGCCTAGTCGAATGGGCTTCGCGAAAGTTATGCGCCTGATGATGACCCACCAATCAGACAGCGCCGAGAAGAAACTGCCAGCGGCTGTAGCAAACACAATTCGGCGGTTCATGGGCGCCGCCTTCTTCGACCGCTGGGCCACCGCGACCGAAGAACACCTCCAGGCGCCGGCACGGCAATTCGATCCCGAGTTCATGAAGAAGCTGGTCCCGAAGATGGACACCTTCATGAGCTACTTCGACGCAGAGGTGCGCGGTATGGAGCGCGTACCGAAGAGCCCGGTTCTGATGATCGGGAATCACTCCGGAGGCACCATCACGCCGGATACGAGTGCTGTTTACGCAGCCTGGTACCGCACCCGTGGGTTCGACGACCCGCTGCTCGGGCTCGCATTCGACGCGATCTTCGCCGTCCCAAAATGGCGCGAACTGATGCGCAAAATCGGCCAAATGCCGGCCAACATGGACAACGCAGGGTCCGCCCTCGCCGATGGGTGCTCGGTGCTGCTCTACCCCGGTGGGGCCCACGAGGTGTTCAGGCCGTGGAAAGAGCGCAACAAGATCCTCTTCAAAGGCCGCAAGGGCTTCATCCGCCTCGCCCTCGAGGCGCGGGTGCCGGTCGTCCCAGTGGTCGGGCATGGCGGACACGAGACGACGATCGTCCTCACTCGTGGGGAGCGCATCGCGAAGATGATGGGTTCGGACAAGGTTCGCTTGGATGCCGCGCCTATCTTGTTCCAGTTTCCGTGGGGGCTTTCGACCCCTGCGACGCCCGGTGTTCCGCTCCCCGCGAAGATCACCGTGCAAGTGTGCGAGCCCATCGACTGGAGCAAGTACGGGCCCGAAGCCGCCAATGATCCTGAGGTGCTCCAGCGTTGCTACGATGAGATCACCTCGGTGATGCAGAGCACGCTCGACCAGCTCGCGGCCGAGAACCCACGCCCAATCGCGACCCGTCTCAAGAAAGTGCTACGGAGATAAAGCACGACGTTATGTTTCTCGGAGCACCGACGATAGCCTGGGCGTTTTTCGGCGTCAGTTTGATCGGCGCGGTGTTCACAGCGAATGCGTTCGTGCCGGTACGTCGCATCCCGGCACTCTTCATGCCGAGCTTCTTCGGCTCTTGGTTGACTACTGAGCTCGCCATCCACCACGTCTTTTGGCAATCGATCGCCACGATGGTCTTCATCGAGCTCGGCGCGTTGGAAGGCTGGCCCGGGTGGCTCGGGCTGTTGGTCACGCTTGGCTCGTGGCTCGGGCTGTTGGTCCTGTTTTCGGACGGGAATAGGGCTCGGAAGACATTCACGAAGGCACTCGCAGGGGTCGGCTCGGCGCTCGACACCAAGCGCATTCCACGTCGCCACCTCGTGCTGCCCTTCTACAAACGGCGCAGGGGCGTGAAGGTCACCAAAAGTATCGTCTATCGACGCGTCGCCGGCACGGCGCTGAAGCTCGACGTCGTGACGCCCGCCGAGCAAGGCAAGGACCGCCCCGCCATCATGCAGATCCATGGCGGCTCGTGGATCATGGGCGACAAGCGCGAACAGGGCTGGCCGCTCATGTCACATCTCGCGGCCAACGGCTGGGTCTGCTTCAATCTCAACTATCGATTGAGTCCAGGCGCCACCTTTCCGGATCATCTGGTGGACCTGAAGTACGGGCTCGCCTGGATCCGGAAACACGCCGATGAATGGGGAATCGACCCGAACTTCATCGCGGTGACTGGCGGCTCTGCAGGCGGGCACCTCGCAGCCCTGATAGCGCTCACGGCGAACGACCCCGAGCTCCAACCCGGTTTCGAAGAAGCGGACACTTCCGTGCAAGCGGCGGTGCCGATCTACGGCGTCTACGACTTCACGAGTCGGCTTGGCGATAACCGACTACCCTTTTGGTACAAGAGGCTCGAGTCGCAGATCATGAAAGCGTTCCGTGACGAAGAGCCCGAGAAGTTCGGCCGCGCGTCACCGGTTGAGCAGATCCACCCGGACGCCCCACCCTTCTTCATCGTCCACGGCGACCGCGATACCCTCGCACCAGTCGAAGAAGCCCGTGATTTCAAGTCGGAGCTCCAAAGCACATCACGCGCGCCGGTCGTCTACGCAGAGCTCAAAGGCGCTCAACACGCATTCGACGTCTTCTGTTCACCGCGAACGTCCCACATGCTCGTCGCCGTGCTGAAGTTCCTCAACGGAACATACGCCGAAGAACGCCTGAGCCGACCCCCAAAAAGCACAGCCACCGGCTTGGCCCGTGAGCAGCACGTGGCCATGCTCACTCGATGACCGAGTTGCTTACCTGCGGATCGCCCTGCGCAAGCACGAAGATTCCCGGATAGCCGGCGGTCTCGAAACCGTCGCTCGGGTTGTTGCGCAACACCGAGTCTTCGATGATCAGCGTGCCGGTGCGGTCGTTGCTCACAAAGAAGATCGCCCCGCCGCCCGCGTTCGCGGTGTTGTTGGCGATCTCGGTACCGCACACCGAGAGCGTGAAAGTGTTTCCGTCGTTGTAGATGGCGCCTCCGCTTCCGCCGCCGGGCGTCCCCGATTGTGCTGGGTTTGCGCCGTTGCCGACAGCTTCGTTGTGCGTGAGCACGCTGTTGATCACCGTGTACGACACCCCGATGCTGCTCAGCGCGCCGCCGTTAGAGCACACGTTCCCGAGCCCCTCTCCCCCGAAGGTGCTGTTCACCACGTAGACCGGCCGATCCTCGAACTGGTCGAAGGTACGAATCGCGCCACCACCTACATCGGGCCCGACGTCGTGGCACACGTTGTTGAAGAACCTCGAGTTGACGACCTTGAGCCTACCGCCGCGTGCGAAGATCGCGCCACCCCCGTCGGCCTCGGACTTCGCATTCCCGTCGATGAACGTCAGATTCTGCACGGTGAGGCGAGGATGATCTTGGTCGTCGCAATACGGAGTCGTCCAGACCTGCGCCTCATCGCAGGTATTCTGATAGAGGACCCGCACGCGTCCGCCACCGCTGAGGGTCACCTTGCCCCCGCCGTCGATGACGATGTCGGGGTCTTGATCGTTGAAGACCCTTGCGGTTCGATCGAGGGTGATCACGATCGGATCCGGTCCACAGTCGAATGTGATCACCCCGCCGCGCGCGACCGCTTCGACAAAGGCATCGGAGGTGCAGCTTTCGGGTGTCCCGTCACCGATGACCGTGTCGGGGTTGGATGTGTCTTCCTCGCCGGCGCCGGCCGGAAGGGTGCAGGTGCCGTCGCCGTTGCCAGAAGGCGGGCCATCATCCGGGTTGGTGCGCGGATCGGGACCTCCCCTCGGGTCGCCACCACAACCTACAATGACAGCCGCCACGACTGCGATCGCCCCACCTTTAAACCATGGTCGCGACATCGAAATTTCCCCCAGCATTAGGATAGCGGGACCCCATGGACACCCCAAATCGGGCCGGGTGGCGACGTTGTCTAGGATCTGCCAAGACGCGCGCTCACGCAAAAGCGTGGGGGTTAAAGCGTGCAGAACAGGCTTAGAAATGTGGCGATCATCGCCCATGTCGATCACGGCAAGACGACTCTCGTCGACGCGATGTTGCATCAAACGGGCGCCTTCCGAGCCAACGAGGCCGTGCCCGAACGCGTGCTCGATTCCACCGACCTCGAGCGCGAGCGCGGGATCACCATTCTCGCCAAGCACGTCTCGATTCGCTGGCGGGACTACAAGATCAATCTGATCGATACCCCGGGTCACGCAGACTTTGGAGGCGAGGTCGAGCGAACGCTCCGAATGGCCGACGGAGCATTATTGCTGGTCGACGCGGCCGAAGGCGCCCTCCCTCAGACCCGATTTGTCCTCTCGAAGTGCATCGACCTCGGGCTTCCGGTGGTGGCAGTGATCAACAAGATCGACCGCAAAGACGCTCGGCCGGACGAAGCCCTCAACGAACTGTTCGACCTCTTCTGCGACCTCGGTGCGACGGATGAGCAAGCGGATTTCGCGACGGTGTATGCCATCGGCAGAGACGGGATCGCAAAGCGGACGCTCGAAGACGATTCGACAGACCTCACACCTCTCTTCGAAACACTCGTCGAACGCCTTCCTCCGCCTCGCGGCGACGCCACTCTTCCCCTCCAACTGCTGGTGCACAACACCATTCACGATGACTATGTCGGCCGGATCGCGATCGGGCGCATCCGCGGAGGTACCATCAAGCCACTCGAGAACGTCGCGGTCATCGGCCACGACGCTACGGTGGAGCGAAAGGTGGGTGCCCTGTGGGGCTTCGAGAACCTCGATAGGGTGCGCATCGAAGAAGCGGCGGCCGGCGACATCGTCGCGATCTCCGGTATCGCGGAAGTGCGCATCGGCGACACGATCACACACCCGAGCCACACGACCCCGCTCGAACGCATTTCGGTCGAGGAGCCGACGATCAAAGTCCGTTTCCTGATCAACACGTCGCCGTTCGCCGGGCGCGTGGGCGATTTCGTGACATCCCGGCAAGTGCGCGAGCGGCTCTTCAAAGAAGCTCAACGCAACATCGCGATGCGGATCGAGGAAACCGACGAACCCGATTCGTTCATCGTCTATGGGCGCGGCGAGCTGATGCTCGCGATCCTGGCCGAGACCATGCGCCGTGAGGGTTACGAGTTCGCGCTCGGGATGCCGGAAGTCGTGATTCGGACGATCGAAGGACAGAAGTGCGAGCCCGTCGAAACGGTAGTGGTCGACGTGCCGCAATCCCACGTCGGGACGGTGACTCAATTGCTGGGCGATCGACGCGGCGTCATGGGCAAGATGAGCCCGATCGGCGCCAACCGAGCGCGCGTGGAGTACCGTGTGCCTTCACGGGGGTTGATCGGTTTTCGTTCGATATTCTTGACCGAGACGCGCGGCGAGGGACTTCTCAACACAATGTTCGAAGGGTGGGACCCGTACGCCGGCCCACTTCTCCGACGCAAGAACGGGGCGATCGTCGCCGACCGAGCGGGCACGACCACGCCGTACGCGCTCTTCAACCTGCAACCGCGCGGCAGGCTCGTCGTCGGCGCCGGCACCAAGGTTTACGAAGGCATGATCGTCGGAGAACACAACCGACCGAGCGATCTCGATGTGAACTGCACTCGTGAAAAGAAACTGACCAACATTCGTGCGGCCGGTCGGGATGAAAATGTGGTCCTTACCCCGCACCGCGAGCTCACAATCGAGACCGCGCTCGACTGGATCGATCAAGACGAGCTCGTCGAAGTGACACCCGATGCGGTGCGTGTGCGCAAGGCGGTACTCGAATGCAACCGTCGCCCGCGTCGCGACGGCCCGAGGAAAAGCTAGCGTCGCGCGCAGGTTGACGAAGGACTTCAGTCGCTCGGCTGGGAACGAGCCCCAGTACGAAGCTTGCCTAACCGCCAATTGTGCTTATCGGGGGATCCGCCGCAGATTCCCGAGCACGGAGGAGAACGTAGCGGGTTCGGCAGAACCACCCCACTCATCCACCGCCGGCGACTGAGGTCCATCGGCTAGTATTCAGTGCAAGCGATGTGCCACCTCGAGGGCGGGAGAAAGATGGCATTTGATCGTGTTTCGCAGCATTCGCAGGCGAAGATCCTTCGTGTGAGGCGAAGCGGCTGCAGCAAGTGCGCGAATTGCCCCAAGATGGGCCGGCAGTTCATGATGAACGGGTCGTGGCTAAATCAAAACGAAAGGGTGGGGGTCGCTCCAAGCCCGACCGGGACGCGCTCCGGGAGGCGTTCTCAGACGTAAAGCCACTCGACGGAGGGTCGAAGAAGCGTGTGATGCCTTCGGTCGATGAACGCCCTGCGGGGGGCCTCCGGACTCCGGCACCCAACACACCGATGGAGCCCCTTCTAGTGGAGCGCGACAGCGACTGGGTTGTGCTCGGCCGACGCAAGAGTGCACACGCCAGCATCACCGACGCGTTGGAGGACCCGCGGCTCGAAGTCGAAGCGGAATGCGACCTTCACGGCATGACCGTGGCGGAAGCCGACCGTGAAGTTTTGCGGTTCGTGCGCGACCACCAGCAGCGCGGGGACCGATGGGTCCTGATCATCGTCGGCAAAGGGCTACACAGCCCTGATGGCAAAGGCACGCTCAGCGAGCACGTCGTCGACACCCTCAGCAAGCGGGCGGCGGCACGATATGTACTGGCATTCCGCACTGCGCCCCGGCGTCATGGGGGTGCGGGAGCTCTCGCCGTTCGCCTCGTCGACCGCCTCTAAAAAAGGGGACTTATCCCCTTTTTCGATCAACCCTTGCTGATCTTGCCTTCTTTGTGGGGATGGTGGCTACGGCACTTGGGACAGAACTTTTTGATGTGGAACTTTTCCGGCATCGTGCGCCGGTTTTTGTCCGTCACGTAGTTGTCTTTCCCGCAGTTTTCGCAGCTGAGCTTGATCAGGTCTCGCATGATGGTCCTCGCCCAAGGGCCCAGAAGGGGGGCGGAGTGTAGCGGGGGGGCCGCCTTGGTCAAATGGCGCCGCAGGAGGCCTGGATCCAAGGGCCCGATCCGATATAACTCCCTATAGATGTTCGAAACATCCCCCCCGCTCCGGACCTTCGTCGCCGTCGGTCTTCTCGTGGCCTTTTTTGCCAATCCAGCCCGCGCTTTCGAGGGTGAGCTCGAGGCCAAGCTATCCGGCCGACCGGGAGCCTCGATGCGGGTGCATGCCTGGTACTCCAGCGGGGGGGATGTCCGGATCGACACCTCGGGCAGGAGCGCGGACGGCCAGATGATGCGCGGATCCACCATCATGCCAGCCGCGGGAAACACCTACTACTCGATCTCCCACAACCGAAAAGTCATCGTCGAGGTGCCCTATGCAGCATTGCGCGCATCGAGCGGGGATGTCGCGGGCAAGGGGCAGGACCCGAACCTCGAGATCAAACAGCTCGGAGCCGAGATGATCAGCGGAGTGGAGACCGAGCACGTTCGGGTCCTCGATAAGGACAACAACGCGACCATCGATCTTTGGATGACGCCCAAATACCCCCCCGACCTATGGACCCAGGCGTTTCGCGGTCGGAATCTCGGGCTCGAGATGTCGGACGAAGAGCGAATGAAGGCGATGAAGAAGTACGGAATCGAGCCAGGCTTCTCGATGAAGATGCAAGTGCGGCAACCCGGGCGCCCCCCAGTGGAGTTCCTGGTCGAGAACGTCAAGCGGATGAAGGTATCCGCAGACACCTTCGCCCTCCCCTCCGGCTACCGGCGCGTGAAGGGCACGGACGAGCCGTCGTCGCCCAAGACTCCTAATCCTTGACCCCGATGCAGCTGCGAGATAGAGCCGCCATGGGACGGCGAGTTTTGGGCGCCGTAAAGGAGTATCGATGACCAAGCAAGTGCTCACGCGTGGGCTGATTATCATGTCCGCGCTCCTCCTTCTGAACGGCTGCAACAAGGACAAGTCCAACACTGCCAAGGACGCCAAGAGGGGCGACCCGGTCCTGGTGCTCGACGCGGGCCAAGAGCCTCGTGCCGAGCTCCGGTACAAGGTCGTCCAAGGAACGACGACGACGTCCAACATGGACTTCGGTCTCGCGTCGCTCGCCACGTCGTCTGCTGGCTCGGAGCTGAGCGTCGTCCCCGGCGTTCGTTTGCACATCGTCTCGGGTCCATCGATCCAATCGAAGCGCGGCACACGGTTTGATGTCCGCATCGTCAAGTCTGAAGCCCTCATTCCAGAAGGCATCGACCCGCAGGTTGCCCGCGACCTCAACCAGGGTGCGTCGGTGTTGAACAACGTCGGTGGGTGGGTCGAGATCGACGACAGGGGCATCATTCAGGCGAGTGAGCTGAACGAGCGCGGCAAGCGCTCCGACGTCCCCGTCCGCTTGTTGGTGATGATCATCAACGCGCGCACCTCGCTGTCGCGTGTGGTCTTGCCGGCGGAGCCCGTCGGTATCGGCGCCCGGTGGGAGGCGAAGAAAGAGCTTCTCCTCTACGGCTTCAAGGTGAGCCAAGTCGATACTTATACCCTGACCGAGAGGGTCGGGGACGAGTTGAAGATCAATGTCGCAATTCAACAGACGGCCCTTCCTCAGACTGTCACTTTCGATGAAGAGGGGATCGAGTTCTCCATCGAGTCCTTCAGCATGAACGCGAGCGGCCAGATCATCGCCAATCTCAACGCTCTCGAGGCAAACGCCGCCGCAAGCGGCGAGTCGACCGGTATCTTGAAGGTCAAGACTGTCGACGGCACCGAGGAGGTCGAGATCGATCGGGCGTTCCAGGTTCGGATGACCGTCACCTACGACCCAGGAGTGGCCACCGAGTAGCAGCTTAGACTTCCTAGTCGTAGTCGTTCTTGGTCGTAGTCGTGCGTCGTGGTCGTGGTCGTTTTCGTGATCGTGGTTCGCATCGACCACGACCACGTTCACGACTACGAAGACGGTTCGTCCGCTAGCACGGCCAGGTAAGGTAAATTGCGGAACTTCTGCGCGTGGTCGAGGCCGTACCCGACGACGAAGACGTCGTCTACCGTGAAACCGAGGTAGTCGATCGCGATCTTCTTGCGTGTTCGGGACGGCTTGTGCAGCAGCGATGCGAGCTTCAGCGACGCCGGCCGACGCGTGATGAGGTTTTTGTTGAGATAGGACGCCGTTAGACCCGTGTCGACGATGTCCTCGACCAGGATGACGTGCTTGTCCTCGATCGAATGACTGAGGTCGGTTGTGATCTCGACGACGCCGCTGCTACCTTGGGCGTCGCCGTAGCTCCGCACCCCGAGGAAATCGACCGAAAGGTCGAGGTCGATGTGCCGCACGAGGTCGGCGGCAAAAACGTAGCTTCCCTTGAGCACGGGAACCATCACCAGGTCTTTGCCGAGATAGTCGTGCGTGATCTCGTGGGCGAGTTCGACAACCCGCTGAGCAATCGTGTCTGCGTCGATGAGAGGCTTGATGGTCATGGCCGACCGTTTAGTTCGCCGAGAATACGATCGGGAACTTCGCGGGGCCACCCTCGGACGAAGCCGGGAACCGCCAACGCCGAATCGACGCCTCCATGCACTCCCTGAGCCCACCGGGCCCGGTGCCGGCGACGTCCACACTCGACACGCGACCCGAGGCCGCCACGTTGAGCGATACGTTCATGCGAACGGCCGTCGGCGACTGCTGCCCGCGGATCGCCCGTTCGTAGCAGCGCTGAAGACGTGGCTTGTTGGTGGTCACAGTGGCGCTCACCGCCTTGGCGTCGAGCGGATCGCGCTTGCTCTTGGTGCTGCCAGATTTTGCTACGTCGATCTTCGCCACCTCGGCGTTGCCGCTCGAACCAAAGTCCGCCAGAAGCTCTTGCTCCTCGGCATTGAGCGAATCGTCGCCGAGCTTCTTGATGCCCGTCGACGAAGCCTGCACGGCCTTGGATGGACGTTTCGGCCGCGCTCGCCGACGGGGTTTCGCCGGTCGCATGGTGGGCCCATCCTCCGTGGGCTTGGGCGGTTCGATGACGGGCGCCGAGTCGGTCGCAGCGTCTTCGCCGGTGCCTTCTTCTGCGATCCCCTCTTCGCTCTCTACGACGGCAGCCTCTTCGAGCGCTTCGGCTTCTTCTAGGTCGGTCGCCTCGGCTTCGTCGATGACCTCGGCCTCTTCCGCGACGACGACATCTTCGAGCGGTGTGGCCATCGGGGCCGGCGGCGCGGCCTTGGGCGCTTGGTGGACTGGAGCGCTAAGTGACCCTAAGAACTTCTCCAAGATCGCATCGCCGTACTTGTCGAACGCCAACCCGGCGACCACGGCCGAAAAGACGGCCACGGCAACCATCAATGCCCAAACCCACATCGAAGAACCGGTCCGCGGCTCCGTGACGATGGGCTGTGGCGGAACGGCCGGCACTGAGATCGGTTCGTCGGGCGGCTGCGGAAGCCCTGAAAACGCGCCCGGAGACGAGGCGGAACGGAAGATCGGCTCCGGGCCAAGCGAAGCGGGAGGCTGCGACATCCCACCGAGCGCAGCCGGAAGCCCCGGCTCTGACTGGAGCGCGTCGGTAAACGGCAAAAATTCGACGGACACGTCCGATGGGCCGCTCAAGACGTGAAGCGGCGGCTTCGGCGGGACGGGGCACCGAAGGAGGCTCTGGCGTTTCTTTGATGGCTGTTTGTGCTTCGCCGAACGGCGGTATCGAGGAAAACTGGCTGCGCATCGGCGGACCCGAGCTACGGCGCTCGTAGAGTAAAGACATGAGCTCGGGGACCGTCGCAAGCGGTCGCCACTCGTCGAAACCGTCGCGCCACACGAGCGAATATTCGCTCACCGCGCCGGCATCTACTTTGTGCGCCATCTCTTCGAGCCTGATCGGGCCGATCGGCACGTCGTTGACCGACACGTGCCATTCGGCCCTGTCGACTTTGCCGACACGAGGCGAGCTCCCACCACGCGAGCTCCCACCGATCTTCGACCTTATCGGTACCGGCGGTGCGAGCCCGGGATGTTGCCCCACGAGCGCACTACTCGCTGCAGCGGGTGACGAAGACAAGCGGCGCGCAACCGAAGACGGACGTCGCGGTGGAACCGAAGATTGCCGACGACGAACAGGCGAAGACGGTCGCCGTTGCCTCGCTGTTGCAGCCTCGTGGCCAAACGGCGCCGGCTCAGATCGCCGGGTCACCTCTTCGTACCCATAGGCAGCGCCCGCGGGGACCGTGACGTCGTCCCGCCTACCGTCGATCAAGATCTTGTTGTCGCACTTGCGACACGGAAAGCGCACAACCCGACCGAGGACCTTCTCGTCGGAGATCTTGTATTTGGCGTGGCAACTATTGCACTCGAATCTCATGGCTCTTGTCGGTTGTGGGCAAGCCCACTCACTTGCACCGATTCCAGCTTGACATCGACTGAATCGTAGCGCGAATTGGTGTACTTATTCAATATAGACGAAATAATTACATGCCTGAGAGCACATAATATCGACTCTGGATGTCGTCATAGAGGAGCACCATGCGGTTCTCGCCGATGCGACGAGACCAGCGTTCATCCTCTTCATCGTAGGCGATGCGGAAACTCGCACTGTACCGGTAATCCACCATAATTCGGTCCAAATCGGCCCCAACCGCTCGGTACTTGATTTCGTAGCGGACGTCGGTGACCCGCTGGCGCCAGCTGCCGAGCTTGATGCGCAGCGCTCGATAGTCGATGTCGTCATCACCCGTAGGGGTGCCATTGTCGTCCAGATACTGGGGATGAGCCATGGCTAGCAGCGCGCCAATATCCCGCTCCTCCACCGCCCGGCGATAGTTCTCCATGAAGGTGATGATCGCCCGGTTCCCGGGGGTGTCCTCGACCGTGGTGTTTGGGATGTTCTTCTTACAGCCCATAGTCGTCGAGGAGACAACGAGGGCGCAAAACACCGCAAAAGCCAAGCCACCACGCATAGAACCCATCACGAAACCAACGCTCCTTCTAGCCGCGACATTCCCGAGTATCCACTGGGCGCTAGTGAATCCCATAATCTTTGATCTTGTAAAGGAGAGCCCGATGGCTGATCTCCAGCAATTTCGAGGCCGCCGTGCGATTTCCACCCGTCTTTTCGAGGGCACGACGGATCAGCGTTTCCTCCATGAATCGGGCGGTCTTCTTGATCGAGAGCTCGCCGGTAGCGAGACTTGCAGCAACTGGATCGGTGGGCTCGCGCATGCGTTCGGGCAGATCCCCCACCCCGATCACGTCGCTTTCCGAGAGAACGACCGCCCGCTCGATCGTGTTCTCGAGTTCGCGCACGTTGCCCGGCCAGGGGTAGTTGAGCAGGAGCTTGCGGGCCTTCTGATCGACGTCGCGGATCTTGGTGCCGAGCCGGCCGTTGTTGCCCTCGATGAAGTGCTCGGCGAGCAACATGATGTCGTCGCGTCGATCACGTAGTGGCGGTACGTTGATCTGCAGTACGTTCAATCGATAGTAGAGATCCTCGCGAAAGCGTCCTTCCTCGACCTCACGTCGGAGGTCCCGCACGGTGGCTGCAATGACGCGCACGTCGAGCTCTTGGTCCCGGGTCGCGCCGACGGGACGCACACGGCGCTCTTGAAGCACTCGAAGCAGTTTCACCTGCAACCCGAGCGGCAACTCTCCGATCTCATCGAGGAACAGGGTCCCTTGATCCGCTTCGGTAAACAGCCCGCGCTTGTCGGCGTGCGCATCGGTAAATGCCCCTTTTTTGTGGCCGAAAAGCTCACTTTCGAGAAGCGCCTCGGGTATCGCGCCGCAGTTGAGCGGAACGAACGGCTTGTCCTTCCGTGTGCCTCCAAGGTGGAGCGCGCGTGCAACGAGCTCCTTGCCCGTGCCGCTCTCGCCTTGGATCAAGACGGTGGTCTTGTAGTCCGCCACTTTGCCGATCGTCGTGAAGACCTTCTCGATGGCTTCACTCTTACCGAGGATCTCGTGGAAGGTTCGCTCCTTCCGCATCGCTTCCTTGAGCACACGATTCTCGCGACGGAGCGTCTCGCGCTCTTCGGCTTTGGTGAGCGCGAGCAACACCTCGTCTTGCTTGAAGGGTTTCGAGATGTAGTCGTAGGCGCCGGCTTTCATCGCGTCGATCGCCATGTCGACCGAACCATAGGCGCTCATCAGAATCACGGTCGCAAGCGAAGAGCGTGCCTTGAGCTCGGCGCAGAGCTCGAGGCCGGTCATCCCGCTCATCCGCACGTCCGCGAGCACGAAGTCGGGGTCGAAGCGCTCGAGCTGTTCGAGGGCGGTCTCCGCCGAGTCGGCAACGTCGACTTGGTAGTTGTGCTTCCTGAGGAGCGTACGGAGCACGACCCGGATGTTTTCTTCATCGTCGACGACCAGAACGCGGCGCATCACAGAATCCTATACTTTCTGCATAGCAGACCTAGAACCCTGAAATAAGTAGCATGATTCCTGTGTTTGGCCTTGTATTGTGTGTGGGAACGCTGCCCGGAATAGATGTGATCTCATGTGGTTGGGGCTCCTGCGTCGGGATGGACGCCGATATGAGGCCCGCTGTAAAGTTCCCGCTCGATTGGCTTTGTGGGGCCCTAGTGGGTATGATCTCGCTGTCGGGTACGGGGAGGAGACATGAAGATTCGCTTTGCTTTTTTACTGGTGATGGTGGGGTTCCTCGCGACTGTTGGGAGTTGCTCCAACAGGCCGCTCAATGCCCTGAACCCATGCACGATCAACGGCGTCGTCCAGAACGTGCCGGTCAATCCGCAGAGGGCGCTGGACCTTCTGTTCATCATCGACGATTCGCCTTCGATGCTCGAAGAACAGGACAAGCTCGCCGAGCAGGTGCCACGGCTCGTGAACCTTCTGCTTACGGGCGGCGCAGCGGACCCGAGTGCCGTGGGCGAGTTCCCAGCGATCGAGAGCCTGCATGTGGGCGTCATTACGCCGGACCTCGGTCACTCGACCGAGCCGCCGCACAACTTCACCCCAGGCGTCGACTTCAATCCGACCCCCGCGTGCGACGAAAACGGTAAAGCGGGTTTCATGCAGGTCGAAGGCCGCGTGTGTGACGCGCAGACACCACCCGCAGGGACGCTTTATCTCGACAGGCCCGCAAACGCCGACATGAGCTTTGACGTTCAATTCGTGCAGGACGTGGAATGCATCACAGGGCAAGCCGATGGTTGCGGCTTCGAGCAGCAGCTCGAGAGCATCCTCGCCCAGAACCGCAATTCAGCGAACAGCGGATTCAGCCGCGACGATGCACTGCTCGCCATCATTTTGATCACCGACGAGGACGACTGCTCGACGACGGACCCTCGCCTCTTTGACGTAGAGGCACGGCCAGGCAACCCCTATCAGGGGCCTTTTCTCGACCCTCCAACGAACGCGGTCGTGAAGTTCAACCTGCGTTGCTGGGAGCACAGCAAGGATGACACCGTGGACGAAACCAAGGTTTTGCAGCCGATTCGACGTTACATCAACGAGATCGCTGCGCTCAAGGCGGATCCAAGCCAGGTGGTCTTCGCCGCCATCACCGGCATCCCCGAGAAGACCGAGCTCGACCGTGGGAACTTCACCACGGACGAAGCTCGCTATCAGGCGATCCTAGACGATGTAGACATGATGGAGGTCCCGAACCCGGCGGAAACCGCCGACCAGAATCAACAGCTCACGCCCGCCTGTGGCTCGAGCACGGCTGATTTCGCCGTCCCCGCACGCCGCATCGTAGAGACAGTCAAGGGTCTCGCCGAAGCGAACACGGGCGTGGGCACGGTCGTCGAGTCGATTTGCGCTGCCGATTACGCGCCGGCGCTCAACGCAATCGTCGACCGAATCGCAGCTGCGCTTCGTCAGCTTTGTCTGCCCCGGCCACTCATCCGCAACTCACAGAACGTCGTGGGCTGCGAAGTGCGAGAGGTTCAGCCCGAGGGCGTGACCTGCGCGGACGCTGGACGTGGACGCGAGCCGGAAGCCGTCTCGAACGAGGACGGTCGGGAGGTCTGCCGAATCACACAGCTGCCCGGCGGCGGCGAGCATCGGTATTCCCGATGGCCTTGGCTGGTTCTACGACGACTTCACAGCGGAGACCACCGACGCTTGCGCCTTCAACCCGGAGCAGCAACGCGTGAGCTTCACCGTGGGGTCAGAACCGCAGTCGGGTGTCCGCATTCGCTTCGAGTGCTTGCAGACCTCACCGCCACAGGATGTCGACATCGGCTGGCCGTGCCCAAGCGGAGTATGCAACCAGGATAGCGACAATGCTGGAGACCCATGCACCAATAGTATCCAGTGCCCGAACGGCCTGTGTATTGTTACCGACTGCGAGCGCTCCGCAGAGTCGCTCAATGAACAGTACGACCGCGACAACCTCTCGCTTGCGTGCGATCCGGACACCAACACGTGCCAGCTCACTTGCACGACCAATGCAGAATGTCCTGGCGGCTTCAGCTGCTTCGACGCAAGCGGCGATGGTGCGAGCTACTGTGTCAACCCGACCTGCACACTAAATTAGGCTGGGACTATCAGCTCCACGGGTGTCCCCTTTTTCTGGGGGATCTTCCCGATTCCCGCCCAGAGGCTCTGATGGATGCTGTTCAGGACCGCCTCGGGATCTTTCCCTACGTCGCACCCCCCGAGTCGGTCATCGATCATCAGGAAGGCGGCGCCATGCACTGCGGACCACGCGAGAAGTCCCGCGCTTAGCGCGCTCTGCTGCAAAAGGCCCTGCTGCTCGCACGCGCAAAGAATCTCGGCGAGCGCTTCAAACGTGGCGTCTCCGGCCTCGCTAAGCTCGGGGACCTCGCGTGCGGGGTTCCAGCCGAACATCAGTCGGAAGAGCTCCGGGTGCTTTGACGCGAACGTGAGGTAGCCGATCCCCGCACGACGGAGGCGTTCTTCTCCGTCGACGCACTGCCCTTGCCCACCGACCATCGTCGCGCGAAGTCGCCGAAAGCCCAGGGTGGCCAGGGCCGCTAGAAGCGCGTCTTTGTCCTCGAAATGGCGGTAGGGAGCGCCCGGGGTGACGCCGAGCACTCGGCCAAGCTTGCGCAAAGAGAGACCCGCGGGGCCTTCCTCCTCGAGCTGCTTTTCGGCCGCCTCGAGTAAAGCCTCGTGTAAATCACCGTGATGATAAGAGGTTTTTGCTTTCAAGGTCTGCATAGTAACTTAATTTGCCGATTGTTGTAAACAGTGTTGACATTCAAAGTAAACGCCGCATACAAAGTATACATCGAATACATAAGGAGGCCATCATGAATAGTCAACTACTCACCATCGGAATCGTTCTCTCCCTGGCCACCACGGCCTGCACGGGCCTTGGCGTTCAGACGGGCCCCACCCTCGCGAGTCAGATCTTCGAAGAACAGGGGCTCGGAAACCTCTGGACCGAGGCCACGGACACGGCGCCGGAGGGGGTCACGCGGGTCGAACTCCGCGAGGACACCGAGCTCGCCGACCTGTGGATGGAGGCGGACGGCAAATCCGACTGGAACGGCGACAGCACGGAGGAGGCGCCGCGCACGACCGCGATACTCGATAAAGGCTCCGACATCCGACTCCTTTTCTAGATGAAAAGGGGACACGCTAGCACGCTATAAATGCCCTTCTTTCAGGCACTTAGGAAGCACACCGCGCAAACCCAGCCGTCTCCCGGTTTGCGCGGTGCGGGTCTCAACATAGCGAGACTAGGGTCTTTTTCGAGGCCTAGCGTGTCCCCACTCTCGTGGTAATGGGGCTGTATGCTTCCTTCGACCGACCCGCTCCGCGTCGTTGGTCTGTTAGCGCTGTTTGGGCTTGCCGTGACGGCACCGAGCTGCTCAGGTGGTGCCGCAATCTCGATCGATCCACTCGATGCCTATTGTCCGATCGATTCCGCCAAGGTCGAAGAGCGCATTGACGCACTTCTCCAGACGCTAACCCTTGAGGAGAAGGCTTCGCTGATGCACGGCGTCTCGATTCTCCCGACCGACGGCACCTGGCAAAGCACCTCGCTCCCGGAGAAGGGCATCCCCGGCTTCCGTATGCTGGATGGTCCGAAGGGAGTGGGCGGCTCGAGTACAATAGTTCCGATTGCCAACGGTTCGAAAACGACCGCGTTCCCCGTCGCGGTGGCTCGAAGCGCAACTTGGAGTCGAGACCTCGAAAAGCGTGTGGGGGCGGCCATCGCCCAGGAAGCCCGCGCAGTCGGAGCTGACACCTTACTCGCCCCTGGGATGAACCTCGCTTGGCACCCGTTGTCGGGGCGCAATCAGGAATATTACGGTGAAGATCCGTTTCTTGCAGGCGAGATCGGCGTGGCGTTCGTGCAGGGCGTTCAAGGGATGGGGGTGATCGCGACAGCAAAGCACTTCACTGCAAATCACATCGAGAACACGCGGCTCGACGTCAACGCCATCATCGACGAGCGAACCCTCCGAGAAAATTTTCTGCCGCAGTTTCGAAAAGTCGTTCAGGAGGGAGCGGTCGGGCGCAGTGATGAGCGCGTACAATCAGCTCAATGGGGCCTATTGTGCAGAGAACGTACCCCTACTCGGAGAAATTCTGAAAGACGAGTGGGGCTTTTCCGGGTTCGTCATGTCGGACTTTCTTTGGGGCACCCACAGCACGGTCCCTTCGGCCTTGGCGGGCCTCGATGTCGAGATGCAATTCCGCAACATCTACGGTGAGCCGGTGGTCCGCGCAGTCGAGGACGGGGAGCTCGATCCGTCAAACGTCGACGAACATGTCCGTCGGATCCTCCGCGCACAGCTCTGCTACGAGCTCGACTCCAATCCCGCCGCACCGGACGAATCCAAGCTCGAGACAGAGGAGACGATCGCCCTCGCACGCGAAGTCGCCACCCGATCCATCACGCTTCTTCGCAACCAGGCCGACTTCTTGCCTCTGTCCAAGAGCCGCGCGGAGTCGATCGTGTTGGTGGGCCCCCTGGCTGATGTCGAAAATATCGGCGACGCCCGAGGCAGCAGCGCTGTCAGATCGAGTGAGGTCGTGACCATCGCCGAAGGCTTGCTGGCACGAACCGATGTCGCTTCGACGATCGAGTTTATTGCGGGCGACCTCATGGACGCGGGCGATCGAGCCAAAGTGACGGCCGCGGATGTGGTCATCGTTGCGGTAGGGCTGACCGACGAGGATGAAGGCGAGGGACAGGTTGGCCCGCCGCTCACAGAGCCCGGCGCGGGCGATCGCGAGACCTACGGCTTGCCGGAAGACGATGCAGCTTTTCTCGCGAACGTCCTCGACCTCAGTGAAAACATCGTGGTCATCTTGGAAGGTGGTTCAGCGATAGACGTGTCCCCGTGGTTCGAAGATACACGCGCGCTGCTGATGGCTTGGTACCCGGGCGTCCAAGGAGGCCACGCGATCGCCGACGTGTTGTTCGGTGACGCCAGTCCTTCGGGGACGCCTTCCCGTATCGTTTCCCAGAAGCCTGTCCGATCTCCAAACGTTCCCTGGCGAAGCGCTCGAGGTGGAATACCAGAGCTACCACGGCTACCAGCGATTGGACCGAAACGGCGTGTCGCCCTTTTTTCCGTTCGGTTTCGGCTTGAGTTACACGACATTCGAGTACAGCGGGTTGACTGCGGAGTCGCAGACTGAGGACGGAGCCCAGGTGATCCGTCTGACGTTCAGGCTGAACAACGCAGGAACGCGCGCGGGCATCGAAACTGCACAAGTCTACGCAGGTGTGGTCGACTCCACCGTCGATCGACCGGTTCGCAAGCTCGTCGGCTTCACCCAGGCGTCTGTCGAGGCGGGCGAAAGCACTACCGTGCAGGTCTCCGTGCCCGTGCGCGAGTTGGCTTACTACGAGGTCGGCACCGGCTGGGTCGTCGAGCCGGGGGCGTACACGCTCGAAGTGGGACCCAACGTCGCCGATCTCCCCTTGTCGATCGAGCAAAAGGGGACACGCTAGCCCCCCCCCCGCAAACCAGCGTGTCTCCAAAAGTCGGCGATTGTTTTCGCGGCCTAGCGTGTCCCCAGGAGGTAGTCGGCGATGGCGTCCATGGCCTCGTCGAAGTCTGGCTCGTCGAAGCCGGCGCCGCTGACCTGCCAGTCGGTGTGCTTCAGATCTTTGTCGCCCTGGAAATGACCTAGGATGTCGAGGTGGTCGGCGGTGCCTGCCCAGACGATGTCGCCCCAAAGCTGGCTTAGGGTTGGGACGAGGCCGTCGTTGAAAGAGGGCTGGACGGGCTCTCCGAATCGTTGCTCGAGGTACTCTTGGACTTCCGGCACAGGGGTCGGGCTGGGATAGACCGATGACGGACGACTCGCGCCAACGTACAAGGTCGTAAATAACGCTGCTGAGAGGGCGCGAACGGGCGATAGGAGACTGGCCGCGACCTTGACAGGCCCTGGGGGTGGCGTCCTCGTGACGACACAGCCGTATCGGATGCTGGGATTGTCCTCGACCGCCGCGTTGAAGATGTCCATCGACTCGGGGGTGAGTTGGATGATGGCTCCCCGGTCGGCACGAATGCCATCGAACCAATCTCTGACCTCGCTCAGTCCCTCTTCACTCAAGAAACCGAGAAGAAGGTCGGTCGTCCGGTCCAACACCTTGATGTCGAGACCGAGGGCCGCGTCGATCTTGCCGAGCGACGCGATCAAGGGAGACAAGACGGTCATCGGCGGTCCGCCGAAGCGGAGCGTGCCAAAGGTCAAGAGCGAGAGCGCGTAGAGAAGCCTCGTGCCCGCGAGGGTCGTGAGATCATGGGCTACCGGCGTACCGTAGTGGGGAGTGCTGATGGTCATGGCGGTCTGGACACGATCAAACCAAGCGGGAAGCCCAGGTCTCGTCGTCGGCGAAGCCAGAAGCCTCAGGTCTAGTCCTCCGGTGGAATGACCGATCAAATGGATTGGACCGTCTTCATCGCCGCACGTCCGCTCGACGGTTTCCAGCAGTACTTGAGCACGCCACACGATCGATCCCGTCGGGGGTGACGACACCAAGACGAAGTCGCATTCCAGTCCCGCCTCGGCGTAGCGTTGACCAAGCGCCTCCTCGACGTGCGCGAAGTAGTCGAAGCCACCCAACTGCGCGAAGCCGAAGAGGCCAGGGACCAGAACGACGTGATGCCGCGTCTTGTTCATCTGCTGCCGCGGCTACGTTATCCGAGTGACCGGCCTCCGTCGACGCGCCGTCTCGATCGTTCAGCGTAGGAAGGGAATTCGTTCGCGCAGCTTTCCTACACGATCGCGGGCGAGCGGCACTTTCGGCTCGTCGGGGTGGTCTAGGAGCATGCGAAACGTGCGCGCGCCAGCGGGCTCAATCATCCGGATCCGGTCGATGCGGACGATGCAGCGTCGATGCGATTGGAAGAAGTCCGAACGGTCGAGCTGGTCCGCCAGGGTAGCGAGCGTGCGATCAATGGCGAAGCAATCCTCGTCTGTCACGGCCCAAACGAGCTCGTCTCGGGCCTCGAAGTAGACGACGTCCTTGAGATCGACCACGACATAGGCGTGCTTTCGCCGCACCGCGAAACGCTCGAGAGGGATCGAAGCTGGAACGAGATCGGGCCGCGACGCGGCTACGCGTTCGAGGGTTTGCCGAAGTCGCTCGAGTCGAACGGGCTTGAGCAAGTAGTCGGTGATCTGCGCGTCGAATCCGCGTAGAGCACCGTCGTCGTGCGCCGACACGAGGATGACCTCGAGCTCGGGGTGCTTCTCGCGAAGGGTGTCGGCCAGAGCAAGTCCGTCCGGCCCGGGCATTCGAAGGTCGATGAAGGCGACTTGTGGCTGCGCGTGGTCACAGAGTGTCTCCGCTTCCGACGCGAATCGAGCCTCACCAACGACGTCAACCCCTTCGCACTGGCCGAGCAAGAAGGTCAGCTCGTCTCGCGCGAGCGGCTCATCATCGACGACTATCGCTCGGAGCGTCACGCGTTCACCTCCGAAGCGGTCATCCAGCTCCCGAGCTCGCCGGAGATAATCCGAGGTACGTGCTGAAGGTGTTCGACGGTGCGCGCTCCCGTCAACAGCATCACGGAACGAAGCTCGTGAGCGACCTCATCGAGGTAAGTCCGTACGCCGTCCTCCCCTCGACGGGCGAGCGCTTGAAGCAGCGGTCGCGCGATCCCACTGGCTCGAGCGCCGAGAGCAATCGCTCGCGCGATGTCGAGCCCCGACCGAATCCCGCCCGTCGCAATGATCGTCAACGACGCACTCGCCGCGAAGTGGACGGAAGGGGCAGTCGGAATGCCCCAATCCCAAAGGCGATGTCCGGTAGACTGCCCCACCCCTTCTGCGCGGAGCGTCTCGACTCCTACCCATGACGTCCCGCCCGCTCCGGAGGTGTCCACATGTCGAACACCGGCTTGCACGAGCTTCTCGATCGTCTGCGGGCTGAGGCCGTTGCCAGTCTCCTTGGCGACGATCGGAAAAGGTAGCTCGTTGCACAATCGTTCCAGTGTTTGCAAGCACCCACGGAAGTCTCTATCGCCGTCGGATTGAATGAGCTCCATGGCCGGATTGAGGTGCACGCATAGCGCGTCGGCTCCGACGTCGCGGACTAACGATTCGAGATCCCTGGTCGCGGTCTCTCTCGCTTGAACGACTCCAATGTTTCCAAGCAAGAGTACGTCAGGAGCCCACTCACGCACCCGATACGTCCACGCCATCGTGTGGTCGCGCTGCATCGCGCGCTGGCTTCCGAGCCCGAAGCCGTAGCCACGCTCCTGGGCGATCTTAGCGAGCGAACGGTTGATGGTGGCGGCGCGCTCGTGGCCGCCCGTCATCGCTGCGATGACGATCGGAGCACGAAGCCGCCGACCCAGCAGCTCGACCTCTGTGCTCACCTCGTCTGCGCTCAGTTCTGGAAGCGACTGATGGAGTAAATTCACGCACTCCAAGAGCGTGGTGGTCGAACGAAAGCCGACCTCATCGCCTTCGCAAAGGTCCAGGTGGTCAGCTTTGCGAGCGCCGATGTCGGACATTGGCTGTGGGTCCACGCGGTCAGCTTGCGAGGGCATGGCCTCGAAGCCTTTCGTACCCGACCATATCGACCGGCTTGCGCTGACTGAGGTCCTCTTCGACATCCGAAGCCCACGCCGCCGATAGTGCGGCGGGTCCTGCGCCGAGCTGCAAGAGCTCGGCACCATAGCCCGAGCCATACGAGAACGCGGTGATCGGCGTGCCTTCCTTCAGCCCTACCAAGGCCCGCGCCACCGAGAACCAAAGACTCGCCGTGTACGCATTACCGGTCAGTTGGTTCCACTCCATCGTGTCTTCGACTTTGCTCCGGTAGAACGCCTCTGCCTCTTCAGGCGACCATCCAAGATGCTCACCGAAGTGAAGCACTGCCTTCTTCACCATCTTTGGGAACGGCACGTGGAAGCACATGGAGTGGAACTCCGACAGCACCGAGCGCGCGTCGCGATCCCCGATGAGACCATCGAAGCACTCGGTCACCGCGCGCTTGTAACAGTCGAGGCTGAGCTGCCCGTCGACGGAGGGAAACGAATCGCCGACAGGTCGCCAGAAGTCGAACGCTGGACTGCTGAACGCGAATGACTGAGGGGCAACGCTTGCTACCAATGGCTCATCGATGATCATGGCCACGGCGCCGGCGCCTTGCGTCGGCTCACCTGGATCACCGAGAGAATAGAGCGCAACGTCGGACGCGATCACGAGCGCCGCCTTGCCTGCAGCCGTGCCCGACCACTTCCACTCTAGGGCCTGCCGCAATGCGAGCGTTCCGCCGTAACACGCGTGCTTGACTTCGTACGACCGGATCGCGCCCGACAGCCCGAGCTCCTCGGCAACCCATGCACTGAGCGGTCGGCTCATGTCCTTCGCGCTTTCCGTCCCCACTGCGACGAGACCGATGTCTGTTGCAGAGCCTTTCCAGTGAGAAAGTGCCCTTTCTGCGGCGCCAACGGCGAGGGTCACAGCATCGTACCCGCTCGGGCACAGTGCGATGTCCGTGCAACCTAGACCCTTTGTATACTTATTGGGATCCACGCCGCGAAGCTCCGCGAGTTCGGTCACCGGCATGAACAGCGGCGGCAGTTGAAGTCCGATGGATGCGATACCTGCTGGAGTTGAGGTCATTCGTTTGTCTCCCACTTCGTCACCTAGTTGACGTGGTTGTGTGTAGCGCACGCAAGTAAACGGCGAAGCCAAAACTCGTGATCCGTTCCTGAGATCGGATCAGCGGTCCGCATTCATCATTGAACGGCGATCAACGGAGCCTTAGCCAACGCAATGTAAAGCTCATTGCGCGCGTTTGACAACGCAACATGCTGTAAAGATTGCGATCGTTCAAAACCGTTCGTGCTTGGATTGGGACGATCGACACAACGCTCTGATCCGTCGAACGGATAATTATAGCAACGCGACGCATGCGGCGGATACTTGTGCCGAGGGGACACGGCTTTGCAAACAACAGTCGAGCTGAGGGATATTCGATCGAGCTATGACGCCGTCGTAATCGGCGCCGGCCCAGCTGGTTGCGTGACGGCAGCTTCCTTCGCTGCACGTGGCGCGTCAGTCTTGCTCGTCGAATCGAACCCGAAGGCCGCACGCCGCTTCGCAGGCGAATGGATCCATCCCGAGGGCGTCCGTATTCTAAATGATTACAGGCTCTTGGAAGGACTCGACCGGGGCATTCGGGGAAGAGGATTCGCCGTATTTCCGAACGACGGGTTGGGTCCGATCCGACTCGACTACCCGGTCGGTGCATCCGGCATGTCATGCGAACACGAGACATTCGTCATGCACCTTCGGCGACGCGTCACCGAATCGTCACGCGTCGACTACGTCGAGGGAGTCCGCGCACATCCGGTAGACGGCGAAGTCGTGAAGCTCCTCATCCGCGGAGAAGAAGCCAAACGCGTGCATACAGGGCGCGTAGTCGTGGCGTCCGGTCGTTCGTCCCGCGGCGACTCTTCGAACGGAATCCGCGGAGATCAGGTTTCGCTCTCGCTCATGGCAGGGCTGATCGTCACCAACAGTGAGCTGCCTTTCGATGGTTACGGGCACGTCATCGTCGGCGGGCCCGGCCCCGTGCTCGCCTATCGCATCTCGAAAGATCGAATCCGGCTCTGCATCGATGTACCAAGTGGGATCCCTTCTGGCGTCAATGCGCAGGAATGGATCTGGGAGTCCTTCGCGGAGGTCCTTCCCGCTTCACTGCGCGCTGGATTTCGAGACGGCCTGTCTCATGCGTCACTCTCATGGGCTTCCATTGCGTTTCGACCCCGTTGCTACCAAACCGATTCGGGTGTCGCGCTCGTGGGCGACTCGGCCGGTATCTTTCATCCCTTGACCGCAATGGGCATCACCATGTCTCTGCTCGACGCGGAAGCCCTTGCGGAGTCCCCCAACCTCGGCGACTACGCCGCGAGACGCGCAAGTCAGAGCTACATTCCCGAGCTGCTCTCCAATGCGATCTACCAGGCGTTCGTCCGAAACGACGCTGGCTCCATTGCGATCCGCGAGTCGATTTTCAGCACCTGGCGCTCCAGCCCGGCCCACCGTAGTCGAACGATGAACCTCCTCGGAGCTGCCTCCACCGGCCGAGCCGACTTCGTTCGAGCTTTCTCGCGTGTGGCGCTCCGGGCTGGCGTCGGGGCGTTTCGATCAGAGCCATCTTCGGTCGGAGATCTCGTCAGCTGGCTTCGCTGGCCATGGGCGAGCCTGCACCCGCGGCCTGATGTGATTCGAGCTCGGTCCTTGTCTTGGGCGGCCCCGGAGAGTTGGGCGCGCCCGGACTTCCTTCTTTCGCGCGTCTCTATCGAGGAGAAACAACATGCAAACTGACTGGGACTTTTTGACAGCAAGCCTACGAAAGGTGTCGCGAACGTTCTCTCGCCCCATCGAGGTACTTCCAGGCGATCTGCGAAAGGCGGTGACCTGTGGCTATCTTCTGTGCCGCATCGTCGACGCGGTCGAGGACAACGAAGCGTTCACACTCGGCGATCGCGACGAGCGGTATCGCTCGTTCCACGACGTGATTCAGGGCGCGGCATCTGCCACCGTGTTCGAGCGATCCTGGGTGGGCATCGACGGGTCCCCGCCCGAAGAGATCGATCTATGCTCGCAAATCCATCGCGTCATGGCGGTCCTCGACGCGGTACCGTCAGAGATGCGTGACGCTGTCCTGCGCTGGATGACCGAAATGGCTCGGGGTATGCAGATCTACAGCCACCGATCAGCCGACCGAGACGGCGTCATCGCCCCGTCTACGACCGAGGATCTCCAGCGCTACTGCTACTTCGTCGCGGGGACCGTGGGACACATGTTGACCGAGCTCTTCGTTTTGGAGATGGGCCTCCAGTCGGACGATCCGATCGCCCAACAGTTGAATGAACACGCCGAGGCGTTCGGGACAGGCCTTCAGCTCGTCAACATCTTGAAGGACATCACCGATGATCTGCATCGTGGTTGGTCGTTCGTTCCTCGCTCCCTTTGCAGAGCGCAGGGCCTTCGGAACCACGATCTCGCAGATCCGAGCCGCCGTGACGCTGCACATCGGGCGGTCGTGCCACTCTTCGACATCGCCCGACGCAACCTCGGTCGTGCACTCGACTACGCGCTGGCGGTGCCTGCCGATCAGCGAGAGATTCGGTTGTTCTGCTTGCTTCCGATTTGGCTGGCCGTGAAGACCATTGGGCTCGCGTACGGCAACGACGCGATGTTCACGGCGGGGCAAGCCGTCAAGGTGACTCGACAAGAGGTCGAGGAGGTGATCGCACGCTGCACGGCGGGCTGCGGTGACGATACGCTGCTTCGCGCCGACTACGAAGCGATGTGGAACCCGGTGTCGAGGCTCATGGTTGCGAGCTCGGCGCCGAGTGGGTGGCCCCAGGAAATGGACGCGGCATGACGGCGGCAGCTCTAAAGAAGTCCGTCGAGCGCCCCTCTTCGCGCATCCCTGGCTTCTACCGACTCGACGTGGCCCGCCGTCACGAGGAGCTCGCACAGCGTTTCGACCTCACGGACGAAGAGCTCGAGCTACTCCTTGGCACGGGCGTCGACGGCATGGCGATCGCTGACCAGATGGTGGAGAACTGCGTAGGGGTTCTACGGTTGCCCGTGGGCCTAGGCCTCAATTTTCAAGTCAACGGTCGTGACTACGTAGTACCGATGGCCGTCGAAGAGCCCTCGGTCGTCGCTGCGGCAAGCAACATGGCCAAGGTGATTCGAGCCTCAGGTGGCTTCGACGCACAGGCGGGCGAGTCGTTGATGATCGCGCAAGTTCAGGTGTTGTCGATCGACGATCCATTTCGTGCGCGCGCGGCAGTCGAGCGAGCGGCCGATCGAATTCTCGCTGCTGCAAACCAGCGCCATCCGAACATGGTCGCGCGCGGGGGCGGAGCGCGGTCGCTCGAAGTTCGCCTTCTCGACTCGGAGCCCAAGATGCTGGTGATTCACCTGCTGGTGGATTGTCGAGACGCGATGGGGGCCAACATCGTGAACGACATGGCCGAGGGGGTGGCGCCCCTCATCGAAGAGGTGACCGATGGTAGAGTCCGCCTTCGGATCCTGAGCAACCTCGCCGACCGTAGGCTCGCACGCGCTTGCTGTGCGATTCGGGAGGATCTGCTCGAACGGCAGGGGCGAGAGGGATCTGAGGTGGCGAAAGGCGTCGTGGAAGCCTACCGATTTGCGGCGGTCGATCCGTACCGCGCGGCTACCCACAACAAAGGCGTCATGAACGGGATCGACGCCGTCGGCATCGCCACAGGGAACGACTGGCGTGGTCTCGAGGCAGGTGCGCACGCTTATGCGGCTCGAAACGGCCGGTACGGACCCTTGACTCGATGGTGGAGAGCGGGCGGTCACCTGCATGGGGAGATCGAGCTTCCGATGGCGGTGGGCACGGTCGGTGGTTCCACCCGCGTGCAGCCGACCCTTCGCGTTCTCCGTAAGTTGCTTCGCGTCGAAACCGCGCAAGAGCTGGCGATGGTCATGGCAGCGGTTGGGCTTGCCCAGAATCTCGGTGCGTTGTGCGCCCTTGCAACCGAGGGAATTCAGCGCGGGCACATGAGACTTCACGCTCGATCGGTCGCGCTCGCGGCGGCGGAGTAGGGACGCATGGGTACGCCGGCGCTCAGACCCCAGCCATTCGAGGAAACGACAACCCTCGACCGAGGGGTGAATGCACTCCTCGGGATGCAACGAGACGACGGAAGCTGGGAGGGAGAGTGCGTGTGGAACCCGATGTTGGCGGCGCAGTACGCGATCACCGCCTATATCATCGGCGCCGAGATTCCCGACGCGCGGCGTCAGGGGCTCATCACCCACTTCCGTGTGACGCGAAACGATGCCGGAGTTTGGGGGCTCCATCCTCACGACGAGGGAAGCCTCTTCGTGACGACCCTCGTCTACGTGGCTGCACGCTTGCTCGGCGTATCCCCGAGCGCGCCGTGGTTGGGGGGCGCACGCCGGATGTTCGATCACGAAGGTGGCGTGCAACGGATCCCGACCTGGGGAAAAGTCTGGCTCTCGGTGCTCGGTCTCTACGACTGGAGAGGCGTAAACCCAATCCTTCCAGAAGTATGGGCGCTTCCGTCGCGCATTCCGATTCATCCCGCGAACTACTACTGCCATACCCGCTCGATCTACTTAGGCCTCGCCGTACTGTACGGGCAACGGTTCGTCGCGTCGGGAGGGCCGATCCTCGATGAGATTCGCGGCGAGCTCTACGGGGGTCGCTACGACGCGATCGATTTCGCCGCGTACGCCAACGACATTCGAGAAGCGGACGCGCCCTTTCGTGCGAGCGCCGGGCTTCGAACGGTCTTCAGATTGAGTCGTCTCTACGAACGGCTCCAACTGAGGGGCATCCGTCAGCGAGTGCTGCGTCAGCTTCGCAAGAGGATGCGACTCGACCTTCGCGCGAGCAGCCATCTTGCGCTTTCGCCGGTCAACGGCCTGCTCACCATCCTGTCGCTTTGGGCCGAAGACCCGGATGACGTCGAGCTTCGGCAGGCCATCGAGAGGCTCGAGGCTTGGTTCTGGGAGGATGAGCGGGAGGGATCACGAGTCGCCGGCGCAGGAAGCGTCTGCTGGGATACGGCCTTCGCGCTTCAGGCACTCTCCGCGCTCCCGGAAGCGGCCGACGGTGATGCGCTGGCTCGGGGCGCAACGTTCCTGGCAAGCCAGCAAGTCGAGGGGCCAACTTTCGACTACCGTGCAGCGTACCGAATCGACCCGAGCGGTGGTTGGTGCTTTTCCGAAGTCGGACATGGATGGCCCGTCAGCGATTGCACGGCCGAGGCGTTGCTCGGACTGCTTCATTCGCGACCTGAGACGCTCGGTCGAGAGGGGGCCGCGCGCGCGGCACGGTTCATTCTCCGCTGTCAGAACCGGGACGGGGGTTTCGGCAGCTACGAGCCGAGCAAGACGTCGTTCCCACTCGAGTGGATGAACCCGGCGGAGATGTTCGGACGATGCATGACCGAGCGCTCGTACGTGGAGTGCGCGGCGTCATCTCTCATGGCGCTTTCCGTTGTCCAACGCCGTTATCCCGACGTTCTGCAGGCCCAAATCAGAATCGCCATCGCCGAAGGGTGCGACTTTCTCACACGCACGCAAAACAAGGACGGTACCTGGGATGCCGCATGGGGCGTTCACTACGTCTACGGAACGATGTTCGGGGTGCGCGGTCTTCTCGCCGCCGGGGTGGCGCCCGACGACGAGCGGATTCGGAAGGCCTGCCGTTGGCTGCTAAGCCATCAACGCCCCGACGGCGGCTGGGGCGAGCACCATTCGAGCGCTGCAAAAGGTCGTTACGTCGAGGCGCGAACTGGGCTTTCGGTGCAGACCGCCTGGGCGCTCATCGCGCTCATCGAAGCTGGCGAGGCGGACCGCGCAGCGCTCGTGCGTGCCGCCGACTTCCTCGAATCAACGCAGCGTGAATCCGGGGAATGGCCCGACGGAGAGTTCGTCGGCGTGTTCTTCGAGACGGCGCTCCTGAACTACAGACTCTACCGACAGTACTTTCCGGTGATGGCGTTGGCGCTCCTTCATCGTTCCCTCACCGACCACGAGCAATCAGGGAGATCTCATGCGAGGACCGCACTTGTCTCATAATCTTCACGCGCGAACGGCCGTTGCACCCGCGTTGACCCTGGACACCACGCCGCGGCCCCGGAAAGCGACCGAGCCTATGAGCTGGCTCCAGATCGTTCGTCTAGAGGTGAACACGCATTTGATCGAGTTCTTCGAAGAGAAGAAGCGTGAAACAAAGGAAATCTCCCCCCCGACGCTCGAGCTCGTCGACGAGATCGAAGCGCTCACGATGCGCGGTGGCAAGCGTTTGCGACCTGCCGTTGCGGCGGCTGGTTATCGCTGCGTGCGCCCGGGCTATGGGATGGAGAGACTGGTCGAGCTGTCTGCCTCCCTCGAGCTTCTGCAGAGCTATCTGCTGATTCATGACGACTGGATGGATGGCGACGAAGTGCGCCGCGGCGGCACTGCGGTGCACACGAGCCTTCAACGGAGTCATCGCGACCCGCACCTCGGTTCCGCGCTCGGTGTGCTTGCCGGCGACTTAGCGTCTGCATATGCGTGGGAGCTTTTCCTGGAAGCGCCCTACCCGATGCAGGCCTGGCACGACGCCAGCACGAGGTTTCTCAAGATCCAAAAGGAAGTCTACTGCGGGCAACAGCTCGACCTCACGGGGGACGCCGATGTCGCCCGCATGCACGCGCTCAAGACGACGAGCTACTCGGTCCGCGGTCCACTCCTTCTCGGGGCGTTGCTCGGCAATCCAAGCGCCGAGCAGCTCCAGGCGCTGACGGACTGGGCCGGGCCGATTGGAGAGGCGTTCCAAATCCGCGACGACCTCCTCGGGGCACTCGGTTCTGCGGACAGTACGGGGAAGCCGGGCATGGACATTCCACACGGCAAAGTGAGCAGCGTGCTTTCGGAGCTCCGACGATCGACCAAACCGCAGGATCGCGAACCGGTCGAAGCGATCGTCGGCCATGCCGATGTGGATACCCAACAACTTGCAGCAGCGCATGCATGTCTTCGAGCGTCGGGGGTCGTCGACCGGCTCGAGCGACGCATCTCCGAACTTCGAGATCAGGCGCTCCGGGCCCTCGGGAGCGCTCCTTTCAATCCCCAAGGTCGCGGCATGCTGACTGAGCTGGCGGACAAGCTCACCGTTCGTCACGCCTGATATGTCAGCCGCACCCGGGTTCTCGCGGTGTGCATCTCAACATCGCGAAAATAGGGGCTTTTTCGGAGGCTAGCGTGTCCCCGTAGCCGGAGGTAGATACAGGGATGGTCAACAAGGTGTATCGCGATGCGTCTGCGGCTCTCGATGGGTTGTTGAGAGATGAGATGACGTTGATGAGCGGGGGGTTTGGGTTGTGTGGGATCCCGGAAGCGCTCATCGAGGCTGTTGCGAAGTCGGGCGTGAAAGACCTCACGGTGATCTCCAACAACGCGGGCGTCGATGGGATCGGGCTTGGGGTGATGCTCGAAACGTGCCAGATCAAGAAGATGGTTTCGTCGTATGTCGGTGAGAACAAACTGTTCGCCAAACAGTTCCTCGATGGTGACCTCACGGTGGAGTTCACGCCGCAAGGAACGTTGGCCGAGCGGATTCGCGCGGGTGGCGCGGGCATCCCCGCGTTCTTCACCAAGACCGGTGTCGGAACGACTGTCGCCGAAGGTAAAGAGGTCCGCGAGTTCGACGGAGCGGAATACGTGATGGAACGTGGGCTCTTCGCGGACGTCGCAATCGTTCATGCATGGAAGGGCGATACCGAAGGCAATCTCATTTACCGAAAGACCGCGCGCAACTTCAACCCGATGATGGCGACGGCCGCGGAGGTAGTGGTGGCCGAGGTGGAGCATCTGGTGGAGCCAGGCGAGCTCGACCCGGATCAGATCATGACTCCAGGAATCTACATCGACCGAATCGTTCACTTCCCCAACGCCTCGAAGCACATCGAGCAACGGACCACGCGTCCGCGTCCGTAAGGAGCACACGATGCCCTGGACCCGTGAGCAAATGGCGGAACGCGCGGCACAAGAGCTCCGCGACGGCTTCTACGTAAACCTCGGCATCGGCATCCCGACGCTGGTTTCAAACTACATTCCCGAAGGGATGAACGTTCAGCTCCAAAGCGAAAACGGCATGCTCGGAATGGGGCCCTTCCCCTACGAGGGCGAAGAAGACGCCGACTTGATCAACGCGGGCAAGCAGACGGTGACCGATCTCCCGACGACGAGCTTTTTTTCGAGCGCGGACTCATTCGCGATGATTCGCGGCGGACACATCAACCTGTCGATCCTTGGCGCGATGCAAGTCGCGGAAAACGGCGACCTCGCCAACTGGATGATCCCCGGCAAGATGGTGAAGGGGATGGGCGGCGCGATGGATCTGGTCGCGGGGGTGAAGCGGGTGGTCGTGGTCATGGAGCACACCGCAAAGGGCAAGCCCAAGCTTCTGAAGAGCTGCACCCTACCCCTCACCGGAACGAAAGTCGTCGACTTGCTGATCACCGACCTCGGCGTGTTCGAGATCGACAAGGCAGGCGACGGCGGCATGATCCTCGTCGAGCTTGCCCAAGGGGCGACACTCGAGAAGATCGCAGCCAACACCGAGGCCGCCTACCGCGTCGCCGTCTAGGCGCTAGTGTGGGGGTGGTGGGGTCGGGATCAACCACGCTCCTTCTAGCCGAAGACCAGCAAGACGACGCCAACATAGACACCCATGCCGATCGCCAGGATCGCGGTGTAGCCGGCGATCTGTCGCGCCTTGAGCCCGGTGATCGCAAGGAGGGGTAACGCCCAGAACGGCTGCAAGAGGTTGGTCCATTCATCGCCGTAGGCGAAGGCCATCACCGTTTGTCCGGGATCGAGATCGAGGGTTGCGGCGGCCGTCAGCAGGACGTCGCTTTGAAGAGCCCATTGGCCGCCACCCGATGGAACGAAGAAATTCACGAGTCCTGCGCTGAAGAACGTCAGAAGTGGAAAAGTCGTGGGCGACGCCAGGTTAGTCATGGCTGCCGACAGGCGCTCGATCATGCCGCTCGCCTGCATGACACCGAGGATTCCGAAGTAGAGAGGAAACTGCACGATGATGGCGCCGGCGCCACGCGCACCCTCGGTGATCGAATCGAGGAAGCCACGGATCGATGCGTGAGAGGCAAGTGCCAGCGCCAAGAAAAAGAGATTGACCGAGTTGAGATCGAACGCGATGTCGCCCCGAGCCCAGCTCACGATGACGACAACCGCTGCGACCCCGCCGACGAAAAAACCGAGAAAGCTTCTTTTCCCCGAATCCTCTACTTCGATGTCAACAGTCGGGACCGAAGGAATGCTTGCTTCCTTCGGGGCCAGCGCCATGCATAGGAGTGGAAGAAGCACCAACAAACCTCCGCTCACTATCAGGTTGAGCGGCGAGAAGAGAGTCTCACCGACCGGAATCACCTGCCCTGCACCTTGCGTGAACTGCGCCGATTCGGCCGCCTTCAACGGACCCGAGCCGCTGAGCCCTCCATGCCACACCGCAAGCCCCGTGTACGCGGCCGCACCGAGCACCGGAATGTGGATGGCGCGCTTTTCTTCCGCCGCGGTTCGCGCGATCTCCCGGACCACGAACGCAGCGACCACAGCTCCGAGACCCCACTGAATCAAGCCAGTGATACAAGCGATCGCGGCGACTAGAGCGGCAGCTGCCGGAGTGTGCTTTGGCCAACGAGCCACCACGCGCACGAGTCGTTGAACGGGCGGGCTCGAGGCCAATGCCTGACCGGTCACTAGGATCAGGCACATCTGCAACGCAAAGGCGAGGAGCGGAGTGCTCGAAAACCCGCCGTACCAGCCCTGAAAGACAGCACCGACCGATCCCGAGAGCGCAAAGCCCCCCAGCAGCGCGATCAACGTGAGCGCGAGGGCCAAGACAAACGGGTCCGGAACCCACCGCTCAGCCCACCGACTGAAAACCTCACCCACCCGCGCCAACATCGCGCCGACCCTAGCATCGTCAGGTCTAGGGCTTCAAAGTTCGGCCCAGACCTGTTAGGGCGGGGCCCCAGCCCCGTGGGCGAAGGGAAGCGAGCCTTTACGGGGTGACGGCCGCCGGCGGGCACGTGTGGTTCGCCAACGTCGCGGGCGTAAGCCTGCGGAATTGCTGTCGCCGGCTCTGGCACGCGGTGTGCTCATTCGATGCACATGCTCGCCACGGCGCACACCGCGTGTTTGATCGGTATCGAAGCCCATCCCGTACAAGTGGAAGTTCGTCTCGGCGAGGGGTTGCCGGGCTTCGACATCGTTGGGCTGCCCGAACGTGGCGTCAAAGAGAGCCGCATTCGCGTGCGCGCCGCGCTCTCATCGATCGGCTTTGCGTTCCCGCCGCGGCACCTGGTCTTGAATCTGGCGCCCGGGGATTTGCCCAAGAACGGAGCGGGGCTCGATCTAGCGGTCGCGGCTTCTGTGCTTGCAGCATGCGGGGGCGTGTCCCCGACAGAGCTGTCGAGCACGTTGCTGGTTGGCGAGCTTTCGTTGTCGGGGGAGCTGCGACCGGTGCGTGGGGTGCTTGCTCTACTAAGGAGCGCGCAGCGGGCGGGTCTTCACAACGCGATCATTCCCGAGGGAAACCGATCGGAGGCCATGCTCATCAAAGGGGTGTCGGTGCACACCGCCTCGCATGTGGGCGAGGTCGTTCAGTGGCTCAATGGTGAGGACACACTCCCCGATGTCGTCGCGGGGGATGTGTGCGTGGGGTTGGGTGGTCACGACGACGTCGATCGCGATCTCGGGGCCGTCCGCGGCCAGGAGGCAGCGAGGCGTGCCCTCGAGATCGCCGCGGCTGGGGGGCACCACATGCTCCTGATCGGCAGCCCAGGGGCGGGGAAGACGATGTTGGCGCGCACCCTCCCCTCGATCTTGCCCCCTCCTTCCGATGAAGAGGGGCTCGAAATCGCCACCATCGCAAGCACGGCAGGGCTCCGCGCACCGCTCGTCCTCGCGGGTCGGCGGCGCCCTTTTCGCGCCCCGCACCACACGGCAAGCGCAACCGCAATCGTGGGCGGTGGCGATCCAATTCGCGCGGGGGAGCTGACGCTTGCGCATCGGGGGGTCCTCTTCCTCGACGAGCTCCCGGAGTTTCGGCGCGACGCCATCGAAACCTTGCGCACCACGATGGAGGAAGGCGAAGTAGTGATCTCTCGCGCGCGCCAGCGTGTGCGTCTCCCCGCGGAGCCAATGGTCATCGCCGCCATGAATCCTTGCCCGTGTGGCTACTACGGCGATCCGACCCGGTTCTGTCGGTGTGGGCCATCGCAAATCGCACGCTACCGGGGGCGCGTCTCGGGCCCGTTGTTGGACCGATTTGATCTTCAAGTCGCGGTCCCGCGGGTGAGCGCGCGAACGATGCGCAAAGCCGCTCCGGGCGAACCGTCGTCCACCGTGCGCAAGAGGGTCGAGCAAGCCCGAGCGCGTCTCGTCTCCGCAGGAGCGCGCACCAGGCTCGAAGCGCTTACCGAAGACGTGACGAGCGAGGCGCTCACCTTGCTCGAGCTCGGAGTCGAACGGCTGAAGATGAGCGCACGTGCATATATGAAGGCACTGCGGATCGCCCACACGATCGCAGCGCTCGACGCGTCGGCTAAAGTTCAGAGCGCCCACACCGCCGAAGCTCTCCAATACCGCCTCCTCGACCGGGAGCCCGCCTGAGGCTCCCGATCGAACCCCAACACCCAACTCGAAACGAGACAAGGAGCACCGAACATGAAGCAATCACTCAAGGCGATAGATGCCCTGCTGCAAAGCGTCGAGAAGCAGTTTGGCAAAGGTGCGATGATGCGCCTCGGCGACGGCAAAGCCGAGAAGGTCCCGTGCATTCCCACGGGCAGCCCCTCCCTCGACGAAGCGCTCGGATGTGGCGGGTATCCCAGGGGCCGAGTGGTCGAAATATTCGGCCCGGAATCGAGCGGCAAAACGACTCTCACCCTGCATGCGATCGCCGAGTGCCAGGCGATGGGCGGCGTGGCGGCGTTCATCGATGCCGAGCATGCGCTCGACGTCCACTACGCCAAGAACCTCGGCGTGGATGCCAAGGAGCTGCTCGTGAGCCAACCCGACAACGGCGAGCAGGCTCTCGATATCGCCGAGACTTTGGTGCGGAGCGGTGTCATCGATCTCGTCGTCATCGATTCCGTAGCCGCACTGGTGCCCAAGGCCGAGCTCGAAGGCGACATGGGTGACCGGCACCTGGGGCTCCAAGCGCGCTTGATGAGCCAAGCGCTTCGAAAGCTAGCGGGCGCGACCCACCGCACGGGCACGACGATCGTGTTCGTCAACCAGCTCCGCATGAAGATCGGCGTCATGTTCGGCTCGCCCGAGACCACCACGGGCGGCCATGCCCTCAAGTATTACGCCTCGGTGCGCCTCGACATCCGCCGCATCGGCGCACTCAAACAGGGCGACGAGGTCCTCGGCAATCGCACACGGGTCAAAGTCGTGAAGAACAAGCTTGCCCCTCCCTTCCGAAAGGCCGAGTTCGACATCCGCTACGGCAAGGGCATCGACGCCATCGGAGACCTCTTGGACCGCGCAGTCGAGGCAGAAGCCGTCGAAAAGAGCGGCGCTTACTACCGTTTCGGCGGCAAGAACTTCGCTCAGGGTCGAGAGAACGCCCGCACGACCCTCGAAAAGGACGCTAAGCTCAAGGACGCGGTCGCTCTGGAACTTCGCAGCCGGGTAAACGGCACGCGGCGCGCGGCCTAGCCGAAGGTGGGGCATCCTGTTAAGAGACACGCGTGCGGTGTCTGGTCACCGGGGCAACCGGATTCATCGGGGGGGCGATCTTGCGCGGCTTACAAGCAGCCGGGCACGAGGTGGTCGCCTACGTCCGGGAGGGCTCCGACTCCCGGTCGCTCTCGGACGTCGAACGCGTCGTCGGGGACCTCGCCGATCCCAACCGGCTCGCCGTGGCTGCCGCCAACTGTGAAGTGATGGTTCATGCCGCGGGGATTGCGGACCCGGCGGCGGACCGAGAGGCCCTCGGTTGGGCTCACGTAGCGGGGACCGAAAACGCGATCAACGCTGCCAAGAAGGCCGGGTGCCGGCGGATGATTCACATCTCGTGTGCGGACGTCACGCTCCATGACGGGCCCCGGTCATTTTGGAACGAAGACGAGGCGACGACGCGACCGTTCGGCGCGCTCGCCCAAACCAAGCTCTACGCCGAAGACCTGGTTCGGGTCTCCGGCAACCGGGATTTGCGAACGATCGTGCTGAGGCCGGCGCTCGTTTGGGGCCCGGGGGACACGACGCATCTTCCTGGTTGGCAGGCCGAGGCGGCGAACGGCGGCGTGCGTCTGGTCGGGGGCGGAAAGAAGCTGTTGGCTACGACGTACACAGGCAACCTAGTGCAGGCCGTGCTCCGCGCGATCGAAGCCGACGTTCCGACCGGCAGCGTTTACTACATCGTCGACACCGAGCTCTCAGTCTCGCGCGATTTCTTCACCGAGCTCTCAGAGACGCTCGGTTGGAAAGCACCACACAAGACGGGCCCTTACCGATGGGCCATGGCCCTATGCTACACGCGCCTGTCCCCGCTTCACCCGACCCAAGTGATCCGCCGAGGGCAGACGAGCGCCTTCGACATGACCAAAGCCAAGAAAGAGCTAGGTTACGAGCCCGTCGTCACACGCGAGCAGGGGATGGCCGAGCTCGGGGCGTGGGCGCGTAACAGGCAAGGCACCCGATGACAACCGACGATGAGCAGTGGATGAAAGCGGCCATCGCAGAGGCGCGGCTCGCCGAAGCCGAGGGCGAGGTACCGGTCGGCGCCGTGATCGTCCACGCAGGAGAGATCATCGGACGTGGTCGCAATCTTCGTGAGACCACACAGGACCCGACTGCGCATGCCGAGATGATCGCACTCCGCGAGGCGGCTCACGCCCTTGCCAGCTGGCGACTGATCGACACGAGCCTCTACGTCACCTTGGAACCATGCCCGATGTGCGCCGGCGCCCTCATCAACGCGCGCGTACCGAGGGTGGTGTGGGGTTGCGACGACCCCAAAGCAGGCGCAACCCGGACGCTCTACACGATCGGCAGCGATGCCCGTCTCAATCACCGCTTCGAGTCTGTCTCCGGCGTTCTCGACGACGAGTGCGGGGCCCTATTGACCGAGTTTTTCGGAGCGATCCGAACGAAGAACAACCCGCGTGACAGTCGTTGACACCCAAAAGCGTTTTGCTAGCTTCCGCCGCGGAGAGCTGTCCGAGTGGTCGAAGGTGCTTGATTCGAAATCAAGTGTACCGAGAGGTACCAAGGGTTCGAATCCCTTGCTCTCCGCCACGTTCTTTGACCTACAAGTTTTGGACCGCAGAAGCCCCTGCCCCCAAAAGGCAAGCGCCGAAGCGAAAAGGAAGGCGGACTCCGCCTGGAGAGGTGACCGAGTGGTCGAAGGTGCACGACTGGAAATCGTGTGTACCGAAAGGTACCGGGGGTTCGAATCCCTTCCTCTCCGCCCTATGGTCCCGCCAACGTAGGCCCGTGAAACCCGCCAGACCCGGAAGGGAGCAACGGTAGCGGTGTCCGACGTGTGGCGGGGCCTTTTTTTACGCTATGATGTAATGAGGCGGGCAAGGGGGCTTACTCATATTGCTGGAGCGATTCATGCGTTTTTCAGTCGCGCTCGTCTTGTCGGCCTTGTCGGCCTTGGTGGTCTTGCTCGTTTCGCTGGTTGACGCCGGGCAAGCACTCGGCCAGGGCCAGCCGAGCCAAGGGCAGATGCGGGACGACGGGGTCGTGGTCATCGACACACCGCCTCAGGCGCCACCTTCGAAGCCCGTCCCGTCGGAGGGCGTCATTCTGCAACGTCCAGGTCAAGTGCTCCTCTACGGCAAGCCCGTTCATCTCGACTTTCGCTCGCCCACCGATGGCGTGGCGTTTCAACTCCAAGCGGGCGGCGCCTACTCTCAGGTCAGCGGCGTGAGCTACGGCGTTGGTGTTGGCTTTGGAGGCTACGGCGGGTACGGCGGGTACGGTTTCGGCATGTCGCCCTACTATGGCGAGATCGTCACCAAGGCGTATCAACCGATCTGCGAAGCGCCGTGTCAGGCGACCTTACTCTCAGGCACGCACCGAATGGCCCTGTCGCTTCGCGGAGGCCCACCGGTCAACGTCAGCCAGCCCGTTGCCCTCACCGAAGATGCAATCGTCGAGGGCCGTTACGTCGACAAGCGCCGCATCCGAAAAGCGGGTTGGGCCGTGTTCATCTCGGGCGCGGTTGCCGGGTTGGCAATGATGTTCGCCTCGGTCAATTATCGAACCGACCCGTTCGTGACCGGTAACCAAATCCGCAACCCCGGCGTGTTCTACACGGGCGTAGGGATCTTCGTCGGCTCGATCATCACCGGCGCCGTCCTCTCCTCCCAGCACGACGAAGCCCACATCAACGTCTACCCCACCCAGTAGCTAGCGAACCCAGGAGGACTCGAACCTCCAACCTCCGGTTCCGTAGACCGGCGCTCTATCCAATTGAGCTATGGGTCCTAAGGGCGCTCCGTCTGTTGCGGAGAGGAAGGGATTCGAACCCCCGGTACGGCTCTACACCGCACGGCCGCTTAGCAAGCGGCTGCCTTCGACCACTCGGCCACCTCTCCAATACCCAAGATTTCAATACCCTCGAGCGGGCGGCTGATTTAGCCGGCACCCAGAGCGCTGTCAAAGCGCCTTCGGAAGGCTGACCACGCATGCTAGAAGAAGGGTCATGCGCTGGCTATCGTTGCTTGTTTTGGGTGCTGCGGCCTTCACTCCAATCGGGGAGGCACGGGCGTGTAGTTGTATGAAGCAAACTCTCGAAGAGGGGAGAGCCCAGTCGCAAGCGATCTTCGAAGGGACGGTCACCAAGATCGCACCCAACACCGCGACCCAGTTTCGCGGTCTCGAGGTTGAGCTGACGGTGAAACGAGCGTGGAAGGGCATCGAGAGCAGAGAAGTCGCGGTCCTCACCGCTTCGAACGGCGCCGTCTGTGGGTATCCGTTTTCCGAAGGCGCTACCTACTTGGTGTATGCGTACCGCGACAAGGCGGCGGATCAATTTCGGGTTAGCCTGTGTAGCCTCACCAAGCCCATCGACCAAGCCAAGGCCGACCTCAAGCACCTTGGCAAACCCATCAGCACGAGCCCGAAGGAAAGGTGCGCCGCGTCGCCCGGGACAAACGAAGGAGGTGCGCTCGGGCTCATCGCTTTGCTGATCGCAGGCTTCGCGCTCGTAAGTCGGCGCTCGTAGTCATGGGTTGCACGTTCAAAGTCACTATCTCGGTCCTGTTTTTCATCGCTTGGATTGGCTGCGGGGGCGCCCCGGCGAAGCCAGCACTGATGGCCGACATGGCAAGCAAGGAGGTCTCCGTCACGGAGCTTCGGGCGGCGGACTACGAGTTTGCATCGCGCTTCGGTCAGCTGGTCGCGAAGTGCGCCCTGGACATCATCGAAGAGAGTCAAGACTGGGAGATTCAACAACGCGCGCTTATTTGGCGTATGTACGCGGTGGCGCAAGCCCGGGCAGCAGCATTCAATCAGGACCCATTTGCGGGACTGCTCGAGCTCTGGGCGTTGGCGGGACAGCAGCGCGCGCTCTTCACCGAAGGCGAAGGCAAGGATGCCTTCGGGGACCATCAGGCATGCGTCACCGCCACGGCCATTCAGCTCGAGCAAGAGGCCGAGGAGCTCGCAACCAAGGTCATGCCCGAGCAGAACGTCGACCGCCTGAAGCGACGAGTCACCGAATGGGTAGCGGCCCACCCGATCGAAGGTCGGCTTTTCGTGCGTCCTACCGCGCGAGCCGACCTGGCGGCATTGGTGCACGTAGAGGGCCAGGGGGGGCTCAAGGCGGTGGCAAGCATGGAAGAAACCTTCCGGGATCTCAACGACCGGCTCTCGATTCTCTCCGTACAAATGCCGCTCGAAGCGCGCTGGCAGGCAGAGTACCTCGTCCACTCACTTTTCGAGGAGCGCCTGAGCGGGCCGACGGACACGCTGGTCGAGTCGATGAATGCGATCACAGCATTCCTCGGGGAGTTCGACGCCTCGCTCGGCAACCAGACCACGCGACTCCTCGACGCCTTTACCCTCGAGCGAGAGGCAGTATTCGTAGCTATCGAGGAGGAGCGCAAACAGATCCTCGACGCGCTGGAGGACGAACGAGTCGAGGTGCTCGATTCGGTCAACACCGGAGTGGACCAAGCGTTGGATCGATTCGACGAGACGGGCCGTAGCCTGATCGACCATTTCTTCGGGCGATTGATCGGTGTGTTGGTGGCAATCGGCATCTTCATCTTCATCATCGTCGCCGTGCTGATCGGCGCCCTGAGAAGCCGAGCTCCAGCACCGGCACCAGTCCCTACCCCTGCCCGCCCCGGCGCGCCTAAGAGCGACGACAATTGACCAGCCCGCACGGAAAGCATATGTCCGACCTATGGACGTGCGTTCCTTCCGAGAAACCGCAGAGAACTACTCGGTCATCTTTCTCGATGCCTATGGGGTGCTGAAGAGCGCGTCGGGATTGATCGACGGGGCGCTCGAAGTGGTGACTTCGATGATCGCAGCAGGCAAGCAAGTCTTCGTCGTGACCAACGACTCGTCTCGTTCACCCGAAGCCATGGCGGAAAGATATGCGGAGCAAGCCGGAGGCGAGCTTCTTCCCCCCGAAAGATACATCTCGTCTGGCCTGCTGGCGGCGCAGTATATCGAGAACCAGATCCCGTACGGCAAGGTGGCGTACCTCGGCAAGCCAGAGTCTGCGCACTACATCGAGATCGCCGGAAAGATCCCGGTACCCGTCGCCGACTGCAACGGCACGGACAACCTGGTTGCCATCGTATTGCTCGATGACGAAGGGTTCGACTGGTTCAAAGACGTGAACGCCACCCTGAACTTGATTCGGCGCGTGAACGTCCCGGTCATCGTTGCGAACGCCGACATCACCTACCCGATGCGCGGTAACGAAATCGCCATCGCGGTCGGAAGCCTCGGTGGCTTACTCTCCGATATCACCGAAAAGACCTTCGTGCGCTTCGGCAAGCCCGACTCGATGATATTCGCGTACGCCCTGGCACGCGCGAGGGAGCAAGTGCCCGAGGTGACCAAGCGAGACGTGCTGTTCGTGGGTGATACCCTCCGGACCGACATCATCGGCGCGAACACCTATGGATTAGACACGGTCCTCGTACTCTCGGGAAACACGCTTCCAGACCAGGCGGATCTCATGATCCAAACCTCCGGCATCATCCCCACATACATCTGCGACTCGATCGCCACCTAGCAGCGTCAGCGTCAGCGTCAGCGTCAGCGTCAGCGCCAGTGCCAGCGTCAGCGTCAGCGTCAGCGTCAGCGAGCCTTACAGCACTTCCAGCAACGGTTCGAAGTCGACCAGCTCGAGGTTCGGAAGGTACTCTTCCACCGCTTCGTGCTGCAGGCGTTGGCAGATGTCGGGGCGGAAGAAGTGCTCTCCGACTCGGAGGACATAGTTCAAGATGAAGAAGCGGTACGACTCTTTCAAGAAGAGCAGCTCTTCCTTCGTGAGCCGGTGAACCTCATGGTAGGCACGGAGGAACTTTTGGAAGCGCGGTTCGAACAGCGGATCGACCGTATAGCTGAAAGTGTCCTGGTCGCCCTCCTCGCGGACAACGCGCGCACAGAAGTACAAGTCGAGCATGCGCGGCTCGATCCGGAACCAGTCGTAGTCCCAGCGAGAAAAGAACTTGAAGCCGTCACGGTCCATGCCCACCGAAAAGTTTCCGATGTTCCAATCGATCAAAACCGGAATCTTGGTCCACTCGTGGTACCCGAGGGCGTCGGCATTGGCCAAAAACGCATCGCAATGGGCTCGGACGAATCCGGTCGCCGTGTCACTGAAGCCCCGCTCGCGTCGCCATTGAGAGCTTCCGATCGCATCGTGAAGGCTCGCAGCATCGGCTCCGAGTGACTGCCAGGTCGGTCGCACGCGGTCGGAGATCTCGAGACAGGACCGATGGAAGAGGCCCATCTCCTGACCGAAGGCCTCGATCTGATCGTCGGACAGCACCTTCGGCAGGAAGTCGTAGAAAGGCTGTTGGCCATAAAAGACGACCCACTCGTCCTGCTCGCGGTAGGTGAACACCTCTTCGTTCTTGCTGAGAACCTCGGCCAGGAAAGTCGCGTAACGCGTCCCGCGCAGGCGGTGAATCCACTCAGCGATGCGGATGTGGTCCTGGCGAAAGTGGACGTACGACCCGTAGCTCGATCGTTTGGCGACCACCGAACGGCCATCGTCGAGCAAGAGCAGATACACCAAATTGGTCGAGACGTTGACGTCCAGCTCGCGGATCTCGACTATCTCGCGGCGATCCCCGTAGGCATCCCAAGCAGCGGGCACGATCGGCGGAACCGGGCGCTTAGTCACACACGGCGCCCGCTATGCCTGCGCGGCATAGATATCCATAATGTCTTGGAGCAGCTTTACCGCATCGGCATGGCTGCGCTGAAAGGCGTTTCGACCGACGATCGAGCCGTAGGCGCCGCCCTCGGCGATCTGCTTGATCTCTTCGAGCACGGCCTCGGTCCCCTTCGCGGCGCCACCCGAGAAGATGACGATGCGCCGCCCGTTGAAGGAGGCCTGCACGACATGCTGGATGCGCTCTGCCAGTGTGCCGATCGGAATGTTCTCGTAGCTCTTTTTGGCCGCATCTTGGAAAACGACCTCGGTAGGCGGCTTCACCTTCACGACGTGGGCACCGAGCTGGCAGGCGATCTGCGCTGCGTAAGCGACGACGTCGATTGCGGTCTCACCTTCTTTGCTCACGTTTCCACGCGGGTAGGTCCAGACGATCGTCGGAAGGCCCACGGCCCGAGCATCATTGATGAGGTCTCGAAGGTCTTGGTACATCTCATTGCGAAGACCGCTGCCTGGGTAGATCGTGTACCCGATGGCCGAGCATCCTAGACGAAGTGCGTCATCGACTGCGGAGGTCAACGCCGAACAAGGGGCGTCCGGGCCACCAAGCGAGTCGCTGTTGTTGACCTTCAAGATCAGCGGGAGCCGGCCGGCGTACTCGTGGGCGATCGACTCGATGAAGCCGAGAGGCGCAGCATAGCCGCTACAGCCCGCGTCGACTGCGAGTTGGGGATGGTAGCCGGGGTCGTAGCCCGGTGGATTCGGTGCGAACGACCGTGCGGGACCGTGCTCGAAACCTTGGTCGACGGGTAAGATCACCATCTTGCCGGTCCCCCCGAGTCGCCCGTGATTGAGAAACTTCCTCAGGTTCCCGACGACGCCGGGGTTTTCCCCAGCATAATTGGCCAAGATTTTCTCGACTCTTTCAGTCATTCGGTCGCCTCCGTTCCTGTGATGAGGGACCTTAGCGCACGGGGCCGGGCCGGCGCTAGGTCTCCCAGATCACGCGTTTCCCGGCGGCGTACCAGCCCTCGGTTTGCGGGCCGTAGGTGTCCTCGATCGTGGTCCGCTTGATCTTCATCGTCGGGGTGAGGAAGCCGTTCTCGATGAGCCACGCCTCTTTGACGACCGCCAAGAACTGGAGCCGCTCGAACGCCTCAACCCGCTTGTTCACCTCGTCCAGCAGGGTCAACAGCTCCGCTTCGAACGCATCCCTGACGGCGTTATCGCTGAACTTGGGTCTAAGCTCTTCTGCAGGCAGGATGAGGGCATACGGTGCCGGTTGGCCTGAACCCGTCACGCAACACGCCTCGATCTTGGTGTGATTGTTGATCAGGTTTTCGATCGGCGCGGGGGCAACGTACTTGCCCTTGCTGGTCTTGAAGAGCTCTTTCACGCGACCGGTGATCTTGAGACGACCCTCTTCGTCGCGCTCACCGCGGTCTCCTGTCTTGAAGAAGCCATCCGCGGTGTAGCACTCGGCCGTAAGCTCGGGCTGCTTGTAGTAGCCCACCATGTCCGCCGGGGACTTGATGAGGATCTCTCCCTCCTCGCTGATCTTGACCTCGACGCCCGGCATCGGGCTACCCACGTAGCCTACCCGCCCATGCCCTGGGAAGGATGCATGAGAGTACGCAAAATCCTCGGTCATACCGTACCCCTCGAGGAGCTCGAGGCCTAGATCGCGATACCATTGGATGAGGTCAGGCGGAATCGGCGCCGAACCACTGGCCGCCAAGCGCACGTTTTGGAGGCCGAGCCCGGTTAGGAGCTTCTTCTTGATGACGCGATTGATGATGGGAATGCGAAGGAGCCTCGAGAGCTTCTCCGGTGGAAGCTTCTTGAACACGCCAAGCTGGAACTTCAGCCAAAGGCGCGGTACCGATACGAAGATGGTCGGCTGCGCGCGATTCAAATCGGCAACGAACGTCTCGAGCGATTCCGCGAAGAAAAGCTGCATGCCGGATCGAAGCCCCTGGGCCTCGACGATCGCCCGCTCGAAGACGTGCGCCAGTGGAAGGTACGAGAGCATTCGATCGTTCGGCGTGCTGTGGAAGATCTCCATGCCGCCGTCGACCGCGGCTGCAATCGCGCGGAAGTTATGCGTGACGCCTTTCGGTCGTCCGGTGCTCCCAGACGTGTAGACGATGATCGCCGTGTCATCGGGGCTGCGCGAGGGATTGCCCTGCAGCGGTTCGGTACGAGCAGTGATGTCATCCCACTTTTCGTAGTTTGTGGGCGGCGAAAGCGGAAACGCAATGCATGGCATGCTCGCCGGGATCCCCTTTTTGATCTCCTCCCACCCGTCGAGCTTCCCGACGAAGAGGAGCTTCGACTCGCTGTGGTCGAGAATGTACGCGATGGTATCCGCGTTGAGGGTTGGATAGAGTGCCACGCTGACATACCCCGCCATCCAAATCGCGAGGTCGGCTAGGATGAAGTGAGCACAGTTCTTCGAGATGATTCCGATCTTGCTGTTCGGCTCGAGGTTGAGTGACTTCAAGTGAGCAGCCATGCGCCGCACCTGGTCCATCGCCTGGCCCCAGGTGTAGGTCTCGATCTTTCCACCACCGAGCGGCTGCGTCATCCAAAGACGATCGGGCGCCGTCTTTTCCCAGTGGTAAACATCGTCCAGTGCGAGTTGCGGCTCAGCCATGATGATCCCTCGTTCAACAGATTTGGGTCGCGCCTCGACCAATGGAAGTCGAGAGCGCCCAAACACATCACAACCGAAGCGATCTTGCAAGTGGATCGGGGGCGGCAAAGCCTCGCGGACCCGGCGGTTCCACGAGGTCGGATTGGCGGAGGAGGAGGGATTCGAACACTCCGCCTCGATACCGCTTAAGCGAGATCACGGGTTTTTTCGCAAACGCACCGCGCAAGCGAGGCCGCGAAAACCCTAACAGAAAGCCGGGTCACGCCGAGAGCGTGACACCGACCGTGACACCGCGGCGGCGCATTGGTGCGCCCGTCGCTCAACCTAAAAGCAAAGAGGCAGCCGGTCGCCACCAGCTGCCCCTCAAATCCGTGCGGGCAGCACGAACACGAGCACCGAGAGATGGGACAATATAATCAGGCGACCGATCCGTCCAAGCGCATCCGCATAGTCGCTCATGAGCCGTTGCCGCTTGTCGAGGGGGGTGCGCTGTGAGTTGGCTCAGGTTCAGCGATGACTGGAACAACCAGCCTGAGATCCGGGCGCTCGACGATGCCGCATACCGCGCCTTCCGTTGCTTGATCGAGGCCGCCGAAAACTTCGGCCATGATGGGATCGTTACGGACGACTACACAATGGGGACGTATCCACACCACGACCGCCGCAAGCTCCGAAATCAGATCCGGAAGCTCGCGGAGCGGGGGCTCGTCCACTTGCTCGACACTCCGGCCACCGACGACCCGTGCCCCGCCTGTGCAGCTCGGGCGGAAGATACGGGGGGAGCTACGCGGAAGCTACGCGGGAAGCTAGGGGGGTTAGCTGTCACTACCAAACGTACAGCTAACATGCTTATCTGCATCTGCGATTTCTTCGATCACGCACTGATGCCAGAGCAGAAAGAGCACGAAAAACAAAAAGCTAGAGAGCGTCAGCAGCGGAAGCGCGAGCGGGACAGAGAAGGCATGTCACGGCGTGACGGCAAGGGGTGTCACGCCCCCCCCGATCCCGAACCCGATCCTAATACTATTACTAATAAGGAAGCAGACACGACACCTACCGAGAGCGGGGATCCCTCTCCGCCTTCTCCGAGCAGCAACGGGGCAGCCAAGACACCGGCCGGTAGCAAGTTGCAACGAGAGTACGGCGAGCGGTGGCAACCTCTCTATGGGAGGCCGTTTCGGTGGACTCCGGCGCACCTCGACGCGCTAGCCGAGATCGAAGCGAAAGCAGCTGAAACACCTGAGCTAGTCCAGCCAGCTCTAGACGCCTTCTTTGCCGACGAAGAGCAGCGCCGGTTCAAGCACATACCGGCGGGGCTTCTCATGCACTGGAAGCGGTACGTGGCGGGGCCGACGCGGCGCCTCGACGCGCAACAGCGGCAGCTCCGGAATGCGGAGCGGGATCTGCGCTACTACCAGGAGCTGGCCCGGGCAGGTGACCGCCCGGCTCCCATGTCGCTAGCTGAGCTGGAGCCGCGCTACCTCGAGGAAATGCGCGGCAAGTATCCGGGGCTGGACCTGTCGCAAGTCCGGTCACGCCCTAGGGCTGTCCCGGCCAAGACCGAGCCCAAACCCGAGCAGCGCAGCAACAGCACCCCTGGCAACGTCGCCGACGATCCCGAGCTGGCCAAGTACCTGATCTAGCCCAACCCACGCTCTCGCGACGCGCTGCCGTCGGCGATACGGTGAACTATTACCTATAGACCTGCGCATCGGTGCCGTTGTACAAACGGCCGGCGACGATCCGAACGAGAAAAATGATTAGACTGATTCTGATAGCGGTGCTGTGGCTGCTCGCGGCCTAACTCGACCAAGGTTTACTATGAGCTCCGAACCAAGGAGGTCTACATGAACAGACTCTTCCCAGTGCTCGTGGCGGTGAGCCTTGCGACGGTGGCGTGTACCGACAGGGCGGACGGACCCGCTGCGGCCGCGAATGAGGTTGGCACGCCGCTTATGGTGTCGTTCACAGATCTGAAGTGGACCGCACTCCCAGAGAGGAAGGGCATGCAGTTCGCTGTGCTTACGGGCGACCCCAAGACGGGAGAGTACACGCAGATACGTAAGGTCCCCGCCGGAACTGACAACCCGTTGCACTCACATGGCAGCAGCGAGCTCAAGAATGTGATCATCAGCGGCGTCTGGTACACCGGGTCGGATTCGGCTTCGGCCGGGGATTTCGGCCCAGGGTCGATCGTGATGATGCCAGCCAATTGGGTGCACGTAAGTGGCTGCCGCGCCGGCAGCGATTGCGTGTTCTACCAGGAGGGGAACGGGAAATTTGAGTTCCTGCCGGTCGAGGCAGGGCAGCAACCCTAGGGCCCAGCGCGTTTCGGGCGCTGGCTGTGCAGCCGGAGTGGTACGCCTGCGACGTTCCGGACAGCGAAGTTCAACCATGAGTAATGTCAGTTATTAGGGGGCTGTTTTGCAGTGGATTGGGAGCTGCCCGCTTAATAGGGTCGCGTGCGGGGGAAGGCTGCACGCCGGCGGGAGAGCGTGGGGAGCATTCGCGAAGTAAGCTCCGCTTGTGACTATGACACCTAGCGTGCTTGCCTGCCTGACGTGCGCGACCTTGCTCGCGTCCTGCAGTGACTCGATTCCGGCAGCCCCTGAAGACGGTGGTGGGGGTCCGTCCCCCCCGATCGACGTCGGAACCGGAGGCTTGGGCGGAGCGGGGGGTACGGGCGGAGCGGGGGGTACGGGCGGAGCGGGGGGTATGGGCGGCAACGACTCGATTCAGTGCGAGGAGCTCCCGTCCGGGACGAACCGGTTCACCGCAACGCTTCAGGGAAACGATCCCTTCGACTTCGAGCCTCAGGTGGTTTTCTCGGCGTGGCAACCCCGTTCATGTTCGTCCTTGAGGGACTTTGTCTTGGGCTTCAACGCAAACGACGAGTGCAGCGATGTTCCGGGAGAGATTTTCGAGATCGTCATCCACGAGCAATGGCTAGGCGCCATCGAGGCGACGCGCACCTTCAGCATCGCCCCCTCGAGCCCGATCCCAAGCAAGGTGCGGCTGTACACGAACGACGATATCGGCGAGCAGCGAGTCTGGGGTAACTGCATCGGTTCGAGCGGGATCCTCAACTTCACGAGCCTCGGCACCGACCCCGAAAGCACCAACACCGTCACATTGCAAAGCCTGATGCTCACCGACTGCGCAGCAAACCAGTCCCTCCCACGGCTCACAGTCACCGGAACCATCCAGATCCAAGGCCCCCCCGAATGCGACCCCCCCGACGGAGGGGTACCCAACCCGTAGAGCTCGATACCGCCGGACGCGCGGCAGCGCGGGACGAGCTGCATCAGGCATGCGCCCAACAACTGGCGCTTCGACGACAGCCAGGCTGCCGTGAGACCCCCCGGAGCTCGGACAGAGCTTCTAGTCGCCCGCAACAGGTCGATGGCGCTAACCCCACCCATACCCCACTTCCCCAAATGTGCGCACGGTGGTCGTCGTCGTAGTTCCGACATACGTCCCGCACCCCATTTTTGAGCTCACCACGAGGGTGACTGTCTCAGCGGAATCGTGATTGATACTTTCGTGAGCAGCTTACATACTCGAGATCAGTTGGTACGTCCCCAAGAGGTGCAAGGCCAAGAAGCTAGGGAAGTACCCAGCCAGTCGTTCATTCAAACGTCTTTCACCACCGATGCAGTCGTGCGCCCTCACGGCGGCGAACCGGAGTCCGGTGCGACGTATTCGTTTTTCCGAGTCCCGACTTTTTCTTTGGTTTGGCCAACCCTCAATCCAGCCCAAAACCGGAGAAACCCGGCCGCAAAGAGCCGGGTCTCCACCATGATTGCGGAGGCCGGATTTGAACCGACGACCTTCGGGTTATGAGGACGCGCAGACGACCTTGCTCATGTTCTGTGGTTCGTTTCTAGCACGTTTTGGGCGCGCTGTGTCTTGCAGAGCTTGTCGTTCTTGCGCTCTACGCTCGCTCTGTGGCCCCGGAATGGCCCCGCTATTAAATAGCAGAAGCCTACGGTTGCACCTCAGACGCCCTTTCCGAGCTCTTGGAAGTCGGGTCTGAAGTGGCTTCTGACTAGCCAACCGAGAGTGGGCCAAAATGGTCGGAGTGCTTGACGCGAAGACGTGTTTAAGACGATAGGACGGACGACCACGGTGACGGACCCCCAGCACGAAATGCGGCTCAAGGACCTCGCGCAGATCATCATCGGAGCGGGTACGCTCGCGTTGCCGGTCGCGATGAGCAAGGATACGTGGGAGATTGCAGAAGAATTGTCGCCTGGCGACATCACGGCAATCACTTGCATGTCGGTTCTGCTCATCGCGGGCTTCGTCTACGCGGCATACTTCCGCGGCCACTTTCGGAAGCACTGGCCGCACTTCGTCGGGCGCGTACTGAGCATCTACGGGCTGACGGTGATCGTGTCTTCGCTCAACCTCCTCTTGGTGAACCAGGCCCCCTGGCTCACGGACTCTACCCTCGCCCTGAGCGAGACAGTGCTCGTCTCGCTTCCGGCGTCGTTCGCCGCCGCGATCGTGGATCACATGTCCTGACGGCTAACCGACCAGTGGTCCGTCGGTAGCCCGTGGGCCATGATGGGGTTGCTTTGAATGGGGACACGCTCTCCGTCGGAGACCCTGCGCCCCGCCGTTTCATTGCACGGGTGCCGTCAGGCGAGCGAGGCGGACGGCGAGCTTGAACCAGAACGAGCGATTCTCGTAGTCGGCGAGTAGCATTCGTTCGACTTCGCCAACATTCTAGCTCGTTTCTACGTCTTCAGTCGCGCGCCGGCGCGACGGCAAGTAGGTGACGCGACACGCTGTGCCCGATTAGACTCCTTCAGGCCAGCGCAGCGGCTTCGTGACAAACGGCGGAATCGGTTCATCGCGCATCGTCAGCCCGTTTTGCCGCAGGCGGAAGAACAAATAGTCGAATCGATCCTGCCCGAAGAATGGCTCGCCGTTGAACGACATATTGGGCACGCCCGCGTGACCCGTCGCGTAGAAATCAAGTTGGTTGCCCTGCCACACGGCATCGTACTTTTCGGGATTCGCCTGGATGTCTTTGATCGTGTCATCGTAGTTCAGGCCCGTCTTCTCGAAGGCCTCAGGGATATCCTCCGGCCAGTAGTCCGACTTGCCAACCCCACCCCAGATTAGTCCACCGGTGTGGAGCAGGAACTCCAGCGATTTGCCCGCCAGCTCGGCCGCATTAGCGAGGCGCACCATCCAAACGATGTAGATCTGCTCTTCGATTGGCGCGGTTTCCATCCAGTTGGGGTTATCGTCGGGTCCGAGCGGCCAGAAGTTCTGTACGACGGGGTCCGGGTTGGCGGCCTTGAACGGCACGCCCTGGAACTCACCAACGAGTCTCGTATCGTTCCACATGTGTCCGACGTAATACCACCGGCCGCCTTTGTGAGCAGCCTGGTCCCCAACGGTCTGGGAACTGCCCGTGAGCCCGGGCGTGCGAATGGCGATCGGGAAGATCACGTGGATGTTCACTTCGACGTTGTAGTTCGAACGGAGCCAGGCCAGGCGCGGGACAACGAGGTAGCTGTACGGACTGCGGATCGAGTCGTAGCAGTTGATAACCAGCGGATTTTCGCCTGTGACGGGTTCCGTGTTCTTCTCTACGTCTTTGAGAGTCTTTTCATTCCGCCAGCTGTGTTTGGTATTGTCCCAGTGCGTCCAAGTCCAGTTGCCCCTGTGGTCGTCCCCCACATTTCCCTTATCGAGGTTCGGAAGTGGCACTTCGGGTATTTCGAACTTTGATTCGAACCCTTTCGGTGGTTTGTGTCCCATAACGCTCTCCTTGTCCTTGTTGTTTCCAGTGGAATGATAAGAGGATCACGATGGATGAGGCCGCTCGCGCTGCCAAGGCCACCGATCGTTTATTTCCAGCGCCGTCGTCCAGCTCAGGATCGTGCGAATGGCTACGATGATCGCCAGGTAGCCTAGACCCTGCACGGATGGATCGACGATGATCGTCTTGATGATGGTGGCGGCGACGAGGACCTCCAGGCCTATCAAGATGACGCGTCCGAGCGCCCGCCGATAGGGACCTAGAGCAGACAGTGCGCCCTGTTGCAGAGCCTGGAGAACCCACCGCACCGTGGTGATGACGAAGCCAAGCGCGAGCGCGCCGGCACCGACAATTTCCAACACCTGTATCAGTGTCGCGAGGCCTTGAGCGACCGCGTCAGGCATGTCCTTGCTCCTCGTTGGGAGGCTGCCAGGGCCAGCGGCCCTCGATTTCTAGCGTGAGCGTCCAACTCACGGCGGTGCGAACGATGACGAGGAACGCCAGTACCCCTAGTGAGCCGAAGGTCGGCGTCACGGTGATCGTCTCGATCACGTCCGCGAGGACGAGGATCTCGAGCCCCAGCAGCAATGCGTGCCCAAGCTCGATCTTGAAGCCACTGAAGTTCTGCGCCGGCGCCGCCTCTCGGAAACGGAGCGCGTATCGCCCTGAAGCCAGGGCGAAGCCGGCGATGATCACCGCCACAGCGAACAGGCTGATCGCCACGCCCGCCTGGTCTAGATACCGCAGAATCTGTTCTAGCATTCCCAACTCCTCCGTCATTGACACGAGCGGAACCCAGAACGCCAGAGACTACTGTTATCGCGCCGATTCTGTCACTAGGATTCCCATCGCGACTTCGCGCCGCTCTTCGCGATGCTCATGCCTGGATTCTGGTTGCGCAGGGGCTTCCTGTGCCTCTGGCGTTGTCTGATGTCGTTCTGTGCCGAAATTCGATCGGCGGATATCTTCCGGGATGTCAGCGATTTGAGGGAGCCCCGCAGCAGGGTCTACGCTCGCTATTCGACATAAAATGGCACCCATGCAATCGAAATCGTGGTGCTCTCCGGGACAACTTGTGGTGGTGATGCTTGCGGCATCGCCGCCATGGACTTCTTCAAGGTGGAGGTGATGACGTTGATCGGCCCGGTGCGCTACTCGGTCCTCGTCGTTATGGACTTGAAGACCCGCCACATCGAGGTGGCCGGCATTGTGCGCGAAGCCTACGAGGAATGGATGGTTCAAGTCCTACGCAATCTGACCGACATTGTAGATGGGTTCCTGTTAGGGAAGACCCACGTCATCATGGATCGCCGGCAATGCCTCCCGCGCCGGCAATGCCGCCCGCGCCCGCGATGCCGCCCGAGCCCCCCGTACCACCAGATCCCGCGATGCCACCGTTGCCCCCCGTTCCGCCATTTCCAGTCCCACACCCGCTCACGGGCATCGCGAGGGCCAAACTGCACAACAATCCAACCAGGTACCGCATAACAACCTCCCGCTCCGGCACAGGGCCCAAGTCAGTCCATGTAGGCGCATCAGGCGTGCCAGCTCCGCGCCTGAATTTCAAGGCGGAATCGGCGGTACCTATGCGCAGCTCTTGCGTTCGGACATGGGCGCGCATCGGGTGCGCCCCTTGAATAACAGGCTTTACACCCAGCTCAATCGGCCTGAATCCGCTTTTTGAGCCGCTCCACGGTACCCTGTAGCTTCTGAATTTCGCGCTTGTTTCGCTTCGCTTCCTCTTCGACGGCCTGCAACCGCACGAAGAGCCTGCGCAAGTCGTTAGCAACACTTTCCTCTGTGAAAACCCGTTTGGTCATGTCTTGTCCTTTGCCGAGGCCCCCAAGACTAGCAGCGCGCTACTCCTGGTCGAAAAGCCCACGCGCCGCACTGGTGTCAAACGCCAGCCCCGATCGGGCGTACTCGCTGACCTGCTGGATCGACTTCCACCCGCCGTGCTCCTGCACCGCTGTCAGGTCGTAGCCATTGCGTGCCGCTTGCTGCGCACCACCTCTGCGCATGGAATGGGTTGTCACCCGATCGGCACTCAAGCCGGCCTTGTCCCGAGCTCGCGCAAACAAGGCATCGTAGCCGCTGATCGACAATCGCTTGGGAAGCGGGTTGTCGTGGCGGTCCACTTGAAGGAAAAGCGGACCCGCACCAACGCGGACGCTGACTTCCTTCCAGCGTTCAAGCAGCGACACCGGGCACGGTTGCCCGCCTCGAGGGACGTACTTGGTCATGGGGTCGGCGCGGTTCTTTTGGCGTGCAATCAACACGGCGGCGCCGTCGTCCGTGATCTCCAAGTCGCCCAAGTCCAAGGGCGGGATCTCCGATCGCCTCGAGAAGCACGAAAACGCCAGCGCCAGTGCAGCGGCGTCGCGTTTGCCTTTGTTGGTGTACGGGTCGCAGGTTGCGAGCATCGCCCGGACTTCACCCGGTCGCAGACCTCGAGCTGGGCGAGGACGCAGCCCCTTTTCCGCCTGCAAGCGGACAGCGCCTTTGACCGCCCGTTTGACGGTTTCGTGCAGCGTCGGTGAAGTCAGACCGGCATCGCGGTAGCACTTGCCAACACCGGCAACTCTTCGACGGATCGTGGCGGTTGCCATCCGTCTTTCGGCCATCGAGGCAACAAAGAGCGCGACGAGCTCGGCTGCGCTTTTGGGTGTCTCTTGTAGTGGGGACACACCCAGCCCTTCACAGAAGACGCTGAAGTGACGCCAGTCGGCCAGGTACGCCTTCCGCGTGGTTTCGGGCACGGCCCGATCGAAGCACTCACGGGCGCTGTCTCTCAGCGACTCCAGGCGCGTGATCGGTGCCGCTGTGACCGTTGCTAGTCCGTCCATCGTTGCTCCTCAGCGGCGCCTCGAATAACCCAACTTACTCAGACTCTACCGCTGTCTGTAGACAGATGCAATCAATAGTTGCAGTAGTTCACAGTCGGCGTTACCTTCTAGCCATGCAAACAATGATCGACAACAATCCCGGCATGGCGTCGAAGCTCATCTCCTTTCGCACCACTGACCCGACCACTGAGGAGCGGGTGGCTCGCCTGGTCAAGCACCTGAAGGGCCTACCGGCCTACAAAGGCGTCAAGGTCAGCGAGTCCACCGTCAACAACATGGCCCACCTTCGCGGTCTGGACGCGCTTGAGGCCGAGCTGGGGCTCAAGAAACCAGGCAAGAAATGAGCGCCCGACGAAAACCCGACTACGCGCCTGAAGGCCTCGCAGTCCGACAGCAAGCACTACACCCGGTGCGGCGCCGCCTGGAAGCTCGAAAGCGGCAGCGGGATCGCGATCAAGATCGATCCCGGCAGAGGTTGAGGTCATCGTGAGCACTTCCCGCAAGGCATAGTCCGTGCAGCAATTGATTTTGTCGTGCAGTCGATCGAAACGACGACGTGTGGGAGCGGGAGACGCGCTCACTCGGTAAAAAACCAGGACCCGGAACCGTAAAAAAGCGAATATGAACAAGAGGTTACAGGCACTTAAGACCTTTCTAGACTTTTGTGCTTGACCAGCGGAGCTAGGAGCGTGCCCAATAACTCCAGGGGACTCGATGATGCACCTGCACCTGAGAAAGGGCAGCTGCGCATCATGTCAGATATCCTCGTTCAAAGAATCCAAGAACTCCGCAAAGAACGCGGCTGGTCCCAGGCTGAGTTAGCGCGGCGTTGCCGCATTCATCCAGCCACCGTGAGTCATTGGTTTTCCGGAGCCCAGCGAATCTACCCCGGTCAGATTCGCAGACTCGCCAAGGCGTTTCGGGTCCCGCAGCGGGCGTTGCTAGGGGGAGACACCGAGCAGCTCCGCGAAGGGGAGGCGGCCAGTGGCTAACGTTCACCGATTGCCCGCTGCGAAGGGCCGCGACGATCGGAGGCTGATCGACGTGACGATGGGGGAGTTGCTAGCGCTGATCGATCAGGCTGTGCAGCGCGCCATGGGTGGCCGGGAGGCGGATGAAACGAAGGTCTCGGCGAAGCAGGCCGCCAAGGCGCTGAAGACCTCCGAAAAGCGTGTCCGTGACTGGTGCAGGGATGGCTGCCCTGAGTGCGGCGAGAAGCTGCCCCACACGATGGCGGGCGACGTGAAGGGGATTCTGATCTACGTGAGCCAAGCTCGCGAGTGGGAGAAGCGCCACCGAGGCCCGGAGGGCTGCCGTGACTAAGCGGCGCGGCCCCAACGGGGAAGACCTCGAGGAGGAACCGGGCATCAGCTACGACCCGGGCAAGAAACGCTTCAAGGTCTACGGCAAGCACGGCGGTAAAACGCTGACTGGCGCAAAGCGCAAGCGGCGCCAGATGGACCGCGAGGCAAAGGGGATTCGCGCTCAGAAACTAGGCCCGTACATCAGCCAATGGGAAGCGCACAAGGAGCGCACAGGGCGGCGCAACGTCAAAAAGGAGTCTCGGGCCTTGCAGCTCCACATTGCGCCGACGCTAGGCCGCAAGCATCTGACCGAGGTTGAGCCATCCGAGTTGCTGAATCTCTACCGGGAACTCTACAACGGCGGCCTGGCCGCGAAGACGGTTCGCAACCTCCACAACTCGCTGACCAACGTCTTCAAGCGCGCCAAGTTCGAAAAGCTCGTGGACTACAACCCATGCAAGGAAGTCCCCGAGGATGAAATGCCGCAGGTCGGTGACAACCCGTGGGATAAGTACGAGCCAGCTGAAGTTGCTGCCCTGCTCACCGACGAGCGCATCCGCGAAGATCGCCGCGTGCTCTACGCGCTCCTGTTCTGGTTCGCGGCTCGCGAAGGCGAGGGCTGCGGATTCCGATTCACTGACTACGACCGAACGCAAGAGCCGCTCGGCTGCATGACGATCGACACGCAGTACCAGGACCAGCCGCTCAAAGGCAGCCGTGACGACTTCATCGCCAAGCGACGGTTCCCTGTGCATCCAGAGGCCGCCGCTATGCTGGCTAAGTGGCGCCTGTCGGGCTTCGCGTCCATCTTTGGCCGCCCACCGCGAGACACTGACTTCATCGTCCCCAACCCGAGGGACATGCAAGCCCGCAAACCAAACGCCGTTTACAAGGCGCTAATCGAGGACGAAAAGCGCGTCAACATCGAGCACAAGAAAGGCCGGGCAACGCACGGATTCCGCAAGGCGTGGATTTCAATGACTGCCGCCGCGAAGGTCGAGCGCGAGTGCCGCCGAGTGCTGACACATGGCGGTCGCAAGCGTGACGTCATGGAAGTCTACGAACGTTGGCCGTGGGAGACTTTATGCGAGACGGTGCAGCTCGTGCAGCTGCCGGACACTGCGCAAGTGATCGCCTTCGGAGGCCGCCATGCGTGACACCGGAATGACACCGATTCAGCGCGACTTGGAATTCGCCGCGCAAAGTTGGCGGAGGAGGAGGGATTCTAACCCCCGGTAGAGTCGCCCCTACAACGGATTTCAAATCCGCCGCCTTCGACCGCTCGGCCACTCCTCCGTGAGGGGCCGCTCTAGCATACCGGTAAAGCATCGTCCCCCTTCCCACGAGGGGCCTTCTTGGCCTATATTCGCTCGTCCAAGGTGGGCAAGAGTCCCCAAGCACGAGGTGATGCCGTGGCTACAGACACGATTCCGTATCGAATGATTCAGCAGGGTAAGAACAGACCCCAAGACCCCGCCTATTACGTCCGCGAAGGCGGCACGTGGAAGGAGACGAACTGGGAGTCCTA
>PVMK01134840.1_pt1 | contig 78706 bp, 93 predicted proteins | sample 1853481 | NCBI WGS metagenome assembly PVMK01 (sample SAMN08533507, study PRJNA380276) | Marine sediment metagenome, whole genome shotgun sequencing project.
GGGACAACCCGAACGGCTTCACAGCGAGCGTCGTGGGCGCACCTCTGCGTGTCGCCCCGCTCCCCGCCAACTCAGGCAAGACAACCACCAGGTTCCGGTTGAGCCGGGGAGGCGACCGTCAAGCCAACGCCGCCCTCTACCGAATCGTGTTAACCCGCATGTCCAGCCACCAAGAGACCCGCACCTATGTGGCCAGACGTAGAGACGAAGGGCTCAACACTGCCGAGATCATCCGATGCCTGAAACGATATGTGGCCCGCCAAACCTACAAACACCTACCCCAGACGACCTGACATCTTGGGAGGGGGTCTGACCCAATCAAACCGGCTGACGTGGTCAGAGACCACTGTCCTAATAATGACCTGTCGACCCCACCCGCCTTCTTCAAGGCGGACCGTGTGACCTAATAAGAGCCTGCCCACCAATCAGGTGTGGCCCACCCCAGTCCTGTCCACAACCCGCCGGCACCTTGACATAAGAGACTCAATATGTCCGGCTCAGGCTGACTCGACAACGCACAACTGTATGTGCGGTCAGCGTTCGGTGTGACCGGGACTGCCGCCCATAAGTGCCGTTATGTGCGGACCACGATTTCGACTTTGAGGTGGATTGAGCCTGGGTTGTGACCTCCTATGCTCGTCGGTATGGAGCAACGGACACTCGGTTCCAGCGGTCTTGAGGTGAGCGTTTTTGGGCTCGGAACTATGACGTTCGGGCACGAATCCGACGAGGCCACTTCTCACGCCATTCTCGACCGTTATGTGGAGGCGGGTGGCGGTTTCATCGACACTGCCGACGTTTACACACAAGGGGTTTCGGAGGAGATCATCGGCCGGTGGCTGGCCAAGCGTGGTGGAGTCCACAACCTGGTCGTCGCCACTAAGGCGCGGTTTCCAATGAGCGACGATCCTGCCGATAGAGGTGCTGGAAGGGCCTATCTCAATAGGGCTGTGGACGCCTCATTACGCCGGCTCGGGGTTGATGTCATTGACCTCTATCAGATCCACGCCTGGGACCCGAACACTCCGGTGGACGAGACCATGGAGACGCTAAACAGCTTCGTTGAAGCTGGGAAGGTGCGGTATGTCGGAGTATCCAATTTCCTCGACTGGCAGCTTGAACGGGCCATCCAAACCACAGAATTCAACGGTTGGGCACCAGTGGTGTCTTTGCAGCCTCAATACAACCTGTTGGCCCGGGACATAGAACTCGAACTGATCCCGCTCTGCCTCGACCGGGGAGTCGGGATTCTTCCCTGGTCGCCGCTAGGTGGCGGTTGGCTCACCGGGAAGTACGAACGGACCACCAAACCCACCGGAGCCTCTCGCCTCGGCGAGGATCCAACCCGAGGCTTGGAGGCGTACAACGTGAGAGACACCGAGGGGACCTGGCGTATCCTCGACGGGGTACGCGCGGTCGCCGAAAAGGACGAAGTGACCATGAGCCAAGTTGCTCTCAACTGGCTTCGCCGGAGACCAACAGTGAGTTCGGTGCTGTTGGGATGTCGGACCACCGACCAGCTTGATGACAACCTCGCTGCGCTCGAATGGGACCTGACAGACGCAGAGATGGACGACCTGAACCAGGTCAGCGCTCCCGGTATCCCGACATACCCCCAAGGGTTCCTCGAAAACGAAGCTGGAATGAACATCTGGGAGACACTCCAAACCCGACTCACCAAACCCTACTGAACCAGCTCCAAACATCAACACCCGCCGCCCATAACCGGCATTATGCTCGGATTTGAGGGAGACTCTTGGAATCGACACACCCTAAGAAAAGGGACCAGAAATGGGACCTCACGAGATCATTTCCCTCGCTTGAAGGTTCGCACATGACGAATCAGGCACATAACGCGCTCTTCTGCTGTATTCGTGGGTCAGTTCCGGGCCGGGAGTCGGGGTTGAGCGGCTGGTGGAAGCTAACCGTGGGAGGGCATTAGGAGTGGGGCTAGAGGCTGTGGAACCCATCACGGTTCTGGTGAACAACCGGAATTAGGTGTTTGTCTACCTCGATTAATCCTTGAAACAGGCCGTGATCGAGGCAGCCACCGATGGCTTCGACTGGTTTCATCGTCGATGTGGACAATTGCGGCAACGGTGGCCGTCAACTCCGTCTCCGACGCTCCCATATTCTGCTGTTCGGCACCCTGTTCTGGCTTCCGTAGTTTCGACCCTCGTGACAGCCCAAAAACCTAGAAGCGGACAGGCTGCAACCGAATCAACCCCTCACCAGACCACCCACGAATAGAGCAGAAGAGCGACTTATGGGCGCTATTCAGCGTGGCAATGACCACCTGACCTCCCAGCACATATGAGCGAGACTGGTCACCGGCGACGTGAATCCTGGATATCAGCGGGGTTAGGACTAGCGCCGGTCCCGGTCGCCCCCGAAGACTGACTCGTCGGCGATGGTGTGTATGGCGCTTCGATCTTCTTCGTTGACTCTCAGCGCCTCTTCGACCACTGAGTCAAGCTGTGACGGAGGAACGACCACTGCTCCGGCTGAGTCCGCATAGACAAAGTCGCCTGGGTGAATCCCGACATGTGAAACCACTACCGGAACATTGGCTTGATACGGAGTAACCACGTCGCCTCCCCATTTGGTTGCCTCTCCGCGGCAAAAGGTGGCGAAGTCGTAGCTAGACAACTCATCGAAATCCCTCAGCCGACCGTCAGCTAGGACACCAGCCAACGACATCTTCTCGACGCGTGCCAGCTTGGTTCCACCACCAAGCGAAATGTCTGGATGGCCGTTGCTAGCCAGTACCAGCACTCTGCCGTCGGATTCGTCGCCAACAGCTTCGTAGAACAGGTCAGCGAAGTTATACGTTCCGGGGTCCAGAGCGGCGGAGCAGGTTGGGAAGTAGGAGATCGTGACCGCTGTCCCCATCAACCTCCTGCCCGGAGTAGGCGACACCAGGTCCAATATGTGGCAGCGGTGCCGATGCATACGCCCCATCGCGTCAACCAAGTCCGCAGAAGTGACCCCCTCCGGGATCGAATACGAATCGACACTCATAAGCCGCAACGTAGCTCGAAACCAAACCTCCCGACCAGAACCACCTCAACCAAGCCCCGCCACGCAAACCACAGCTCGCGCATAACGGCACTTATGGGCGGTCGGATGACGGGGTCGTGGGTGCGGTTTCAGGGTCGTAGTGGGACTGATGAGACTGTGATCTCTACGTCGGAGTAGCCGCTGCTGGCCAGAAGAAGTTCCAGTGACCTGACACCAGTCTCGTTATCGAGTCGGGGGCCTTGGACTATCTCTCGTATTGGCAGTCTTCCGTCAGGGTCGGTCCCCATGGCGAGGGTGACATAGGGGACAGCGATACCACTATCGGGTCTGAAATCGACGCTGTCGAGTTCGTCTTCGGGCAGAACGTATACCGAACGCCATTCCTGTTCTTCGGCCCACGCCGGGTCTTTGAAACTGAACACGAACCCCACAACCTCACCTAACGCAGCGAACAGACGCGCCCTAGCTCCTGTCATTTCAGGACTGCTCGGATCGACTGTGGCGAACAGTTCGAGCATCTTGTCGGCAGTGGCCCGCAGCACCCACAGTTGGGTCTCCTCTTCGTAGATGACACGGTTCAAGAACCGGTCAGGTTGGGGATACGGAGAAGGGGGGCTGACCAGACGGGCCGCATCGAAACCGATCGCATATCCACCGCCCGATGACCCATACCCCCGCCATTGGCTGAGAAGATCACCATTCGCGGTGAACGACGTGGCGTAGAAGTCCGGATAGCCAACCCACCCTGCCATTGCTGTCCGTTCGATCTCCTCGATCAGTTCCAATTGGGCGGGAAACCCGGCCTTGTCTTTCGCTTCGCCGAGAACCTTGAGCATCAACTTCCACGAGTGTGCCAACTCCTTGGCATCGTTCATGAACCGCAGATTCGTCGCCCAAAGAGCCCCCGACGAACAGATCCCGATCAGTCCAGCTACGTCGGTGTAGTGGTACAGCAGATTCGGCGCTTCGCCTTGGATTCGATTCCAATCAGCAAGCGCGTCGGCAACAATGGCTGAGAGGGCAGCCTCCAATGGGTCGCTAGAACCAAGCACCGACGACATCCCGTCGATCGTACGCTATCGATCATTCACCAGCGTTATCCAAACCTCCCGAAAACCACCCAAACAGCCGCAAGCGGACCTTCGATCAGCCGCCCATAACGGCAATATGGGCGTTCTAAACCCGGGAACAAGGTCCACCATCTGAGCGAGTGTCGGACGTGTCGCCTGGGTACTGTCTCAAGCACGGCGAAGGAGGCGAGATGCGTGTTCAGTCAGGCCAACTGGTGGCATTGGGATACGGCAAGTATGTCCGGTCTGAGGAGGTCGTTGCAGTCGAGCCGATCACTGAAGGTCGAGGTCCGGGCAAGAGAAGCTTGGTGTGGGTGCGCGGCCTCCCAGATCCGCTTGTCGCGTCGCGCGCGGAGGGTTCGATCATCGACGATCTGGTGACCCCTGTTGAGGAGGCTGCTCGGATGAAAGCCCAACGCGCTGCGCTACGCAGCTTGACAACCGCCCTTGATTCGGTTTCTTCTGGGGTTCGGCGGGTGCTTGCCGAGGAGACCGGAACAGACATCGAGGAGCTTTTGAGCCAAGCGAAACGCGTACTCGGTTAACCGAGGGTTGGTTTCGACCCGATTCGTTGCCGCCAGGTGAGATGGTGATCACCAGCGGTCTATGTGCACCACATCGTCATAGGCCCGCCTGTTTGGGTTCCGAACTGGTGATAGAGGCCGATCCGCTGGATATCCAAACGCCAGAAGCCACGCACAGAACATGGTTGCCGGATGGCCCAGTAGTTCACGGGCCAGGTTCTGGTCTGCAACGTAGGTGTGACCTGAACCGATTCCACGGTCGGCTGCGACGGTCATCATCGCCATTGTTACTTGACCGAGGTCGTAGTGAATCGAGCCGAAGACCGCAGGCTCCTCTGATAGTGGAGCGATCAGAGCAACCGTCACTGCGGAGGTAGCTACAAAGCTGGCACCTCTCCATACTTCGGAGAGCCGTTCCAACTGGCTGCGGTCGGTGCATACAACGAAGTCCCACCGTTGCTGGTTCTTAGACGAAGGCGACCTTCGGCCTGCTTCCAGTATCACTCGAAGATCGTTCTGTGGAATCACGCGATCCTGATAGGTCCGAACGTTTCGTCTTGCTCTGAGGGCTTCCCAAGTTTCCATGTCCACAACCTACTTAGAGACACGAAACCAAACTTCTCGAACCCAGCAAGCAATGGCACATCTGTGCGGCCTACGGCGAGTCGATCAGCAACCCAATCTCGGTGCGTCCCACCACCGGGATCAGCAACCTCACCAGTTCGACAGCGGCTTCCCGGTTCAACACCAACTCCACTCCACGGGTACGGCTGTAGTAGTCACTTGTTGACAGCCGGTGTTTGAACTCGCTGAGTGGTTCACCAGGTTTGGAGGTGGCGAAAGCAATAGCAACGCACGGCTCCTCGTAGTTGCAGGTGACGGTGATCTTCTGTGCGTGGGCGAGTGGCACCAGATCAGTTGTCCCCGTCGGGTGTGACACTTCCCGTGGGCTTTAGAAACTGGAACCTAAGTCAGGCGATGGTGAACTCGACCAGGGGTGCACCCTTGACCCACCGGGGAAGAATGTGTTCGGCTTTGGCCGGCACGTTGCCCCAACTCTCGGTGAGTATCCGATACAGGACTTCTGCTCGTTGGTCTTCGTTGGTGACCTCTTCAGCCTCTGCTGGAAGGTCGGCAGTAACGCCGTGCTTGAGGTGGACCGTGAACGACGGGTTGGCTTTCATGTTCGCCAGCCAGTCACGTTTGCGGCCAAGCTGACCCGTGATGTAGTAGTTCCCGCCCAAGGGATGGAAGTTGATCTCGATCCGGTGAGGCTTCCCCGTCTTGGCTCCGAACGTGGTGATGTCAATGACCCCGCCTCGGTTAAGAGCATTCTCGACTGCTGTGTCCATACGGCGTCGAACCGGACGGAAAGTCGGCGTATTCCTCGACTGTCATCCCATCGGCGTCTAACAGGCCATCGAGTACACACTCCAGTCGCTACCCCGCTCGGATATGCCCGCACTCACAGGCGGCTCAGCCGCTAGGTCGAGTGATTCGGAAGCCATGGCCTGTCAGTGAAGGCGTAGGGTTCCGCGTCCACAGAGCAAGCCTCCCCTGGTGACCGTTTATGGGGAGGCTTCTCCTTTTGGAAGTACCGCTAACGGATATGCATCAGTCCTCGAGGCAGCGGAGGAGGTTGATCAGGAAACGGCGGTGGTGGTGTGGCTCATGGCGAGAGCAGGTCTGAGGATCGGAGAGGTCTTGGCGTTGAAGCGTCGAGACGTTGACATACGAGGTCGGTTACTGCACGTACGCGGCTCGATGTCGCGCCGCGAGGGTGCAGTATGCGCGGGGCTCTCCGAGGAACCGCTGGAAGTGAAGGTGTTCTCGGTCTGGTTGTCGAAACCGGAATCGTTGACGGGTCGGCTCAGAGTCGGTAGGGACTTTCGGCCCTAGCTGGGAAAGCCACTCTCAGACATGGTCGGTGGCTTGGGACCGTGGACTGGCTGTTGGTTAACACCGCGGTTCCGGCGTTCGGGCTGGTCGCCCCTTCCCAGCATCACCTGATGCCCGGACGCTAGAAGCCCCCCGTGGCCCCCCGCGGGGGGCTTCGCTTGTCCGTCGAGACGCTCGCCCAGCATCGCAAGCGCGGCGGTAAGGCCCACCGGGAACCCCCATGTATTGGGGGTTCTCTCTTGACGTGGTGCGATTTGCAACCGTTCACACGAGGACTCTGAGAGCGAGTTTGGCGGCTCCGGTGAGTTCTCCGTCAGGTGCTGGGAGACGGATGAGTCTGCATCCGTGCGCCGCGGCCAACATGTCCTTTGTCGTGTCGAAGTACGCCCTCTGGGCCGTGAGACCTCCCGGGAACGGGAAATCAACTGCTTCTCTCCCTCGCAGGTACTTGTCAGCAGAATCCCGATACTGAGAGCACAAATCGCGGTATTGGCTCAGGTCCAGCCCATGGTCGATGCCGTCGTAGAAGTCCAGGCTGGTGAGGCGCCGTGTGGAGAAATGGTGCTTCTCATCTATCTCGATCAGCGTGGTTCCATCAACCTGGAGATCGACACGGAGGTGCTGCCGGCGTTTTGCCGTCAGTGCAGACCAGTCTCCGCCAAGTCGGGCATGGAGGGTCACAAGCCGATACTTGAGCTGTGATGGCAGCGGTACGTCGACGTCAGTTGGTGCCCGATTGGTCAGCCAGTCGAATCTCACCTGGCGGTCCACCTGAAAGCCCCTCTTCTGGAGCAACTGCTGAACTTCCTCCACAACGCTCTTGGTCGTCACATCTTCTCCGTTGATATCACATCGAAGAGGCTACGTCCGGTGACGGTGAGTCGCCATTCCCTGCGGGTGTCTGCCAGCATTGGTTGTGGAGGTTGAAGATCCATGGAGATGACACAGGAGCACAAAGAAGCACTCGCTAGGGGTCGCAAAGAGGCGAGGGCCATCAAGGCCTATCTGAAGACAGTCGACACTCGCCACCAAGGTCGGCCGGTCACGAGAGAGAGCCTCGAGAAGCGCCTGGAAAAAACAAACCGGAAAATCGAAGATTCCGACGATCCGCTCAAAACCGTTGACCTGATCCAGACTCGACTCGACATCGAATTGGCGTTGTCCAGAGTGGAGGATGTGGAGAGCATCGAGCGTTTGGAGGCCAAGTTCGTGAAGTACTCGGCGTCATACTCGGAGCGCAAGGGTGTCAGCTACACGGCATGGCGTCAGTTTGGAGTACCGGCCGCGGTCCTCAGAAATGCCGGTGTGTCTGAAACGAGACGTCGCTAGTCCCACCCCAGTTCGGCTAGTCGATCGTCGTCGATACCCAGATGATGACCGAGTTCGTGGAGCACGGTCTTTCGTATCTCCGCTTCCAGATCCTTCTGGCTCAAACCAAGGGCAAGGTGCTGGCGTCTGAAGATGACGATCCGGTCTGGCATTGCACCGAAATAGTCATCCCGCCGGCTGAGGTCGACACCTTCGTAGACCCCGAGCACGTCCCCCAACTCGGGGGGCGGGTGCTCCTCGACGACCACAACGAGATTATCGATCTTGGCGACAACCCACTCGGGAAGTGTCTCGAGGGCGCGGTCGACCACCTCCTCGAATTCTCTCCGTCTCATCGTGGGGCAACCATCAAGTGACCGCCTTGTCCACATCGGCGAAGGCCTCGTGTGTCTTCGATTCGAATATCAGTTTGAGACGCTGCACCGCGGTGTGGACATCTATGAACGTGTTGTAGAGCGGTGACATACCCAGCCGGATGTTGTCTGGCGAGCGGAAGTCAGGAAGAACGCGGCCGACGTCGATGAGGGCGCGTGTGATCGGCCACGCCTCCTCATGCCCCAGCGAGACATGAGACCCTCGTCGGTCGGGGTCGGTGGGAGTGGCCAACACGAAGCCGAGAGGGCGAAGGTGAATGTCCCACTGTGCAATCAGATACTCAGTCATTGCCACCGACTTGACTCGAATGACGTCGATGCCCGCCTTTGCCACACCGGTGATCCCCGCCTCGGCTGCGGCCAGGGAGAGGATGGGCATCGTGCCGGTGTGGAACCGTCTGATTCCCGAAACCGGTCGGAAATCGAGATCAAACGAGAAGGGCTTGGCGTGGCCCCACCACGCCGTGATCGGGTTCTCCAGTGACTCTTGAAGATCAGTTCGGGCGTAGATGAAGGCAGGGGACCCGGGGCCGCCATTCAGGTACTTGTAGGTGCATCCGACTGCGAGGTCCGACTCGTTGGCGTTGAGAGCAATAGGAACGACACCGACCGAATGACTGCAGTCCCACAGGGTCAGCGTTCCCGTCCGATGAGCTATCTCGTTGACGTGGCCGATGTCGTAGGTGTAACCCGACTTGAAGACGGTGTGCGATAGCGAAACCAGCGCCGTGGATTCATCGATCTCGGCTTCCAGACCCTCCAACGGCCCGTGCACGCCGTCGGATGCGATGATCACCAGCTCCTTGTCGAATTGGCGGGCAATACCCTCCAAGATGTAGAGATCGGTGGGGAAGTTGAGGTCGTCGGTGACGATCTTCGAGCGTTCAGGGACAGCGTTGATAGCGGAGAGTGCCAGCTTGTAGAGATTCACCGATGTCGAGTCGGAGATGATCACTTCTCCTCGTGAGGCGCCCAGGAGGGGAGCGAGGAGGTCGCCGATGTGCAATTGGAGATCCCACCAGTTCTCGTTCCAGGAACGGATAAGTCTGTCCCCCCACTGCCGGCGGGTCACGTCTTCGACTATTTCGATTGTCGCCTCGGGAAGTCGGCCAAGGGAGTTGCCATCCAGGTAGATGAGGTCATCGTCGGTGTGGACATAGAGGTCGTGCTGGTCCCGAAGTGGGTCGGAGGTGTCCAGAGCAAGGGCCTCGTCGTAACCTTCTGCCTGCGGGTAGGGGCCCAGATCCTCGAGCGTCATGCCGACATTGTGCCATCGGGCCGATGGGATCGACTAGCCGATTGTCCGTCGGTAACCTTGCCAGTGCACGGGCGGTTAGCTCAGTCTGGTAGAGCGCTCGCCTCACACGCGAGAGGTCACAGGTTCAAGTCCTGTACCGCCCACGAGAAGAACCCCCTGGTAACAGGGGGTTTATCTTCGTTTCAACCTGTTCTCTAGCGGGTGGCGAACTACGAAAGTTGCCACGAAAGTTGCCAACTTTGCAGGGGAAACGCGGTGTATGTTGACCAACTGAAAAGGCCGGCCCGGTGAACCACCACCGGGGACCGGCCAAAGCCGACTACCTATGTGGAGGTAACCGACCATGACTGATAGTAGACCCGGGGCGAAGGTTCTACCGTTCCCCATTCAGCCGCGGATGGTCAACCAGGCGGCACGCGTAGCAGTCCGCAACCTCACCCTTTCCAAGCTGATTACAGGCCGTGAGGCTGTCCGGGCTCTCGAGGACATGGGAGCCCCGGAAGAAGAGATCGACGCGGTGACAGGCCGCACATAATGCGGTTATGGGCGGGCCTCTTCAGGCGTTGGCTACTCGGGCTCCACTGCTGTTGTGCAAAAGGCGTTGCTGTATTGCGACGACTGCGGTCTGCGGAAGAACCGCTCCTAGGTATCAAGCGGATCGACCGTCCACGCTTCGGGGTCAAAAAGGTGACTTTCACTAATCATCTCCTCGGCGTGAGCGGCAGGCCGTTCGAGTAGTTCAGCATCCTGTCGGCGAAACCGTCGAGGTTAAAATATGGGGGAATCAACAGAGCACCTAATGTCGAGCAGGCCATGACGTCCGACAATCTGCCCGTCGACCGACCGATCAATCGCTAGGAAGTGCAATCATGATGAAACCGATATTTTGGGGACCGATACTTCTTGGAGTCGGTGTTGGCGCTGCGATTGGGAATTCCACGGACAACTTGATAACCGGGGTACTTTTGGGACTGATGTTTGGCATTCTGGCCGGTAGCGCGGCTCTCAAGAAGCGGTCCTAACAGACCGCCACCGCCCATCCCCAACGCACCAACCCCCGCACATAACGGCACTTATGTGCGGCTAAGACGGGCGAGGACGCCCCACATCGCGCGGCTCGTCAGGCATGGCCTACCAGTGTCCGCGTAGGGTTCCACGTCACAGAGCAAGCCTCCCCTAAAGACCTCCCCTCTCGTTGGGGAGGCTTTCTCCTTTGGGGGATTTGAACGCTCAAAGTCGGTTAGGGACTTAAGTCTCTAGCCCGCATCCGCTAGCGGTTGCGACGGCTGTAGCTGAGGTCCTGGACGAAGACGGCAAACCGACCAGCGAGACCAGTTGCGACCCCTGCGACGGCGACCGTCAACATGGCGAGAACGAGCGGGTTGAAGAGGACCGCGCTCGTAATGGTGATGATCTCGCTGATCTGCGCCTGCATGCCTTACATGGTGCATTGTCATGACCTGTGCGCCTACTGGGTATGACCCTCATTCGACCCTGAGCACCCTGACATGACGGTCGGGATCTGGGACTTTATGCCCTAGCTGGGTGAGCCGCTGTCAGCCATTCTCGGTGGCTTAGGGCCGTGGACTTGGAGGCTTGGGGTTTCCTCATCGCGGTTCCGTGTCCGGGTAGCCGGTCCATCTTTGTACCTGGACACTGAAGCCCCCCGCCTCAGCGGGGGGCTTCACTTATCGCGTGTCAGATCGACGACGTTGCCGTATACGCGCGGTTCGGAAGGCATGGCCTACCAGTGTCCGCGTAGGGTTCTGCGTCCACAGAGCAAGCCTCCCCTGGTGACCGAGTTTGGGGGAGGCTTCTCTTTTGCCGCATCGAGAAGATTCCCACCGATAGCTTGATTGGTGTCCGGGGAGACGCCTTTGAAACCCAAAGGCGTCGTAGCGGCCTCCCAGCCCCCTGGACGAAACGAAGCCCCCCGTCCTCAAAAACCGGGGGGCTTCACTAACAGTGCGTCAAGACCGACGACGTTCGCTTTTAACGCGCGTTTTCGCGTTCTTAGCGGGTAGGTGGCCTGGGGAACGCCTCCCTTCAGCGTCCCCGGCCACACCTGAAACACGGACCCCCTCCGAACGGAATTCCAGGGGGTCTGTGGAGGAGGCCAGGGAAGCGGGAAGAGCGACCAAAACCACTTCCCCGGACAGGGTATCCGGGCCAGGTAAACCAGGAAGGGCAGATGATGAAAGCGACCCCTCCCGGCCGAAGAAAGGTGAAATTACAACCTCACCCGGCCCGGAAAGTAATTTACGTCACGTTCAATATGGCGAAGGCCCCGTCTGAAACCGAATCCGCACCCATGCGGTAGAAGGCGTACAGGCCTCTCTGGCCGCTAGGCCTGTTGGATCCCGTCGCGAAGAGATGCGGGACAAGTTCGACCTTCATCGCAATTCGATCCGCCAGAACGTAGTTGGAAAAGTCGCCGAAGATGAGGATGTAGTTGTCTCCTGACCCGTGCGTTCCGTCCATGTAACTGGAGGTAGCCATCGGCCGTTTGATAAGCCCTTCCTCACGTAACGCCGTGACGAACGGTGCCGGCGAACCGGCGTCACCCATCTGGCGAATGTCGCTGTAAATCAGCGGATGAGCCAGCCAGGTGGCGTTCGACTGGTAGCGGGGCGGCAAAGCGTCGAACAGGGCGAACACATCACCGATAGCGAACGTATCAGTTGTGATCCATCTTGACGGCTATGAGCGCCCGGTTCTCTACCGGATGAGGGGTATCAGTCTCAGTCCTGATGAAGCTGGCCGTCGTCTGTTTAGCGGACCGGTCCAATGGTTCACGGACGAGCCCAGCCTCAAATGGCTGAATGACCGGTGGGGGTTTGAGGAAGGCGAGATCGATATCAACACCCTTCGGTTCCAGACCGTGGCACATGTACTCGCACCAGACCTCACTTCTTGATACGAAGTCCGCTCTAGGGTTTCCGGGTGGATTTCGAGGTAACGCGCTCCGACATTATGTCGGCGGCAGAGCGGATTGGCCCGTACACGAGGCTGACCCCGGTGGTCGAACTGGGCGACGTGTTCGATGCCGAATATCGGCTCACGCTCAAACTGGACAATCTTCAACCCACGGGATCCTTCAAGGCGCGCGGCGCATTCTCCGTCTTGACAGGTCGAGAGATCCCTTCCTCTGGTGTTGCCGCAGCCTCGGGCGGAAATTTCGGCATAGCAATCGCCTACGCCTGTTCCAGGCTCGGTCACCCGGCAACCGTATTCGTCCCGGAAACATCGCCGGCCGAGAAGATTGACAGAATCTCCAAGTATGGGGCAGAGATTCGTGTGATCCCCGGTTACTACCACCAGGCCCTCGCCGCCTGTGAAGACTGGGCGGCCAATAATCAAGCCTTTCAGGCGCATGCCTATGACCAGCCGGAGGTGGTTTCGGGGCAGGGGACAGCAGGAAGAGAGATCGCCGACCAGGTCGAAGATGTCGATTCGGTGTTGGTCGCGGTCGGGGGTGGAGGTCTCATCGGTGGAGTGGCCAGTTGGTTTCGTGATGACGTGCGAGTCATCGCCACCGAACCCGAGAGCTGCGCCAGCTTTCACGCCGCTCGAGAAGTCGGACGACCAACCGTCGTCGACGTCGGGGGAGTTGCGGCATCTTCTCTTGGAGCCGAGTCGATCGGGGAGTACGCCTGGCATGCCAGCCGGTGGATCGACGATTCGGTGCTGGTTACCGATGCCGAGATCATCGTCGCTCAGAGATGGATCTGGGACAACGTCAGACTGGCCATCGAGCCTGCGGCGGCGACCACCGTTGCCGCGCTGAGGACCGGCGCCTACCAGCCCGACCCGGGGGAGCACGTGGTGGCTCTCATCTCAGGCGCCAACGTGGACCTCGGGTCCCTCGGCTGATTGCTTGGCCGCTTCCCAACCTCTCGCCATACTCGCACCGTGCTGAGACAGGTTATACGATCGTTGGTTGGAGGGTTCTTGATGGGAACCGCCGACCTCGTCCCCGGAGTCTCCGGAGGGACCATCGCTCTCGTTCTCGGAATCTATGAAAGGCTCGTAGCGTCAATTCGGCAGGGAAGCTCCGCCCTGGGGTCGATGATCAAAGCCGATATTGCCGGGTTCAGGGATCACCTCAGGAGCGTTGAGTGGCGATTCTTCGTTCCGCTTCTCGCCGGGATCCTTCTGGCGGTTGTCCTTCTCGCGAGCTCTCTCGAGCACCAGCTCGAAGAGCGACCCGAGGTGATCGCCGGACTGTTTTTTGGTCTGGTGTTGGGGTCGATCGGCATCGCGTGGAGACTTCTTCGAGGTGCCACGTGGAGTCACGTGGTGATTGCCGCAGTTGTGGGTCTGGTGCTGTTTATCGCCCTCGGGTTCGGTGAAGGCCAAATCAGGGAAGACCCTTCTTCATTGGCGTTCTTCGCCGCCGGAGCCCTTGCGATCTGCGCCATGATTCTGCCTGGCATCTCGGGCTCTCTGATTCTCCTGATGCTGGGCATGTACGCCCCGGTGTTGGCTGCGGTCACCGATCGGGAGTTCGGCACGATCACCGTGTTTGCGCTGGGCGCAATGGTTGGCCTTGCGATTTTCTCCCAGCTTCTCTACTGGTTGCTGGAACACCACCATGACAACGTTCTGGCCGCGCTCATCGGACTGATGGCGGGCTCGATGCGGATCCTCTGGCCCTGGCCCGATGGAGTCGGGAGCGCCGAGCTTGGGTCGCCCGAGAACGACTGGCTCTCGGTATTCACCGCGATGGTCATTGGTGCGATGATCGTGACCCTGATTTCCCGGCTCGCTATGTCGCGGGAATCTGTGACTACCGCGTAGCCATCCGCTTCGATCGCTGATCGGCGATGAGATGGTGCTCGAGCGGCTCCCAGACCTCTGGTCGTCCAAGGGTGCGTTTCATGGAGACGAGGGTCCGCATAAACGTCGGAACAGAGCGTGATGCGTCCATTGGATTGGGTCGCGATGCGTTCTGAACCGAAGGAGAAGGGCTGAGACTCACGATGTCGCAGTCAGGCCAAGCCGATTTGATCAGATCAATTTCCTCACTGAGGGACCGCGTGCCGACCCGGTCGAAGAGCTTCTCGTGGAAGCGGGCCCGCATACGCGACACTTCCGCGGCGAGTGGAGCTATGACCAGCACTAGATCGAGAGGCTCCGGCGATCCGAGCACCAGATCGGCATGGGTCCCCGAGGAGACGCCACCGTCGACATACAGGTCATGGTCCAGCGAATAGGGGTGAAAAATGAGAGGGATCGCCGACGAGGCAGCCACCGCCTCGGCGATACCGACCTCCGGTGCCGAGTCGGTTCCGAACACCGTGCGGCTGTTGGAGCGGAGATCATGAGCGACTATGGCAGTTGGTCGGTTGGGCCAGGAGAGCGCAGCGTCGGAACCGATATGGGTGGTGACCCAATCGGCGATACCCCTGGCGTGATAGCGCGCTGGCGAGCCAAGGAAGAGCGTCAGCCCGGGTCGTCGGACTCCGGGAACGATCCCGTGGCGTACCCATCTCCCGACATTGAGACTCGGTGCCTTGATGAACACATGAGATCTGATGCGTTCGGTGACATCATCACGATTGTCCGACGGTCTCACCATGGAGTCGAGGGTGAGAGCTTCGTTGCGAACCAGCGAGGCAACAAAAGAGCCAGATGAGGTGCCGACAATTACTTCGGCATCGTTGGGATCCCACCCGGTCGCCAACTCGATTGCCATGAGGGCGGCCATCTCGTACGCCGCACCAGTGATGCCTCCACCACCGAGGACGAGTCCAACCTTGCTCACTCATCTCACCATAGGTATCGACGCCGCGTCTTTGGGTATCGACGCAGTAGGCCCTTTCGAAGATTCGATCGGTTTGTGCCGGTCGGTTCAGCCGAAATCCTGTCCACAGCCGGCGCACCGAGAGTCGTGCTCGTCCGTGGGGGCGTAGCACCATGGACAGGGCAGGTCGTCGCCGCGCTCATCCCGCGGAAGTGCCACAAGAGTCGGATCCACCCGAAACGTCTGGTTGCCCCTGATTCCCTTGGCGAGCGCGAACAAACCTGTTGTTGCAGTGGCTACCACCAGAGCTTCGATCACCGTCCGGCCTCCTTGATATATGCCAGGTTGAGGCTAAGAGAGACGTCCGGAGATTCCGGGGATTTCGATCAGGCGGTTTATCCGCCCAACACGGCTTCGGTCAGATCATTGACGAGGTATGACAGGTCGCCGAGACGCCCGTCGCGGACTTCGGCAGCGTCGAGCATCATCATCGCGGCGTGATAGGCCACCCATGAGCGATATCGACTTTCGGGAAGCTCCGCCGCGTAACCCCGGCGGAAGGCTGCTGCGGCGTCCTCGCCGTGGACGGTGGCGAACTGCCACACGGCAAGGGTGAGGTCCCACTCGGGCGGACCCAGAGTCGCCCACTCCCAGTCGACGAGGGTCACCAGGCCCTCCTCGTTCACGATGAATTTCGAGGGCATGGGTCTTGTGTGTGATGGCACGGGGGTGGTGGCGAGAGGAGGTTCGATATCGAGCGCCTTATCGAGGACGGTCTGGTCCATTCCGAATCGTCGCCGGAAGCGGCCAAGACGCTCGATGGTCGAGCGGTAGTGGCTGAGCACGTATTCGCTGTCGATTCCGACCGTGAGGTTGGTGATTTCTGCTTTGGACGAGTGGACGTTGAGAAGGGTTTGTCCTGCCGCTTCGATCACGTCGAGGTTCTTGGGAAGACTGGCCAGGTTCCAGGCGCCGGCGTCGGACATCCTGAGCCAGGCCATCTCGCCGTCGACCCCCTGATTCTGAATCGTGGGAACTCCCTCGACGCCGGCGAGTGCTTCGAGGGCGTGCTGCTCGCGCTTTTCCCGTGAAGCCACCGGGTACACCTTGACGATCGAGGTGTCGGTTTCGTTCTCCGTGACGCGAAATATCTTGTTGGCTCCAGCAGCCAGCTCGCGAATCCGACCGCTTGGGTAGAGACTCTCTACCAGTCCCCTTGCGTCCATACCGTGCGTAACCCCTCTTTGTTTGATAAGCCGGCGACTATCTCCGATCACCGAATTACTCTGCCGTCCCAGGCTAGCGAGAAAATGAAATGCCAATAGACCTTCGTTATCCGGATGGGAAAGTTGTTTCTCACCCGAACGGTGTTACCGGGCTCGACATCGCCGAGTCGATCGGCCCCCGGCTGGCCCGCGCCGCGGTGGCGGTCAAAGTGGACGGAGCTCTCTACGACCTATCGCGGCCCATCAACGAGGGTGGTGACTTCGCGGTGATCACCATCGACAGCGACGAGGGTCTTCACATACTTCGCCACTCCGCCGCTCATGTCATGGCTCAGGCAGTTCTCGATCTTTTCGATGGAGCCACCTTTGCCATCGGCCCGGCGATCGAGGACGGCTTCTACTACGACTTCGAGGTTGGAGCGCCATTCCATCCCGACGATCTGGAGCGGATCGAAGAGCGGATGGCGGAGATCATTTCCGAGGATCAGCCTTTCGAGCGAGCGGCGATGAGCCGCGACGAGGCTCTCGCGATGTTTGCCGATCACAAATTCAAAATCGAGATCATCGAGGGTGTCGATCCGTCCGAGGTGTCGGACGGGGAGGAGGTGACGACTTATCGGAATCATGATTTCATCGACCTCTGCCGCGGGCCCCATCTCCCGTCGACCTCGCGGATTCCGGCGGTGAAACTGCTCCGAAGCTCAGGGGCATATTGGCGAGGGGACGAAAAGCGGGAGCAGCTCCAGCGCATATACGGAACTGCGTGGGCCTCCACCGCGGACCTGGAGGCCTATCTGCATCGTCTCGAGGAGGCGGAAAAGAGGGATCACCGCAAATTGGGCCCTGAGCTCGATCTCTACAGCTTCCCACCTGAGCTCGGCTCCGGACTCGCCATTTGGCACCCCAAGGGTGGGCAACTGCGGAAGATCATGGAGGATCACAGCAGGGCCTTGCATGAGCGTTTTGGGTTCGACTTCGTCTTCACGCCGCACATCGGTAAATCTGAGTTGTGGCAGACGTCGGGTCATCTCGATTACTACGCCGAGAACATGTACCCGGGTATGCAACACGGAGACGATCCGGAATACAGGGTCAAACCGATGAACTGCCCCTTCCACGTCCTCATCTACAAGAGCCGCGGTCGCTCCTATCGTGACCTTCCGATGAGGCTCGGCGAGCTTGGCGGCGTCTACCGCTACGAGAAGTCCGGCGTGGTTCAGGGGCTGCTCCGGGTTCGCGGCATGACCATGGACGACTCCCACACCTTCTGCACCGAGGATCAGGTGCAGGACGAGTTGAAGATGCATCTCGACTTTGTGCTCACCTGGCTCAGGGATTTTGGGTTCGACGAGTTCGAGGCCGACCTGAGCACACGACCTGAGAAGGCAATCGGCGATGCCAATCAGTGGGAGGTCACCGAGAAGGCGCTCGCCCAGGCACTCGATGCTCATGGTGTTCCCTATCGCATCGCCGAGGGTGAGGGTGCTTTCTACGGACCAAAGATCGACGTGCATATCAAAGACGCCATCGGGCGCCGCTGGCAGTGTTCCACGATCCAACTCGACTTCAACCTGCCGGAGCGCTTCGAACTCGAATATGCAGCGTCGGGAAATGTCTCCGAGCGCCCCTACATGATCCATTGCGCCAAAGCCGGCTCGATCGAGCGTTTCACCGCGATCCTCGTCGAGCACTACGCAGGAGCATTCCCGATGTGGCTTGCCCCGGTCCAGGTGTCGATCATCCCGGTGGCAGACCGGCACGAGGAGTATGCAGATTCGGTCAGTCAGAGTCTTGGCGATGCCGGACTGAGGTCGGAAGTCGACATGTCACAGGAGACAGTGGGGGACAAGATCCGGCGAGCCCTTACCCAGAAGCACCCCGCCGTCATCGTGGTGGGCGACGACGATGTGGCCCACTCAACGGTGGGTCTTCGTCTTTACGGTGAAGACAAGGACACCCGTGGCGTCCCTCTCACCGAGGCGACAGAACGCCTGACCGAGATGGCGAGGCCACCATCCCCATGAGCGAGGAGTCAAAAGCCAGGGCTGACCGCGAGGGGATCCACATCGAGCGCGAGCTCGCCGATTCCGTGGCCATCGAAGAAGAGCTCGATGCCAACGTTGGTGGCCCCTTCAAATTCCCCGAACCCGGTCGCCGCCGAATCGCCGGCTGGGTGTTCCTCGCCGCGGGTTTGGTTGCGACGGTGACGATTGACGGCGGCTGGGTTGTCGGAGTCGGTTTTGGCATGCTTGCGATCTGGCAGTTTGTCGTCGGCATGGCCCCTCGCTGTGGATGAGCACGAAGCGATGACAGTCGCCGGGGCGGCCGTTGACTTCACAATCGGTCATGCGTCGGCGGCGGTACGATTTCACGGCTGGCGGTCACGGCCAAGATGGTCGGTGGTGCTCTATTCAGCCTCTGAGCCTCCCGATCAGCGGGCGCTTGTGGTGGTGGACGCCGTCAGTGGCGACGTTGTCGAAGAGCCGTATGTCGAGGACATCGAGGCTGTCTGACAGGTCTTGTGCGGTGCGTCGGGAAAGATCTCAGCGGTCTTGGCGGGGGACGAAGGAACGTTCCGCCGGGCCAGTGTAAAGCTGGCGGGGGCGGAAGATCTTGGTGTCGGGATCAGCAGACAACTCTCGCCACTGTGAGATCCAGCCGGGCAGACGACCCAAGGCGAAAAGGACGGTGAACATGTCGGTCGGAAATCCCATCGCCCGGTAGATGATCCCTGAGTAGAAGTCGACGTTGGGGTACAGCTTGCGTTCCACGAAATACTCGTCTGAGAGGGCGATGCCCTCCAGTTCCATGGCGAGATCGAGCAGGGGGTCGTCGACCCCCAGTGCGGTGAGCACATCCTCAGCTGCCTTCTTGAGGATTTGGGCGCGCGGATCGAAATTCTTGTAGATCCGATGCCCGAAACCCATGAGACGGAACGGGTCATCCTTGTCTTTCGCCTTCTTGATGACAGTCTCGATGTCGTCGCCGCTTTCGACGATTCTCGTGAGCATCTCCAGCACCGACTGGTTGGCGCCACCATGGAGAGGTCCGGAGAGTGCGTGGATTCCTGCCGCGACCGAGCTGAAGATATTGGCCTGACCTGAACCAACCAGTCTCACTGCCGAAGCGGAGCAATTCTGTCCGTGATCGGCGTGGAGGATCAACAGCATGTTCAGGGTGCGGGCGACCACCGGGTCTGCCACGTAGTCCTCGGCCGGCACGGCGAACATCATCCTGAGGAAACTGCTGGCGTAATCGAGGTCATTGTCCGGGTAGACGTACGGCTGATGAACCCCGTATTTGTATGACCAGGCAATCATCGTCGGCGTCTTGGCGATGAGACGTCGGGCGCTTATGTCAACTGCTTCTGAATCGAGCGGGTCGAGAGCGTCCGGGTAGTAGGTGGCCAGAGCCGATGTGGCCGAGGCCAGGATCTGCATCGGGTGAGCCGAGTGTGGGAAGGCTTCGAAGAGGTGCTTGACGTCCTCCCTGAGCAAAGTGTGCTGAGTAATCGCGTCCTCGTATGCCTCGAGTTCGGCGATGGTGGGAAGTTCTCCGTACTGGAGCAGGTACGCCACTTCGAGAAAGGACGCTTGTTCGGCAAGTTGTTCGATGGGGTAGCCGCGATAGCGGAGGATCCCCTCCTCACCGTTGATGTAACTAACTGAGGATGCGCCTTCAGCGGTATTGGCGAAACCCCTGTCGACGGTGACCACTCCAAGGCTTGCGCGCAGATTGCCGATGTCAACGCCGACCTCCCCTTCAGTTCCCACATATGCGGGAAGGGTCAGCTCGGCTTCTTCGTGGCGGAAAACCGTGTCAGGCATAACAATCCTTTCCTTGCCAGCGCTCACTCGTCTTCGGACTGGGCAGCTGCGATCACTCGTTGGGCTTCTATGTGGGGCACTTCTGCGTAATGGTCGAACTCGACCTCGAACGTGCCTCGCCCTGAGGACAATGATCGCAGTTCTGCGGCGTATTGCCGCATTTCGGCCATCGGGATCTCAGCGGTGACCGTCCGCAAGGTGCCCTCACCGTCCATGCCCAGGACACGACCGCGTCTCGAGTTGATGTCACCCATCACGTCGCCCAGATAGTCCTGAGGGACTGTCACGCTCGTTTTCACTATTGGTTCCAGGAGAGCTGGTCGCAGCTTGTCGGCAGCATTCCGAAACGCATGGATCCCTGCCATGCGAAATGACAGTTCGTCGGAGTCGACCGCGTGGTAGTTCCCGTCGTACACCTCAGCGGCGATGTCGATGACCGGGTACCCGGCAATGAGCCCACGATCCAGGGCCTCCTTGACACCCTTGTCGACTGCGGGGATGAAACCTCGCGGGATCTTGCCACCTTTGACAGAGTTGATGAACTCATAACCACTCCCGCGTGGTCTTGGCGAAAACCTGACAGAAGCCACACCGAACTGTCCCCGACCACCCGACTGCTTCTTGTGCTTCCCCTGAGCCTCGGCGGAGGCGGTTATGGTCTCTCGATAGGGGATCTTCGGGAGAGAAGCGTCGATTTGGACCCCGAACATTCGTTGGATTCGGTCGAGGGTGACGTCTATGTGGCTGTCGCCTAGCCCGGACATGACTGTCTCGCCGGTCTCCGGGCGTCTCTCGACCCGGATGGTCGGGTCTTCCTCCTCGATGCGGTGGAGGGCTGTGGACAGCTTCTCGTCGTCGTGGTGGGAGTGTGGCGTGATCGCCACTTCGGCCACTGGTTTTGGGTACTCGACGGGCTCCAGGACGAGGTCTATTTCCGGCGACCGGAGGGTGTCACCCGAGTGCAGTTTCTCGTTCTTGGCGATAGCCCCGATTCCACCGACGGGGAGGTCGGAAACATCGTGATGCTCTTTGCCTTGGAGCTTGAAGAGATTGTGAAGACGTACGTTGCCCCCGCGAGCCAACTCCAGGTTCTGGTCGGTTTTGGCAGTGCCCGAGAAGATTCTGAAAAGTGAGATGCGGCCGACAAAAGGATCGGAGATGGTCTTGAAGACGTAGGCAAGGAGTGGACCATCGGCCGATATGGGAATGGGCTCGCCCTCGGAGAGTGGGGGGAAATTGCGTTCCAGTGGATTGGGTCCATAGTCGGCGATGAACTCGAGAAGGGTGTCGATTCCGATCAATCGTTCGGCAGAAGTGACCACAACGGGATCAATCTCACCGGCAATGATCCCGTGATGGATGTTCGAGACGATTTGTTGGTTGGTCGGTTCCTTGCCTTCGAAGTAGGCCTCCATCATCTCATCGTCTGATTCGACGACAGTCTCGATGAGTGCTGTGTGGGCGGCGTGGACCCGGTCTTCGACCTCCGAAGGTAAGTCAACCAGAGATCCGTTGGAGTCGCCTTTGGTGTATTCGTATGCCCTCTCCGAGGCCACTCTGACAAGTCCTCGGAAGCTGCCCTCCTGGCCAATCGGAACCTGAATCGGTGCTATCGCCTTCCCGTAGGCGTCGCGCAACTCGCCGAGAGTTCGCTCGAAAGAGGCGCGTTCACGATCGAGTTTGGTGATCACGATCGCCCGGGGAATCCCCTCATCGCCGGCTGCCCGCCAGAGCTGTTCGGTCTGCACTTCGATTCCGTCCACCGCCGACACGCAGAAGATGGCCAGATCGGCCGCACGTAGAGCAGACCGGGCGTCACCGATGAAATCACTCGATCCCGGTGTGTCGATGATGTTGACCCTGGTGCCTTTCCAGTCCACGGTGCCGACACTCAGACCCAGCGAGATGTTCCTTTCGATCTCCTCCGGCTCATGGTCGAAGATCGTGGTTCCATCGTCCACCGACCCCATTCGATTACTGGCGCCGCCCACATAGACCAAGGCCTCGGCAAGTGTCGTCTTCCCGCTTCCGCTATGACCTACCAGGACGACGTTGCGAACTTTCTCGGGATCCAACTCGACCTCCTTGTGTGAAAGAAGGTGGATCCTAACCCCGGTTGTGACCCTCCTATTCAGCCGGGGTGCTACTTTCCCGGCGGTGATCGACATGCGGATCCGACCTCGGATCACCCGGTTCCTCGAGCCAGTGGGCAAGGCTCTCGCGGCCGTTGGTATGACGCCGACCGCCATGACCGTCCTCGGTCTGGTCATCGTGATAGCAGGAGCGGTGGTGATAGCCGCCGGGGCTTTGCGGACCGGGGCGTTGATCGTGCTACTCGGTTCCCTGCTCGATGGGCTGGATGGGGCGGTCGCCAGGGCTTCCGACAAGGTCACGGCCAGAGGAGCTTTTCTGGATTCCGCGTTCGATCGGTTCGGTGAGATCGCTGCCTTTGCAGGTCTGGGGGTATTCATGACCGGCGCTTCCCGGGTCATGCTTTTGATCGTGCTGGCGGTGGGAGGAGCTCTCATGGTCCCATACATGCGGGCACGCGCCGAGGCCGAAGGTTACGACGGCAGGGGCGGTTTGATGGGACGCGCTGAGCGGATCATTCTCTTCAGTATGGGATTGGTCCTCGGTTACGTAGAGCCGATGTTGTGGATCTTCGTAACCCTGGTCTGGCTGACCGTCGTGGTCCGTTTCGTGAAGACCTACCGCTCGATCGAGTGAAGGCACGGCTGGCTTACTGGGGGTTGCGGGTCGGGGTCGGCCTGGTCGGGTTGCTTCCGCACGTGGCAGCGGTGTGGCTTGGAGAGTTCGCCGGGCGTGTGTGGTACAAGGTCGATGGTGGGCGGCGTCGGATGGCGACACGTCACATGAAACGGGTGCTGGGAGACGAAGCCGATGTGGCGAGGGCATCCCGGTCTTCGATGGAGTCATACGGCCGGTACTTCGCCGAGTCTCTTTGGGTAAGGGCTCAAAGGGTGCCCGGGATTTTGGCGAAAACATCGGTCGAGGGCCTCGACATGGTGCTCTCAGCCAAGGCCGAAGGCAATGGGATGATCTTTTCCGTGCCCCACATCGGCAATTGGGAGGTGGCGGCGCCCGTGGCCGTTAGAGAAGGCATCCCCGTGGTGGCGGTGGCCGAAGATCTGCCCAACAAACGAATCACCGAATGGTTCACCTCCATGCGTAACGACTTCGGGATCGAGATCGTCCTGGCAACCGGCCGGATCGAGGTGATGAGAAAGCTCGAGCAGGGGATCGCCGCCAACAAAGCGGTAGCTCTTCTCTCGGACAGAGACCTGAATCGGAGAGGGGTCGAGGTCGAGTTCTTCGGCGAGAAGACCACGCTCCCGGCGGGTCCGGCCGCGTTGGCGGTCAAGACCGGGGCGCCGCTCTTTCCGGTGGCCGTCTATTTCAAGGGCGACAGCCATCATGTCGTGGTGAGGCCGGCGATCGAGGTGCCCGAGGGAAAGCGCTCGGATCAGGTCAAGAAGATGACACAGTCGATGGCTAGAGAACTCGAGTCTCTGATTCTCGAGGCGCCCGATCAATGGCACCTGGTTGTCCCCAACTGGCCCTCCGACAAGGAATAGCCTCATGCGCATCGGGCTCGTCTGTCCATACGACCTTTCCAAGCCAGGAGGTGTTCAGGCCCAGGTTCTCGGTCTTGGCGAGGCACTCCGTTCATTTGGCGATGAGGTGTCGGTGATAGGTCCCGGGCTACCGGAGAGTGTTGACGGCGTCGACCTGGGGTCATCGGTAGCCGTCCCCGGCAATGGTTCGATGATGCCAATTTCGTTGGATCCCCGGGTCCGCTGGGCAATTCGAAAGGCCAGTTTGGGTCTTGATCTTCTTCACGTCCACGAACCGCTCATGCCGACAGTGTCGCTTGGCGCTCTGCGTGCGGGCCCACCGGTGGTGGCCACCTTTCACGCGGCTCCCGAATCGGCCGCCAAACGTTTCTACAGCTTCGCGGGACCATTCCTGGCGCGCATGTTGGGTAAGAACGTGAGGACCGTCACCGCGGTTTCCAATACGGCAGCAGAGGCGGTGAGAAGCCATATGGGTGTGGTGATCGTCCCCAACGGACTGAATGTGGCCGCCATGTCCACCGATCAGGTACGCAGACCGCTCCGCGTCGCATTCCTCGGTCGCGACGAGCCAAGAAAGGGTCTCGACCTGCTGCTGGATGCATGGGGTGATGTTTCGGATGCCGTTCCCGACGCCGAGCTGGTGGTGATAGGAGCCGATCGCGGGTCTCGTGACGTGGAATGGATGGGCCGTGTCGACGACGAAACCAAGATCCGGGTGTTGAACTCGGCCGCCGTTCTCGTAGCGCCCAACACCGGTGGCGAGTCATTCGGGATCGTCCTTGTCGAGGCGATGGCCGCGGGAGCGGCCGTGCTCGCATCCGACCTCCAATCATTTGTGGACGTCGGTGGCGAAGCGGTTCGGTACTTCAGAACTGGCGACGTTTCGGACTTGACAGCCAAACTGGTCGAATTGCTCGATGACGGCAATGCGCGGACCGATCTGGCTGGGCGCGGACGGATGCGTGCCGACCAATTCGATTGGGACACCGTCGGGGCCTCCTACCGGGCCGTGTATGAGAAGAGTCTCTCTTAGGTGAAGCCGCTATTTCGCAGTACCATCCTTCCCTTCCCATAGGAGTCACAAGTGGTGGAAACCGGAACCGATCGTGTCAAGCGGGGTCTTGCCGACATGCTCAAGGGCGGCGTCATCATGGACGTGGTCAACGCCGACCAAGCCAAGATCGCCGAGGACGCAGGAGCCGTCGCTGTGATGGCTTTGGAGCGAGTTCCCGCAGACATCCGCAAAGACGGTGGAGTGGCAAGGATGTCCGATCCCAACATGATCGAGGAGATCCAGGCTGCCGTCACCGTGCCGGTGATGGCCAAGTGTCGCATCGGTCATTTCGCCGAGGCAGCGGTGTTGCAGGCACTCGGTGTCGACTACGTCGACGAGTCCGAGGTTCTGACTCCGGCTGACGAGGAGCACCACATCGACAAGTGGACATTCACGACACCCTTCGTCTGCGGGGCTCGAAATCTTGGCGAAGCTTTGCGACGCATCGGCGAAGGAGCGGCGATGATTCGCACCAAGGGCGAGGCCGGCACCGGAAACGTCGTTGAGGCCGTTCGCCACATGCGCACTCTCACCACCGAGATGCGTGCCGTTGCATCGATGGGTGATGAGCAGTTGATGTCGGCCGCCCGCGATATGGGGACTCCCTACGACCTCGTCAAAGAGGTCTCCGAGACCGGCGCTCTACCCGTGGTCAACTTCGCCGCCGGCGGGATAGCGACGCCGGCCGACGCTGCGCTGATGATGGGTCTTGGCGTCGACGGCGTCTTCGTGGGCTCGGGGATCTTCAAGAGCTCCGATCCCGAGGGTTATGCCCGCGCGATCGTCGAGGCCACCACATTCTGGAATGAGCCGGAAGTCGTTGGCAAGGTCTCCCGTGGTCTTGGCACGGCAATGCCGGGCATCGAAATGGAGAGCCTCGAGGACTCAGAGCGTCTCGCCAACCGGGGATGGTGAGATGAGCACGGTCGGGGTCCTGGCACTACAGGGCGACGTCCGTGAACACGTCAACATCCTCCAATCTCTTGGCGCCGACGCGTCAGAAGTGAAAAAGCCTGATCAACTCTCCGAGATAGACGCCCTGATCCTCCCCGGCGGGGAATCGACAACCATCGCCAAGATGGCCGTCCGCTTTGGGATGTTCGACCCGCTTCGGTCGGCGATCGACGACGGACTGCCTGTGTACGGCACCTGCGCAGGCATGATTCTCCTGGCGAGCACGATCTCTGACAGCGATCAGCCGGTGATTGGTGCGCTCGACGTGGTGGTCAAGAGAAACGCATTCGGCCGCCAGAACGAGTCCTTCGAGGCGCCGGTTGATGTCGATGGTCTCGACAGCCCCTTTGAAGGTGTGTTCATCCGTGCCCCCTGGATCGAGAAGGTCGGGGCTGATGTGGAAGTGCTCGCCGCCATCGAGGATCACCCCGTGATGGTGCGACAGGACAAGATCCTGGCGACCTCGTTCCATCCGGAGTTGACCGGCGACGGGCGCATCCACCACATGTTGCTGGATTTGGTCTGAGGTTCGGGAATGTCTGGTCACTCCAAATGGGCGAACATCAAGCACCGCAAGGGCCGTCAGGACGCGAAGCGCGGCAAGCTCTTCGGGAAACTTGGAAAAGCGATCGAAGTCGCCGCGCGTAATGGCGGTGGGAACATCGAGTTCAATCCCACGCTGGCAACCGCGGTTGACAAGGCGAAAGCCGCGTCGATGCCCAACGACAACATCGAACGGGCCATCAAGAGAGGGTCGGGTGAGGTCGAGGGCGCCATCTACGAGGAGACGTTCTACGAGGGTTACGGCCCGGGGGGAGTGGCTATTTACGTTCAGGTCCTCACCGACAATCGCAACCGGGCGGCATCCGATGTTCGCTCTGCTTTCACCCGGCATGGCGGCAACCTCGGTGAGCCGGGCTCAGTGGGGTATCTGTTCAGCCAGAAGGGTCTGATCCTCGCAAGAGGATCAGAAGACGAAGTGATGCTTCTGGCCATCGACGCCGGCGCCGAGGACATTCTCGGTGTCGATGGGGGGATGTATGAGGTGGTGACCAAACCCAGCGACATGCGTGACGTACGCGAAGCTCTCGAAGACGGTGGTGTTGAGATCGAGTCGGCCGATGTCACCCAACTGCCGGCTAATACCGTCCCCGTGGAGGAGAGCGAAGCGAAAAAGCTGCTGAGGCTCATCGACACCCTGGAGGATCTCGATGACGTCCAAGCCGTGTTCGCCAACTACGACATCGATGACGAGGTGATGGAGAAAGTGCTGGCCGAAGCATGAGCCCCATGTGCCGCTGTGCCTGACTGCTGCGACCCCACCCCGTATCGGCGCTTCTTCAATCGAAAGGAAGCCGACCGAAACGTGCGCTCCTACCGAAAGCGCGGCCTCGATCCGATGGCCAAGGGCATGATCGACTTCCTGGTATCCGGTGGTGTGGAAGGGGCCGACGTCCTCGAGGTTGGCGGTGGTGTCGGTGCAGTCCAGATCGAGTTGCTCAAGGCCGGCGCCGCCAAGACGGTGAATGCCGAGCTTTCTTCCGGGTATGAAGACTCTGCGTTGAAGCTCGCCAAGGACGAAGGCCTGGAGGATCGGATCACCAGACGACTGGGTGACTTCGTGGAAAACGACGGCGATTTCGAGCCCGCCGACATTGTTGTGATGAACCGGGTTGTCTGCTGCTATCCCTGGATGGAGAAACTGATGGGCGCCGCCGTCGCCAAGACGGGCAGGTACCTGGCTTTGGTCTTTCCGAGGCAGAAGTGGTGGGTGAAATGGGGTATAGGTCTTGGCAACGGATTCATGGCTCTGCGAGGGTGCGATTTCAGGGCCTTCGTGCATCCGGTGGACAGAATCGAGGCGGTGGGCACTGACGCCGGTTTTGTGGTGCGTCACACCGACAACAACTTCATTTGGCAGGCGCTGGTATTGGAGCGGGTTTCCTAGAGCAGCCGGTCGTTGTCCGCTAGCCGACTCCTGGCTGGCCAGTTGTTTTCAGATTTCTTTTGGACTTGTCCTCCTCTGGGTCAAATCTGTCAGACCCCTCCTGTTGACTGGGGGTTATGAGTTGGGGAGAGGTTTCAAACGACCAGATCGATGAGGCGTTTGCTCATTTTCATGGGTTGTCGTCCGCGAAATTGGCCAACGTTTGTGAGCTGATAGTCGAGGTCGACGCCCGTCAGTCGTGGATGTCCGATGGTGCTCGGAGTTTGACGGATTGGGTGGCGGCCAGGCTTCGGCTGCGTCCTGACACTGCCGGTCAGTTGGTGCGGGTAGCGAAACGTCTTTCTGATCTTCCTGTGTTGTCTGAACGGTTTGCGGCCGGTGACCTTTCTTTGGACCAGGTTGACGCTGTCTCTCGTATGGCCACTGCTGACACCGAAGCTGGGCTGATCGAAGAGGCTCTCGGGTTGTCCAACGCTCTGCTGGACCGCAAAGCCCGGAGAGCGAACCCTCCTTCTGTTTCAGATGAACGTGAGGCTCATCGGGTGCGTGCCCTGTGGATACAACGTCAGTTGGATGGTTCCTCAGGGAGACTGACTGCTCATCTACCCAACGCCGAGTTGGAAATAGTGGAAACCGCTATCCGGGACCGGGCCGACAAGATCGGCCCTAATCTTGAAACCGGTGTCTTCGACGCCTACTCCCAGCGGATGGCGGATGGGTTGGTGGAAGTGTGTGCCACTACCGGAGACCAGACCACCACCACACCACCTCAGATCACCGTTCACGCCGACCTGGAAGCTCTGATCACAGAGGATGGTGGTGTCACCGAACTCGGTAGTGGTGCTCTCATCCCCAACGAGACGACAAGACGACTTTCCTGTGACTGTGGTGTTGAAACGGTGATCACCGACGGTTCTCAGATAATCGGTGTCGGTCGTAACTCACGGACTGTTCCGGGATGGTTACGACGGTTGGTTCATCATCGCGACGGGGGAACCTGTGTGTTTCACGGATGTGACAACACCAACTGGCTACAGGTTCATCACATTGTCCACTGGTCGAAAGGCGGACCCACCGATCTGGACAATCTGATCCTGTTATGCGGGTTTCACCACCGGTTTGTTCACGAACACGGATGGTCTATCACCACCGGTCCTGGTGGAGACTTCCAGTTTCGCAAACCCGACCGGACTCTCTATCCGCCACCCAAACCAGACTTACATCCCAAACTCGCCGTCCTCCTCCAACCCGCAGAACCCCGACCTACATAGGGGCGCACCGCCCCGCTCAGGAGAGCAGAAGATGAAGACGGTACAACCGAACCAGTCCATACTACTGTGACAGAACATATGTTCGTTTTGGGTATCGATCCCGGTCTCTCGGCAACTGGATATGGCCTGGTCGAGGGTTCTCAGCCGCCCAAGGCTCTTCTGGCAGGCGTCATCCGCACCAGCACCGATCTCGAGGTCTCTCAACGTCTTGCAGAGCTTCATCGTGGCCTTACTCAGGTGATCAACGACGCAGAACCGGAGGTTGTCGCTCTGGAGACAGTGTTCACCAACCGCAACCTGCAGACGGCTATCTCCGTTGGTCGCGCCTCAGGCGTTGCGCTTCTGGCCGCAGCCGAGGCAGAGCTTCCTGTATACGAGTATGTGCCCACCGCCATCAAATCGGCGGTGACCGGCGACGGCTCCGCCAACAAGCGCCAGGTCCAGCAAATGGTGGCCCGTCTGCTTCGTCTCGAAGAGGCTCCCAAACCGGCTGACGCCGCGGATGCTCTGGCGATCGCACTCTGTCATCTTCGTGCCGCACCGCTACAGGCAAGCCGATGATCGGCCGTCTGCGCGGAGTTCATGTCTCCACCCAGGAGACGGTTGTCACCATTGATGTCAATGGCGTTGGATACGAGGTCCAGGTGACTCCGCGTGATCTCGTCTCTCTGCCCGGGGTTGGCGAGGAGATCGTCGTCCACACCCACACTCATGTGCGGGACGTCGAGATAAGTCTTTACGGTTTTGCATCCGAGTCGGATCGGGAACTGTTCCGCGTCCTCCTCACTGCGAGCGGGGTCGGACCCAAAGTCGCGCTGGCGATCCTCGGTTCGATAGCGAGCGAAGAAGTGATCCGGGCCATCGTCTCCGAGGATCCCGACACACTGACGCTTGCCCCCGGTGTCGGCAAGAGAGGCGCCCAGAAGATCGTTCTCGAGCTCGCGCCAAAACTAGCCGGACGAGAGATCGAGATGACCCGCAGCAGCGAATTGGGGTCGGTGCGCCAAGCCCTCGAAGGTCTTGGTTACACGACGGCCGAGATAAACACGGTGATCAACTCAGTGAATCCAAATGATCCGCTCGACGCGCAGATCAAGGCGGCCCTCCAGAACCTGGGAAGACGCTAGCCATGCGTGAGGACAGTCTTCTCAACCCGACGATCGAAGACGAGGAGGAGCTCACACTTCGACCTAAGGTCCTCGATGAGTTCATCGGGCAGTCCAAGGTCAAGAACCGGCTCCAGATCTCCCTCGAAGCTGCCACCAAGGAAGGTCGTCCTTTGGATCACGTTCTTTTCTCCGGCCCTCCCGGTTTGGGCAAGACGACCCTGGCTTCGATTATCGCCGCCGAGAGAGGTGTCGCGATCAGGGTGACGTCGGGTCCTGCTCTGGAGCGACCGGGCGATCTGGCGGCGATCCTCTCCAATCTGGCACCCCACGATGTCTTTTTCATCGATGAGATCCATCGTCTGCCCCGGGCGGTGGAAGAGGTCCTCTACCCGGCTATGGAGGACTTTCAGCTCGACGTTGTCCTCGGGAAAGGGCCGACAGCCCAATCGATACGCATCGACCTCCCTCACTTCACTCTGGTGGGCGCAACCACACGCAAGGGCAAGGTCACGGCGCCTCTTCGCGACCGGTTCGGCATCGAGGAGAAGCTCGACTACTACGAACCGGAAGAGCTTGCGGTGATCATTGGGCGCTCGGCCAAGATCATCAATGTGGAGATCGACGAGACGGCAGCCGAGCTGATCTCCGGTCGAAGTCGGCAGACGCCGCGCATCGCCAACCGTCTGCTCGCCCGTGTTCGGGATTACGCGGTGGCCAGGGCTTCGGGCTTCATCGATGTCAGCGTGGCCGAGAAGGCACTGACCGTGTTCGAGGTCGACGACTTCGGTCTGGACAAAGTCGACCGGTCGATTCTCATCGCCATCATCGACCGATTCAACGGTGGCCCGGTGGGACTCTCCACGCTCTCGATTGCGGTCGGCGAGGAACCGGAAACCGTCGAAGACGCCTACGAGCCATTCCTGCTCCAGTCAGGTCTGATCAAGAGAACCCCGAGGGGCCGGGTTGCTACCGAGCACGCGTATGCCCATCTGGGGATCGACCGTCCGGAGACCCCTCAGGGGACTCTGCTCTAGCCACCGATGTGAGGGTCGCCGACTTTCACTACGACTTGCCGGACACGTCGATCGCACAGTCGGCGATCGAGCCACGACACGATGCTCGCCTGCTCGACAGCAGGGACATGAGCGATCATCGTTTCCTCGACCTGGCCGACCTTCTCGAACCCGGAGACTTGCTCGTCGTCAATGACACCAGGGTGAGGCCTGCTCGTCTGGTTGGACGCCGGGTCGACACCGGAGGCAAGGTTGAGCTTCTGCTCCTCGATCGTCGCAGCGACGGATGGTGGGATGCACTGGCACGACCGTCCCGACGTCTGCGCCCTGGCATCGTTCTCGAGTTCGATGGCCTCTCCGCAATCGTGGAAAGCATTCCCGATGGGGGGATGGTCGCGGTCTCGCTCGACTCAGATGACGAAGAGGCGGCCATCGGGTCGATCGGGGCGATTCCGCTCCCACCGTATTTCACCGGAACGCTCCCCGACGCCGATCGATACCAAACGATCTATGCCAGAGAGCCGGGCTCCGCTGCTGCACCCACAGCAGGGCTCCATTTCACCGAAGAGGTATTGGCGCGACTCGATGAACGGGGTGTGAACATGACAACCGTCGACCTTCATGTGTCCCTGGACACTTTCAGACCGATGAGTGTCGACGACATCGAAGATCACGAGATGCATGCCGAGTGGTGCTCGGTGCCGGTGGAATCGGTCGCCAGAATCGCCGACACGCGTGGAGCCGGTGGAAAAGTGGTGGCCGTCGGCACGACGGTGGTTCGCACGCTGGAGTCGATGGCCGACGGTCGAGGAGGCGTTCGATCGGGGAGCCATAGAACTAATTTGTTCATACGACCGGGTTACAAATTCGAAGTGGTGGATGCCCTGATCACCAACTTTCACATGCCCTCCTCTACACTTCTCGTTCTTCTTGCAGCCTTCATGGGGCCGGGCTGGCGTGAGATCTACGAGACCGCGCTTACACGCGGATATCGATTCCTCTCCTTCGGGGATGCGATGTATGTGGAGCCGAGGCGTATCTAGCCTGGCTGTCATGCCCGCGGTCACCTGGAATTCGACAGCTACCGATGGAAGGGCACGGACGGGTTGGCTGGAGACTCCGCACGGAAGGGTGCGAACACCTGCGTTCATGCCCGTCGGCACCCGAGCGGCGGTCAAGGCGGTCGACACCGATGACCTGGAGGCGGTCGGAGCGGAGATGATTCTCGCCAACACCTATCACCTGATGCTTCGCCCGGGTGCCGACCTCATCGCCGACCTGGGCGGACTGCACAGATTCATGGGGTGGGACCATCCGATGCTCACCGACTCCGGAGGGTTTCAGATCTTCTCGCTCGCCCCCGAGGTGGATGAGACAGGAGCCACCTTCAAATCGGTCTATGACGGCTCCACGGTCCACATCACACCCGAGGATGTTGTTGGTATCCAGGAGCGGCTCGGTCCGGATATCGCCATGGCCCTCGACGTGTGCGTCGGGCTTCCCGCCCCCAGAGAGGTAGTGGACAGTGAGATGCGCCGCACCCTCCGATGGGCTGAGCGCTCGCTCGAAGCACATACCCGGGATGAACAGGCTTTCTTTGGCATCGTTCAGGGAGGCGTTGACGACGATCTGCGAGGCGAGAGTGCCAGGGAGACCGCCGCTCTGGGGTTTGTTGGTTTCGGCATTGGTGGACTCTCCGTCGGCGAGTCGGCAGAAGATCGAAACCGCTCCCTCGACACGGCATTCTCCGAGTTGCCCGACGACAAGCCGCGCTACGTGATGGGCCTCGGTGACACCGACGGGTTGCTCGACGCCATCAGCCGGGGCGCGGACATGTTTGATTGCGTCATCCCGACGCGGGTTGCGCGTCACGGAAAGGCACTGTCGAGGACCGGGGACTTCAACCTCAACCAGGTTCGCTTCGAAGCGGACGACGGCCCGATCGACCCGGATTGCGCATGTCACACGTGCCGCAATCACTCGAAGGCATATCTTCGTCACCTGATAAGGACCAACGAGCTGAGTGCCCATAGGCTGTTATCGATCCACAACCTCCGATACACGTTCGATCTGGTGTCGGCGGCCGGTGCCGCCATCACTGAAGACCGGCTGGCGGACTTTGTCGCGGGAGTGCGCCGTCGGCGTCAGGATGGTTCGTCGTAGGGGTACTTTTTCGCCTAACCTGCCGGTTTCCAACCATTCCACGGAGGAACCGTGAGTTTTGTCGTGTTTGCCCAGGAGTCCGGAGGGTTCGGAGGCACGGGGTCGCTGATCTTTCTGGCGCTGATGATCGGTGTCTTCTATTTCCTGATCATCAGACCACAGCGGAGTCGAACCAAGAAGCAGAAGAACCTTTCCGAGTCACTCATGATCGGACACGAGGTGCGCACTATCGGTGGTATCCATGGCACCGTTGTCTCTCTTGACGATGACAGCGTTGTCATCACTGTCGAGGATGGTCGACTTCGAATCTCGCGGCGCGCCATCGGCAGTCGCGTAGGAGACGAAACCTGACGTGACCCGACGCGTAGTCGGGCTTGTCATTGTCCTCGCCATCGCCTGGGGAGGGCTGGCGGCCACAATTGCCCTCGGTTTCACACCTCGCCTGGGTCTCGACCTTCAAGGCGGCACTGCGGTTGTCCTGACGGCGCCCGAGGGCACCGATCCCGACCTCGTAGAGGTCTCCGTCGACATCATGACCCGTCGGATCGAGGACATCGGTGGGGTTCAGGAGCCAGATATCGCCATCTCCGGCGACAACACGGTTGTTGTCCAGCTACCCGGTGTCGAGGACGAGCAGCGAGCCATCGAGGCCGTCGGTCAGACGGGAGATCTTTCCTTTCGGCCCGTCCATGATTCCTTTCCCGGCGCAATCGGTCCCTTGGCCGGCGCTGGCACCCCCGGAATCGATAACGAGACCGGGCTCACCATCAAGGACGACATACGTGACGACGCATTTCTTCTCTACCCCGCCGATTTCGGATCTCAGGTTCTGTTTGTGGGGCCGGCCGGAATGGTCGGCGAGGATGTCGCCGACGCCGTCCCTGTTTTCGATACCCAATCGGCTAGCTGGGCGGTCAGCCTCGACCTGACCAGTGAGGGCGCCGTCCTCTTCGAACAGATGACAGCGGAGGCTGCGACCTATCCGCTGGGAGACCCGCGACGACAAATCTCGATCGTCCTCGACGGTCTGGTGATCTCGGCGCCACAGGTCATACCCGAGGGCGGGATCAGTGGTGGACGCGCCTCGATCTCGGTGGGGACGGGCGAGGACTCTCAACAGCAAGCCAACGACCTTGCTGTCGTTCTTCGCTACGGATCGCTGCCGGTCGCCTTCGAAATCTCAGCAGTCCAGAAGATCTCGGCCAGTCTGGGGAGTGACTCGCTCCAGGCCGGAATCATTGCCGGGTTGCTCGGACTCGCACTGGTCGCCATCGTGTTGATCCTCATCTATCGGTCACTGGGTCTGCTGGCCATCGTCGGCTTGACCGTTTTCGGCTCTCTTCTGCTCATGCTGTTTGGCCTGCTCGGTGAGTTCCAGGGTCTGACGCTGACTCTGGCGGGCATCACCGGAATCATTGTCTCGATCGGAATCACCACCGACAGCTATATCGTCTTCTATGAACGGCTCAAAGAGAAGATTCGCGACGGATACGAGATGGACGAGGCAGCCGAGGAAGGATTCCGGCTCGCCTACCGGACCATTCTCACTGCCGATACCGTTTCGCTGCTGGCAGCCGTGTTGTTGTGGCTTCTCGCCGTCGGAGCGGTCAAGGGCTTCGCTCTGGCCCTCGGTCTGGCCACGGTCCTCGACCTGATAATCGTCAAGGTGTACACCCGCCGCGCTGTGGGGATTCTCGCACGCACGCCCCTGGGCTCGGGTGGATGGTTCAGCATCAAGGGAGCGGCCCAATGAGCACCTGGGGCCGGCTGAACAGAGGCGAAACAGAGATCGACTTCGTGGGCAATCGCAGGCGATGGTTCACCATCTCAGCGGTGCTTCTGGTGATTGCCCTTGGCAGCCTCGGCATCCGCCAGCTCAATCTTGGAATCGAGTTCGTCGGGGGACTGGGGATGCAGGCGCCTAATCCCGCCGGCGCCGACGTACCGGAGATAAGAGAAGCGCTCGGGGTTGTTGGCGTGGATGAAGCCACCATCCAGCTGCTCAACGATGGTGAGGCTGTCCGGGTAGCCACCCCGGTCCTCGATCTGGCAACTGAGAACGAGGCCGTCGACGCCCTGGCGTCGGTGACCGGCAGCGACCGGGTGGACATCTCTATCGAAGCTGTCGGTCCATCATTCGGCGCCCTTGTAGCCAGACGCGCACTCATCGCTCTGGGGGTATTTCTCGGCGCCGTTGTTCTCTTCATCAGTTGGCGTCTGGAGTTCAAGATGGCAGGCGCCGGTCTGGTTGCCCTTGTTCATGACCTGGTGATAACGCTCGGGGTCTACTCGCTCTCCGGCTTCCAGGTGACTCCGGCCACGATGGTCGCCATTCTGGTGATACTCGGGTACTCCCTGTATGACACGGTGGTCGTCTTCGACAAGGTGGAGGAACTCGTTGAGCTCGAAGAGAAGAGGTCCTACTCCGAGATCGTCAACAGGGCGATGAACTCGGTGCTGGCAAGATCCCTGGCTACTTCGCTGACCTCCCTACTGCCGGTGGGAAGCATCTTGTTCGTGGGCTCGATCATCCTCGGTGCTCCGACGCTGCGTGATTTTGCGCTCGCTCTGTTCGTTGGAATCGCCGCGGGCACTTACTCGTCGATATTCGTTGCTGCTCCCATTCTCGCCACCTGGAAAGAGAAAGAGCCCGAGTGGCAGGAGCGGGCGAAGAGGGCTTCGGGGCGTTCGAAGGTGGGGATGCGCTGATCCGGTCTTAGACTCGTGTGGGTGGACCGCCTTATCTCTCTCATTCGCGACATCCCGGACTTTCCCGAACCGGGGGTTGTCTTCAAGGACATCACCCCTGTTCTTGGTGACGGGAAGGCACTCTCCATTCTGGTGGACGCACTCGCTGAACCGCACAAGAAATCAGGAATCACCAAGGTTGCCGGCATCGAGGCTCGCGGCTTCACCCTGGCCACACCGGTTGCCGATCGTCTGGGTGCCGGATTCATTCCGGTCAGGAAACCCGGAAAACTCCCCCACGAGACCATGCGCGAGGACTACGCCCTCGAGTACGGGACCGATGCGCTCGAGGTCCACATAGACTCAGTAACCCAAGGAGAGAAGGTTCTGGTGGTGGATGACGTCATAGCCACCGGAGGCACCGCGGCCGCGGCCGTTCGTCTTCTTCGAACGGTGGGCGCCGAAGTTGTCGGTATTGCCGTGTTCATCGAACTGGCTTTTCTGGGTGGGGCCGAAAAGCTCGACGGGGTTCCGTTACATGCCCTCGTTCGATACGACTGACAAGGGGACTCCGGCCAAACTGGTCGATGTCCTCGATGCGTTCCGTGCCCGCCATCCAGACGGCGACATAGAGTTGCTTCGACGGGCCCATGACGTGGCCAAGAAAGCTCACGCCGGGCAGTACCGCAAGACCGGCGACCCCTACATATCTCATCCGCTGACGGTCGCCTTCCTTCTCGCCCACTATGGGCTGGACACCGAGACGATCGCCGCGGCGTTCCTTCACGATACGGTGGAGGACACCGATCTCACGCTCGAGCAGCTTTCCGCTGAGTTCGGTGAGGAGATAGCCCGGCTGATCGACGGGGTCACCAAGCTGGACCGGGTCCGATACTCCAATCGAGAGCAGGCTCAGGCGGCAACGATTCGAAAGATGGTCGTGGCCATGGCACAGGACGTGCGGGTCTTGATCATCAAACTGTTCGACAGGCTTCACAACATGCGAACGGTCTACGCGCTACCCGAGGAAAAGCAGACCAGAGTCGCTCGTGAGACCCTCGATGTGTACGCCCCGCTGGCTCACCGACTGGGCGTCCAGGAGATCAAGCACGAGTTCGAGGATCGCTGTTTCGCAATTCTCTATCCCGGACCGAACGCGGAGATTCAGGCGAAACTCGCTGAGGCCGCCCCCGAGCGGGAGGCGTTCATCGAGAAGATGGTGGTCGAGATCGGCGGATTGCTCGGCGACGCCGGAATCGAGGCGAAGGTCACCGGACGACCCAAACATCAGTATTCGATCTATCGGAAGATGATCGAGCAGAACAGACCGTTCGAGGACATCCACGATTTGATAGGCATCCGGGTGGTTACGCTGACGACTCGTGACAGCTACGCGGCGCTCGGCCTCGTTCACAGTCACTGGGTGCCGGTTACGGGGCGATTCAAGGATTACATCGCAATGCCCAAGATCAACCTCTACCAGTCACTTCACACCACCGTGATCGGGCCGGACGGCAAGCCCCTCGAGGTACAGATCCGTACCGAAGAAATGCACAACCGCGCCGAAGCCGGGATCGCAGCCCACTGGCGGTACAAGGAGGGGGACAGCGGTGAGCAAATGGCGCTCGAGGTCCCCGCGTTCGAAGAGGATCCCGAAGAATTCCTGGCCAACCTGAAACTGGACCTCTACCAGGATGAGGTCTTCGTTCTCACTCCCGGTGGCGATGTCAAGGAGATGCCGAGGGGATCCACCGCAGTCGATCTCGCGTACGCGGTTCACACCGAGGTGGGGGATCGCTGCGTGGGCGCCAGGGTGAATGGACGTCTCGTCTCTCTGTCGACGAAACTCGAGTCCGGGGACATTGTCGAGGTCCTGACTTCCAATTCCCCTGATTCAGGCCCCAGTCGTGATTGGCTCAACTTCGTTCGCACTGGCAAGGCGAAGGCCAAGATCAAGCACTGGTTCCAGAGGGAGCGTCGGGACCAGGCTCTCGCCAACGGCAAAGACCTCATACAGACGCTATTCAAGAAAGAGGCCCCCGATCTCGGGTCTGGCGAGCGTGATTCGTATCTGTCGGAGATCGCCGTCGAGTTTGGTCTGAAGGATGCCGAAGCACTCACCGCCGCACTCGGGGAGGGCAATGTCTCGCTTGACTCCATGGCAGTCAGGCTTCGTCGGCGTCTGGCGCCCGAAACGGGAGACGACTTGTTCCGTCCGCCCCGGCGGAAGGGACCGGCCGAGGCAGCCGATGTTGTGGTCGAGGGTCAGGACGACATGCTCGTGCATCTGGCACGATGTTGCTCCCCTGTTCCCGGCGACCCGATTGTGGGCTACGTGACCGTTGGCCGTGGAGTGTCGGTCCATCGTGCCGATTGCACCAACGTGTCCTATCTGGCCGGTCGACGCGAGCGCACGGTCGAAGTGAGTTGGCCAAGTGGTGACAGCGGTGCCTTCGTGGTGTGGATTCAGGTGGAGGCTTTGGATCGCACCCGCCTTTTAGGTGACGTGACGGCGCTCGTGTCCGACACCGGAGGCAACATCACGGCGTCCTCGACAGCCGTCGGGGAGGGAAGGGTTGCTGTCCTCAAATACGAGATTGAGCTCTCCGATCCGGGTCAACTGGCACGACTGCTTGCCGACCTGCGCGGCGTCGACGGCGTCTTTGCAGCGTTTCGACTGGCCAACGACCCGGCGGCTGACTGAATTGCTGATCAAACAGATCCCAGCCTGGGTGGCGCAGACCAATGCCTGGGTCGTCGCCGATGAGCCTCGGGGGCGGGCGATCGTGATCGACGCGCCTCCAGAGCCTGAGTTGATCGGGGAGTACCTGGCGTCCATAGATGTGGCCGTTGTGGGCATCTTTCTGACACACGGCCATGTCGATCACACCGGTGGGGCCGGATGGCTCGCCTCGGAGACCGGGGCTCCGACCTATGTTCATCCTGATGACGATTTCCTGACCCTGCACCCGACCGAGCAGTTGCAGGCTCTTTTCGGCATGACGCCACCCGGGGAGTTCGGTCTGCCGGAGAAGATGGAGCCTCTCCACCACGGACAGGTTGTCGAGTTGGCGGGTCTCTCCCTCGAGATCCGGCAGACACCGGGGCACACTCCCGGTCACTGCTGTTTCTACGAGGATGGCGAAGGCGTCCTGTTCTCCGGTGATCAGTTGTTTGCCGGCTCGATCGGGCGCACCGATCTGCCGGGTGGCTCCCATGTCGCCCTCTCCAACTCGATGCGGAACGAGGTGATGACACTCGGCGACGATGTTCGGGTTCTGCCCGGTCATGGACCCGAAACCACGATCGGCCGGGAAAGACGTACCAACCCTTTCCGTCACGAGTGGGTCTAGTGGCCTGTCGCCCAAATAGCTACGCGGTCTCACCGGCCCTCGACAGCCCTGGCGGCGTCCTCCGCCTAGACGCAGCTACGGCTGCGCCTTCGTTGTGTGTCCTGGCCAGATGACGCCGATGACTCGGTGACACCGCGGCATCAATCGAGCGACAGACCACTAGAGCAGAACGCTGATCGTCGGGGGCTGGCCGGTAACCTGGCGTCCTGATGAGCTTCCAGCCCCCAAAAGGCACCGACGACCTGATGGCGCCACAATCGCAGACTTGGCGAGAGGTGTTGAGTCTCTGGGATGAATGGTCGGCACGTTATGGGTTCCCCCTCGTCATGACCCCGATCCTGGAGTCGACAGAGCTGTTCCAGCGCGGTGTTGGTGAGACCACCGAGGTCGTCACCAAGCAGATGTACACGTTTGAGGATCGGGGAGGCAGGTCGGTGACCCTTCGTCCCGAGGGAACCGCCGGTGTCGTCAGGGCCTATCTCAATTCAGGGCATCAGGGTGTGTGGAAAGGCGCTTACTCGGGCCCCTTCTTTCGATATGAACGACCGCAAGGGGGTCGGCGTCGCCAGTTCTGGCAGGTCGGTGTCGAGTACCTCGACGTGGAGAGCCCTGCCGCGGACGCCGAGGTGGTGGAGCTGGGCTACCGCTATCTCGAATCGACAGAGGTCCCCGGCCTGGAACTGTTGATCAACTCATTGGGAGACTCCGAGTGTCGCCCCGGTTACACCGATGTGCTCCGCGTTTATCTGGCAGGTAAGAAGAACGATCTCAGCGAGGACTCGGTAAATCTCATCGATGTGAATCCTTTGCGGGTGCTCGACTCGAAGACGGACCAATCGGTCCTGGTCGACCCGCCACGGATGGTCGACCATCTGTGTGACGGCTGCTTCGGCCACTTCCAATCCGTCAAGGCGTTGCTGGAGAGCCTGGATGTTCCCTTCACCGAGGATCATGGGCTGGTGAGGGGTCTCGACTACTACACGCGGACGACGTTCGAGTACATAGGCCGTCAGTTGGACACTGCCCAGAATGCAGTCGGCGGTGGCGGTCGATATGACGGTTTGGCCGAGACGCTTGGCGGGCGTCCAACGCCAGGTGTCGGTTTTGCCCTGGGGGTCGACAGGATCGCGCTTGCCGTCGATGAGGCGGACAGGACGTACCTGGACGCCTATCTCGTGTCTGAGACCGGCCCCGAAGAAGCCCTTTGGGTTGCTTCGCGTCTCCGTAGGGACGGTATCAAGGTCGACTTCGACAGCGAAGGCCGATCGGTGAAGGCGCAGTTTCGGGCGGCTCGCCGGATCAATGCGGCGATCACACTTGTCTGGAAGGGAAAAGGCGAGCCGATCGACGTCCAAACAAACACTGGTCGCTGGGATGTGGCACTCGAGGAGGTTTCGGATTGGCTCAGGGGACAAACGTGATCAGGTCTCATGGCGCGGGGGCGGTCTCCGAGGCGGATATCGGGAGCGAAGTCGTCATCGCCGGCTGGGTCCAGCGTCGTCGCGACCATGGGGGCGTCGCCTTTTTCGACGTGAGAGACGCCACCGGCCTCGTTCAGGTGGTCGCCGACCCGGCGGAGCACCCGACGGTTGCCGATCTGAAGATGGAGTACTGCGTCCGTGTGAGAGGCGAGGTTCGCTCCCGTCCGCCCGGAACCGAGAACCCGGATCTCCCAACAGGAAAAATCGAGATCGGTGTTGGGAAGCTCGAGGTCCTGGCGCCCTCCAAGACTTTGCCGTTCATGATCGACGACCGCACCGACGTCGATGAGGCCGTTCGACTGCGGCATCGTTATCTCGATCTACGACGCCCCCGAATGGCCGCCAATCTCAGGGCCAGGTCCAGAGCGACGACGGTGATCAGGCGGACACTCGACGATATGGAGTTTCTCGAGGTAGAGACACCGACATTGATCAACTCGACGCCGGAGGGGGCGAGGGATATGTTGGTGCCCTCCCGGCTGCGCCCGGGCGAGTTTTACGCCCTGCCGCAGTCGCCACAGCTCTTCAAGCAGTTGCTGATGATCGCCGGCGTAGAGCGCTACTTCCAGATTGCCCGCTGTTATCGCGATGAGGATTTCCGTTCCGACCGTCAGCTCGAGTTCACTCAGCTCGATCTCGAGGGCTCGTTCTGGGATCGAGATGATGTGCTGGAGACCATCGAGACGGTCCTGGCCGCGGTCACCCGCGAGATTCGCGGAGTCGACGTGCCACTTCCGTTTCCCCGCCTCACCTGGCACGAGGCAATGGATCGTTTTGGCTCCGACAAACCAGACATGAGGTTCGGCATGGAGATAGTCGACCTCTCCGACCTGTTCCCGAACTCGGAGTTCGGTGTCTTCGAGAACGCCCTGGAGGCTGGAGGTACCGTTCGAGGAATCAACGCCGGACCTCAGGAGTGGTCCCGTGCCAGGGCCGATGCCATGACGGAGCGGGCCAAGGAGTTAGGTGCCAGGGGACTGGTTTGGATGGTGTCCCAAGACGATGGCTCTCTTCGCTCGCCGGTGGCCAAGTTCCTGGACGAATCCGAGATCGAAGGCATCAAATCCCGAATGGAAGTCTCTCCCGGCGATGTTCTTCTGATTGCGGCGGATCGGTGGCGCACCACCGTCGGGGTTTTGGGTGGCCTCCGTCTTGATCTTGGTAGACCGAATACCCATGACGATCTTGCCTATCTGTGGGTAGTCGATTTTCCTTTGTTCGAGGAGGACGAGGATGGTGCTATCACCTTTTCCCACCATCCGTTCACGTCACCAACGTCGATTGATGAGATGGCGAACGACCCTGTAAACGCGATCTCCAATGCCTATGACGCGGTTCTCAACGGCGTGGAACTTGGCAGCGGTTCGATAAGGATCCACGATCCGAAAGTGCAAAGGCAGGTCTTCGAGATCTTGGGGATAGACGGACAGACCGCCGAGCGGCGTTTCGGCTGGTTCCTCGAAGCTCTGGAGTACGGGACCCCTCCCCACGGAGGATTTGCCTTTGGCGTCGATCGGCTTGTGATGGTACTTCAGAACGAGACCTCGATTCGAGAGGTCATCCCATTTCCCAAGACACAAACCGGGCTCGACCCGATGACCGGCGCACCAACCTGGGTCGAGGAGGACCAGCTCGCCGAGCTTGGTGTCGAACTGAGCCGAGAATCGAAACTGCGCCGCGACGACCCAGACGAGGACGGCTCTGAAGAGGGCGGGTAACCAAGGGGAGATCGTTATTCTCGCCCCCATCAGCGACACCAGTGGCTTCCATGGATAGCAATCAGCTTCGCCAGGCCTTCACGGGTTTCTTTGCCGAGCGTGAGCACGTGGTGCGTCCGTCGGCATCGTTGATCCCGGTCGATCCGACGCTGTTGATGACCAACGCCGGCATGGTTCCTTTCAAGCCTTACTTTCTGGGCGAGGAGGAGGCACCGTGGCTGAGGGCTGTCTCTGTCCAGAAGTGCGTGCGCACGATCGACATCGACATCATCGGCACTACCAAGCGTCATCTCTCCTTCTTCGAGATGATGGGCAACTTCAGCTTCGGCGACTATTTCAAGGAGAAGGCCATCCCGTGGGGCTACGAGTTCTGTACCGAGACCCTTGGGCTGGACCCCGAGCGCATGTGGTACACGGTCCACCACACCGATGATGAAGCCGCCGAGGTCTGGATCGATGGCGTTGGGGTCCCGGCCGAACGGGTACAGCGCGGCGGAAACGACAACTTCTGGCAAATGGGGGTGCCCGGTCCCTGTGGCCCGAGCTCTGAGATTTTTTGGGACCGAGGTGAGGAGTTCGGCAGCTCGGGTGGGCCCATCGGTGGTGACGAGGACCGTTACGTGGAGATCTGGAATCTGGTATTCATGCAGAACATCCAGGATGAGCCTTATCACGTCGTGGGCGACCTTCCGGCGAGAAGCATCGACACGGGTATGGGTCTCGATCGTACAGCGGCTGTTCTCCAGGATGTGCCCTCGGTATTCGACATTGACACGACGCGCGAGGTGCTGGCGACAGCCGAGAGATACACGGGTCTGCAGTACGGGGCCAATGAGAGAACAGACGTCTCTCTGCGGATCCTCGCCGATCACGGGCGAACGGTGACGTTTCTGATCGGAGACGGCGTCATACCGTCCAATGACGGACGGGGATACGTGCTTCGGCGGGTGCTACGACGGGCGGTTCGTCATGCGTGGCAGTACGGCGGTAAGGGTCTGATCATGCCCCAACTGGTCGAATCGACCGTCGAGCTCATGGGTGACGCCTATCCATCCCTTGGAGAGAAGAAGGATCTTGTCCTCGACATCGTCGCTCGCGAAGAGGAGAAATTCAGAAGGACGCTGGAGTCAGGCCATCAGCTACTGGACACCGAACTGTCCGATGGTCAGGAGCGATTGAGCGGCCCGGCGGCGTTCAAGCTCCATGACACTTTCGGGTTTCCGATCGACCTGACGAAGGAGATCGCCGCCGAGCGTGGTATCGAGGTCGATCTCGAGGGATTCGAGAAGGAGATGTCGACGCAGAGAGAACGTGCTCGGGCCTCCTGGAAGGGCGGGGATGAGGTGGAGTCGGCCAGGGTCTACCGGAGGGTCCTCGAGTCGAACGGCCTGACGGAGTTCGTTGGGTATGACTACGAGATCTCCGACAGCGTGCTCCTGTCCATGGTCGCCGAAGGGGAGACACTCGACCGAGCCGAGGAGGGTCACGAAGTGGAGATATTTCTCGACAAATCTCCCTTCTACGCCGAGTCAGGCGGTCAGGTAGGTGACAGGGGAGTCATCGAAACCGAAACTGGATCGGCGGTCGTCGACGACACCCGGCACGTCATCCAGGGGCTCCATGGCCACCGCGCCAGGGTCACCGGCGGTTACCTCACCGTGGGACAGAACGCCCGAACGACCATCGACAGCCCGCGGAGAGAATCCATACGCAAGAGTCACACGGGGACTCATGTCCTTCACTGGGCGCTGAGAGACGTCCTTGGCGACCATGCCGAGCAAGCGGGGTCGCTGGTCGAGCCGGGCCGGATTCGCTTCGACTTCTCCCACTTCTCACAGGTCACATCACAGGAACTCGCGGAGATCGAACTCGAGGTCAACACCAGGCTGGTGGCAAACAGTGACGTGACCACAACGCTGACCTCCAAACAAGAGGCCGAGAAGATGGGTGCGCTGGCATTTTTCGGCGACAAGTACGGCGAGACGGTTCGTGTAGTCAAAGTCGGGGAGTTTTCGACCGAGTTCTGCGGTGGCACCCACACATCGAGCTCAGGACAGGTCGGTCCTCTGGTTTTGGTTGCGGAGTCTTCAATCGGCTCCAATCTGAGACGAGTGGAGGCTCTGACAGGTCTGACCGCTTATGACCATCTGGTCTCGATTCGTGGCGCCCTTGTTCGCTCCGGCGGTCTATTGAAGGTTTCTCCCAGTGACGTGCCGGGTCGTCTCGAACAACTGCTTGACAAGGTTGCTGGTTTGGAGAGAGACCTCGCCGCTATTCGCACAAAACGGCAGGGTTCGATCGCCGAAGAACTCGCAGCCGGAGCGGACAGGATTGATGAGTCGGATCTGGTGATTGCTGAGGTCGGTGAGATCAACGCCAATGAGTTGCGCGAGCTCGCTCTCGGGATCCGGGACAGGCTTCCCGGGTCCAGTGTGGTGGTGGTTGGTTCAGCCGCTGGTACCAAGGGGACTCTGGTGGCGGTTGTATCCAAGGATCTGATCGCCAAAGGTGTTTCCGCGGCTGATCTGATAGGCGACGCAGCACGAGAGCTGGGTGGCGGGGGCTCGAGAGACCCCGAGCTCGCACAGGCGGGTGGCCCTAATGGCAGCCAACTCGGTGTCGCCCTGGAAAAGGCCAGAACGGAGGCCAGCCGAGCTCTGGCCGAGCTGTGACTCGATATCTCGGCGTCGACTACGGGACAAAACGAGTGGGGTTGGCCATCAGTGACCGGCTCGGGCTCACTGCACGTCCTCTCGAGGTTGTGCCACGGGACATCGTCGTCGAGCGTGTTCGAGAGCTACATGAGGAATACACAATCACGATGGTGATTGTCGGTCTCCCAACGGGGCTCAGCGGGGAGGAGGGTGTTTCGGCCGTCGGCGCCCGAGCCCTGGGCAAAGAGCTTCTGGCTGCAACGGGGATCCCAGTTGACTACCTCGACGAGCGTTTCACCTCGAAGCTGGCAGAGGACGTTTTGCTCCAATCAGGGATGAAGAGAAGGCAACGACGTGAAACGGTGGACAAGGTCGCGGCTGCCATCATCCTTCAGGATTATCTCGACGTGCGAGCCGCAGACGGGAACCACAAAACCGGCTGATACGTCGGACATCTAGACATGACTTTCGAGCCAGTACCCAGCCAGCCCATCTGGGCGAGGATTCTCAAGATCGGTCTGGCCGTCGCCATGGTGGCACTGGCGGCCGTCTCGGTGATCGGAGTCGCCTCTTATCTCGGCCGTCAAGTCGGGGTGGCCCTTGGTCCGGATGAGGGGACGAGTGATCCCGTCGATGTGGAGCCCGGACAGCCGGTTGAGGTCGTTATCGCCAGCGGCTCATCCGGACAGGACATCGGTGCGGCACTGGCTGCCCAGGGGGTCGTGCACTCTGCCCTCGAGTTTGAGGTGGCCGTTCGCAATGTCGACGCGGCCCAGCGACTGCAGGCCGGCACTTACGCTCTCACAACCTTGATGGACCCCGGCGAAGTGGTTGCCATTCTCGTTGCCGGTCCCGCCCCGGCCGTATACAGGGTCACCGTGATCGAAGGTCTTCGCGTCGAGGAGATATTTGTCGCTCTTGCCGAGGCGACACCACACGAATACTCGGATTTCGAGGACGCCCTTCTCGGTGGTGATGTGGTGAGCTCGCTTCGTGAGATGCCCCGAGAGCCCGTCTTGTCCGACTGGGAGGGTCTGCTCTTTCCTGATACCTACGAATTCACGAGGTCTGCGGCCCCAGAGTCGATCCTGCAAAGGATGGCTTCGACAATGGAGCAGCGAGTGAACAGTATCGATTGGTCGGATTGGATGGCTCTCGGGTATACCGAATTCGAAGGGATCATCCTCGCTTCGCTGATCGAGACGGAGGTGCTCCTGGATGATGAGCGTGCCGTGGTCTCCAGCGTGATCCACAATCGACTTGCCGAGAGCATGAAACTCGATATCGACGCCACCGTGCTGTACGCCCTGGGCACCCGAGATGTGACCCTTTTCGATCGGACGGTGGACTCGCCCTACAACACCTATGTGATCGCCGGACTGCCACCGACTCCAATCGCATCTCCCGGCAGGGCATCCCTTGTTGCTGCCGCCTCACCTGAGGTGACGGAGTTCTTTTACTACGTGCTATCTGACCTCGATGGCAATCATGTGTTTGCCAGAACCCTCGATGAGCACATCACCAACGTGAACCAGGCCAGAGAAGACGGCGTTCTGCCCTAGGAGTCTGCTGATTAATGCCGTTGCTCAGATCGGCGGCCAGACGCGCCAGTCGCAAGGACGAGGTTTCTCCACTCCTTGTGGCGGAATGGTGAAGCCAAGGACGCAGCGAGTGGTAACCCACAGTCTCGCAAGGAGGGCTCAGCCCATCACGTACCGATCACGCCACACCGCCAGGGACAACCTCCCCGGTTGTCACACCTAGGAGCCCTGGTTTACTAGTTCTCGATGAGTCAGTTCTATCGATTCGCCCTCCTGGGTGATCCTGTAGCGCATTCGCGGTCACCGGCGATTCACGCCGAAGCCCTGAGACTTACCGGTCTCAGGGGTGAGTACAAGGCGATCACCGCCGACCCGCAGGTTCTCGAGGAGACTCTCACAGATCTGCGATCAGCCGATATCCACGGGATGAACGTCACGATGCCTCTGAGCGCATTGCTTTCGAGCTTGCCGATGTCACTACACCAGAGGCCCGACTGGCAGGTTCGATCAACACCATGAAGAGAGGCGAAGACGGTCTGGTCTTGGCCCAGTCGACCGATGCTGTCGCGTTTGGCGAGATACTCGAAGGTGAAGGATTCAAGGAACTCAACAGTGTCCTGGTCCTGGGCGCCGGAGGATCGGCGGCGGCGGCACTGGCCGCTACGAAAGGAAGAGATGCCTACCTGTCCGCCCGAAACGCGGAAACGGCACAGGCACTGGCCGACACATTCGACTCCGTGGGTGTCATTCCCTGGGGTGCAAGTGTCGCCGGCGCTGCGGTGGTCAACGCAACACCATTGGGGATGTCAGGTGAACCTCTTCCGGATGGAATCGTCGAACTGGGCGGGGCTCTTGTCGATCTGCCGTATTCCGGCACGACCACACGAGCAACCTCGAAGGCGACGGGAAGGGGGATACCGACAGTTGATGGGATCGAGTTCCTCGCCCGGCAAGCTGCGTTGTCCTTCCGTTGGTGGACCGGAGAGAGCGTAGACTTCGCCGTGTTGGCCGAAATCGCAAGAAACGTCTAAAGAGCCACTGGTCTGGGGCCGAAATGGAAACGAGGCTTTTCGAAAGCAAGGAGCTGAAGGTGTCTCTTTCTGGGAATTTGGGATTTGTATCGCTAGACGAGGTGCTTCGTCTGCTCACCCGGTCCAGCCAAAAGGGCTCGGTCGACGTCAGAGGCCAGAATGTGCGTGGGCGCATATTCGTGACCAAAGGTGGGTTGGCACTGGCTACCACCTTCAATGACGAAGGCATGCATCGCTATCTGGTCAAGTCAGGCCTGGTGGATGAGGACATCCTGGCGAGCGTCGAGTCCGGAAGGACGACCCTCGCTCCCGCCGTTGAGAACAGTCTTGGCACCGTCGTTGATCTCCTCAGAGAGATGACAGTTGAGAGTATTTACCAACTCGGTCTGAATGGGGATTCCTTCGAGGTTGAAGAGGATGCCGGGACGCCTTACGCCAGTCCCGAGCCATTCGACCTCGAAGCAATCATCGATGACTCCAAACAGCGACTCGCAGACTGGGCTGAGGTCTCACAGACTATTCCCGATCTCGATGAGGTCATGAGTATCTCTCGAGATCTCGGGGAGCGATCCGAAGTCAGCATCAATCGGGATGCCTGGCGCGTTCTCAGCGAGATCGGATCGGGCTCGAGCGTTGTCACGATCGCCGGCGAGCTCGGCACCACAGATTTCTGGACGGCGAGAGTCGCCGCCGGCCTCATCGACGAGGAGCTTCTCGTTGTTCCGCAGGCTCACCCGGAGGCAGAAGTGCCGACACCGGTTGAAGTTACGGAGTCTTTCAATGACGCCGGGGCGGTCTCCGAGGACTCTGATGAGGACCTCGATCCCAACGAATCATGGTGGGAGGAGCCTGAGGCCGAAGACGGTGAGCAGGCCACCCCCTCTGAGAAGATTCCGGCTGCCGAGGCAGTCGAAGCGCCAGAAGATGAAGTCTCCGACGAGAAGACGACTTCGATCTTTGGGGCGTTCGCACCCGGAGCCTCCAAGGAGGCTGCGGCAGTGGTCAAAGAGGATTTGTCACAGGTACCGATGGTTGACGAGGGTGACGAGGACGACGAGGTCGACGAGGTTGAGGACGACACCGAAGCCTTCCTCGAGAAGGTGTTCTCCGAACTCGACGACTCGAGTGATGAGGAAGAGGGAGAAGAAGAGGGCTATGGGCTGCTCCGTCGACGTCGCATGGGTGCCATGAGAGACACCTCAGGCGACGCCTAAGACGCGAATCCATTTCAATACCAGCTAGGTTGCTCCGACGATGACGGTTGTCATCGTCGGACTTCTTGGTTTTGGCCTCGGTTTGGCCGCACACGACCTCGCGATTCAGGGTCTCACCGAGGACCGTCTGCTGCGCCCGTTTGCCGGGACCTGCCCCAACTGCGCCTTCGGTCGCGGATGGCTCAGGCTCAGGTGCCCGCAATGCGGACGGAGCATCAGCAGGGAGCCGTTCGTGGCACTGGTGTCGGCACTCGTGGCCATAGGTTTCGTCAACACCATGGGCATCAGCTGGACACTGATCGCCTATGTCGGATTTCTCATGCTGAGCATGGCCCTCCTTGTCACCGATCTGGAGGAGTTTCGGATCGTGGACCGTCTCAATCTCCGGGGGTCGGCGATGTTGGCTGCGGGCCTTGGGGTCACCGCCCTTCTCGACGGAGATCTCGACTCTCTCTGGCGAGGCCTGGCTGGAGCGGCGGCCTATTTCGCAGGCGCCACCGCTCTCTGGCTTCTGGTTCGGGGACGGGGTTTTGGCGCAGGCGACGTAAAACTGGCTCCTCAACTTGGTCTGTTCGCAGCCTACGTCTCTTGGGGAACGCTTGGCTGGGCGGTCTTTGCCACAGCGGTGATCGGCGGGGTCATCGCCATCGGGATGATGGCTTTTGGAGCGGCGAAGATGAAGACCGAGTTGCCCTACGGACCACCGATGATCATCGGTGCCTGGCTGGCCATAGTTTTGGCCGGGATCGGCGCTTTCCCGATACCGACCTAGTGGTCTCTGGCCCTAGCATTCCTTGATGCTCAGATTTCTCACAGCCGGCGAGTCCCATGGACCTGGCCTGGTCGCGGTCGTCGAAGGTCTCCCCAAGGGCTTATCGGTCACCCAGGATGATTTTGCCCTTGAGTTGGGACGCCGTCGACATGGATATGGCCGTGGAAAGCGGATGGCCATTGAAACCGATGACCTCGAGATTCTCGGAGGCATCCGGCACGGCGAGACACTTGGCTCGCCAGTCTCGGTTCTCATCCGGAACTCGGAGCGGTCCAAGTGGAGTGAGGTGATGAGCCCCGAACCCGGGGATGCCGGCAAGGAGATCACCCGTCCTCGTCCCGGTCACGCCGACCTTGCGGGAATGATCAAGTACGACACCCAAGATGCCCGCGATATCCTGGAAAGGGCCTCGGCACGGGAGACTGCGGCGCGCACTATCGCCGGCGTGCTGGCCAAACGCCTGCTCAGTGAGGTTGGCGTAACCGTGATCAGCCATGTGATCTCGATCGGTCCGGTGCAAAGTGACGGACCGATCCCGGGACCGAAGGATGGGGCGAAGATCGATGCCAGCGAGGTTCGTTGTTTCGACCAACATGGCTCGGAGCGCATGATCGAAGCCATTGACGAGGCCCGCAACGATCGAGATACGCTCGGAGGGGTGTTTGAGGTGCTGGCATACGATGTGCCGGTCGGCATCGGATCCCACGTCCACTACGACCGAAGACTCGATGGAATCCTTGCCGCTGCGCTGATGTCGATCCCGGCTATCAAGGGGGTGGAGGTGGGCGACGGTTTTGCAGTGGCAGCCCTGCGGGGATCGAAGGCGCACGACGAGATCGTGCGAGTCGATGGGAGAGTCGGGCGCGAGACCAATCGCGCCGGGGGAGTGGAGGGCGGCATCAGCAATGGCCAGGTCCTCCGGGTGCGGGGAGCCATGAAGCCTATTTCGACCCTCATGCAGCCATTGCGAACCATCGACATGACGACCGGGGAACCGGCCCAGGCAGTGCGTGAGCGGTCCGATGTGTGTGCTGTGCCTGCTGCGGGAGTCGTCGGAGAGCAGATGGTGGCGTTCTCCCTTGCCGCGGAGTTCCAGCGCAAGTTCGGAGGTGACACGGTCTCCGAGTTTGCCGACGCGGTTGCCAGGCATCGGGCAAGTGTTCACCTGCGAACATCGAGATGATTCTGTGGCTGGTTGGAATGATGGGATCGGGCAAGACCACTGCCGGCAAGATGGCCGCTTCCCGTCTGTCGGTGCCCTTTAGGGACACCGACCAAGCGGTGGCGGAGCGCATGGGTTGCTCGGTTGCCCAACTCTGGGGCTCGCTTGGCGAGGCTGCCTTTCGTGACATGGAGAAAGTGGTTCTGGTGAACCTTGCCGGAAGTGAGGGGATCGTCGCCACGGGTGGCGGTGTGGTGCTCGACGCGGAGAACCGGCGAATTCTGACCGAATCTCAAAAGGTGGTCTGGCTGAAGGCTTCACCGACGGTTCTCGAAATACGTCTCGCTTCAACTGTGGATCGGCCAGGACTGGTGTCTTCGCAGGACCGTACCTTCCAGTTCCTTTCCGAATTGGCTGAACAGCGGTCGTCTCTGTACACCGAGGTCGCCACCCATCGCATCTCGACCGATTCCATCGATGCCGCGGTTGTGGCGAGAGAGATCGAGGAAATATGGAAGACCTGAAGGTCGCGGGAATCACCGAGGTGGTCATCGGGAGGGGGATGCCTACGCCTCTGCTTCCGACACGGCCTGATCGCCGTCGCGTCGCGATTCTCACCCAGCCTGCGGTCACCCCGAAGGCTCTCGAGATAGCGGCTTCGCTGAGATCTGAGGATCTGCTCGCAGAGGTCATCGGTCTGCCTGATCGCGAGGACGCCAAGACCTTGAGTGTGGCCGAGTCCGTATATGAGGCCTTCGCGAAGTTCGGGTTGTCCCGTGGTGACACCGTGATTGGAGTCGGTGGGGGAACGGTCACCGACCTGGCCGGCTTTGTCGCCGGTACTTGGATGCGCGGGGTCGAAGTGGTCCACATACCAACAACGTTGCTTGGCGCGGTCGATGCCTCCATAGGCGGGAAGACGGGTGTGAACCTGGGCGGCAAGAACCTGGTCGGTGTCATCTGGCACCCCAGACTCGTGGTTGTGGACACGGATGTGATGGAGGCGCTGCCGGCAGCTCTGTTGAGGGAGGGTTTCGCCGAGGCGTTCAAGACCGGTTTGGTTGGAGACTCGGAATTGTGTTCCTTGCTCGTGTCCCAGGGTGTCAGCGCTCCCCTCGACGACGTGGTGGGACGCGCCATCCGGGTAAAGGCGGGCATTGTCACCCGTGACGAGAGAGAAGATGGAGAGCGCGCCTATCTGAACTATGGCCACACCATTGGACACGCCATTGAGTACGCCTCACCCCTGTCGCATGGCGAGAGTGTGGGTTTGGGGATGATCGCCGCCTCATACATCTCCGAGAAGAATCACGGATTTGACGGGTTGGAGATGGTTGTCTCGACGATTGAACGTCTGGGTCTTCCTACCTCTGTGGACGGTCTCGACCCTGCTCGGGTGCTGGACCTGATACGGCACGACAAGAAGCGTGACGGAGAGGGGCTTCGAATGGTGCTCCTTCGCGAAGTCGAAGATCCGGTGCTCTGCCACGTCGAGCAGAGCGACCTCGAGCTCGGCATGGCGACCGTAGGGCTTTGAGCCGGGTACCGTCCGCGGCGCCGAACCTCAAGAAGCGCAAATGATCAGCACAAACGATGTCAGACCCGGTATGGCCATGGAACTCGACGACGGTCTCTTCTCGATTGTCGAGTATCAGCACGTCAAACCCGGGAAGGGCAAGGCTTTCGTCCGGATGAAGCTCAAGAAGCTAGCGACTGGCCAGGTCATCGATCGCACATTCAGGGCCGACGAGAACGTCCAGCAGGCGATCATCGATCGAAGCGAGCACCAGTACCTCTATTCAGACGATCTCGGTTACCACTTCATGAATCTCTCTGACTACGGACAAATCGTGCTGCAACCCGATGATGTCGGAGGAGCTGCCAGATACCTCGTCGATGGGATGACCATCAGCCTGAGCATGTACAAGGGGACAGCCATCGGAGTGGACATGCCGGCCTCAGTCGAACTCGAGGTGACCTACGCCGAGCCCGGTGTAAAGGGTGACACCCGGACGGGTGCGACCAAAACGGTCACGCTCGAGACGGGGATCACCATTCAGGTGCCTCTCTTTGTCGAGCAAGGCGAGAGGGTGAAAGTCGACACAAGGAGCGGGGAGTACCTGACACGAGCATGATCAAAGACTCAGAGTCGATCATGATCCCCGCTCGCATATCAGCGAGAGATCTCGCTGATGCAATCAACAAAGAAGCCAGTGACGTTCAGGCCGTGCTCACCGCTCGCAACGAGCCCGCAGGACCCGACGATCCTCTCGATGCCAAGCTCGCCATCGCAGTAGCCGGTGTTCTGGGTGTGCCGGTGGTGATCGAAGCCAGAGACCTGGCCCTCGAGTATCTCTATGAGTATGAGACCCGTGGCGAGATGGCCGAAGATCCCGAGGGCAGAGCCGGCCGGCTTGTCAAGGGCGTGGTTGAGAGCCTGGACGATCTGGATGCCCAGATCGAGTCGGTGTCTGAGCACTGGAGTGTCGCCAGGATGCCTCTGGTCGACCGAAACATCATCCGGCTGGGGCTCTTCGAATTGCAGAGCAGACCAGAGCCCTCGACGGCGGTCATTGTCTCAGAGGCTGTTCGTCTCGCCCAGGTCTATTCGACGGAGAAGTCTGGCTCTTTCGTCAACGGCGTGCTGGCAACCCTGGCCAAGTCGGTTCGTGGCGAATCAAAAGCAACATCTTGAGCCCCAATAAAGTGCGTGTGATTTGGAGCTTTGGCCCCACGGCTCCTCTGTTCTAAGCGCCCTGGGTCGATAATGCCGCCGGGTGGTGGTCGTATAGTCCTCGGCGTGAACCGCCTTCACCAGCGCTATTGCGCCTCGGAGAAGTGGCGTGAAGAAATGGTCGGTCAGACACTGCCTTGGGTCCTCGAAGACGTGGAACTCGATGGACCGGTACTGGAGATCGGGCCGGGTCCCGGTCTCGTCACCGAGGCTCTCGTGCGCTTGGGAGTCGCCGACCTCACGACACTGGAGATTGAGCCTGAAGCAGCCGAGAGTCTCCGCCGGCACTTCGGGGCTCGGGTGAGGGTGGAGGTCGGGGACGCTGCCGCCATGCCTTTTTCGAACGCTTCGTTCGTAGCGGTGCTGTGCTGCACCATGCTGCACCACGTGCCCACTCGCGAAGCCCAGGACCAGGTGCTCACCGAGTCGCGCCGTGTGTTGCGCTCGGGTGGTGTGCTGGCGGGGAGTGACAGTCGCACAAGTCTCGGTTTTCGGATGTTTCATGTCTTCGATGTCCACAACCCTGTAGATCCGCGCGGCTTCCCGGAGCGCCTGACCGCAGCGGGATTCAGCGACGTGGCCGTTGACCCGCTCAAGGACCGCTTCCGATTTCGGGCTGTAGCACCCTGAAAGCCGAGGACCGACGGAACCCCATCACGTAGTGGGGGAGGGTGAGCCTCATGACTGGACGGGGGCACCCTTAGGGGGTTATTCTCGCGTCTGACCTTTAAGGACGGTCCTGCGAGACCGGAAAGGAAGACCATGGGGAACTCCCCATTGCGGCCTGAGGCTCACGCATGCCACAGGTGATGACGGGTGAAGATATCCATCGGGCGCTTCGCCGTATCTCCCATGAGATTCTGGAGACTCATCGCGGCGCCGACGAGATAGCCATCATTGGTGTTCACACCCGTGGGGTGCACCTTGCCCGGGAGCTGGCAGACACCATCGGCGAATTCGAGAATTGCGTTGTCCCCATCGGCGAGCTCGACATAGGTCTCTATCGGGACGACAGAGGGTCTCGCTCGGGTACTGAGCCGAAGCCCACCCACATTCCTTTCGGCATAGACGACAGGAGTGTCGTCATCGTCGATGATGTCCTCTACACCGGCCGGACCGTGCGGGCCGCCCTGGACGCACTCACCGATGTTGGCAGGGCTGTCTCGACGGAGCTGGCCGTCCTGGTCGATCGTGGCCATCGCGAACTCCCGATTCGGGCCGACTACGTAGGCAAGAACCTGCCCACCTCGAGAGACGAGATGGTGAGGGTGCGAGTGCACGACGTCGACGGCGAAGAGGGCGTCTGGATCGAAAGGGAAGGCCCACCTTGAAATCCTTGACGACCCTGCGTGGCCTGGGCCAAGCGGAGCTCAATGAGCTAGTCGAATCCGCGTTGGTCTACGCGGGTCGTGCTGAAAAGGGGGAGACATCTGGTGATCAATTGTCCGGTCGGGCGGTGGCAACGATGTTCTTCGAGCCTTCTACGCGCACCCGTCTCTCGTTCGAGCTCGCCGTCAACCGTCTCGGAGGCGCTCTGATGACTTTCGAGCCGGACACCGCCTCAACCAAGAAGGGGGAGTCTTTGAGAGATACGGCGCTGACGGTGACCGCCATGGGCGCAGACATCCTCGTTGTGAGGCATTCCGAGGCCGGTGTCCCCGATGCCATACACGACTGGACCGGCGTACCCGTGGTGAACGCCGGTGATGGCGCTCATGAACATCCGACACAGGCGCTTCTCGACGTGGTGACGCTTCATCGACGCTTCGGGTCGCTTCAGGGCCTGCGTATGGGCATTGTCGGGGATATCCGACAGAGCCGGGTCGCGGGAAGCCTGTTTCATGCGATGCCGGTTCTCGGCGTCGACTCCGTGCTGATCGGCCCCGAATCCCTTCTCCCCGAACGTGAGCCGGACGGTTTTGAGATGTCAACCGACCTCGACAGTCATCTTGGTGACCTCGATATTCTGTATCTGCTGAGAGTGCAGCGGGAAAGAGGCACCCTGATGCCTGACGACTACATCGAACGGTTCCGGGTCGACCCGGAGAGAGCAGCTGCCATGAAGCCAGATGCGGTTGTGATGCATCCGGGCCCGATCAATCGCGACGTCGAGATAACCGGAGATGTCGCCGACGGCCCTCGTTCGCTCATCCTGAGTCAGGTGGCCAACGGCGTGCCGACCCGGATGGCTGTGCTCACAGCGCTCATGGATGGGATCACATGATTCTGATCAGAGGCGGCGATGTGTTCTCAGACAGCGGTCTTGAAGCTAAGGACGTGCTGATCGACGGTGAACGGATTGCGGCCGTAGGAGCTGTTGATGTCGAAGGGGTCATCGAGGTCGTGGATGCCTCCGGCTGTCTGGTCGGCCCCGGTTTTGTCGACATGCACACCCATCTCCGCGATCCGGGCCATACCTGGAAGGAGGACATCGCCTCAGGGAGCGCCGCGGCTGCTGCCGGTGGCTTCACAGCGATGGTGGCGATGCCCAACACCGATCCCCCTCTCGACAATGCGAGGATTGTCAAAGAGGTGGTGCACCGTGGAGATGAAATCGGTCTGGTCGAGGTTGCCGTTGCCGCCGCCATCACCCATGACCGTGCCGGTTTGATCCCGTCTGACGTAGAGGATCTCTACGAGTGTGGGGTGAGGATCTTCACAGACGATGGGGACTCCGTCGCCGATGCCGCCGTTCTGCGTTCGGTGATGATGCGGATAGCTGCTCTTCCCGGGGCCGTCGTCGCCCAGCATGCCGAGGATGCGTCGATGACCGTGAACGGGCACCTCCACGAGGGATCGATGTCGACTCGTTTGGACGTCGGTGGGCTGCCAGCCGAAGCAGAGGTTGATGTGGTCAGACGTGACCTCGACCTCGTTCGCGAGACCGGAGCCCGCTATCACTGCCAACACGTGTCGGCAGCGGAGACGATCGAATTGATCCGCAACGCCAAGGCGGAGGGCCTGGTTGTCACGGCAGAGGTGACTCCCCACCATCTCTCCTTTGACGAAACGGCGGTGGCGGATCTCGACACCGATTTCAAGATGTACCCACCCCTCCGCTCCGGCGACGACCGGAGGGCCCTCAGAGAGGCCTTGAAAGACGGAACGATCGACGTGGTGGCGACCGACCACGCACCCCATGCTCCCGAGGAGAAGGCTGTGACGTTCGAAGAGGCGCCACGGGGGGTCATCGGTCTCGAAACGGCTGCCGCTGTTGTATCGAAAGTCGTCGGAGATCCGAGGCGGATGTTCGAGGCGTTGAGCCTCCAGCCGGCCTTGATCGCAGGTCTCAGAGATCAGGGTCGCCCTATTGCCGTCGGCGAGCCGGCGAACATCGTCGTTTTCGATCCCCGCCAGGAGTGGACTCCTGAGGCGTTCGTTTCCAGATCGTCGAACAGTCCCTACAAAGGTCATCGTTTGACGGGGCGCCCTCTGGTCACGGTGCACAACGGAAGAATCGTCTACAGCCTGATTGGAGCCACATGAGAGGAAAAGTGCCGGCATTGCTGGCCACAGCAGACGGTGAGGTGTTTCGAGGGCAGTCGGTCGGCGTAGCCGGTGTCGTCACCGGGGAGGCTGTCTTCAACACATCGATGACGGGCTACCAGGAGATATTGACCGACCCTTCATATGCGGGCCAGGTTGTCGTGATGACCTCTCCTCATATCGGCAACTACGGCGTCGTCGAACTCGATGCGCAGTCTTTGGGGCCGGCCGTCTCCGGATTCGTCGTGCGATCTCTGTCCCGAAGAGACTCGAGCTGGAGATCGGAGGGCAGTCTCGCCGATTACTTGCAGCGTCATGACGTCGTTGCCGTAAGTGATGTCGACACCCGCCGGCTGACCCGACACATACGAGATCGAGGCGCCATGCCGATCGCCATGGGCTCCGACGTCTCCGAAGCCGACTTGATCGACATGGCGGCAGATGCTCCAACTATGCGGGGCCAGGATCTGGCTTTGCAGGTCACCACACGTGAGCCATACCGGCTTGACGCCGAAGTGGACAGGAAAGGCCTTGTGGTTGCCATTGACCTCGGACTGAAGAAGGACATCCTTCGCAACCTGACCGCCCGCGGATTCGAGGTTGAGGTCGTTCCTGCGACAACGGAGGCTGAGACGATTCTCGCCATGTCCCCAGATGGGGTCTTCGTTTCCAACGGACCGGGTGATCCGGAGCCCCTGACAGCGACGACCGAATGCCTGCGAGGACTGGTTGGCAAAAAGCCTCTGTTCGGCATCTGTCTCGGTCATCAGGTCCTGGGGCTTGCCGTCGGCGCTTCAACGTTCAAACTCCCTTTTGGCCATCACGGCGGAAATCATCCGGTGCGACGCCTCGATGACAACCGGGTTGAGATCACGGCCCAGAATCATGGCTTCGCCGTCGATCTGTGGTCGATGACCGACGATGACCCGATTGAGAGGGAAGGACTCATCGAACGACGTCTTCTACCGGAGACGGTGGAGACACCATTCGGGCGTCTTCGTCCATCACACCAGAATCTGAATGACGGGACTCTGGAGGGAATGGTTCTCGAGGAGATTCCGGCATTCTCCGTCCAATACCACCCTGAGGCCGCCCCCGGCCCAGGGGACGCCCGAGGGTTGTTCGACGACTTCGTACGGTTGATGGAAGAGGCAGGCTGATGTCTGCCCGAAAAGACATCAGGTCGATCCTCCTGATCGGCTCGGGACCGATTGTGATCGGCCAGGGGTGTGAGTTCGATTACTCGGGCACACAGGCGGCCAAGGTTCTGAGGGCCGAGGGCTATCGCGTCATCCTCGTCAATTCGAATCCCGCGACGATCATGACCGACCCCGAGTTCGCCGACGCCACATACATCGAGCCGATCACACCCGAAGTGGTGGCCGAAGTGATCGCCCGGGAGCGTCCGGACGCACTGCTGCCGACGCTTGGCGGACAGACCGCCCTAAACGTCTCGGTCGAGCTGGCTCGCAGCGGGGTCCTCGAGCGTCACGGGGTCGAGATGATTGGCGCCGACCTCGAAGCGATCAACAAGGCCGAGGATCGTGGAAAATTCAAAGAGACGATGGAGGCGGTTGGTCTCGAGGTTCCTCGCGCCGGATATGCCAGATCGATGGCTGATGCGTTGAATATCGCCAAGGAGATCGGCTACCCGGTGATGGTGCGCCCATCGTTCATCCTCGGGGGCAGCGGCACCGGAATCGCGGATACCGAGGAACAACTGCTCGACATAGCCAGGGAGGGTCTGACGGTGTCACCTGTCGGAGAGATCCTGGTGGAGGAATCTGTGCTGGGCTGGAAGGAGTACGAGCTGGAGATCATGCGCGATGGCGCCGGTAACGCGGTGATCGTCTGCGGGATCGAGAACTTCGACCCCATGGGCGTTCACACCGGGGACTCGATCACGGTGGCTCCCATCCAGACCCTGTCTGATCGTGAGTACCAGGAAATGCGGGACGAGGGGATCAAGGTTCTTCAGGTAATAGGTGTTGAAACCGGTGGCTCCAACGTGCAGTTCGCGGTGGATCCCAAGACGGGCCGGCGTCTCGTCATTGAGATGAACCCTCGGGTGAGCAGATCATCTGCCCTTGCCTCCAAGGCGACCGGATTCCCCATCGCCAAGATCGCCGCCCTCCTGGCCGTTGGCTACACCCTCGATGAGATACCCAACGACATCACGGGAGCGACTCCCGCGTCCTTCGAGCCGGCACTCGACTATGTCGTCGTGAAGATCCCGAGATTCGACTTTGCCAAGTTCCCCTCGGCGCCAAAGAGGCTGGGCACGTCAATGAAGAGCGTCGGTGAGGCAATGGCGATAGGCCGCACCTTCCCGGAGGCTCTTCAGAAAGCTTTGCGAAGCCTCGAGAACGGGCGGGCCGGGCTAAACGCCGACCCGCCGGAGGATCGGGTCGTTTCTCTCGACGATGACGAACTGATGGAGATGGTGAGGGTGCCCACTCCGGATCGGGTCTTTGCCATGGGTGAGGCGTTGCGTCGCGGATGGACCGTCGACGACGTATCAGAACTGTCGATGGTCGATCCCTGGTTCGTGGACCAGATGAGTGAGATAGTCGAGGTCCGCGAAGAGCTCGAAACGTCTACCGACGTCGACATTCTGGCTGAGGCTAAGAGATACGGCTTCTCCGATCGTCAGATCGCCCATCTGTGGGGTCGCGAAGAGATTGATGTGCGGGAGCTGAGGAGATCGGCGGGCATAGTTCGCACATTCAAGACCGTGGACACCTGCGCCGCTGAATTCGAGGCGCTGACGCCATACATGTACGGCACCTTCGAAGAAGAGAGCGAGGTCAGGCCATCCGAAAAGCCCCGTGTCCTGATCCTCGGATCCGGACCCAACCGCATCGGACAGGGGATCGAGTTCGACTACTGCTGTGTGCATGCGAGTTTTGCGTTGGGAGACGCCGGCTATGAGACGGTCATGATCAACTGCAATCCCGAGACAGTTTCGACCGATTACGACACATCTGATCGTTTGTACTTCGAGCCTCTGACCACAGAGGATGTGCTTGCCGTCATCGACGCCGAGAAGCCCGAGGCGGTGATTGTCCAGCTTGGAGGCCAGACGCCCCTCAATCTCGCAGAGGAACTCGCCGACAACGGGGTGGTCATTGCGGGAACTTCGCCCGCATCGATCGCTCTTGCCGAAGACCGGGAGCAATTCGCCGAGATCTGTCGCAATCTCGGGCTCAAACAACCCCCTGCCGGCTCGGCAACGTCGGCTGCCGAGGCTGACGACGTCGTGGATCAGATTGGCCTGCCGGTGATGGTCCGGCCCTCGTTTGTTCTCGGAGGGCGCAAGATGAAGGTGATCTACAGCCCGGAAGAGCTGGGCGCCTACGTGAGAGAGATCTACGGCGAGGGTGATCCCGAGGTTGTCTCCAATCCGATTCTGATCGACCGTTTCCTCGAGTCGGCGGTGGAGGTAGACGTCGATGGGGTATACGACGGGCACGAGCTTTTGGTAGGAGGAGTCATGGAACATGTCGAGGAGGCCGGGATCCACTCCGGCGACTCAGGATGTGTCACCCCGCCACCGACCCTTTCGGACGAGGCACACAAGGAGATACTCAGGGCCACCGGGGAGCTGGCCTCCGCACTTGCCGTCGAGGGCCTCATCAACATCCAGTTCGCGGTAAAGGGCGATGACGTGTACGTACTCGAGGTAAACCCGAGGGGAAGTCGAACCGTGCCCTTCATCTCCAAGGCGAAGGGGATCCCGCTCGCCCGTATCGCCGCCAGAGTCATGATGGGCTCCACAATCGAGGAACTTCGGTCTGAAGGCCTGATCCCCGAAGGGCGGGTCGGCTCCGATTTCGTCGCGGTGAAAGAGGCCGTTCTCCCCTGGGACCGCTTTCCTGAGGAGGATTCGATTCTCGGTCCGGAGATGAGAGCCACGGGTGAAGTGATGGGGATCGGTTCCGATGTGGGTGTCGCCTACGGCAAGGCACTGCTTGGCGCAGGTCATGTGCTGGCCGATCGAGGAAGGGTGTTTCTCTCGTTTGCAGATAGAGACAAGCCGATGGGTCTTGCCGTTGCTCAGGCTTTCACCCTGCTCGGTTTTGACCTGGTCGCAACCAAAGGCACGGCGCGTTTTCTCCACCACCATGCGATCGAAGCCGAGGCTGTGAACAAGATAGGCGAGGGCTCTCGGGACATAGGCGAAAGGCTCGAGAACGGTGAGGTCCAGTTGGTCGTCAACACGCCCCGCGGCGGGAGAGCGCGTTCAGACGGAAGAAAGATCCGTCGCTCCGCCCGCCGACACGCCGTTCCATGCGTGACGACCCTTCAGGGTGGGCTGGCAGTGGCCCGAAGTTTGCGGGCGGGTCCGGGTGCGATCAACCGTCCGAGGAGCTTGCAGGAATGGCATCGCAGTCGTTAGCCACCTCCGTTGGAGGATTAGCCCTGAGATCCCCTCTGATAGCCGCGTCGGGAACTGTCGGATCTGTTTGGGAGTGGGCCGAAGTGGCGAATGTTCGACCCTATGGAGCCGCAGTGGCCAAATCGGTCGCTCCGGAGGCGTGGCAAGGACGACCGGCCCCCCGGCTGGCGCCGACCACGACAGGAATGCTGAACTCCGTCGGGATACAGAACCCGGGCATCACCAGCTGGGTCGACTCCATGAAGCCGCGCATCCGCAAACTTCGGGTCCCGGTTTGGGGATCGGCTGTTGCAGGTGTCGCCGACGGCTTCGCCCTCGTGGCGGAAGGCCTGGTTTCGGCTGGGGTCACCGCCGTCGAAGTCAACCTCTCCTGTCCGAATCTGGAGGATGGGGAGATGTTCTCCTTCCGAGCGGACCGAAGCCGCGACGTGATCACGGCTGTGAGCGAAGCCGTCGACGTCCCGGTCGGCGCCAAGCTGTCACCCAACACACCCGACATCGTCGGTGTGGCCGGAGCATGTCGTGATGCTGGTGCTGTCTTTGTAGTTCTCACGAACACCGCATTGGGGTTTGGGCTTTCGGTCTCAGATCGAAGGCCTTTGCTCTCGGGCGGGGTTGGTGGATACAGCGGTCCAGGGCTGAAACCGCTCTCGCTTCGCTGCGTATACGAGGTTGCCAAGGAATTTCCGGACCTGGGGATCGTCGGCTGCGGAGGAATCTCAACGGGCGCAGACGTTGTGGAATATCTCATGGCCGGAGCATCGGCGGTCGAGCTCGGGACCGTCCATCTTGCCGAGCCAAAGGCGGGGATCCGGATAACGAAGGAGTTGGTGGGGCTCATGGCAAGACTCGGAGCCGAAAGCGTGGTCGACCTGGTGGGGACGGTCGAGACGTGGTGAATCCGATTCTGGTGGCTCTCGATGTTCCCAGTCTGACTCAGGCCGAAAGCATGGCCCGGTCCCTCGAGAGCCATGTCGGGGGATTCAAAGTGGGTTTGGAGCTCCTCATGGGTGAAGGGCCCGAGTCTGTTTCCCGAATAGCCAAGATCGGGCTGCCGGTGTTTGCCGATGCCAAGCTTCTCGACATCCCGAACACCGCCGAGCAAGCTGCCCGGCAGCTAGCTGCTCATGGTGCTCGGTGGGTCACCGCTCATGCATCAGGCGGAAGCCAGATGATCGAGGCGGTAGCGTCCGGGCTCATCGCCGGGTCGGGAGACGGGAAGGCGGGCGTCCTTGGTGTCACCGTCCTCACATCGCTCGACCAGAGCGATCTCGCGGCTTTGGGCGTGTCTGACTCCGTCCAGAATCACTCTGTCGAGCTTGCTCGACTCGCGAGGAACGCCGGAGCTGAAGGTGTTATCTGCTCACCTCTGGAGGTCGGTACTTTGAAGGTGCTGTTCCCGGGGTTTCTTGCGGTAACTCCGGGCATCCGGCCAGCCGGGTCAGACAAGGGCGACCAGAAGCGCACAGCCACCCCGGTCGAGGCGCTCCGTGCCGGGGCCGACTTCATCGTCGTGGGAAGAGCCATCACCGGGGCATCGGACCCGGTTGCGTCGGCGGCGTCCATCGTGGATTCATTACGCGCCGCAGAGCTCTTCTAGCGGGGCAGCCGTCCCCGGCTGGTTGCTCTGGCTATGGTCGCTGGTGATGTCTGGCGCAGCCCGGACGAGAGCGAGGAGTCACACAAGCATGGCACAGCCACCACAGCTCACCCAAGAGCAGCGAATGAAGGCCCTTGAGAAGGCCGCCGAAGCACGACGGGTTCGAGCAGAGGTCAAGGAGCTTCTCAAGACGGGTTCCATGACACTCTCCGAGCTATTCGACAAGGCCGATGCCGAGGAGCTTTTGGCCGGGTTGAAAGTGGCGTCCCTCATCGCGGCGATGCCAGGCACGGGGAAGATAAAGGCCAAACGTCTCATGGAATCGATCGGGATCGCTGAGAATCGGCGAATCCGAGGTCTGGGAGACAGACAGAAAGCGGCGTTGCTCGCAGAGTTCTCCTAGTGCTCTCCAACGGAAGTACGGTCGCATGTTTCGGCGAGACATGGGCGTCGCCTCGCCACGACGCAGGACAAAGGCGCACCCGCAGCGGTGTGTCGAGGACGAGGATACCGCGAGCGGGGTCATCTGGTCGTTGAAACGTCAGCGTATTTGCGTTGGGGGCGCTAAGTGACCGGTCGGATCATTGTCATGTCCGGGCCTTCGGGTTCCGGAAAGACCAGCATCATCAAAAGATTGCTTGATCGCATCGACATTGCTTTCTCGGTCTCGGCTACTACTCGTTCGCGCCGGCCTGGTGAAACCCACGGCGTCGACTATGACTTCGTGACCACAGAGCAGTTTGAGGAGATGATCGCCTCAGATGCTCTTCTGGAGTGGGCGATCTACAACGGGAACCACTACGGAACTCCCGCAGGTCCGGTCGAAGCGGAGATCGCGTCCGGAAGAGATGTGCTGTTGGATATTGAGATCGACGGTGCAGGACAGATTCGGGCACAACGACCTGACGCTCTCATGATATTCGTATCTCCGCCCTCGACGGAGGTGCTCGAGCAGAGGTTGCGATCCAGAGGGGATACCACAAGTGAGGACATCGCCGACCGCCTGAAGATCGCCGAGACCCAACTAGAAGAGGCACCAAGCCTGTTTGACCATATAGTGGTCAACGACCTTCTGGATCGGACGACCCAGAAGGTCGCGAATCTGATTATTGGCTCCCGATGAGGTAACCTTGGGTTCTCATCCCCCTAAAGGAACCAATGAAAATCGAAGACGTCATCGACCAGATCGGCAACAGGTTCGCCACTGTTGTGGTGTCGGCTCGTCGTGCCCGCCAGATCAACAGCTACTTTCATCAACTCGGTGTCGGTTACGGAGAGTTCGTGCCCCCTCAGGTGCAGACTCTCTCCAGGAAGCCGTTGACGATTGCCATGGAAGAGATCGCCGAGGGCAAGGTCGCTGTCGAGGCCGTCGAGGAATAGATGCTCCAAGGTCGGCGGGTTCTGCTCGCCGTCACCGGGGGGGTCGCAGCCTACAAGTCCGCTTTTCTCGCCCGTCGTCTCGTTGAGGCAGGTGCCGAGGTAAAGGTGATTCTCACTGAGTCCGCGCGCGAGTTCATCGGTCCCCAGACCTTCGCGGCCATCACCGGCGGCCAGCCCCACATGTCACTGTTCGGCGAGCCTTCGGTATCGCCGCACACCGAGCTTGCCCGTTGGTGTGAAGTGGTGGTCGTTGCCCCCGCTACGGCATCGACCATCGGGAAAGTGGCCAACGGAATCTCATCGGATCTGGTGTCAGCCACGCTTCTTTCCGCCAGGTCGCCCGTGCTGATCGCCCCCGCAATGCACACCGAGATGTGGGAGCATCCGGCGACACAGCGAAACATCAAGACCCTCGAGAGCGACGGTTACCTATTCATCGGTCCGGTTGCGGGTGCCCTGGCCGGAGGTGACGTCGGTATGGGTCGGGTGTCGGAGCCGGACGAGATTGTCGAGGCGATCGAAAACATACTCAGCCCTGACGAGTCCGCGTTGCGCGTGTTGGTCACTGCCGGCGGCACCAGGGAGCCACTCGATCCCGTCAGGTATCTGGGAAACCGCTCGTCGGGGAAGATGGGCCACGCCATCGCCAACGAAGCCGCCCGCCGCGGATTCAGAGTCACACTTGTCACTGCGTCGAACATGGCTGCTGGGCCTACAGTCAAGATCGTGGCGGTGGAGACAGCCGACGAGATGGCAGAGGCCGTTTCCGGTGAGGACATCGACGTCGCGATCATGGCGGCCGCGGTGGCAGATTTTCGACCTTCGAAGTCGAGTGAGGGAAAGATATCAAGAGCCGATGGCCTCGACTCGATCGAGTTGATCCCGACTCCTGACGTGCTGGCCTCCGTTGTGGCCCGTGACCACAAGCCTTTTGTCGTCGGCTTCGCCGCCGAAACCGGAGGCGTGGAACGGGCGATCGAAAAGGCGTTGGAGAAGAAGGTGGATCTTCTCGTTTACAACGACATCACCGAGCCGGGCTCAGGGTTCGAAACCGATACCAATCGTGTCGTTCTCATCGACAGCAAAGGCACGACGGACACGTGGCCCCTCATGAGCAAACAGGAAGTCGCCTCACTGCTGCTGGATCGCATTGCCACCATGATGACAGAGCAGGGTTAGCCTCCTGTCTTTCATGAGATCCTCCTACTTCACATCCGAGTCCGTCACCGAGGGACACCCGGACAAGATTGCAGATGCCATTTCGGATGCCGTTCTCGACGCTGCTCTCCGCATCAATCCTTGGGCTCGAGTCGCATGCGAGACCTTCGTGACCACCCGGCTGGCAGTCATAGGTGGTGAGATCTCGGATGGCGCCGAACTCGACGTCGAAGGAATTGCTCGCTCGACCATCGAACGGATCGGTTACAACGGGTTTGATTCCGACTTCGCGGCTTCAACCATCGAGATCATGAATCGAATCCATACCCAGAGTGCCGACATCGCTGCCGGCATCGATCGCGACATGGGCGCCGGGGATCAAGGCTTGATGTTCGGTTTTGCGGTCACAGAAACAGACGCCTTCATGCCGCTGCCGATCCAGTTGGCTCATCGTCTGGCGGAACGGCTTGCCGAGGTTCGAAAAGATGGGACTCTCGGATACCTGCGACCGGACGGCAAAACCCAGGTGATGGTCCGTTATGAGGGTCATCGACCCGTCTCGGTCGAGAAGGTGCTCATCTCGACTCATCATGCCGACGATCAGGACAACGAAAACATGAGGGCCGATGTCTACGAAACGGTCGTTTCGCATGTGGTTCCCGAGGCGTTGATCTCCGCTGGTCTCGAGTTCATCTTCAATCCCAGCGGCAGGTTCGTCATCGGGGGCCCGGTGGCCGACACCGGACTCACCGGACGCAAGATCATCGTCGATACCTACGGCGGATACGCCCGCCACGGAGGTGGCGCCTTCTCTGGAAAGGACGCCACCAAGGTGGACCGTTCGGCCGCCTATGCCGCGAGGTGGGCTGCGAAGAATGCTGTGGCGGCCGGAGTGGCCGACCGTCTGGAGATCCAGCTTGCCTATGCAATCGGCCAGGCTCAGCCCTTCTCGATTCATGTCGAGACCTTCGGCACCGAGAAGATCGATCCGGAGAAGATAGAGAGCATCATCGAGGAGGTATACGACTTCCGTCCTGCTTCCATCATCTCGTCGCTCGGTCTCACCCAGCCTGTCTTCAGCGCCACATCGGCATACGGGCACTTCGGGCGACCCGAGTTCTCATGGGAGAAACTCGACAGGGTCGATGACATCAGGATGGCGGCCGGCCTCTGAAGCACAGCGCTGCTCGTGTCGTGCCCGACATTCCAACCTTTGCCATCGACGATGGTTTCTGGTATTCGATCCCGGACCATCTCGCCGCAGACATTCAGGTCGGAACGATCGTTCGGGTTCCACTGAGCGGAAGACGTGTGCGCGGCTGGGTTGTCGAGACATCGTCCAATCGTGAAGGCAAACTCAAGGAGATCGCCGGCGTATCAGGTGCGGTTTCGGTCTTCGATGACAAACTGCTGGGGACTCTCCTGTGGGCCGCTCACCACTATGTGGCCCCGGTCTCTGTCCTGTTGGGCAAGGCCACACCTCCCAACCTCCCCAAAGGGATACCACTCCATGCCAATCATGACCACCCGGGAGCTCATCCCGCAGATCACCCGATTCTCGACCTGGCAGTAGCTGCCGCGGCCGGAGAGAGAAGACCATCTCGTGTTGTGCTCGGACAGTGGCAACACCTTGACTGGTTGGACTCACTTGCTCCGATACTGAAGGACGGACGCTCGGCATTGATCATTGCCGCCTCGGCTGCCGAGGTGGATCGGATTTGTCGGCGTGCTCTCCCAATCTACGGCGAGGCGTTGGTGAAGATCGGCTCGATGAGCGACGCCGACCTCACCCGAGGATGGGAATCCGCTCAGTCTCCGGGAAGGATCGTGGTCGGCACGCCCCGCGTTTCGACATGGGTGGTTGGCGCCCTGGCGATGTTTGTCGTTCTCGAAGAGGGGAGGAGGGCCATGAAAGACCGTCAGACCCCGACTGTCCATGTCCGAGAGGTGGTCCGGAAACGTGCGCTCATCGAGGGTTGCGCGGTGGCCTTTTTCGGCCCCACCCCCAGCGTGGAGGTGCTCTCGGCAGGTGCCGAGGTGACCCGGGTGGGGAATCGAGCCTGGCCTCTGGTGGAGATAGTCGACCGATCGGAGGAGGCTCCGGGTTCGGGACAACTCTCCAGCAGAGTTATCGCCGCGATCCGGGCCATGGTTGACTCAGGGGAGGATTCCTTCGTTTTCGCGAGTCACCGAATGATCGATCGGATCGTGAGAGAGATCAATGCCCGTCTCGGCGCCCCAGTGGCAGGGATCGTCTCGACAGCGAGTCCGGTGACGGTCGGAACGGAAAGAGATCTCGCCGGACTCAGGCCGGTATCGCTTACGATCGCCACAAACGTGGATGGCATGCTGATGGGTGCCGGTTACCGGACAGGCGAGGAGGCGTTGCGCCAACTCGCCAGGCTGGCCAATTCGCTCAAGGCCGGATCCGGGCATCGGATGATGGTCCAAACATTCGACGTTGCCAGCCCTCTTGTGGAGACATTGCGCAAAGGTGATCCGATCCCTTACCTGGAACGGGTTCTCGTCGAGCGCGCCAAAACAGGTATGCCACCGTCTACCGACATGATTGCAGTCGAGGTTCGAGGAGAGCTACCGGACGGACTCGACCTCGAGCTCAGAAAGCTGCCGGCTGCGTCGGTGATGGGGCCAATCGAGGTCGAGGAAGGGCGCCGCTGGCTGGTGCAAGGCGACCTCGAGAAGGCCAGACCGGATTTGCGACAGATGGCGAGAAGGTGGCGCGACTCCGGCGCAATCGTTCGAATAGACGCGGACCCGATTGACTTCTAGTGCGCACCATTACCGCTCTGACACCTCTACGCTGCCCCGCCGGGACCCTCCCGTGATCCACTGAACCATGGCTACTTATCCGATTCGAACCTATGGCGACCCTGTCCTCCGGATGGAGGCGAAACGGGTGATTGACATCGACTCCACCGTGCACACACTGGTTCGGGACATGATCGAGACCATGTACAACGCCCCGGGGGTGGGGCTCGCAGCCAACCAGATCGGTATCCCACGCCGTGTGGCGGTCTTTGATGTCCAGGACGAGTTGGGTCCACGCGTGATGATCAATCCGGAGGTCATCGAGACCAGCGGCGAGTGGGAGTTCGAGGAGGGTTGTCTGTCCGTTCCCAATAAGTACTGGCCCATCATGCGACCCGCGTTTGCCCGTGTGAAAGCTCTCGATCTCGACGGCAACGAAATCGAGCTGGCCGGTGACGGGATTGTTGCCCGTGTCCTTCTCCATGAGGTCGATCATCTCGACGGGTTGATGCTGATCGACCGGCTCCCCAAACGTGTTCGCAAGCACGCGCTGAAGGAGTTGCGAGACGAAGCGCTGGGGAACGGAATGACCCGAATCGTCTTTCTCGGGACTCCCCGAGGCTGCTGTTCCGACTCTTGCCACCCTCAGCAGGGAGTTCGATGTGGGTCTCGTGATCACCCAACCAGATCGACCCAGGGGGCGTTCGGGGACACCCGACGCCACCGGCGGTCAAGATGTTCGCTCTGGACGCTGAGCTGAAATTTGCTCAACCGTCCACATCCGCAGAGTTGGTCTCGGCCATCGAGGACGCAGGGAAGTTCGACGTCGGGGTGGTTGTGGCCTACGGCCGGATACTCGACCCTCCTGTGTTGGCCTTGCCAGCGGCCGGCATTGTCAACCTGCACTTCTCGCTTCTGCCCCGTTGGCGCGGTGCGGCGCCCGTTGAGCGAGCCCTCATGGCCGGCGACTCAATGACCGGTGTGACCGTGATCAAGATCGATGAGGGTCTCGACACCGGGCCCGTTCTGACCGCTCAGGCCGTGGACATCAGCCCTGACGAGAATGGGGGAGAGCTCACGGGTCGGCTTGCAAATCTCGGGGGCAGGCTCATCGTCACCGTCCTTGCTGCCTACATGAGTGGGTCGGTTGCGCCGGTGGCTCAGAGCGACGAAGGGGCGATCTATGCGACCAAGATCTCGGCTGACGACCGTGTGTTGGCCAACTCATCCTCGGTAACCGATTTTGTCAACAGGGTACGTGCTCTTGCTCCCAGTCCAGCGGCCACAATCGAGATAGACGGCCAGGCACACAAGATCTTCAAGGCACGCCCACACGATCATGCGCCTGACGACGGAACGTGGGTTGTGGTCGACTCTGTCCCGGTGCTCGGTGTTGGCGGCGCGGGTGTCGAATTGGTCTTATTGCAGCCATCAGGCAAAACGCCCCGGTCGGGGGAGGACTGGGTCAGGGGGAGACGGACGGAGGCTGGTGTCTTCTCTTGAGCCTCCAAGACCCGGGGGAACCGTGAGCTGTGACGCCGGGTGGGCCGACGGCGCTCATACACTTCTATCTACGTTGGAGAGCACTTAGTGAGCATCAAGATCGCACCGTCACTCCTCGCAGCAGACTTCGGGCGACTGGAGTCTGAGATAAAGAGGGTCGAAGAACACGTCGACTGGCTGCATCTCGACGTCATGGACGGACATTTCGTCCCGAACATCTCCTTCGGGATACCGGTCATCGAGAGCATACGGGGAGTCACGGACCTCTATTTCGACTGTCATGTGATGACGACCAACCCTGACACCTATGTGGAGGAGTTCGTCAGGGCAGGAGTGAACCTCCTGTCGATGCACATCGAGACGATTCCCGATCCGACGGGTCCGGCCGGCCGCGTCAAAGAGGCGGGGCTCGACTTCGGCCTGGCCATCAATCCGATCACGCCTTTTGAGGGAATCGCCCCATTTGTCGAGTTGTGCGATCTGGTGGTGGTGATGTCGGTGGAGCCAGGCTTTGGCGGCCAGTCTTTCATGCCCGAGGTCCTCCCCAAGGTCGAAGCGGCCAGAGAATGGGTTGAGAACCGCGGTTTGACAGCCGATATTCAGGTCGACGGGGGTATCACACCCGGGAATGCACGACTGGTCACCGAGGCCGGAGCAAACGTGTTGGTTGCGGGATCTGCCATATTCGGAGCAGAGGATCCCACGTCGGCGATAGAGAAGATGAGAAGGGCAGTGGAAAGTTAGATGAGCGAACGTGTCCTGGTAGCAGACGACGACCCGGACATCTTGACGGTGGTCAAGATCAACCTCGAGCTCGACGGGTTCGAGGTGGATACTGCCGTCGATGGTGAGGATGCGATACAGAAGGCAACCTCCACTCCGCCAAACGTGATCGTTCTCGACATCATGATGCCGAGGATGGATGGGCTGACAGCCTTGCATCGTCTCCGCAGCCAGGCAGCGACGGCCAACATTCCGATCATCCTCCTGACCGCCCGCGGACTGCCCGAGGACAGAGTGCGTGGTCTCGAGCTCGGCGCCGATGATTACATCACCAAGCCATTCGACATCACGGAGTTGGCCGCCAGAGTCAGGGCGGTTCTCCGAAGAACTCAGGCAGCTCGGGACCTGTCCCCCCTCACCGGTCTCCCCGGAAACTTCAAGATCACCGCCGAGGTCGAGGACTGCATCCGCGATGGTCGTGCGTTTGCCTTGGTGCACGGTGATCTCGACAACTTCAAGGCCTTCAACGATCATTACGGATTCATGCGGGGCGATGAGGTAATTCGTTTCTGTGCATCGAGCTTCATCGAGGCTACGGAAATTCTCGGGATGGAGGGCACTTTCGTCGGGCACATCGGGGGAGACGACTTCGTGGCCGTCATCCACCCGGAGATGGCTGAGGCGTTTGCCAAGGAAGTCATCGAACGATTCGACGACGGGATACTGGACCTCTACGACACCGCAGACGCTCTCCGCGGCTACATCGAGGTGATCGATCGCCGTGGCGAGCGTTACGCCTTCCCTGTTGTATCGCTGTCCCTGGGTGTAGCGTCTACCGAAGTTCGAGAAATCGGCACGCAATGGGAGGCGTCGGCGATAGCGGTGGAAATGAAAGAGTTCGCAAAGAAGCAGCAAGGCTCGACATACCGCATCGATCGCCGCACGGCGTAGGTGGTCGACGACCGCCACATGCAACGCGCCATCGAACTGGCGCGACCGCATAAGACCCACCCCAATCCACGCGTGGGCGCCGTTGTGGTCGATAGCTCAGGTCGGATCATTGGCGAGGGTGCGCATCTCGGGACAGGAGAGGATCACGCCGAGGTGGTGGCCTTGCAGGCTGCCGGCAAAGCATCAGTCGGATCCACTTTGTACGTCACATTGGAGCCCTGCACCCACCACGGACGCACACCGCCATGTGTTGAAGCGGTCATCACAGGGGGTGTTTCCCGGGTTGTGGTCGGGGTGGGTGACCCCGATGTGAGAGTCGCCGGGGCCGGGATCACCCGTTTGCGTGCCGCGGGAGTCGAGGTAATCGAGGGGTTTCTCGCTGCTGAGATTCGGGAGTTGGACCCCGGCTATTTCCATCACAGGGAGACAGGTCTGCCAAACGTGATCCTCAAATATGCCATGACGCTGGACGGTGCGGTCGCAGCCGTCGATGGAACATCGCAGTGGATCACCTCCGAAGAGGCCCGGGCGGATGCCCATCGTCTCCGTGCCGATGCCGATGCTGTTGTGGTTGGAGCTGGAACACTGCGAACCGATGATCCCCGGCTGAGTGTTCGCATTCAGGGCTATGAGGGTTCTCAGCCCGTCCCGGTCGTGGTTGCCGGCACCGGCGATCTTCCCGAGACTGCACGAATTTGGGACAGAGAACCGCTGGTGTTGTCAACCACGGATCGGAGCGTGCCTTCAGGTCGGGTGGTGCAGGTCGAAGGAGATGACGGTCTCCCGGATCCGACGTCGGCGTGCCGCGTCCTTTCCGACCTCGGTTACCTCGATGTCCTGGTCGAGGGTGGCGCAAGGCTGGCAGGGGAGTGGTGGCGAGCCGGCGTTGTCAATCGCGGGGTGGTGTATATCGGTGCGATGGTCGGTGGCGGCAGCGGAATCAGCCCACTCGCCGGAGGGTTCAACACCATTGGCGACGCAGCAGTTGTGTCGTTGACCGGAGTGCGTAGCCTTGGCCCCGACTATCGAATCGACTTCGAGCTGAAGTAGGCAATGTTCACAGGAATCGTGGAACAAATCGGATCCGTCTCAGACGTCACCGAACATCCCGATGGGCGCAGGCTGGTCCTGTCCGGCAAGGGTCTCGTCGAGTTGAGCGTAGGGGCTTCGATCGCGGTGAACGGTGTGTGCCTGACTGCCGTGAAGGTGGAAGGCGAAAACGTCACGGTTGACGTGATCGGCGAAACCTTGAGTCGGACCAACCTGGGCGAGGTCGAGCCAGGCGGAGATGTCAATCTGGAAACGCCAATGCGTGCCGACGGCCGGTTCGATGGCCACATCGTCCAGGGTCATGTCGATGGAACCGGTGTTGTCACCGCGATCACCCACGACGACAGAGGAACGGTGATGACCATCGAGCCGCCACCGGATCTCATGCCGTACATCATCGAGAAAGGCTCGATCACGGTCGATGGCGTGAGCCTGACGGTCGCCGCCCTGACCGAAGAGTCGTTCACCGTTGCCCTGATCCCGCACACCCTCGAAGTCACAACTCTCGGTTTGCGCAAGCCCGGTGACACCGTAAACCTGGAGAACGACGTGATTGCCAAGTACGTGGAGAGACTGCTGGAAGCCAGACAGTGACGTTCACCCCGATCAAAGACATCATCGAGGCCATCTCCCTTGGGGAGATGGTGGTGATGGTCGATGACGAAGACCGTGAGAACGAAGGCGACCTCATCCTTGCCGCCGAAGACTCCACACCGGATAAGATTGGAATGATGCTGCGACATACCAGCGGCATCATCTGTCTCCCCATTGTCGGTGAGCGTCTCGACGAACTCGATCTTCCGATGATGGTTGCCAAGAACACCGATGTGCGCCGAACCGCGTTCACCGTGTCGATCGATGCCGCCGAAGGCACCACCACGGGCATCTCGGCCGCCGACCGCTGCCGGACCATCATGACGGTCCTCGACCCTGACACCAAGCCGGGAGACCTGGCGCGGCCGGGTCACATGTATCCCCTGCGTTACGAGCCCGGTGGTGTGATGAAACGGGCCGGTCACACCGAGGCCGCCGTGGACCTCGCCCGTCTTGCGGGCAAGTACCCGGCCGGTGTCCTCGCGGAGATCATGAACGACGACGGCACCGTGGCACGGCTGCCCGAACTCGAGCGTTTTGCCAAAGAGCACGAACTTGCCATGGGAAGCATTGCCGACCTGATCGCGTATCGACGCGAGACCGAGAGGTTGGTCGAGCGCGTGGTGGAAGCTCGGGTCCCGACAGATCACGGAGTATTCACCGCAGTGGGCTATCGCTCGTTGATCGACGACCGTCAGCACATGGCCTTGGTCATGGGTGAGATAGGGGACGGCGAAGCCGTCCTCACGCGTGTCCATTCTGAATGCCTGACAGGAGATGTGTTCGGAAGTCTTCGTTGTGACTGCGGACAGCAGCTGGACGAGGCCCTGGATCGGGTAGGCGAAGAAGGACGGGGAGTTGTTCTCTACATCAGAGGCCACGAAGGGAGAGGCATAGGGCTGCTTCACAAGCTGGCGGCTTATCGGCTCCAGGATGAGGGTCTCGACACCGTGGACGCCAATGTGAATCTCGGGCTGCCGGTCGACTCGCGTGACTATGGGGTCGGTGCTCAGATTCTCTACGACCTTGGCGTCCGGTCGATGCACCTGATGACCAACAATCCGACCAAGAGAGCCGGAATCGAAGGTTACGGGCTCTCCATTCTCTCCCAGATCCCTCTGTCGGTGGAGGCCAACGACGAGAACCGGAAATACCTCCAAACCAAGGTGAGTCGACTCGGTCACCAATTTGCCAGGGACGAAGAGGAGTGATCGTCCAAGGGGTGACAGACGGCGCCGGCCTCCACATTGGGTTGGCGGTGGCGTCCTGGAATCAGACAATCACCGATCGTCTACTGGATGGCGCCGAGTCACGCTGTGAAGAGCTGGGTGTGTCGGAGGTTACTGTGCTGCGCGTCCCAGGAGCCCTCGAGCTTCCTCTGGCGGCCAAGGTTCTCATCGATCAGGGATGCGACGCCGTCGTCGCCATCGGCACGATTGTGAAAGGTGAGACGGATCACTACGAGATCGTCGTCCGTGAGTCGACATCAGGAATCGCCAAGGTTGCCCTCGACAGTGGAGTGCCGGTGACAAACGCCATTCTCGCCGTCCACGACTATGACGACGCCGTCGAACGATCCGATCAAGGCGACGCCAACAAAGGCGTCGAAGCGGTGGACGCGGCGATCTTGACCGCAACCGCCATCGCCAGACTGGAGAGTCCCTGAATGGGGTCGCTCAGTCGCCGAATGTGGGCTCGGTCCGGTTGGCTGGTACCCTCCTCGGGACAACACATAGCAAGAGCGGAAGCTGCTGCTTCCCCACCCGGCCGCAGACCTCGAGAGCAATCCCGAGTCGCGCGAGCCGCGGTTACCAGAGAACCGGGAGTACCGGTGTGTGCAGCAGGTGTTCGCCTGCTGTTTTTTATTGGCTACCTATAGGAGGTATCGGCATCAGCGAGCTGCGCGTGAATGGTGGCATACGAGCCAAAGAGGTTCGTGTGGTCGCACCAGATGGAGAGCAGATCGGAGTGAAGAAACTCAATGAGGCGTTATGGCTTGCGGAGCAACTAGACCTCGACCTTGTCGAGGTGGCTCCCACGGCGAAGCCGCCGGTTTGCAGGTTGATGGACTATGGAAGATACAAATACGAACAGTCCGTCAAGCAACGCGAGGCTCGAAAGAGTCAGACTCGCACGACGATAAAAGAGCTCCGCATGCGCGTGCGGATAGGTGACCACGATTTCGATATCACCCGACGAAAAGCTCAGGAGTTTCTCCAGAACTACGACAAGGTCAAAATGACCATCAGATTCCGCGGCAGAGAAAACGAGCGACCCTCTTTCGGAAAGGACCTCATGGATCGACTGGCGGCCGACCTGGCCGAGTTCGGAACTGTGGAGCAGGCCCCGAAAGTGGAAGGCGGCTCGATGACGATGGTGCTGGCTCCCATGAGACGGATCAAGACTCCAGCCGTGAAGAAGAATGAGAAGCAAGAAGAGGAATAGGAGGACGCCGTGCCAAAGATGAAGACACACAGCGGCGCCAAGAAACGCATCAAAGTTACCGGCACCGGCAAACTCATGCGCCGTCAGGCCGGCCGTGGCCATCTTCGCCTTGCCAAGGGCAAGTCGACGTATCGGCGCAGGTCTGGAGAAGTCGAGATGGCTCCCGGCGACGCCAAGGTCATCAAGAAACAGCTTGGTCGCTGAGGGGAAATGAGATGACTCGCGCAAGACGTGCGGTGTACGCAAAGAAGTCACACAAGAAGGTTCTCGATCGTGCGAAGGGATACAAGGGCGCCCGTAGCCGCCGCTATCGCACGGCGAACGAGCAGGTCATGCATGCAATGCAGGACGCATATCGCGATCGTCGTGCCCGCAAGGGCGAGTTCCGGAGGCTCTGGATCTCCAGGATCAACGCGGCCGCCCGATTGAACGGCTCCACCTACAGCCAATTCATCGCCGGACTGAAGGCGCACGATGTCGAAGTCGACCGCAAGATGTTGGCCGAGATCGCCGTCAGCGATCCCGACGCCTTTGCCCAATTGGTGGAGGTGTCAAGGCAGAGCTGACCACCGGTCGGAGACACACCATGGAGCCGGTCCGCAACCACCGCAACGAGCTCGTAGTGGAGGCGGCCCGGCTTCATCGCGCCAGATATCGCAAGGAGCGGCGTCAAACCATCCTCGAAGGTCCCAATCTGCTTGCCGAGGCTCTCCAGGCCGGTCTGATCGTGGACACCGTCTTCTCATTGCCGACAGACGAAACGACCGCCTCTTTATGCGCGGATAACGGTCTGGCGCTCTTGCCCGTTGACAAAAGGGCCCTCGGCCGTTTGGCGGGGACCGATACGCCGAGGGGTCCCATCGCCGTTATCCACATACCGGAGGACTCGCTGCCTGGAGGGAGAAACGTAGTGGTTTCGGTCGGGGTGTCCGATCCTGGAAACGTCGGAACCCTTCTGCGAACAGCAGCGGCTTTTGGCTGGTCTTACGCCTACACAGTCGGCTCCGCCGATCCTTGGGCGCCGAAGGCACTGCGGGCAGGCGCCGGCGGACAGTTCCACACCACCGTGATGAGGATCGACGACCTCGACCTCCTGGAACCCTGGAAGACGGTGGCCACTGTGGTCGAAGGAGGAGTTGGCCCTGATCAGATCGATGGATCACCTCTTGCCGTTCTCGTGGGGGAGGAGGCGGCAGGATTGCCGGACGAGGTGGTGGCGACAGCAGCCTGGCGGGTCACAATTCCAATGAGCGGCTCTGCGGAGAGCCTCAATGCTTCGGTGGCCGCCGGCATAGTCGTCTACGAGCTCTCCAAACGATCGGGTCACAGCCCAGACCAGGTCTAACCTGCCACCGGTAGTGGATTCGATCTCAACACTGGACCAGGCAATCTCCCAGGCCCCCGCAGTAGTCGCTGCCGTGGCCTCCCTCGAAGACTTGACGCTGCTCGAATCCTCTCTCCTCGGCAAGAACTCACCGGTCGGAGAGATCCGACGCGGCATGGGCAATCTCGACCCTTCTGACAGACCAAGAGTCGGGGCCAAGCTGAATGAGGCAACAGAGACGATCACTGCGCTATTGACTAGCCGCCGGGCGGCACTCGAGGATGAAGATGAGGGACGACGACTGCTCGAAGAGTCGATTGATGTCACCCTCGAGTCGGTGACTTTCCCGAAGGGCTCGCTCCATCTCATCCAGCAGACGATCGACGAGGTAGTCGACATTTTTGTCGGGCTCGGATATCGGGTGGCGTCGGGCCCCGAGGCCGAGCTCGCCTGGTACAACTTCGACGCACTCAACACTCCGCTGACCCACCCGTCTCGTCTCGAGTCCGACACCATGTATCTCGATTGGGGCGACCCCGACGACGAGGTCTTGCTCCGAACCCACACGTCGCCGGTCCAGGCACGATGGATGGAGGAAAATGACCCGCCCGTGTACATCGTGGTGCCGGGTCGCACTTATCGAACCGACACGGTTGATGCCACTCACCTGCCCGTGTTTCACCAGATCGAGGGTCTCGCGGTTGACACCGACATCAAGTTCGGAGATCTCAAAGGGACGCTGCTTCACTTCGCCAGGGAGTTCTTCGGGCCACAGTCGACGGTCCGGATGAGACCTCATTTCTTTCCCTTCACCGAGCCCAGTGCCGAGCTAGACGTTTCCTGTTTTGCTTGTGACGGTGGTGAACCAGGGTGTCGGGTTTGCGGCGGGTCCGGGTGGGTCGAGTTGCTGGGATGCGGGATGGTCGATCCAAATGTGCTTGAAGCCGTTGGATATGACCCGGCACAACTGACCGGGTTCGCCTTCGGGATGGGTGTGGAGCGACTTGCCATGGTTCGCCACGGGATAAACACCGTCAAGCACTTCATAGACAACGACGTTCGATTCCTGGAGCAGTTCTAGTGGTCCGTCTTTCGAAACGTCTGCGTACTCTCGGAACGGGCCGCTGGTGAAAGTCCCGCTCGTCTGGCTCCAGGAGTTCGTGGATCTTCCCACCACCGATGTGGGGGAGTTGAGCTATGCCTTTGACATGCTCGGACTCACCGTTGAGAGCGTTGAGACGATTCGACCCGAGTGGTCCGACGTGCTGGTCGGGAAGGTACTCGAGATCGCCGCACATCCCGACGCCGACAAGATCCGGGTCTGTCAGGTTGACACCGGCAGTGGGCCCACCCAGATCATTTGCGGCGCCTGGAACTTCGAGACCGGGGCGATAGTCCCGGTCGCCGCACCTGGAGCGGTTCTCCCCGGTGAGTTCGAGATAGGCCGGCGAAACATCCGAGGTGTTGAGTCAAACGGAATGATCTGCTCCGAACGAGAACTCGGTCTCGGCGATGATCACGCCGGCATCCTCGTCCTTGACGGGGATCCGGAGATCGGGACCCCATTTGCCGCTATCGTCGAACTTCCCGACCT